>Ga0307433_1000014_pt1 | contig 176841 bp, 150 predicted proteins | sample SalMarWE160210MG_FD_202166 | JGI IMG/M metagenome (GOLD analysis project Ga0307433, IMG submission 202166) | Salt marsh sediment microbial communities from the Plum Island Ecosystem LTER, Massachusetts, United States - WE1603-210 | ecosystem: Environmental > Aquatic > Marine > Intertidal zone...
AGATTAAGGGAAACAAAATAATTGTTACGTTTACGAATACGGGTGGTGGTTTAATTGTAAAAGGTGGCGGGAAACTGAAATATTTTGCTATTTGTGGTCCTGATAGAAAGTTTATCTGGGCAAACGCGAAAATCGAAGATAATAAAGTGATTGTCTGGAACGACAATATTGGTAGTCCTGTTGCTGTTAGGTATGCATGGGCTGATAATCCTGAAGGTGCGAATTTGTATAATAAGGAAGGTTTGCCGGCATCGCCTTTTAGAACAGATGATGAATAATATCTAAAGGTAAAATTTTAGGGTGTAGGAAATTATGATTTTTCGGGATAATCAGGCACATGGTTGTTGGGCATACTGACAATGTAGGTGAAATAAGTTACAACATGAAGCTTTCCAGGGCACGGGTTGAGGCTGTGATGAATGAACTCATAACAAAGTATAAAGTCTCTGCGGATCGATTGAAGGCATATGGCGTGGCTTCATTGGCACCTGTTGCGAGTCTAATAAGACAGAAGAAGGTCGTACAAGGAATCCGGCGGGTAGAGTTGGTGGAGCAGTAAGTATCTAAAGTGAATGTGGGCGCTTCGCCTAACATATATTAAAGGCGATTTGTCAAGGGAAAAAATTCCTCCAATAACGATTGCAAACGATTGTTCGGGAATTGCGCCAAACACGTATAGGATATAATCCTCACGCCGGAAAATAATCGGTTCCCCTGATGTCCCATTCAAAGTGTTTAGCTGTTTCCCTAAACTTCCAGGATACGCCAGTTACTTGCAGGCTTCACCAGGAGGCAGTAATTTCACTATAGTGAGGAAACCAAGGATTGAATACCCTGGTGTATTTTATTATGTGGTAACACGAGGTAATCGCAAAACAACTATATTCGAGGAAAATTGGAATGTTAAAGAATCTATTTTTCAGTTTTCAGCCTGACTCTACGGATGCGCATTTCTCCTTTTTTTTTATTCTGTTATTGTCCTCCTATTCTGCCTGTGTTTTTATTGTCATGTTGGAATCTTGGCCATGCTGAAGATGCGAGTCCCTGTGAAGTTCCGTTAAAGGCATATAAACCTGTAGCGGAACCAACATAGATTGTTCCATCCGAACCTATAACAGGAGAACCCAAGGAACTCACAGCGATATCTCCTAAAGGATATTCCCAGTTAAGGGTTCCATCCGGGTTCAAAGCACCTTCCTGTATATATATTATTCCATCTGAATCTATTGCAAAAGTGGCAAGTTCCTGATTGTTTATGCCGGGATTTTCGACTTTCCATTGAAGATGCCCGTCATTTGTTATAGCATAGATATAACCTGTGTAACCAATATTGCCAGCAAGATATATTATTCCATTCTGCCCTATTACCGGACTACCCATTGCAATGAAATACTGTTCCTCTATTTGATAAGTCCATTCTATAGTTCCATCAGGATTTACTGCAAGGATATTGCCTGCATCGTCAATTCCTCCTACACCAAGAACATACAGAGTTCCGTCTGATTCAAGCGCTAACCCTACACCAACATATATCGCTGGAGCCATATCAATTGACCATTTTACACTTCCGTCAGGGTTTATAGCGTATAAATCTCTGTCCGCTCCTATATAAATTGTACCATCTGAACCTATAACAGGAAAGGTTACACTTGAACCTCCGCCAACATAGACTCCCCACTTTTGAGTTCCATTAGAATTTATAGCGAATAGAGAATCGAGTGCAAAAACATAAATGGTTTCATCAGAACCTACAGCAGGTGTTCCATATATTGTTGGAAAAGAAGTCTTTACCGGATATTTCCATTTTAAGATGCCATCGGAGTTTATAGCATAGAGATAACCATCCACGGCAAAAATATAAATTGTTCCATCCGGTGCTACAACAGGTGATGAAAAAGTGTTTGTTGGATTATACCAGATAGTATCAGGTAAAGCATATTTCCATTTTAAAGTACCATCAGAGTTTACACTATAAAGGGTGTCATTTTCCGAAAAGGCATAAATAGCTCCATCTGAACTCATGGCAGGAGAGGATAAAATACCCGGTCCTTCGTATTCCCATTTAAATTCTGCCTGCACAGGTCCAGGTCCTGTGCTTTCTTTCTCGCAGGAAAAAAACATAATTCCTACGATTATACAGAGTGAAATTGCTTTTATATATTCTTTCATAAATCTGCCTCCTTGTATAAAATGGCATCAAGAGAGCCATTTATTGATGTTAAGTTTTTTGTGCTTATATGAATGTAAATTTTTGCTGTTTTAACTTATCAAAGTTTATCATTATTTTGCATCATACAATAATATCATATAATAAAGAAAAGCAAAAGTCAAGTTCATTTTGAAAAAATTTGCGAAGTGGGGTCAGACTGAAAACTGGAATTTGGCCTGGCAAATAAAAGTAACTATTATACAATTACATTATAGCGAGGAAGCCGAGGATTGAATGCCTTATTCAAGGAAGATTGGAATGTTAAAAAATCTATTCTTCATTTTTCAACCTGACCCACTTTTACCCGAAACAAATTTCCCTTAACTTTGTCTCTAATTCTTTATATTATTGGCTAATAAAATGGGAAATTATAAAATCGAAATAAACAGAGGCCAGAGTGGAAAGATAGGGCTAACCGTTCCATATAATCCAGCATACACTGAAAAAATAAAATCTATAAAAGGATACAGATGGAATTCTTTGGATAGATTCTTCTTTGAGAAAAGATGAGAAAGGGCAACTATAGAGAGTATATCCGAAGATATAAACAAGCTATACGCCATTGGGCAAAAAAAGGAGGTTAAAATGGTAAGGATAAAAACAATGCTGATAGTAGGCATATTTGCCCTGCTTCTGGGCGGTGCTTATGCACAAGTCTGGAATGTGCAGGTTGTGGATTCATTTTCATGCCAGAATTTTGGTTATGGTAGAGGGTATTACGGGATAGACCTCACGAGAGTGGGTGAGGAATCCCATTTCAGTTCCAAGCTGATGAAGGATGATACCTTTAGTATTGTGTATGGCACAAAAGGGTTGAGTGACTGGGGGATAAATATGGTAGAGGATGTACAGGATAATTGTCTAAGACCCACCTCTATAACCTTTGATGGAGAAGGGAATCCAGTTTTTTTTCGGGAAGGGGTATCCCGGACAAGAGGCTATGGAGGCTGTGACAAAATTCAACGAAATATATTGTAATTAAGATTAGTTGTAATCAATGGACAAATTCTCACTTACATCAATTTGTATTTAATAATTATTTTTATTGTAATCCTAACTATGAAAATGATTGGGATGATAATAGACAGATTGATTACTCTGACATAAAGCTTGATGAATTAATTTCAAAAGAGAAGCAACAGATAATCTATGAATACGACTTTGGTGATGGATGGGAACATACAATTGGAATAGAAAAAGTATTACCTTTAGATAAGAATAAGAAATATCCTATTTGTTTAGATGGCGTCCGGCATTGCCCTCCAGAAGATTGTGGTGGAACTGGTGGTTATGATGATTTATTGGATATAATCAAGAATCCTAAGCACGAAGAATATGACTCAATGATGGAGTGGCTTGGATGGGATTTTGACCCTGAATATTTCAATAGAAACGAAATTATTGCTTCACCTCTGGTTACTCTCTATTTTCAATTTAACGATTTGAAGTTTTATTTTCTTGAAAGCGCTCATGTCTTTCACAAGGATAATTTTTGCTCTGCGGACTCTATCTCTTAATTCTTCTATTCTTTTAGATGTTATTTTGACTTTACTTGCAGTTTGGGCGTCCAAACCAGGCATTTTTTGAGCGTTCTGTAAGAATTGATAATCGTTGTCTAATTTTTGCTGCCATTCGTATATGGTTTGCGGCTTTATGTTTTTTATTAAGTTTTCAATCTCTGCTGTTTGTCGATTTATAACTTTTGATTGTTGTTTTGCGCTTAAGGAACTTTGTTTTCTTATAAGTCCTTCCAATTCTGTTGTGAGCATAGAAAGTCGTTTCGTTTTTGCGCTCAGTTCCATTAATTTTGGTTCTTTCCTGTTAAGATTGAGCATTATAGTTTTATGGGAAAGTTTAATCTCTTTTAGTCTCTTGTCTATTAAACCCTGTTTTTCTTCTATGCTATCGTATTTTTCTTTTAACAAATCGATTCTATTTTCATATTCGTCAGTTAAATTTAATCTTCTGGCTAGAATTCTTCCCTGCGCTATAAGTCTCGATGCCTGCATAGTTCTTCTTTTACTTAAAGCAAGTTCTATTTTCCTTAGTAAAAAGTTCATATGATCTTTTTTCCATTCGTGCCATTTCTTTAATTCTTGTAATTTAAATTTCTTGACTTCCATTTGCGTATTTCGTCTTATTTTTGCCATGCGTTCTTTTTCAAGAATGATTTCTCTGCCTGTTTGTTTGTCTTTAGTGTTTACTTTCCCATCTACCACTTTGACCAATGACTCGTCGCCAAAATAGGAAACCTCAAATTCTGTTCCCATCACTCCCGATACGGATAACGGGCTATTAACTTCGAAAGATTCACCCTTGACGAGTTTTTTTATTTTAGCCCATACTCGTCCGATAGAAATATAAACAGTTCTTTTTTCTGTTCCTGAAGTAGCTATCTTTGAGTTTTCATCGATGTAAAGAGTGCTGCTATCGGAATATACGACTTCTGCTTGAGAACTATCATTGGATATTATCGTATCGTTGTCCAGTATTTCCATACCCATAGTTGGAATAATTGTGCTATCAGCTCTTTTTATTACTACATCGTTTGTATAAAAATTTAAAGTTGTACTTAAAATTAATAATAACATAACCGCTCCCTTTTTTATTTTAGATATAATTAGTAATAATTAGTTCCCTGATGTATTTTACCATAAAGATAAATCGGAGGTTACCGCGTATATGCCGGTGGATTCACTCTTGCCTTTAAGCTGGAGTTTACCTACGAAATGTAATTTGTAGGTTCCCTGAAGCTGATTTTTCGTAAATTCGGATATCAATATTTTTGTCTTATATTCTTTATTCAGTGGTTCGATTCGGGCGGATGTGTTCACCGGATCTCCAATGGCTGTGTATTCAATTCTGTTTGTAGAACCGACATTACCAATAACAGCTTCTCCCGAACTGATACCGATTCCGATTGCAAGGGGTGTTTTCCCTCTCATGAACTCTTTTTGATTAAGGTAATGAATGCGGTTTTGCATTTCTATAGCGCAGGAAACAGCTCTATCTGCGTGTCCCGGATGGTGTATTGGTGCTCCAAAAAGTGCCATTATACCGTCACCCAGGTACTTGTCTACCATACCACCGAATTGAAAAATTGTATTAGACATTTCTTCAAAGAAAGCGTTTAAAATTTTTACAATGTTTTCAGGATTTTCCTTTTCTGCTCTTGGGGTAAAATTTCTTATATCACAAAATAGGACGCTTATTTCCTGACGTTTTCCTTCGAGACTTAAATGAGGAGAGTCCATTATCTGGTTTACAACTTCCTCCGAAACATATCTGGAAAAGAGATCTTTAATCCATTTCTTTTCTTCTTCTCCAAAATATATTCGTGAGGTTAATCCTGCTAAGAACGCAAATATAATCCCTATTATCGGTCTGGACATTTCATAAGATACAAAATAGCTCATATACATTACAATTGTAAATAATAGATATATTATGGTAATTACAAAAGTTATTATTGGGGAAATATAGGGAGCTGTTTTATTGGCCAATAATAGTGTAAGGAAAATCATAAAAACGGATATTACTATTACTATATATTTGGGAGGTTTGGTTATAGGTTTAGAAAAGAGCAAATTATGTATTATATTAGCGTGGCATTCGACTCCGGGTAATTTGGCTCCGAAAGGAGTTTGTGAATAATCATAAAGTTCCGGGAGTGAAGACCCGAATAAAACTATTTTTTTTGTAAATAAAGTATCGGGAATGTTCTCTTTTACCACATCTACGAAAGATACATATCTGAAAGTTTTTGCGTCCCCCTGATATTTTATTCTTAAAAAAACGTTGTCTTCTAAAGGGATTTTTCTGTTCAAAATTTCCAATTTTCCGTTTGTATAGTCCCAATTTTTTACCGCTCTTGTTGCGATGGCAAGCGAAAAGGAAGGCAATGTATTGCCTTTATAGTTAAAAAATAATGGATCTTTTCTTCTTACTCCATCGGGATCAAAAATATCATTAACCAGACCTATTGTGGCGCCGGCTTTTAAATATTCGGAAATAGGGACTGTTATTCCATCAAACGTTAATTCGGGATTCGGGGGGGGAGGTACTTTTTGAATGAAATATTTGCTTAAATCACTCGAAGGTTTGTTGATGCTGTCCGGATTAAGATAAGAAGCAAGCACAACATTCCCGGCTTTTTTTATCGAAGAAGCTATATAGGAATCAAAAGAAAGTGAAGAAAGAGATGTTCTGATCTTTTCTTTTATTTCAGAAGAATCTTCGGGAGGGAATATTGTTTTTAGATTACTTGTTAATTTTTCCAGATAAACTTTTTTAGCAAAATCGTTCAGGGAATCGGGTGCGGAGAATATCATATCGAGACCTATAACATATGGTCTCTGTTTTGATACGACATTGATAGCTTTTCCAAAGTAATACCTGGGCCAATTATGATATCTTCCTAGCTCTTTTACACTTTTCGCGTCTATATCTACGATGTTTATTTCTTTCTTTTCTCGGGTGAGGTCGATTTCAAAGAATTCTCTCTTATCATAAAGAAATCTCTCGAGAGGCATATAAATTTCAGGTCTAAATTCCATTACTACAAATAAAATAAGTATAATAGCTGAACCGAGAAATATTAAAGTAACATTTTTCTTCATAATAAGATAATTACGAATAAGAGTTAATAAAGTCAAGGGTTGTTATTAAGTCGTTGGTTCGTTAGGACGTTTGATCGTTGGTTGTTTAATCCCTACTACCCCAAAAATAAAGAACATTTATATATTGGGAGAATCTGCAAATCTTGACATATGATTAGAGTTTTATAACATTGTTTTGAGTATATGTTTAAGGGGAAATATTTTCAAATAGAAAAGGAGGGGAGATGGATGAAATAAAAATCATGCCATGTCTTGATATGAAAAACGGTCGAGTTGTAAAAGGTGTTCATTTTGTAGATCTTAAAGAAGCGGGTGACCCGGTTGAGAATGCTGCCTTTTATCAGAAGGAAGGCGCGGATGAGCTTGCTATGCTGGATATTGCGGCAACCCTTGAAAACAGGAAGACAAGATTGGAATGGGTAGAAAATGTCTCTTCGGTTATCGAGATTCCTCTTACAGTAGGTGGTGGAATTTCTACTACAGAAGATATCGAATTCGTTCTTTCCGCCGGTGCGGATAAAGTATCAATGAACAGTGCGGTGGTTAGGAATCCCGATTTGATTAATGATGCAGTTAGGACCTTTGGTTCTGAAAAAATTGTGGTTGCAATAGATGGTAAAAGAAATAAAGAAATGCCTTCTGGTTTTGAGGTTGTAGTCTCGGGAGGTAGGAAGCCCGTAGGAAAAGACGCGGTAAAGTGGGCAAAAGAGTGTGAAGAATTGGGAGCAGGTGTAATTCTTCCCACGAGCATGGATGGAGATGGGACAAAAAAAGGTTATGATATAGAATTTACAAGAGCGATTTCGGATGCGGTTAATTTACCCGTAATTGCTTCGGGTGGCGCGGGTACCCTTGAGCATTTTTACCAGGGAGTAATCGAAGGAGGAGCGAATATTTTACTTGCTGCTTCTGTTTTTCATTTTCGTCTTTTGAGTATTAAAGAGGTCAAAGAGTATTTGAAAGAAAAAGGATTGAAAGTGAGGCTTTGAAAAAAGAAAAAATTAACCACAGAGGTCACAGAGTATTAATTATGTTTAAAAAGAAAAAAGCACGGAGAACACAGAGAAAACAAAAGGGTTATATTACGTAGGAAATGGATATTATTTCGTTCAATGTAAATGGGCTTCGCGCGATACTTAAAAAAGATTTTACGGATTGGGTTAAAACTAGGCAGCCCGATGTACTTTGCCTGCAGGAAATAAAAGCGGATAAAAGCCAGATAGAACAAAGTGAATTTCTTAGTCTCGAGGGATATGATTATTATTGGAATTCCGCAGAGAGGAAGGGATATAGTGGGGTTTTGGTTTTATCGAAGAAAAAATGCGAGGATGTAGATTTTGGTATAGGAATAGAAAAGTTCGATAATGAAGGTAGGCTAATTAGGTTAAGATACTCAGATTTTACCTTGTTTAATGTTTATTTTCCTAACGGAAAAAGCAGCGAAGAGCGTCTCAGATTCAAACTCGATTATTATGACGCATTCTTGAAATTATGTGAGGAACTTAGAAAAGGTGGTGAGGAACTTGTAATTACAGGAGATTTCAATACAGCTCACAGAGCTATAGATCTGGCTAATCCAAAAGCAAATGAAAAATATTCAGGATTTCTGCCTGTTGAACGAAAGTGGATGGATAAGTTATTGGAGAAAGGGTATGTTGATACATTCAGGCATTTTTATCCTAAAAAACCTGAAATGTACACATGGTGGACCTACAGATTTAACGCGAGAAAGAAAAATGTGGGTTGGCGGATAGACTATTTTTTTGTGACTGAGGGTTTAATAAATAGGGTGGAGGAGTCTTCCATACTTTCTGATGTATACGGTTCTGACCATGCTCCGATTCTCCTCGGAATAAAATAAATTATTTAAGTGAGCTAAAATTAATTTTTATTTAGTATGTAAAGTGATTTTGTAAAAAAGAGTAGAAATTTTTTAAGGTATTCTAAAATAAAAACGAGTGATAAAGAATCACTCGTTTTTATTAGTACAAATTATACAGCTATTTTTTACCTAATTTTCCTATGGATATAAGAATGTATATTGCAGATATTCCGACAAGTGCGTATACAATTTTTATTAATATATCCACACGGAATATAAGTGGTACTAAGTTAATGTTAAAAATTGCGAGTCCCCAGTTTAGTCCTCCTATAATAAGCAGAATCAAGGCAATAAGATCTATTACACTTAATTTTTTCATAAATCTACCTCCTGTTTTTATTTAAATAATTTAATTGAAAATTAATAAAAAGTCAAGTGTTTAAAAAACTGATTTTATATTAATTCAATGTTAATTTGTAATACAAATTTATTAGATCTCATACTCTGTTCCCGGTGTTTCAGGCATATCGACTTTGTATCCCATTTCCTTTAGAGTTGTCGCGAGAGGTTCCATTTGATCTTCTTCTCCGTGTACAAGAAATATTCGTTCGGGTGAAACTTTTTCCGTAAAAGAAATAAGATCATTTCTATCGGCGTGCGCACTGAATTCATTAAGTACAACAACTTCGGCTTTTCTCTGGTAAGGCTGTCCGAAAATATTCACTTCTTCCTGCTTCTCTACAAGTTTTCTGCCCAATGTGTTTTTTGCCTGGTATCCTACTATTAAGATTGTATTTCTTTCATCCGCGATATTATTTTTTAAATGATGCAGTATTCTTCCGTGTTCACACATACCCGAGGCAGAGATAATAATCATAGGTCCTTCTTTTGTATTTAGAGCTTTTGAATCTTGCACATCCGTTATATAATTTATTTGACCGTAATTAAAAATGTGATTTTCCTGGAGCATTATATATGCTTCTTTATCAAAACATTCAGGATGTTTCATAAAGACGCTTGTTAGTTCGACTGTAAGAGGTGAATCGACGTAAATGGGTATTTCAGGTATTTTTCCGTTTATGATGAGTGAATTAATCGCGTATATTACTTCCTGGGCTCTTTCTAACGCGAAAGAAGGAATTATAACTTTTCCTTTTCTGTTTATGGCTTTATTTAAGATTTCTTCGAGAACTTTTTTCGCGTTTTCAATGTTTTTATGTAATCTATTTCCGTAGGTACTCTCCATAATAAGTATATCTACTTTTCCGGGTATTTTCGGGTCTCTGATAATCGGAAGGTTGCTTCTTCCGAGGTCACCGGTAAAAAGCATTCTTTTGTTCTCTACTTCCATCAAAATTTCAGATGAACCAAGTATGTGTCCGGCGTCTAAAAACTCGAATTTGATACCTCTTTCGTGTTTGTTTTCATAAATCTTTGGTTTGAAAAGGTTGAGCGCATGCTTCGCGTCTTCCGATGTATATAAGGGTTCAATAGGAGTTTCTCCTCTTTTAATTATTTTCTTGTTGATATATTCCGCGTCTCTTTTATGAATATAAGCTGAATCGAGCAGAAGGTATTTTAGTAAATCGATGGTCGCGGGAGTTGTATAAATGTCTTTTGCAAATCCGTTTTTGACAAGATTTGGGATATTTCCAGAATGGTCTATATGAGCGTGAGAAAGAAGCATATAATCTATATCTTTAATATCAAATAAAAACTCTCGATTTTTCTTTTCCGCTTCTTTTCTTCTTCCCTGGAAAAGTCCGCATTCTACAAGTATTTTTGTACCGTTCGTACTCAGTATAAATTTACTTCCCGTAACCTCTTTTGTGGCGCCATAAAATTTGATTTTCAATTTAAGCCTCCTGATTATATATTTTCTCTACTGAGGATATGTTGTTTAGCAAAAATTTCAAGTGTTGAATTTTAACCACAAAGCACACAAAGAGCACAAAGCTTTTATTTTTTTAAGTATAGTTTCCTCTGAATTTTTTGTCAGTTGGGAGAGGTTTAATAAACACAATAAATTAAAATTGGGCTTGGAGCGGTTCTGTGTCCCCTGCGTCTAAATTAATTTTAGTGGTGTGTGGTGGGTTCTAAATAAACACAAATATTCTCGATTTTCTCTGCGTTCTCTGTGAGTTTCTTTTCTCTGTGTACTCTATGGTAAAAAAAGGGGTGGTGAGGGGGGTGCTTGACAAAAGAAGGCAGGCGAGTATATTTTTACCTGGGTATAAATAATGAATACGATAAAATTAGGGCTTCCCAAAGGAAGTTTAAATAATAAATATAGAGGAAACACTTATCAATTAATGATTGATGCGGGTTATGAAGTAAGGGGATATGAGCCCGGCAGTGAATCCGATAGAAAATTAAAAATCTTAAACGATCCCGAAATTGAAGCGTACCTGGTTCGTCCCCAGAGCGCTCCGGTTGAATTGAATAAAGGATTTCTCGATATAGCAATAGTTGGAGATGATTGGGTTACTGAAGAAAGTATCGCAAATTCCGGAAATAATATTTTCAAGGTAGGAGATTTGGAGTATGGGAAAACAAGAATTGTTGCGGCTGTTCCGAATGACGTGTCTTGTAAGTCCTTTAGCGATTTCTTCAAACGAAAAAATCAAGATCCGATTTTATGCTTTACCGAATATATTAATATCACAAGGGATTTCATTATGAAAAATGAATCGTATATTTCGAAGTATGGTCCCGAATGTCCGATTGTGCAGATAAGAGGTCTTATAGAAGGTAAGAACGAAATAGTTCAGATTATAAGTTCAGATGGAGTTACGGAGGGTTATATCGCGAAAGGGGCGGATATTATAGTAGATAATTCTCAGAGCGGGAAGACATTAAAGGAGTATGGTTTAAAAGAGATAGAAGAAATAATGCAATCAAGCGCGGCTCTTTATGGCGGACCAACTTGCCGTGCATGGAAAAAGAAAAAAGCAGACGATATATTTCAGCAGTTATACGGCGCTGTTACTGCAAGAAAATATTTTGATGTTAAATTCAATGTTACTAATAGTAATGTAGAAAAGGTTAGAAATTACTTGATTTCGGAAAAGTTATGTTCCGATGAGCCTACAATAATTACGGGCGAAAAGTATTCCCAGGTTAATATTTTAATATTAAAAGATAAATTCCCGTTAGTTCTAAGTAACTTAAAAAAAGACTATGGAATTTCAGCAATAGTAAGGAACGAAATTAAACAATTCGTCAAATAGATTCTTTGAATCTAATTTAATAAAAAAACTAAATTAGCCACGAATTAACACGGATAGACACCGATAGAGAACTATATTTTTGTTTATTTAAAACCCAACCCCAACCAAAAATAATTTCATACAAAGCCACAAAGAACACAAAGTTTTTTTTGTTACCAATTAATTGTTTGATTTAGATTCGGAGAATCTATTTATCAACCACAGGTTAACATGGATATAAACAGACAAATATGTTTGCGGCTTTTAATTGAAGGTTAAGGTTTCGTTGCTTGACAAATACGATAGTTTTAATAGAATTAAAGATATGGAGCAATTATTAGTTGTACATGGCGGTGTTGGTAGCCATATTCGGGATTCGAAAACCAGAGATAAAGTTTTAGGCGAGGCTCTTGAAGCAGGTTTTGTGGTTTTAAAAGAGGGTGGAGATGCCGCATTAGCGGTGGTTAAAGCTGTTATGGTTATGGAGGATTCTTCTGTTTTTAACGCCGGTACGGGGTCTGTACCTAATCTGGCGGGCGAGGTAGAGATGGACGCTTCAGTTGCGACATCCGAGGGCGATTTTGGGTCGGTTGTTTCAATAAAAAATGTTAGGAACCCGGTTCGGGTAGCCTACGAAGTATCTGATAAAACAAAACATTTAATGCTTGCTGGTGAAGGTGCTACTGGTTTTGCGAGAAATCTAGGTCTTAAAAATTATAATCCTATTTCCGAAAAAATGCGAACTTTATTTAATGAAAATAGAAATTGTGACTATGAAACTATAGAGGATTTGCAGAGACTTTATTCAAATGAATCGGTTGGTGCTGTTTCTATCGATGGGTTTGGGAATATAGCTGCGGCACTTTCTACGGGAGGCATAATTTTTCATCTTCCTGGCAGGGTTAGTGATGTTCCTATACTCGGAGGGGGCATTTATGCTTCAGAAAGAGGGGCGGTTACAATTACGGGTCAAGGTGAAGTCATTGTTAAAGAAATGCTTGCCAGAAGAGTGGATGATTATTTGCGTGAACATAGTGCAGAAGAGGCCGCTTCAGATCTTATTCAAGAATTTGAAATAGATTTTGGAATAATAGTGGTGGATCAGGACTGTAAAGTTGGTATAGCCTATAATACCGAATGTATGAGTTGGGGTATTAAGACTAAAGATTATAAAGAAGTTCAACCGGAATGATTTTTTTTGTTTTTTCTTTATTTATATATAATGCCGAAATCGAAGCCTTTACGCGCAACTCGGTATACGAGAATGATTTCTCTGTATCTTTAGGCAATAGAGGTAAGTGGTTGTTTTCCGAGATAGAAGGAGGTTTTGCTTTTGACTATGCTTATTCGGACATCGATTTTGGTTTATCAGATGTATTTGTTAGAGCAGGGGCTAACCGGTATGTTCGAATGTTCGATGTGAGTCTTTTTGGAATTTGTCATAGACCCGGTAGGGTAAGAGATGGGATTGTGAGGAATTTTTCTGTTAGTCAGCCCGGGTTTGGATTTGGTATAGGTTTAGGAGCGAAGGTCTTTTTGTTTTCAGTTGATACAGATTTAGAGTTTATATCACATTCTACCGATCCGGTTACCAAACATTTTTTGTTCGATTCTGAGATTAAATTCAATCCTGATACAGTAACTTTTGGGATCGATTTTATGATGGAAAGGTTTACAATGGTAGGTCAGGAACCTGTCAATTCTATTTATTTGAAGCCGAAGGTAATTTTTGCCGGATGGAAAAATTTTGCTTTGAATGTTGGTTTAAGTTTTCTTGTTTCGAGCAGAATAGACAAAACGTTTGATAATCGCTATTTGGAAGAAGCTGGAGTTGATATGGGAGATTATGGATTACCCGGTTGGAAAATATGCTGCGGAATAACTTCTACTCATTTTCGTAGAAAAAGCCGTAAATTTTTTCCTCTGAGAATTTTTCTTGTAGATGAAGAAGGAAATCCCGCGGAAGGTCTTTTATCTCTAGCTGATTCGGGAAGTTTCCGAATAAGTGACGGAGAGATTGAATTTAATTTATCTGAGGGGATATATTCATTATCTGTTTATTCGGAAAATTTTCTTCCAACCGATACAATTGTTGTACTGAAAGAAGCAACTGATATAATGTTGCGTTTGCGCGAAAAAAAGGAATTTCATATCGTTGAAGGTATAGTCAGAGATGCGGAAACCGGAGATCCTATAAATGCTGATATTCTGTTTGAGAATTCGAGCACCACGGTTGTGCAAAGTAATCCGGAGACCGGATACTACAGAATATATGTTGTTCCGGGAGATTATATAACAAAGGTTACCTGTGAAGGATATTATCCATATACTTCTTTAGTCGAGGTTGGAATTAAAAGAACAATAGAAATTAATTTTGAACTCCTGCCAATCAGGGATAGAAAAAAATGAAATTTGGAGGACGTTTCGAGAGGACAGAATATAAACCAAAATCTCCTATTTATTTAATAATTCTCTTTGTATTGATAATAGCGATTATGTTATTTTTAAGGGGCCTCAGAGGTGTTTAACTCCAAAAGGTACTCAGTCTTCTTTATACTGTAATAGAAAAAATTAATCCTTTATGGAACGAATATAAAATAATTAAGTCTAATATTTTGAAAATATTATGAAAAGGAGGAGTAAATGGTAAAATTAAAGAGTTTGATAGGTGTTTTGTTAGCTTTTACGATATTTTTGTCCCTTTTTTCAGTATTATCTCTTTATGCCGAGGAACCCGCTACAGGTAAAGAATCGAGCGAAGTAAAAATCAGCTGGGAGGAATTTAAAAAGCTATTAAAGATGGATACGGATGAAATTAAACTTTCATGGGATGAATTCAAAAAACTCTTAGCTCAAACAGGTCAGGATGTGAAAATCGAATATAATATTCAGGATGGAATGGTTGTGCTTAGCAGGGAGCAGTTTAAAGCTCTACTTGAAAAAATGAAAAAACCGGATGTTTTTCCGATTATTCCTCCGGGAGATTACCTTATAACGAAGGCAGAATATAATGGAGTTGTGGCGCAAAACAGTACTACTTTTGACGTTACATTTGATCTGGAAATATTTAAAAAAGAGAGAACGAGCTATCCTAAAATCCGGCTTATGCCTCAGGGTGTTGCGCTCAGGGTAATAGAATTAGACGGCAGCCCTGCTCTTGTTATGGTCGAGAATGGCTGGTATGTACTAACCACTGATAAAGTTGGTCAGCATAAGGTTTCGCTTTCGTTTTCTGTTAAAACCGAACTTAATAAAGGTCCGGATGTTTTGAATCTTACTATTCCGAGAACCGCGATTACTTTATTCAATATCGATATTCCCGCAACAGATGTTAGAGTAGAAATACCTCAAGCTAAATATATGTCTGTTTCAAAGAGGGGAAACTATTCAAATGTGAGGGCTGTTCTTTCTACAACTTCTAACGTTGCTTTAAAGCTCCATAGAACTATTGTAAGAGAGAAGAAAAAAGTTCCTGCCAAGATCTATACGGAAGTTATGAATTTGCTTTCCGTTGAGGATAATGCTTTGCGAGTTACTACGACATTCAAACTTAATGTTCTACAGAATTCAATTTCCAGTGTGGAATTATATATACCTGAAGGTTATAGTGTTTTATATGTTAGAGGGCAGAATTTTCAGGAAATAAGGGACTGGAGTACGGAAGAAGTAGAGGGCAGGAAAGTTCTTAGTGTTCCTTTTGGAGGAGAAAAAGAAGGTGCAATCTTATTTACAATTATAGCAGAAAAGATTTTGACTGGAGAGGGCGGAGAAATAGAATTCGATGGTTTTCAGGTGGTGAAATCCGTTAGAGAAACAGGTTTTCTTGGAATTGAGAAGAAAAGCGCGGCTGAAGCTGAAATTGTAGGCAATGAAGATATTGATGTTGTTGATATACAGGAATTACCTATGGATCTGGTAAATATGTCTACAAGACCTTTAATCCTGGGTTTGCGATATTTAAGGCATCCGTTTTCGCTGACTCTTAAGGTTACCAAACATGAAGAGCTCTCAATGGTTAACACGGTTATCGATAATGCCAGTGTTGTGTCTGTTTTACTTGCTGAAGGTAAAGTTATAAGTCGGGTTATTTATACCATGCGGAATACCGGTAAGCAGTTTTTAGAGTTGAGCTTACCTCCCGAGGCTGAAATCTGGAGCCTTTATGTAGATGGGAAGAGAGAGATCCCTTCTAAAAACAAAGAGGGTAAGTTTATGATACCTCTTGTGCGGTCGAGGGTAGCTGGTGAAAGTATAGCGTCGTTCGATGTTGAAATTCTTTACTATTATAAAAACAATTCATTACCGCTTGTTGGCTCAAAAAAACTTCTATTTCCTAAGGCTGATGTCGTGATTAGTAAAATGTTATGGTCCTGTTATCTGCCTTTAGAATATCGTTACGTCCATTTCGGCGGAAATGTCGAGAAAGAAGACATAGCCACAGGAATTCGTCCTTTATTGGGAAGTGGTAGAGTATTTACCTATGAAGAGGTTAGGGGATACGAGCAGGCTCTTGAAAGCTGGGAACAACCGGAACAGATTGAGGATCAGAAAATACAACAAGCACAGAGAATGTTACAGAGCAATTTCAGGAGAAATAAGGCGGTAAACGCGCAGCAAGATTTAATGAATCAGGTGAAACAGGAGATCGGCTTTGCCGAAAACATAGAGAGAGAGAGAGGTAAAGGCGTAACTGATGTGGCTCTCTTCAAGATAGAGGTTCCTACTTCCGGGCAACTGTATCGTTTCGCGAAGACAGTCGTGGAAGATGAACAGCTATTTTTGAGTTTTCAGTATACAAGAAGATGGATTTATTCTTTGATAAAGACTCTTTTCTTCCTCATAATTCTTGGTATCATTTATGGTCTTAGACTTAAAGTAAAAGCTCTATTTCTTAAATTAAAGATGGCTCTTTGTTCCAGAAGAGATTTTTGGATAAAAGCAAAAACTCCTGATGGGATCAAGGTTCTTCTAATTTTGGGAGCTTTTGTTTTCTTCTTTATTTCGAAATTTCTTTTTGTTGTTTTCATTCTTGTTTTTCTGCTTGCCTGGCTTAAGCCCGAGTTGATATTTAGAGAAGAAACAAAGCCTGCCACCGGAAAGGAAAGAACTACAAAAAAAAGTAAGAAAGCCAAAGCGAAGTAGGGGTTCGATTATGAGAAGGGAAAAGACTGTAAATTATATTTTTTTGATTTGTTTTTATCTTTTTTTGTTGTTTTCGTTTTTTAGTCTTCCGCTTGAAGCTGATAATTCTGCAGGTTCGAAGATAACCATCGATTGGAAAGAATTTCGTTCTCTTTTAAAGCTGGACGTCGATGAAATAAGGCTTTCCTGGGACGAGTTTTCCAAATTGGTGGAGCAGACAGTGACTGCTTACAAACCCGAATACAGGGTCGAGAGTGGGGAAGTAGTACTTACAAGAGAAGAATTTAAGAAACTTCTTGACAGGATGAAACCCCCTGTGGGAGGGGAGCTCAAGCCTCCCGCCGATTATGTAATAACAAAGGCGATATACAATGGGGTAATGGGGAGTGAGAGTACGACTTTTACCGTTCTTTTGAATCTTGAAATTTTCGATAGAGACAAAGAATCCTATCTAAAGATTCCTCTTTTTCAGGAGGGTTTAGCTATTTCAGAGGTGCAGCTTGACGGGAAGCCTGCTTCGGTAATCACCGAAGGGGGATGGCATTATCTTTCTACCAGTGTGGAGGGACGGCATTCGGTCAGGGTGGAATTTTCTGTTAACTCGTTACCGGATAAGGGAAGTCCGGGATTAAGTTTCAATATTCCAGAGACACCTATCACATACTTAACCCTTAATATTCCGAGGGCGGGTATTGAAGCTAGCATACAAAATGCCGAGGAGGTTAGAACAACGGAGGCAAAAGGTCATACTATAGTGAGAGGTTATCTTTCTCCTACTTCTTATATGCACGTTTCCTGGAAGAAGGAAGATAAAAGAGTGGATAGAGGGCCTGCCAGGATATATTCCGAGATTTTCAATCTCCTTTCGATTGAAGCGGACGCAATCAGTGTGATTACAAGGCTTGAATTGAATGTAGTACAGAATAAGATTAATATTCTTACCCTTATTGTTCCGGAGGATTATCAGGTTATTGATGTCAGCGGAGAAGGGGTAGGAGGATGGAGTGTTAGAGACGAGAAAGAAAGGCAGCTTCTTGATATATCTTTCGAATATCCTTTTGAGGGAGTGAAAGTTTTAACGTTAAAATCGGAGAAGCTATTGCCTGAAGAGACAATAGTGGCAAATTTCGAAGGGTTTGAAGTTTTGGGAGCGATGCGGGAATCAGGTTATGTGGCGGGGGAAGTAAAGAGTGACGCGGAAGCCGAAGTTCAGGAATTCAGTAATCTTGAGAGAATAGATTTTCAAAAAATACCTCCCCAGCTCAGCAATCTTTCCGCGAGACCTATTCTTTTTGCTTTTAAGTACTTGAGACATCCTTTTAATATGGTGGTTCGTATTACTAAATATGAAAAAGAGGAAGCCCTTACTTCTTTTATAGATCAGGCGAAAGGGATTACTCTATTCATGGAAGACGGTAAAATGGTTCATCAAGTTACGTTTACGATGCAGAATCTCTGGGATCAGTTCCTGAGGGTGAATTTACCGGAAGATATAAGTATCTGGAGTGTTTATGTTAACGGCAAAAGAGAAAAAGCTTCGAGGGATGATGATGGCAGAGTTCTAATTCCGCTTGCGAGGTCGGAGAGGAGTCCTGATGGCGCTCTTGCGCCTTTTGACATTGAACTCATTTATACGGAAGAAGTGGATAAATTCAATTTTCTGGGAAAAAAGAAAAATTACTTTCCGGCTACCGATATTTTAATCAATAAAGTAGAATGGGCTCTTTATTTACCTGTCAATTATGATTATATAAGATTTGGGGGAAATCTGGAACCTGTGGTCCTTAAACCTTTACCCGGAGTATCCGTTTCCGAGATTGAAGAAGAGATTTTAGAAAACGAATCTGAAGCGCAGATTATGGATATGGAGAAGAAGGAATTGAGTGTTGAAGGAGTAGTCGTTACTAAAGAGATTGCGGCTGGCTCGGCTTCTAAAATGCCTCCAAAATCCCTCGATTCGCAAATTGATAAGATAGGCAGGCAATTTACGACAGGAAAGGCGGGCTTACTCTCGGTCAAAGTAAACATTCCCATTTCCGGAGTTAAATATTCCTTCGAAAAAAAGCTTGTGGAAAGAGAAGAAGCTTTGTTTTTAGATTTTACTTACACAAATGAGATAATAATCAAAGCGCTAATTACTCTTTTAATTGTAATTTTACTCTTTATTCTCTTTAGAAAAAGAAAGATATTTCTACCGTTGTTCAGGACTTTGGATAAGTGGATTGTTAAGTTACTGTATTTATTTAAGCTTGCCTCCGGACCCGGGGAGTTTCTTGTAATGATTACGGTGGTTTTATTTCTCTGGGTATTTTTCAGGATTTACTGGTATAAACCTCTTCTTTTCATTGTTACATTACTCTTTTTTGCCGCGGCAATTGTGAGATTTGTTCAGAGTAGAAAAGAGGAAAGCCACTAAGGTAAGTTACCAAGATAATATTTGGTTTTAAAGGAAAAAGTATAAATTTGGTTGTGGGAGTTCTTATTATCTTTGTGTCTTTGTAGCTGAAAAAGGGATGGGAGGGGAAAATTTTCCACTTGCCATAATATTATTCATTGTTATAATGAAATGCTTAAAACATAACGTAAAATGAAAGGTGGTATTAAAATATGGATTTTGATAGAAAAAAAATATTCGGTTTTGCCGTTGTTTTTAGTGTTTTAATAAGTATTTATTTGTATACCATAGCTCCTACGGTGTCTCTGTGGGATTGCGGAGAATTTATTGCCTGTTCCCATATATTGGGTGTTCCGCATCCTCCGGGTACACCTTTTTATGTTTTACTCGGTAGGTTGTTTGATATTTTTTTGCCTTTCAGTGAAGTAGCGAAAAGGATAAATTTCCTTTCGGCTATTTCTTCCGCTGTAGCTTGTGCTTTCTTATACCTGGTAATTCTTAAAGTGGTGAGTAGATTTAAAGAAAATAGGGAGAAGGAATTACCGCTTAATATTTATCTTGTTTCTATCTTTATATCGATCGGGGCGGGATTATCTTTCAGTATCTGGGACGGTTCTGTTGAAGCGGAGGTATACTCGACTTCTCTTTTAATTGTAACAGTGGGTTTATGGTTAATCCTTCACTGGTCTGATAACAGAGGAATAAAAGGAGATCATAATTATCTCCTTTTGTTTGTTTATCTTCTGGCATTGTCTTTTGGCATCCATTTGTTGCCCTTGCTTTTAATACCCGGGGTATTAGTGTTTTTGTTTTTAATAGATTGGAAAGTGTTTAAAAATCCGAAGCTTATATCGTTTGCAATTGTACTTATAGCTATAGGTGTTTCTACCTATCTTTATTTGCTCGTAAGAGCGCAGGCGAATCCGGGTGTAAATGAAGTAAACCCTACAACATGGGCAAAGTTGTGGGATGTAATATCGAGAAAGCAATATGGTACAGATAATTTTTTTGACAGACATACTTCGTGGGAAACCAATCTCAGTTTTTTCCCTGCTTTGTTCGAACAGCTTAAGGTATTCTTTAAATATTTTTCTTGGCAGTTTTTTCCTTATCCCAGAGTAAATACGGGCGTTTTACTCCGATACGTATCTTTATTCGGTACTTATATATATGTTTTAATTGGTGTCTTGGGTATGCGGGTGCATTTTAAAAAAGATAGAGAGTCTTTCTGGCTATTTTTTATACTATTTATCCTTTTAAGTTTTGGATTAGTCTTTTATCTTAACCATGAATTTTCTCCTTCCGACCCAAATCCCGCTCATCAGCCGCGCGAACCTCGGGAAAGAGATTACTTCTGGGGAACTTCTTTTTTCCTCTTTATGTTTTATGTTTTTATGGGTGTTTACTGGATATTGGGTTGGTTGAAGAAGAAAAACCCTCGGTATGCCTGGACTGCAATAATGCTTTCCTGTTTGTTGGGTGTTGTCCCTTTTATTAGTAATATTAATTCTCACGTGAATAGAAGAGGAAATTGGCTTGCTTATGATTACGCTCATAATATACTTGTTGGTGCCGACGATTACTCGATAATCTTTACATACGGAGATAATGATACATTCCCGGTTTGGTTCTTACAGGAAGTTAAGAATTTCAGAAAGTTTAACCCTGAGAAAAAAACAGGTGTGAGGTTGGGTAATTTTTCTCTTATGAATACAAACTGGTATATAAAAGAACTTAAAAAGGCAGGGGTACCGATTGATTTTGCTTCGCCTTTTATTGGTACGAGATATTACTCCGAATACAATCGTCAAAAGAGAGCAGGAGGAACTGATAAAAATTTTGAAGAATGGATGATGGATGCTATTCCCGGGGGATTGAAGATAAGTGCTAATAGAATAATCGAACTTAAAGATATAGCAGTAAGATCCATAATACTTTCGGCAATTGGCAAAAAACCGAGTTCTGAAGATTTATTCATGGAAGATTCATTATTTGTAGAAAAATATGTTAACAGTGAAGATTTTAATCCATCAATTAATATATATTTCTCTTCACCGCTTCCTCCCGATTACAGAAAAGCTTTTGCAAAACATTTATTGCAGGAAGGTTATGTATATAAACTTGTAAAGGAAAAAGTGGGATATACAAGTAACAGAAAAAAAATGTGGGATTTAGTGCAAAACAAATTTGCGTACAGCTATTATGAGAACTTTTGGGTTCGCATTGAAAGTAGAGCTCAAGTCACTGTTGTTATAAATCAGGCGATTGCATTATTAACTTTCGGCACTGAGGTTTTTTCAGATATGTACCCAGCTTTATACGGCGGTGATGTAAGCGAGGCTGACCGGGATACACTAAGAATGTTGCAATCGGTTTTCAATAAAGCCTTTATATATTTAGAAGATGATAGAGCCTTTTCCCCTTCAGCGTTTAATATTATCGAAGCACAAAAGCGTATTTGTAATGAGTTGAAAAATTATGATGAGCAACTTAAACTTATCGATTCTTTTATCCAAGTAAAGGATGTTAACAGACTTTATCTTTTACGTGCGGAATTATATATTGTTAAAGCAAATAATGCCGGGACAGAGGAAGAGCGAAAAAATATTCTTGCTCTGGCAGAAGCCGATTTGCAAAGTTTGCCTTTGAAAAAAGGTTGGGAATTGTTTATTTATAAAGGTCTTATAGAGGTTTATGCTAATTCGGGTGAGGGAGAGAAATTAGAGGGGATAATCGATGTGCTAGTACAGAATCAGCAGTTACTTTTAACCGTTCTTCATTTTTTGAGCAGTGAAGAAGATGGGAGCGCGATTGAATTAGTGGAAAGGCTGCAAAATAGATTCCCGGGTGATAAAAGTTTGGAAGATTTTTTACGCAGTCTAAAAAGCAATAAAAATAAAGTATTTAATGCCGAAAACAGAAATTAATTAGTAATCTTAATCTTTTTTAAAACCCTTGTCAATTGAATCGGGGGAAATGATATTTTTGTATTTGCAGGAATTTGTTTTTATCGATAAAATATAGTTTTGTGTGTAAAAAGTGTGTGATTATATCTGTAGGCTTATTTTTTAGAATAAATAGCCGTTGGCTTTTGATTTCCTTCTATCCTTTCCGGAACGTCGTTCTTTGCCGCTTCTGTGTTCGGGTCCGTCGTAGTTTGGGTTGGATTTTTTTCTTCTTGGCTTTCCTGATCTTCTATCTTTATTGTTTCTCCGATCTTTTCCCGTATATGTCGGAGCGAAAATAATTTCCTCCCTTTTTTCATGTGTTTTTTCTTCCATTATTACCTCCTGTAAAAATAAGGCTAAATACATTTATTCATAAAGTATCAACAAAGATTTTTAAAGTCAACCCCCATACAAAATATAAAAAATCAAATATAAAATTGGAAAATTATAAAAGGAATTCAGAATATAGTAGTTGGGAGTCGGAAGTATGAAAGTTAGTTAAATAGTTAAATTGTTGAATGGGTAAATCGGCCACCCCTTACTATTATTCTTTCCTATTTTGTCATTTTTCTATTTAGCTATTTGGCTATTTTTTAATTTTTCGATTCGACATAGATTCGAAGAATCTATGTCGCAATCATTTTGCTTTTTGATATTTAATTTTTGATTTAACTATAGCATATTAATAGGATCTATTTCTAAGGAAATTTTGGCGTCCTTAATCTGTTTCCCGTAAAGCTTTTTTAGTATGTTATTCAAGATATGCCCTTTTTTTGATTTAAGTAAAATATGGAATCGGTAATATTTTTCGATTTTTCCGATAGGACATATTACCGGTCCTAAAATAGTAATTTCCTTTTTTTCTTTCATTTTCCCGATTATATTTCTTATTTTAACTGCAGTTTGCTCTGCTTTTGTAAAGTCTTTAGCTCTAATCACAATCCTCGCCAACTTTGTAAAAGGTGGATAATTTGCTTCTTTCCTGAATTTTATTTCTTCTTTATAAAAATCCATATAGTTGTGTTCTGAAGCACTTTTTATCGCGTAATGCTTTGGATTTGCGCTTTGTATTAAAACTTTACCTTCTTTTCCTCTGCCCGCTCTTCCCGCTACCTGGGATAAAAGCTGAAAAGTTTTTTCCGTTGCTCTAAAGTCCGGAAAATTTAGAGATGTATCTGCCGAAATGACTCCTACAAATCCGATATCGGGGAAATCGAGACCTTTTGTCACCATTTGGGTTCCGAGAAGTATTTCGATTTCACCTTTTTTTAATTTGTTGTAAATTTCTTCATGCGAATTTCTTCTGGATGTACTATCTGTATCCATTCTTTTTATTTTGAAATCTTTATATTTTTTTTCGATTTCTTCTTCTATTTTTTCGGTTCCCCATCCCAAGTAAGATACTTCTTTTCCGCAGTTTGGGCAAAATTCAGGTTTTGTTTGTTTGCTACCGCAATGATGGCAAATTAAAATGTTTGCTTTTTTATGAAATGTTAATGATATATCACAGTTTTCACAGCTCGCTGTCCAACCACAATTATAGCATTTGGCAAAGGGAGCATACCCTCTTCGATTGAGAAAGAGAATAACCCTCGAAGGTTTTTTCCCTTTTAAAGTATTTTGTATTTCTTTCTCCATTTCTTCTGAAAATAATTTGCCTTTTGGGTTGACGATTTGTACTTTTGGTAAATCCAGGCCTTTTACTCTTTTGGGAAGCTCTAAAAGTTTATATTTTCCCTTTTCGACGTTATCGAATGATTCAACCGAAGGAGTCGCGCTGCCGAGTATAACAGGGAAATTTCCTATTTTGCCTCTCATTACGGCGACATCCCTTCCTGAGAATCTTGGTTTTATTTCATCCTGGCGGTAAGAATCCGAATGCTCTTCATCGACTATAATCAGTCCGAGATTTTTAAATGGACTAAAAACACTCATTCTTGAGCCGACGCCGATTTTCAAATTTCCTTTTAAAGCGTTTATCCAATATGAATATCTCATTCCCCTCGACAATTTATAATGATATAATTCTCCGATACCAAATCGATCTCTTATTCTTTCGATAATCTGGGGTATCATTGAAATTTCAGGTGTTAGGTATAATACGCTTTTATCTTTATTGATTATATTTTCAATAAGTCTTAGATATATCTCGGTTTTTCCGCTGCCGGTTACTCCAAAAAGAAGAAATGTCGCGAATATTTCCTCATCTATGGTTTTTTTTATCGTTTCATACGCTTTCTTTTGGAATGAGTTTAGTTTTATTAAAGATTTCTTTTTAGGGGATTCTTCAAAAAGTTTAAATCTTTTCATCATAGGAGGAAGACAAAAAGAGAAGACTATGCCAATAGGGCAGACGTAATACTTTGAAATCCATTCGCATAGTTTGAATAAATCTTTCGGTAAATCCATAACCTTTTCTTGGATTTCCTTTGCGCCCTTAAAATATTTTCCTTCTTCGATTACGACGCCGTAAAGGGTTTTGTTTCTGAAGGGTACGCGGACGACGCTTCCTCCTTTTAAGACTAAATCTTTCTTTCCCTTGTAAGTAAAAAGACAAAATTTATCGATTGGAACTGCTACTTGATAGTATTTCATAGTTGAAATGCTAACCCTACTTCATTTTTAGCGGTGTCTTTAAAATCGATACCCCACTTTAAATAAATATTCACAGGTAAAGTTTTTTCTCCGAGTATGAGATACAGACGTTTCCCGGAACCATACAATTGCTTTATTGTGAATTTTCCGGGTAAATCGTTTTCATGCTCGTAAATCCTGGATGCCCAGTCTTCCGTTTCATAAAGGACCAGACGTCCTTCCAGAACGTAATCTTTAGAATAACGGAAGGATGTAAAGGCCATAAAGCCTGAACCGTCAGAGCCGTTTAAGACTTCAAAGCGGCTTTTAAAAGTTATATCTTTTACTTTGTGTATTACGTCGAATCTCCCGTTTATTTGTTCTTTTCTTGTTTTTATTCTATTGTTGAGTTTTAAGTTCTTAATTGGTTCCCAGCTTATATGAAATTCTGCTATTCTGTCAAAGGGTTCCATCGAGGAAAGTTTTCTCGAAAGTTCTGTGAAGATTCCGAAGGAAATATCTGGTGAAAGTTTTTTGGTATAATTTATGTATAAAGCTTCTTCATCTTTATAAAAAGGTGAGTTTCTGAGAGTTGGCAGAGAATCTTTAATATTTACATAAATCGCTTTTAACCCTTTTCCGTTATCCATGCCCATAGAATAGGATAAATTGTTCTTGTTTTCGGTTGGATTTTCTCCTCCGCTTGCTAATTCGAAACGAAATAGATTCCCAGCGAGTGATTTATCCGCGTAAAAAGACCAGACGCCAAATTTTCCATTTTCTTCGGTTTGACTAATCCCACCCGTTAGTCTTATTGAAGAAAACTTATAGCTTGTGCCAAGAAATTTTTCTTTTCCCCAGTTTCTTGTGTCGATGTATGAACCGAAAATCATAAAATCGCTCCACCCGTATGTGATACCCCTGAAAAAATTTTCTTCATAGGTCGAACGGTGAGGACTGAAACCTCTTTCTCCCGGTATAATTCCCGCACTGCGGTAAAAAAAATCCGGTTTTCCGAATATGATACCCATGCCTAAATCCAGATCATAATCACCTATAATAAGTTTTTCGGGAATATAGATTGAAAAAGCGTAATAATCCAGGTAGTTTTCTTCATCGTAATCTTTTTCGCATACACCACTTACCAGTACATTTTTTAATGGTACAATAATTCTGTTATAAGTTTTATATTCAGATACATCTGTTTTTCTTTCGAATCGAGATAAGAAATCGATTCCCTTAATTTTCCTTCTTTTTCTTTTTATATCCACCGTAATGAAATTTTTAATTCTATCAAAAAGATAAGGTGTTACCCCCTCGATCAGCAGTAACTCGTCCCTTTTTTCGAACTTGTGCTTTTCCCTGTATTTAATTATTCTTTCCGCGAGATATTTATCGATATATGGTATAAGCAGTAATTCGATTTCCCTGGCGGTATTTATATCGATAGGGTCTTCCTTTAACCGTCTTATTCTTTCTAAAAACTCAGGTGTTTGCGTTATTTCCTGGTCGATCTCAAATTGATCTGTTGATATAAGACAAAATAGCAATAATAGTTTTTCCATCTTTTATTTCACCCGAGTTTATCTTTGTTATGGCTTCTTCTGTTTTTATCTTTACAATTTCTATCTTTTCGTCCTCTTCAGATTTTAGGCTGCATGCTTTTAATTCTGTAGCTACAAATAGGTGAATTTTTTCGTTACTGTAACCGGGTGTTAGATAAATACTCCCCAATTGTTCAATCTTTCCGGGTTTATAGTTTATTTCCTCTTGCAGTTCTCTTATAATGGTTTCCTCCGGAGTTTCATTTTTCTCTATCGTTCCCGCGGGTATTTCAAGAAGGTGTTTGCCGGTTGCGTAACGGTATTGTTTAACAAGAAGTATTTCGGTTGCCGTAAGAAAAGGCAGGGCGGCTACGGCTCCGGGATGCGAAACGTATTCCCTGAAGGTTTTTATGCCATTTGTCAGGGTAACTCTGTCTGCGTTAAGATTTAAAATATTACCGGTAAAAATTCTCTTTACTTCGATTGTTTTTTCTTCCATATTAATTTTTCTCCTGTATTTTGTTCTTCAATTATCTTTAATATAATTTACAGTGATTGTTTCAGATAGCCCAAGATCCGGATGGTTTTGTATTCCAATAGCGAATCTGGTTTGTGACAATTTAAATGAAAATCCGGCGGTAGGGATTAAAGGATTTGTCAATAATCCGAGAGACGCATCAAAGGTCGGAAATTTTATTTCGTAACCAAAACCTAAACCGATACCCCAATTTTCCGTAAAATTAATCTTTATTCCTATTTTATTCCACTCATCTGAATAAATACCGCATACTTCCAATTCGGATGGGATACTACTATCCCTTATCCAGGAAAAAGGATTGAAAGCTTTAAGGTAAATTGTGTGATTTTCTATGGGAAAACCTATAAGAAAATCGGCGCTTAATCCTAAATTGTTTTCGTCCTCCTGTAGTAAGTATAGAATGGCTGGCTCTATTATGAAAATGGTTTTATCTATTTCTTTTCTTAAGATACCACTTATTTTTGATTCTCTGTATAAGGAAGAGCCGAAGTGGGAAATTCCTAATCCGTATATATCGGCTAAATAAGTGAGTTGTACTGTTTGGAGTTCGGGGATAGAGTATAAATTTTGATATGTAACGGAAAGAAACTTTTCTGATAATTCAGGTATATTTCCGAAACCAAATTCCTCCGCATTCCTTAAAGGAGGAAAAAGAGCAATAATAATTAAAAACATAGCGATTTTAGTATAAAAAGAGATTGTATAAAGTCAAGTTCTGTATGTAGATTATTTGAATTAGTTAATCGGTTATTTGATGAAATAGTTATTCATTAATAGGCAGCAAAAATAAATCCTATTCGTCTGTGTTTATCTGTTTCCCATTAAACCTTTTATCATTTTATTATTTTTATAATCTTTTTTTCTTCAACCTTCTTTCCGTTTATTTTTAAGACCGCGAAATAAACTCCTGAGCTGAAATTCTCTCCTATTTTAGCGGAGTAAGTACCAGGATTTATTTTTTTATCAAGAAGCGTTATCATTTTTCTTCCGGCTTTATCAAAAACCGATAAATTGATATGTGAAGTATTTATTATATTCAATTGAATATCTGTTTTGTTTACAAAAGGACTTTTTATTGTTAAATATCTATGGTCTTTTGTATCGTGTTTGTCCGGATCGAATATACCGCTTCCCTCTCGAAATCCGCCAACCGCGCTTATAGCGAATGGTATCGAACCGTTTGGACAGTTAAACCCTTTAACAGTAATTGTGTAAATTCCCATTTGAGCTGGTGATGGTAACCATACAACTTCGACGTTATTTTTCCTGTCCGCAAGACCTCCTATCTCCGAATATCCGCCCGAAAAAACGTTTCCCTTATATCTATTGCTATTGGGTGCTGTTATTATTAAATCGAGATCATTAATTAATGTTGTATCTGCCAACGAGGTTGCGCTTGTATCGCTCCAGGCGAGGACAAACTTCAATGGTTCTGATGTATTAATAACATTAACCGTTGTTACAACTGAATCATTTGTCGATACTCCGGAAGTGTTGTCGGATATTTCCAGTGCTCGCGATTCTCCCGAAAAGTACAGGGCGTTATCGAGTACCACTCTTCCCCAGCCTTCCGCCTGGTTCGGGACAGGAATTCCATTGTCCAAGTCGACTGTGGAGGCAATCAGGGTAGCTTTTATAAGCGCTGCAGAGGGAGATATGGGAGTTCCGGATAGGGTATCACCGGTTGGGTAGAACCCGTCGATAAAATACTGTCTTATCAAAGCGCAGGCTCCGGATATTTGAGGCGCAGCCTGTGATGTACCTACCATTCCTCTTAATTCTGCGTGAGCTGAATCCCCAGCCCAGGTTGTGTTTGGGTTTGCTCCCCAGATAAAATGCCTGTGTTGAGTAAAGGGATCACTTCCTCCGGGGGCGACGACTTCCGGTTTTATTCTTCCGTCTGTAGTCCATCCTCTTCCGGAAAAAGATGAAATCGAATCGGTTGAAACATCGTAGGAGGGATTCCATGATGAGCCTACAGATATACAGTTCTTTGCTGTTGCAGGTGGTGCAACGGTTGTATTTGCAGGACCATTGTTACCTGCCGAAAAAACTACTACGAAGTCCTGATTATTCCAAACCATATTATCTACTTCTAATGCTGCACCGATGTATTCTCCCCCGAGTGGAGCATCTTCATAATTCCAGGAATTTTGATGTATTTTTGAATTATAAGTAGTGTATGCTTTATTCATAGCAGTGGTCATATTAAAAGACCCGAGTTTGCAAGTATCATTTTCCGAATAACCAAAATCCTGTATGTAAAGTCTTACGGGAAAATTATCGACTGTATTACCCCTTGTTTGCCCGCCCCAGTCATAAATTGGCATAAAATTTGCGCCGTTTAGATGATTGTCGGCAATCGAGGGATTTCCCGCTACAATGGAGGCAACATTCGTTCCGTGTATACAACCATAAGGTTCTACGTCGGAAGAAACTTCTATTAAGTCTCCGCCTTCATTTGTATAAGCCTGGATCGCTATATGATTGCTACCCGGTGCATCATTTTCAGGGTCCTGAAAAAATCCGCTCCAGTAATCCAGACCTGTATCGAAAATCGTTACTATTTCGCCTTTTCCGGTGACTCCTTTATCCGCGAGAGTTATTCCGTTCGTTACCGTATCCCAGGGCGTTCCCAGATCAGTATCCATTGTGATTGTAAAAGTGTTTTTGGGAGCTTGCACCGAATATCTCCAGGTCGAGGAAGATAAAACTTTTTTCCCGTATTTTACAATGGACTCGACTCCCTTTATTCTTGCGAGTGCGTTTAGAGAATCCGGAGGAATTCTTACTACAATTCTGTTATTGTTTTCCTGTATTTGTTGTATATCCGAACCCCAATCCTGTAGTTTTTCGATAAAATCGTAAATGGGAACACCTTCAAAAATTCTTACTGAAAGTTGAAGAAGATGGTCATTCTCTATCCAGAGTGCGTCTTTACCGCAATGACATTTTCCCGTACTTATGTTTTCTATTTGACTATCTTTAAGTTTTGCCGCAGCCATTGGTAGTTTATTTTCTGTTTTTCTTTCATTTGTTATATATACACTCGGATGAATTTTATATTCAGGATGAAACAAACCGATCCATCTTACAAAAGATAATTTTTCTATTTCATTCTTTTCTTCGGGCGTCATTTGAACTATGTAGGCGAAATGAGGAATATAAGAATGAAATACACCTCCCTCTTTAACTATATTTTCTTTCCACTCCGTATAAATCGGTCCTGTAAATTGTAGTATGTAACAATTTTCTCCTTTATTTTCAATTATTTTAAGGGTGTTTCTAAGTTTTGGAGTTTCTTTCAGCGGGTCAAATTTGTTATTAATAAAGCAAATCGACATATCATTAGCGGCAAATAATGTGGTATATGATATTAAAAGAAATAGCACCGATATTTTTTTCATTAAAACCTCCGAGTTATATTTATATTATGTAAATTTTAATCGGCTTGTCAATACTTTTTTCTTCCCATTTTGTGTCAAATCGGTGCAAGAATAACAGGCTAAATTTTCCCTTGACATTTCAAGTATATATTATATGTTTTTTTTATGAAGAATAGGAAAAATATAGTGGATTTTTATTTTCCAAAAGTAAAGTATAGGCATGCAATTTGGATCCAGGATGTATTGATTTTTCTGGTGCTTTTTTTCATCATACTTTTTCGCTTACATCCTGCTCTTTTATATGAATTCCAACGACCTGTATTTTTCACTAATTGGAGTTTTCTAAAAGAGCATCTCTTACTTCCCGGTGGTTTGATCGATTATGTTTCAGCCTTATGTAGTCAAGCTTTTGAATATCCACTTTTAGGGGCATTTTTCCTTACCTTAATGATTGGTATAGTATCGCTCTTTACTAGAAAGATAATTCATGCCCTTTGGAAAAGTCAAATTCATACCCTCCACTGGATTCCAGGATTATTTCTTTTGTTACTGTATGCGCATTACGAAGTGCCTCTTTCTTTAGTAATTGGAACCGCAATTGTATTAATATGTATATGGATATTTTTCAGGTGGGTACCCAAATCCCCTGGACTTCGCATAGGCTTGTATACCCTTTTTACCGGACTTTTGTACTGGTTTTGCGGAGGACCTTTTTTATTGTTTGCGATATACTGCGCTATTTGGGAATGGATTACTACAAAGTCCCTTGTTAAGGTAGTTGTATATCTTTTGATTCCTGTGGTGTGGTGTGTGATTGGCCCGTCTGTTTTCTTTCTTGTATTGTTTAAACAGTCTATAATTAACAATCTTTCCATTGAAGCAACCTACGCTCCCGCTTTTGCCCGTTGGGGATTTCTTTTATTTTTTCCTTTAATCGGATTTTTGACATTTGCCATCCAGGTTTTTCGTAAGACCCTGGAAATTAAGTTTCGCTGGTTGGGAATCCAGACCTGGATAGTGGGAACCGTTTTACTCCTGAGTGCTTTTTCTGTTGCAGGGTGGATTATGTGTGACTCCTTTCTTACCGGGCAGCTTATGCTTCTCCGAGCAGGCCGAAAAAATCATTGGGAAACTGTTCTTCGTCTGGGAAAAACTTTATCGATAATAACCCCCCATAATTGTGTGCAAATAAATCGCGCGCTTTGGCATACTGGTCGACTCTTAGATTCGGCTTTCGCATATCCCCAATGGAACGAGCCAATTGGGCTTATACCCAATAGAGCCCTTTGCTTTGAACATCCTGAAACAGCCAGTTATCTCTTTTTCGAACTTGGACTCATTTCTGAATCCTTGCACTGGAGTCATGAGCTAATGGAAGTGTCTGGAAAAACACCGGAAACACTGGATCGAATGGCTGTAATTTATTTTCTGAAAGGACAGAAGAAAACCGCGCAAATGTTTTGGAAAGAACTTAGATGTACGCTCCAGGGCCATAAAAGAGCCAAATATATTCTTGAGTTAGCGGAAAGAAAAGATTTACTTGAAAAAGACAAAAACCTGCAAAAATTATCGAGTTTGATGCCCAAATTTGATTTCATTTCTATTGGATATCCATCGGATCGAGACCTTTTATTCCTTCTTCAACAAAACCCCGGAAATCGAATGGCATTTGAATATTGGGTTGCTTATCAACTTCTGGAGGTAAATCTAGAGCCTATATGGAACAATATCGACAAATTTCGGGCCTTTGGATATACCCGAATTCCTCGCCATGTTCAGGAGATGTTGCTCCTGTATGCTTATTTGTCTAAATGGAATCAACCTGATAAATTGAACCCTTATGTTGACAATGCTAATGTGCAGCGTTTTTCTGAATTTAAACGGATTATTATGCAGCACCGATCGAATAAATCTTCTGCCCAGAAAGCGTTAAAACAAGAATTTGGAGATACTTATTGGTATTTTTGGATGTTTGTAAGGTCAGGTAAATAATGAAGATCAAAAAATCATTCTTTTTTATTTTTTCTATATGCATGAGCTTTTGGTTCGGATGTTCTTCCTCTTTTGACTGGGAAGATGCGACATTGGTTTCTAAACCCGTTAGTATCGAACCGGATTATTCCGGACTTGTTGTCCCGCCTAATATTGCCCCATTGAATTTCCGGATTAAAGAAGCCGGTATCCAGTATTACGTGGAAATTCATGGACCTGTGGAACCATCTATCAGGATACGAGGAAAATCACCCGTGATTCGAATTTCTTTGAATGAATGGGAAAGGTTTCTTCTGGCTAATAAGGGTAATTCTTATGAAGTGAAAATTGCTCTAAAAGATTCTACTGGAAATTGGATTCGTTTTTCTCCTATAACAAATCAAATTGCTATAGATTCTATTGATTCCTATCTTGCCTATCGACGATTAGGCCCTCTGTATACGTTGTGGAAAAAAATGGGAATCTATCAAAGATGTCTCGAAAATTTTCATGAATCGCCTATTATGATCAATCAATTAACCCAGAATAATTGTATGAATTGTCATCACTTTTGTAATAGTAAGCCTGAGCGTTGGCTTTTACATTTGCGGGGTGGTCCAGGTACGGCCATGTTATTGATTAATGGTAACGAAGCCCATAAAATTGATACTAAAACTGCGTTTAACGGACCTGTAGCCTATCCCGCATGGCATCCCTCTGGAAACCTTGCGGTATTTTCCGCGAATCGACTGCTTTTATTCTTCCATTCTATCGGAGAACCCCGGGATGTTTTAGATCGGGCTTCTGATCTTGTAGTCTATAATATTTCTACAAATATCCTAACAACTACTTCCCAAATTTCCAGTCCTGAACGTATGGAAAATTGGCCCGCCTGGTCTCCTGACGGAAAATATTTATATTTCTCCAGTGCACCTAAACTTAAAACCTTTGAAGATCCATCCGAGCAAGATCTTGCTTATCGTAAAATAAAATACGATTTGATGCGAGTTTCTTACGACGAAAAAACTCGGACCTGGGGAGAATTAGAACTTGTACTGGCCGGATCCGAAATAGGAGGAAGTATAAATCAATGTAGAATTTCACCGGATGGAGATTTTGCTCTTTTTACGGTGTCTCTTTATGGTAATTTTCCTATTTATGACTCCAGCGCAGATTTATATCTTTTGAAACTTTCAACCGGGAAAGTTAAAAAATTAGAGCTTAACTCAGAGTCCACCGAGAGTTTTCACGCCTGGTCTAGTAACGGACGATGGGTTGTGTTTTCCAGTAAGCGAGTCGATCATTTATTTGCGCGTCCCCATTTTGCTTATGTGGATGAAAATGGGAACTCATCAAAGCCATTTATTCTTCCACAAAAAAATCCGAAATATTATGATACATGCTTAGAAACATTTAATGTGCCCGAATTCATTAGAGAACCCGTTCAAATTTCGGTTAAACATCTGGCAAAAGCCGCATATCAAAATGCGAAACCTGTGGAGCTGGATCCTAAATGGATTCCAGTTCAAAAGAAAAAAGAAGAACAGATATCGAGCCCACAACCGCAATAGATTTAAAGAAGGCCAAGGATCATTATACGAACTACATATACAGTCAGAATTTAAAATTTTTTTACCGATATTCAAAATACCTATTTCTATATTAACGCATTAGTGACCGATTCCCATGTGGATACTATTCTCATAGCAGGGATTATTTACGATCGTGTGGCTGAAGTATTAGCTAATGCGTAGGAGAGGTTTCCTCTCAAGTGAAATATACTGTAAAAGTGGTGGATTCGTTAATTCATCCAGAAGGAGTTTCTTTTTCGAATCCTTGTGAAGCTACAGTATTTCTTAAGCGCAAAAGTGATTTTCTCTTATATCGAGAAACTGTAGAGTCTCTCGTACTTTCAAATATTCCTGCGGTATATTTAGTGGCAGATGTATGCCGGGATGAACTTTTATTTGAATTAGACGCAGCGTTTGTTACTGAACGATAACTATTTTTAAATACGCTTACGGTTTCTATACGCCAGAAACGATAACGCAATCCATATCCCGAGAATCCAAAATACTATGAAAGGGAATTGGGGATTACTTTCTCCTCCGTAAGCATGCATTCCTGAAAAAAATCGGTTCACTCCGAAATACGTCATAAGTACGGTTCCGAATGCGGGTAATACCAGAACGTTAAACCAATAAGTTAAACGAGAACGTAGGACGAAGCGAAGTTGCAGCAGCATTGCATACGAAAGAATCATTATCAGAGACCAGGATTCTTTCGGATCCCATCCCCAATATCGGCCCCAGGTATCGTTGGCCCATATTGCTCCAAGTATACTTCCCATGGTAACGAGTAAAAGTCCGATCCATAGTGCTTGTTCGGCAATTTTACTCCATTTGGAGAATTTAAGCAGTAAAAGATTATCTTTTCTGGAAATAGGTAACGCCAATACTGAAAGATTGCTAAGAGCTAACACAGTACCTACTGAAAAAAAACCATAACTGGCCATTGCAATAGATATGTGAGTGATCATCAGTTTGGATTTTAAAACGGGAGGAAGAGGAGAAAACGAAGGATCTATGGAAGGGATATGGGCAATGAGCAGCACAATTCCCGCGAGTAAGCTTCCGCATGTTATGGGCAATCGTGAATGTCGGGAGAGGGAAATGCCCGCTAAAAGAGTAGCCCAGGCTCCGAATACCATACATTCGTATTGATTGCTCCACGGCGCATGACCCGCCAAAAACCATCGCAATCCCAATCCTATGGTAAATCCTGAGAATCCAAGCCATATTGCCCATTTAAAGAGTTTTTCCTGAAAGAGAAGCAGTTTTTCAAATTGGTTTTTGAATATATATCGAATTACATTCATGCACAAAAAAACAGCGGTTACGAAAATAAACCATTTGCCCAATCGCTGGAAAATCCTGGCGCTGTAGTAAAATTTTTCTATTTGAGGATAAAAAGCTGAAGAACCCAGACACATCATTCCTATAAAGATTATAAGGAAAACATTAAAGGGGAATTCAATAGTTTTCCGGATTTGATTTTTGATATGGGAAAACTTTTGTTTTATCATACAGATTCTCTAAGTTCGGTTTCAAGTTCCCGGATTCGACCTGTCGGATGAAAAAATGCGAGCATTATCACTATTAGAAGAAGAAAAAATCCGAAATACGTTACAGGAGTTCCGGGGTCTCGTGTAACGAGAAAAATAGAACCCTTTTCATCCCAGTCGAAGGAATGCTGATATACACGATAACCTCTATACCGAAGAGTATGATTCATATAAATAGAATAAGGTTTTTTGATGTTGTGGTCTGGATCTTCAATCATCACATCACTGTAAAATTGAGAAGGTTTTTGTGAATTTTTATAATGTTCAATTCTAAAATCCACCAAACGCAGCGAAAATGATAGATTAAAGGGTTTGGCGCCGAATTGTTTAGATGTTTCTCCTTCACGAAGGGAAAGGAAACCCTCAATAGCAAAATGTCTAGTCAATATGACCCCTAGTAAAATGATAGAAAAAGCGAAAGGAAATAAAACCATGGCCCATTTTTTTCTTTGCCATAGTTTGAAGTGAATAAGATTTATAAAAAGTGTGACCGCAAACCAGATCCATAAAATCTCAAACCATTTGGCGTTATATATCAAGGTCCTCGCAGCAATACTTCCGTATTTTTGTTCAAGTAAGGTCGCAATTATAATGCTTATGGTAAGTCCCATGATAATAATAAGCGCGGTTTTCATAGAAAAAAATATTTTTCGGATCATTTTATAATTCTTTTCATGCCACTGATATTATATTGACAGGGCAGAATTTATTTAGAAAATTTCAAGAGTTTGGCGCATAAATTCTGAAATTTCCGCTTGCTGCCAGTATACCCAGCATGTAAAGTAGTCCGTCAAAATATCGACCCTCATCCTTAGGAATAGTTGTATCCCATAGTTCTCTGATGAAATCTTTTCTGTTTCTATTTGTTGAGGCAAGGCACGCAACCGCGTTCATGGCAACCAGGCCTGGATTGTGAGTGTCTGATAATGTTTTACCATCTAAAGTAAACATGCTGCCATGAGTTTTTATTCCTTTTTTCTCGAAAAAATTAAGTAATTTATTGCTTTGGGTTATTTGACGGGCATCTTCAGAGAACCATTCATAATCCAGAGCAATATTCATCGCTACTCTCCACGCGTCGTATTGAAAATTGTCATTGCCTTTTTTCCGGGGGTCTATGGGAGTGCCATCGAAATTAGCATAATCCGGTGTTAATCCTGTTTCCGGGTGCGCGGTTTTTTGCAGAAACTCGCGGCTTACAGAAGCGGTATCGCGCCAGAAACCTTTGTTTTTATCCGCCCAGTGCCCCCAGAGCTCATAGAAATGGGGAGTATGGTAAGAAGGATCCGTAAAATTATCCGAGGTGCCTATAGGGACGAAGACAATTTGTTTTTCTTTTATATTAAATATATTCGATATTGTCGTGTCATCATCGGAAGTTTCCGCTTTATTGAGCATCGAGTTTAAAATGGTCTGTGCTTCAGCCTCGTAATTATAAATATTCTTACCGTTTCCCCAGCGTCCCGCGGCGAAGAACAATGCCATAACAATCCATTCTTCACCGTCTGAAGCCGAGTTGGGGCTGATAATGGTTCCATCTGTCTTAAGCTGCCACGCGAAATAGTTTTCTCTTTTTTTATCTTTATGTTGCATATAGGTTTTTGCCCATTTCCACAAGCGGTCGAATTCTTCCTTCTTGTCTAATTGTACCGATATCATCATACCGTAAGACATCCCTTCACTGCGAACGTCGTTATGAGAAGTGTCTTTAATATAAGCCATATCGGGTTCAACCGGATAATAAATACGTTCAGTCTTGTTGTTTCCGTAAAATAACTGATTCCAGATTTTGTTTATTTTGTTTTCTACAGCTAATTGCGTTTTACCGAGTAATTCGGTAAAAAGATTACTGTATGTTCCTGTGGAATAGGCTCCCTTGTGTTCTAAAATATTATTATCCTTAGTATTATTCATTCTTTTCTTTTAATCCTCCATGGTTGCTATTTATTTATCTTTGATTTTAGTAGGCTTAAATTAAGCATTTCTAACATTCCAATTTCTGATTTAGATTATATGGTGTATTTTTCAGGGTGCAAGCCCTGAACCCAGATTCTTCGAATCCAGGTTAAATAATCAAATAGAGAAATGGTTAAATTAGGAAAAAAGAGAATCTGTTTTTGTTCGTGTGTTAGTAGATTTTTTTTAACTGACTAACGCACCAACGGTCTAACCGGCCAACCATTCGCGCCCTTGACTTGTCATGTAAACAGCGTATATATGTAATCTATGAGGGACTCGATAAATGAATGAAAGTAAGAATCCTGTAAGATTGAGAATAGCTCCTTCTCCCACCGGATATTTGCATCTGGGTACAGCAAGAACAGCCCTTTTTAATTATCTTTTTGCCCGTGCTAATGGCGGAGAATTTCTTCTCAGAATCGAAGATACGGATTTGAAACGTTCGGATGATTCTATGGTCGATTCTATAGTTAAAGGGCTTAAGTGGCTTGGATTTAAATGGGATGAGGAGGTTTTATTTCAATCTGATCATTTCGAGTTGTATAAAGAAAAGGCGCTGGAATTGTACGATAAAGGGCTTGCTTACTGGTGTTATTGCACTCCTGAAGAGATAAAGGAAAGAAGAAATAAATGTTTGGAATCAAAGAAGAGATGGATGTATGACAGAAGATGTGACAATCTATCCGTTGAGGAGAAAGAACAATTTAAAAAAGAGGGTAGACCTAAAGCTCTCCGTTTTCGTGTCAATGAAGGCGTTACTATTTTCGATGATTTAATTCATGGTGAAATCAAAAGAGATAATTCCGAAATTGAAGATTTTGTATTGTTAAAGTCCGATGGTTCACCGGCGTATAATATGTCTGTAGTTGTAGACGATTACCGAATGAAAATAAGCCACATCTTGAGAGGCGATGATCATATATCCAACACTCCGAAACAAATTATGCTATATAGAGCCTTTAACTGGGATATCCCGCAATTCGGACATATGCCATTAATATTAAGTAAGGACAAAAGAAAACTTTCCAAAAGAAAAGATGCTGTCGATATTTTTGATTATAAAAATGAAGGATTTTTCCCTGAAGGTATGGTAAATTGCCTTGTTCTTCTTGGTTGGTCTCCTAAAACAGAAAAAGAAATATTTTCTCTTAAAGAATTGGAAAAGATTTTTACACTTGAGAATGTTCATACAACTCCGGCTGTTTTCGATCGGGATAAACTGGAATGGATTAATGGTGAATGGTTGAGAAGATTGAGCGAAGATGAAGCTATAAAAAGACTTAAGATTTATTTGGAAGATAATGGATTAGACGTAGATGATTCCGGTTATCTTGTTGAAGTCCTTAAGGCGATGGGGAATAGGGTTAATAAGCTAAAAGATTTTGTAGAAATAGGTCGCTACTTTTTTACCGATGATTTTAGTTACGATGAAAAAGGAGTAAAGAAACGTATATATCCCGGTGTTGAAATCAGAATCGAAAAATTAATAACAAAATTTAAGGATTTGGATTCTTTCGACAAAGAAAATATGGAAAATGCTTTACGGGAACTTTCTGAAGAACTTGATTGTAAAGCAGGAGAACTTATACATCCTGTTCGGCTTGGGGTTAGCGGTATGACTTTTGGTCCGGGTCTCTTTGAGCTTTTAGAAGTTCTTGGTAAGGAAAAAGTAATTGAAAGATTGGAAAAGTTTGTCGATTATATCAAGGAAGAAGCATCTAAAGATTGAAAAATTTTATATATAATAAAAACTTTGTGTACTTTGTGTCTTTGTGTGAGAAAAATTTTTATCAGTTAAAAATGATAGAGTTAGGGAGGAAGTTGCTATGATAATGGAAAAAGTTCGTTCTGTAACAAAGTATTTTATTTGGTTTGCGGCAATCGCATTTGTTCTTTCTATGTTGGTTGGTGTTGGAACCATTGTTTTTACGGGAGATAAAGGGAGAGATGAAAATATAATTGCTAAGGTAAACGATGAATCGATTAATTTAAAGAAATATAGCAATTTGTTAAGAGCCAGACTCCAAAGTATAGGAGGCCCTTTGGGTAGAGACCCTATAGAAGAGAGACAACTGTCCGAAGCAATTATAAATCAGTTGATATCAAACAAAATAATAGATGATTTGCTCGAGGAGAGGGGAATATCTATTTCGGATGAGCAATTAATAAACATTATCAAAGAGAATCCGCCGCCCGCGATTACGCAAAACCCTGATTTTTGGATAAATGAGCAGTTCGATTATGGTAAGTATTACGAGTTACTTGGAGATTCACGGGCAAATCAATTTGTTAAATCCTACGCGTCTCAGATAGAGGAGAATTTTCCGATAAGTATTTTGCGCGGAGAAATTTTGTCTATGATAAGAGTAACAAGTGGTGACGCGATAGAGGAATTACTTGAAGATTCAGTCGAGACCAGAATAGAGTATATCAAAATATCTTTAACGGAATGGAAAAATACGGAGACTTCCGTTTCCGCCGAAGAATTTTATGCGGAACACAAAGAAATGTTTAGGAGAGATGATTTTGTTAAGTTAGGTTATGTTTTCTTTCCTATTTCTATAAATGATGAGGTGGTTGAAACCACAAAAGAACTTGTGGGTTCTATAATAGAAAGAGCTAAAACGGATTCCTTTGAAACTCTTATCAGTCAATATTCATATTTACCTCGAAATAGGGATATTTTAAATGGATGGGTTAGTGTTAAAGATTTACCTTATGAATTCGCGACAGCTGTTTCCGGGATGAGAGAAGGACAGATTTCGAATCCGGTTAAAACCGATAAAAGTTTTCATATCTTAAAGCTTAGAAAACGAAAGAGAGATTCAATCGATATAGCGGAAATATTACTTCCTCTATTTCCATCGTTCGATGAGTTTCAGAATGCTTCGGCAAAGGCATGGAAACTCGTAAAATCTCTTCGTGATTCTTCCTCGCTTGATATTTCTGAAGATTACAATGCCAAGTACATTTCTTACAGTAAAGGTGAATTCCCTGATTTGCCGGCGAATTTCGGAACGTTTCTCAATGGTCCTAAAAAAGGAGATGTTTCTTATCCTCTTATTGGAGAAAACGGATTTTATGTTTGCTGGATCGAAGAAAAAGAAGAGGGGATTCCACCTTTTTCAGATATTGAAGATGAAGTTAAAGATTCTCTTATGAATTTCGAAGCAGCCATAAAAGCAAAAGATTATGCTTTAAAAACTTTTACCGGAGAGAAACTCCCGCGTAATCCGGAAAAAGGGAAATGGGGCAGAACTTCTTATTTTACATTAGAAACTTTTGAGAATGTCGGTATTCCGGAAAAAGTCGCTCTTTTAGCGTTTTCTGTTAGGCAGGAAGGCATTTTACCTCCTGTAAGAGCCGGAGAATCTTTATTTGTTGTTAAGACAATAGATTTTAAAATGCCAGATAATAAGGGATTGCAGAAAATTGTGCCGCGAATAGCTATGGGACTCCAACAAAAAAAAGAAGCGTATTTTTTTCAGAAATGGTTCAATGAGCAGAGGGAAAAATATGATGTTGTGGATTTGAGGGAAAGATTGTATGAATGAGAACAGCTATCAGCCATCTGCTGTCAGCTGTCAGCTTAATTATACTTCATATCTTGGGACTGGAACCGTTTTATTGATTGCTATTTTGATATTGTTTTTCTTTTCCTGCGCTTATTCATTCAGGAGCGGGTCTTTCGATGGTACTTTATCTATTGCTTCTTTAGAAAACAAAACTCAAAACGCGGATATCGGAAGAATTTTAACGGAAGATCTAATAGACGCTTTTATAATCGACGATAGAGTGAAAGTTGAAACCAATTCATCAGGTGATTATTTATTAGAGGGAGCAGTTAATAACTACAAGAGAAGTCCTGAATCTTATACTCCGGAAGGGGAAGTTGAAGAATACCGTATATCTGTAAAGGCCAAGTTTTCCTTAAAGAGGCAGGATAAGGAAAAAAGTGAGTGGGAAAGAAATATCAGTGAGTCTTTTGTATATTCATCCGAGTCGGATGAATTGGAAGCGGTCGATTCCGTTGCCGTAAAGATAAGAGATTCTTTACTTCGTTTAATGCTTGAAACATGGTAAATGGGACGCGGATGAGCGCAGATTTCCAGGATTCTAGAAATCGCTAATAGACTTTACAAATTAATCTACTCAAATTAATTTATTTTAAAATATGGAAAATAGGAAAATGAGAATTGCCTGGTATGGGAAACATTTTGGTGAAGAGCCGCCGTTGGTTGGAGAGTTATCTTATGAACAAAAAGAGTGTGGGGCTGGAACGATTTTCTTTTCCGATTGCAATCTACATTGTGTTTTCTGTCAGAATTATCAAATTTCACAAGAAAAACTTGGAAAAGAATATTCTGTTTTTGAATTGGCACAGATTATGCTAAAACTACAGAGCCAGGGTGCGCTTAATATCGATCTTGTTACCCCTACGTTATGGTGGCGATTTTTGAAAGAAGCAATACTTCTTGCCCGAGATTTGGGTTTAGATATTCCCGTTATATGGAATTCGAATGCTTATGAAGGCTTGCGTATTATACGGGAGATGGACGGGTTGGTTGATATTTATTTACCGGATTTTAAATATATGGACGATACTTTAGCAATAAAATATTCTAACGCTCCGGGATACAGTTTGCTGGCGGAAAAAGCTATTAAGGAAATGTTTCTCCAGGTTGGAAAATTACAAATAGAGAATGGTATTGCTAAAAAAGGATTGATTGTAAGGCATTTGGTTATTCCGGGTAATGTCGATAACAGTATTGCTGTGCTGAAAAAGATAGCAGCTATTGATAAAAATATCCATTTAAGTCTTATGAATCAATATTATCCTGTTTATGAATCTTATAGATTTAATGAAATCAACCGTAGGCTTACAGAAGATGAGATCAGTACTGTAGAAACAAGAAGAATGGAATTGGGACTGGAAAATGGATGGGTACAGGAAGCTGATGCGGGAGATGTTTTTTTGCCGGATTTTCGTAAAGAAAATCCTTTTGATAAATAGGAAGGGGACTCAGATAAACGCAGATTTTTTTATAAATAAACATAAATTTTTGGGACAGATAGGGTATCCGTGTCTATCAGTGCGGATATGTGGCTACTATTTTTTTATCTTTTTGGGATGAAGATAGTGAAAGTTGAGCCTTCTTTTTCTTTGCTCTCTACTTCTATCCATCCTCCCATCTCTTTCACCGAGTTATAAACAAAGTACAGACCGAGACCGGTTCCGCCCTCTCCCGTTTTAGTTGTAAAGAAAAGCTCAAAAATTTTGTCCTTAACAATTTCGCTCATTCCGCATCCTGTGTCACTGATAGCAATAGAAACATATTCTTTCTCTTTTTCATCTTTTTCCGGGCGGAGAACATTTTTAACTTCGACATTAATTTTTCCTTTGTCGGTAATCGAATCCCGCGCGTTAATAATCAAATTTAAAAGTATCTGATGAAGCTGGTCCTGATCTCCTATAATATTGGCTTTTGAATCCGTATATTTTGAGGCAACCTTTACTTTTTTAGGAAGTATCTGGCTGGAAAAGGTTACCACGCCTTTTACTGATTCATTCACATCGAATAAATTCCTTTCTCCTTTTATTTTCCTCATATTCGAGAGTAAACTTTTGAGGAGTGTTTTTATTTTTTTAGCTCCTCCCATTGCTATATTAATATCGTCTAAAACCCTGACATCTTTTGAATTGCTTTCTGCCGCGCTGAGGCCGCACATAACCTCCATCAATAGATTATTTGCTTCGTGAGATACTCTCCCTATTAACTGCCCAACTGTAGCGAGTCTTCTCGACTCGAGCATTTTCTTCTGAAGAAGTTCTATACGCGAAATATCTTTTGCCATAGAAAGTCCTCGAATCGGAGAATCCGAATCGAGAAGAAAAGACACCCACTCATAGGCTCTCGTGTCTAAATGATCCGTTTTTAATTCGGTTCGCTGAATTACTGTTGGTGGTTCCTTTTTTGAATTATTATTTTCTTTTTTGGATTTGTTATTGTTTTCTTTCTTAGCAAAAGATTCGAGGCTTTTACCTATTTCTTTCATCAGGGGTTTTTCTAAAACTTCAGCGATGTTTTTTCCGAAATCGTTTTCCGCTCTGCCGTTCCAATATATAATATTAAGGTCCTTATCCCAGCCGATAACAGGTATAGGGACGAAATCGAGAATCATAGAAATATCTTTTTTTAAATTTATCATAAAATCTATATAAAATAAAAGGCAGAGAGTCGTGGTATTCCACGCTCTCAATATAACCTTTTAATTGTTAATTTTTTACTTCCAGCCTTCGATTTCCAAATGGGAAATCGCTTTATGGGAAACGAAAACCGATCTATTGTTTGCCATGGGTGTGTCGACTTTCAAGAACAAGCCCCTGTCGTTTCTTCCCGTTACTTCACCCTGGAATTTCGAACCGTCCACGGTTACGATTTTGATGAGTCTTTTCGTTTTTTTTGTCTGCGCGCTCATATCTCCTCCTTTAATGTTTTTCATTTTTCTTATCAGCAGGGATGTATGGTACCGCCACCGGACAATGCAATTATACCTGCTTCTGGGCTATTTATATTGACATTCTTTGGTTGTTTATTTAATGAGTTTATAAATCCGAGCAAAACTAATAATATATTTAAAGTAACCATAAACACCTCCGTATTTGTTTGATAATACTAAATGCAAGAACTGTTCCAGTTATTTAAGTTATTTATAGACAAGAACTTAATTTTATAGAGGGGTACATAGTGTGACATATACGTCTCACTAAATATCGCGTTTTCTTTAGAATGCTTGCTAATAAAGTATTCATGTTGTGACATTTATGTCGTAGGGTGGGACTCTAATGTCTCATACGCGCTATTAGTTGTTGTAAATTGTGTATTTTGGATATCGGAGTGTAATTGTAGCGGAATTGGGATACGAAAAAGACAGGGTTTAACTGTTCTTTGATTTGTGTGGATTATGTTCGTTGGGAGAAAAATACGTTCTTTAATAGTTTGTATTGGTTTGTATTTGTAGGGTAATTAGTATTTAAGAAGTTGTTTCTTTTGTCCAACATTTCTTTAGCACTATTCATTATTGGCGGTCAAATATTTTTTGTTAAATGTGTTCTTTTGTCAGGTTAAATTCTTTTTTCGGATTTGTAATTATTCTTGTGTGATTTATTTATTTTTCAAAGAACGAATTTCAAAGCCGACACAACAACCTATCCCCGGATTTTTAAACACAGAGAGTACAGAGATTCTTATTTTGTTTATTCACAACACCCCTCCCCGATAAAAACACAGAGGTCACAGAGCCCCCACAACTCCACCCCGGGTTTTTTACCACAGACCTTATAACGTAAATCTTTGTATGTCATTTTTTAATAGATTAACATTGAAGTTTATAAGTAATCCTATGTTTATATTTGCTAATTTCATATAAGTTAATATCTGGGCTTTATGGATATTTAAAATTTGCTCTATACTTTTTAGTTCGATAATGAGTGCTTCTTCGACCAGGAAATCGACCCTATATCCACATTCGAGTTTTATTCCTTTATATTCAATAGGTAATGGAGCTTGGGTTTTAAATTTTATTCCGGTCAAATTTAATTCTTTAGCGAAACATTGTTCATAGGCTGTTTCTAATAATCCTGGTCCTAAATTTTTATGTACTTCTATCGCTCTACCTATAACTTTCTTTGTTAATTCATTAATTTGCATTTTTCTTTGTATTCTCTGTGATTTCATTTTTTAGTTTTTTATCTGTGTTCTCTGTGGTTTATAATTTTTTATTTTTTCTCTGAGTACTCTGTGTTTTTTCTTTTTATATACATTTATACTCTGTGTCCTCTATGGTTAGTGTTGTTTTTTTCTTTTTTTTCTCTGTGTGTTTCTCTTTTATAATCGTATTAAATCCTCTGTGTTCTCTATGGTTTATCTTTTTTGCGGTTTTATTTTTCGATATTATAATCCTTAATAAGTCGATACAGGTGTCTTCGAGAGATTTTTAAGTTTTCCGCCGTTTTCTTTACGTTCCCGCCCGTTTCTTGAAGAGCTTCTATTATGGTTTCTCTTCTCCAGCTCGTTTTGATTTTATCCCAGCTTGGTAGTTCTTCTATTGTTTCCTTTCTTAATTCTTCGGGCAAGTTATCGGGTTTAATGTATTTCTCCTTACATCTTATGAGTGATATTTCCACTATGTTTCTGAGTTCTCTAATGTTGCCCGGAAAAGGATAGTTTTTCAACCATCTTATCGCGTCGTTTGTAAAGCCTTTTATTTTCTTCTCTTTATTTTCAGAAAAAATTTTAAGATAGTGTTCGAGTAAAAGAGGGATATCTATTTTTCTTTCCCTTAAGGGTGGTAGGATTATGTTTATTTGATTTAGGCGGTATAAAAGGTCTTCTCTGAATTCTCTTAACATCGCGGATTGTTCTATATCTTTGTTTGTGGCGGAGATTATACGAAGATCGACTTTTTTATTTTCTGTTTCGCCCACTCTCCTTATTTCTCCCCTGTCCGTTACACGGAGGAGGCCCGCCTGTATGGAAGAAGGCGCGTCTCCGATTTCATCCAGGAAAAGAGTTCCTCCGTTTGCTTCCTCGCACATACCCTTTTTATCCCTTATCGCTCCTGTGAAGGACCCTTTTTTATGTCCGAATAATTCACTCTGCAGAAGTGTTTCGGTAAGAGAACTGCAGTCCACGGTTATAAAAGGTCTGTTTTTTCTTTTGCTTAATTTGTGTATAGTTCTTGCTATTAATTCCTTACCCGTTCCCGTTTCTCCCGTAACAAGAACGTTTACGTCGGTTTCGGCTATTTCTTCAATTGTTTTATATATTTTCTGCATGCTTTCCGATATTCCTATTATCGAATGGAAGGATTCAGGGGGAGAAGTCATTCGTTGTAATTGTTTCACTTCTTCTTTCATTCTATATAGGAGGTCTCCCTTTGAAAAAAGAATCCCCAAAATTCTGCCTGTTGACTGCAGGAATTCTTTATCGGTTGGCAGGAAAATATCCTTTTTTATGGTCGAATCTAGATAAAGGACACCGTAAACTCTTTCTTCCGAGGTTATGGGAACGCAGAGAATAGAATGAATTTTATTCCTCTGAATCGAGTCCATCGCAAAAAATCTGGAATCTTCCACCGCGTCTCCTGTAATCATTACTTCGCCTTCTGCCGCTTTGCTTGTTATTGTTTTGGATATTCTTCTCGCGTCTTCCAGGGTTTCTTCGTCGATATTGTAAGAGGAGACGATAATATTTTTTTCTTCATCTTTTAGAATAATCGCTCCCCTCTCGGCATTCAGAAAGCCTGTAAGTATGGATAAAGCCTCATCGAATCTTTTTTCCGAATCTATGGACGATAAAAGTTTGCTTATTTCATCATAAGTGTGTATATAGCCGCTTCTGGCGGAGATTCTTTTAGCGCATTCCGTGAAGAGTTCGTGTGTTTCGCCGAGAAAAGGTAATGCTTTGAGTCCTTTAAATATTTCTTCTGCCTTTTTTAACTCTTCTATGGCTTCTTCTATATTGTTTTCATTGATTAAGACACGAGCTTTTTTAATACGGACTTGAGCGATATAAAAAGGAAGACCTATTTTAGAGAAGAGTTTAATTGCTTTATCGAGTGGTTTTGTATCTTCATTAACAAGACCCCAGGTTGATAAAATTTTGCCCTTTTCAAAATCGGAGTGTATCGAATCGATTTTATCGATATAAGGTTTTAAATTGTTAGTCGCTTCTTTCTTTTTACCTTGATAAAAAAGGGCTTCTGAGAGTTCGCGTTTAATATCCCTTTCTTCTCTCGGGTCACCTTTTGTTCTTTTTATGGCTCCCTTGAATATTTTTTCGGCTTTAGCCCATTCTCCCCTAAGAGCGAAAAATACTCCTTCTCCGTCTTTTAAATCGTACTTTTCCTTTTTTAACTCTTCCTTTATTTTTTTTGCTTCTGCCCAGTTTCCTCTGTAGAGATGACTATGGAAAAGTTTGTCTTTTAAAAATGGCTGTACTTTTCCGTATCTGTTTTTAAAATCTTCTATTCTTTTCTGGAATTTTTCCCAGTAACCTATATCTAAATAAACAACGCCTAGATTTGCAAGGCACATATATTCTAAATGTCCTATTTTTAGTTTTTTAAATAGTAAAAGAGCTTCTTCTAATTCTCCCAAGGCTTTTTTATATTCATCAGATCTAATGTACGAAATTCCTTTAAGATTCATAAAAGTGGTCTCGTGCATTATATCGTTTTCTTCTTTTGCTATATTGATACACTTTTGGAAATATTTAATAGCTTCATTATATTTTTCTTTTTGGTAGTTTACTAGACCTCCGAGAACTAAGAAATCTCTCTTCATTTCAGGCGTTAATTCTTTTTTTAATTCCTTTTCCACAATTTCTAAAGATTTTTCAAATTCTCCCTTTTCACATAAATTTCGTCCTTCTATATATTTGAGTTTTAGAGGTAATTCCCCTTTGTTTTTCTTAAAGTCGTTTATAAGACGTAAAACCTCTTCCAGATTACCTTTTTTTATAAGGAGATATCCAAGAGAGTATATTGCCTTTTCTCTCATTTTTTCCTTTGAAGATTTGAAAGCCTTTCTGAAGTATTTTTCTGCTTCCTCTTTATTTCCTATTTTTTCTTCTATATCTCCGATTTTTAAAAGATAGAAAGGGTTTTTTTCTTTTGAAATTATTTTTTTATAAAGTGATAAGGCTTCATTTATGTTACCTGAAAGTTCCAGAATTCGCGCGAGTATCATTTTGTTAATCTTATCATCTTTTATCGAGAGAGCTTCTTTTAAGAATCTTATGGCATCGGTATATTCTTTTTCCTTAATTCTGTTTTTAGCTATTTTGATTAGAGAGTTTCTGTATTTCTTCTTTTCCCCCAGGTCTTTCTGTAGTATGTAGAGAATCTCGGGAGAAGTAATTTTCTTTTCTATTTTTTCATAAATATTCCTTTTATCTTTTTCCTTTAGTTTTTTATAAAGGAATTCTCTTGTGAAATCGTTTTTAAAATAAATGCCTTTCCTGTCTTTTTTTAAGATATTTTTTGAAGTAAGGGAATTTATTAAAATATTATAATTTTTTATTTTTAATAGAGAAAGTACATCCAAGGTTATTTTTTCCGGGAATACGGATAACGTTTTTAAAAGTTCTTTTTCCTCCTTGCGAAGATTTTCTATTTTAAGTTTTAAATTCTCTTCTATACTCTCAGGAAGAGAAACCGAAGAAGCTTTTTTCTTTTTAAATAAAACCTTATCACCTTTTTTCTCGATGCCTCCTTCTTCGATTAAAGTTTCTATTATTTGATTTAAGAGGTAGGGATTCCCTTCCGATTGTTCTTTTAAGAAGGCAATAAGCTCCTCTTTATTTTCGGTCCTGGCGAAATTTTTATCGATAATATAAGTTATTTCTTTCTTATTTAAGGGTGAAAGAGTGAAAACAGTCGTAATGTCGGAAAATTCTTCTATTTCTGGTATTTTATCGGACGCGCATATAGCAATTATCAGTGGGTTTATTCTTATGCTGGTGGAATTTTCTTTTAAAATACCCGTTAGTTCAGACGATGATATATTATCCAATAAGAGAATAGTAGGTTCGGAAATTTGTTTTTCTTCATTTAAAAAACGGTATAACTCACCTGAAGTTACTTCTTTTACGTTAATACCTGCGGTTAAGGCTTTTATTTTCAATTGCTTTAAAAGAGCTGTTTTTCCTATGCCCGTTTTTCCGCTTATCCAGAAAATATGAGGTTCCGGGAGTGCTTTAAGGGAAGAACTGAAGTCTTTTAGTTCTTTTTCTCTTCCCGTGAATACGGTTATAAAAGAAGGTTTCTTATCGGCAGCGGGAGCGCCGAGCGCGAGTTCTCTTTTTACGTCTTCCACATTTTTTAACCGGTTATTGAGGTCGCTTTCTGTCATTCTTTTGATTAAAAGGCTTATTTCTCCGGGGACGGAAGGGTTTTTTTCTTCGGGATCGGGTAATCCTTTCTTAAGTTTAGCCTCTATGATTTTAGATAAATTTCCTTTAAACGCTTTTTCTCCGGTTAATGTTTCATAGAGTATTACGCCTATCGAGTAAATATCGGAGGAGAAGGTGGGTGAATCGGTTAGAGCTTCCGGAGCCGCGTAAGCGGGGGTGATTATATCCGGGTCAAAACCAGGATCGATAAGTTTAACATTATTTTTTTTATCGACAAATATATGAGTGGGTTTTAAGTCCCCGCATATAATTCCTTTTGAGTGTAGTACCGAAAGAGAATCGAAAATGGAAATAATAATTTTCTCTAATCTTTTAAAGTCTTCCTTTCTTGAAGGTGGTTTTTTAAATATTTGATCGATTGTAGGAAAATCGATTTTTTCCATAGAAAAGCCGCATTTCCCGTCGCTTTCGAACCACTCATAAACCGATACGAAATGAGGGTCTTTTATTTCCGAAAGAAGTTCGAACTGCCCCCGGAGTATTTCCTTATCTGATAATTCCCCGGCTTTGTACGCGACTTCTCCTTTTGTGTATATTTTCGCGAATTTACCTTCTTTTAGAAGGTCGAGCCCGTCTAATTTCATTTACCCCTAATTCCTTGTCATATATACATTATAAGAAAAACCTGAGCTCAGGTCAAGTGGTTAATCCATTGATCTGTGAATATCTATTTTCAAATTAGGAAAAAAAGGAATAAGTGTGTGCAAATATACAAAAAAGGAACCTTTATATAATTTTTTAATCTAAAAATAATAAAAGAACAAGATTATTCTAATATATATCTTTATTGATTTGTAAAATAGGGGGTTAAATGATTAAAATTACAAAGAATAACGATGATTTTTTAATCGAATATATCGATCAGTTCGATTATCTTGATGATAATTACGATAAAATGGATTCGGAAGAAAAAATGATAAGGAAGAAAATACACGAAGTTAAGATTAAACTAGAGAAATTGATAAGTGATTCGAAGCTGTCATCCGTAAAGAATGATTAATAAGTTTATTGAAATTCTTCAGATTGAAAGTTTTGTTCTTATTCGTTCTAACAGAGCTTTTGTTTTTCTAATACCTTCAAATTCGCTTAGATTCTCACCTTCATATTCAATACCTACATAACCCCGATATCCGCCCCGGACAACCACTCTCAACATTCTTTCATAATCTATTTTTGTTTCATTTCCGTTTTCATCGAAGCCGTAAGATTTCGCGCTTACGCCTTTCGCGAAAGGCATCATTTTGTCCACGCTATCATATATATTTATTTTTTCGGGAAAATTTCCGAAATCCGGAAGAGTTCCTATAAAGGGATTATCCGCTTTTTTTATAACATCGCAAAGCCATACGGCGTTACTCGATAAACCGCCGTGATTTTCTATAATTATGCTTATTTCAATTTCCTCGGAGTATTCCGCGAGTTTAGAAAGACTTTCAATTATCTGGTATTTTTGTTCCTCGGGGGTTCCGTCTCCGTGTACGGTAACCCGCAGGGAATGACATCCTAAAAACTTCGCGGCATCGACCCACTTGTAATGATTTTTTACAGCCAGTTTTCTTTCTCTTTCGGACTTTGCGCCCAATTTTCCTTCATTGTCACACATTATAAGTAAATTTTTAACCCCTTCACTATCCGAACGGTTTTTTAATTCGGTAAGGTATTTTCTATCTTCCGCTTTATCGGGGAAAAATTGATTTACGTATTCCACCGCTTCGATTTCGAATCGTTTTCGAGCGATTACCGGAAAGTCGAGATTGGATTTTGTTTTATCGATAAAAAGATATTGATGTAGTGACCACTCTGCCAGTGAAATTTTAAAAATCGGAGAATATTCTTTTGAGTCTTTTTTTTCTAATGTTTTATTTTTCGTGACTGTACAGTTAGTCATATTTATATATTGATAAAAATCGTTAAAAAGTCAATTGTTATATTTACCCCCCTTTTTTACCACAGATGTCCCAGCGCAGCAAAACCGTTAACACATAATATTAACCACAAGGACCACAAAGCTACTCTATACCCCCGACCTTAAATTTATTGTGTTCTTTAAACCCCTCACATCGAAAAATTTAGAGAGAGCTTTACTTAAAAAAAATTAAAATCTTTGTGCTTTTTGAGTATTTTGTGGTTCAATTCTTTTGCAAAAAAAACAAAAAAATTGGCTGGCAGTACTACAGAGAAAAAACAGGAAAAAATATGACCTGCTTCATTTTTTCTGCAGTAATTTTCTGATTCGGTCTTTTTCCTCGTAGGCTAATATTGTTATTAAAATGACGAAAGCTGAAACTCTTTGATAAATAGTGTTTCCCGCAAGGTATGTTAAGGATATTAGAATGATACCGATGAATAAGTCTGATGAGATCGTTTTTAAGTTATAATTTACCGGAAAGATTTTATTTCCGATTAAATAAGAAAATAAAGCGAATAGAAAATAAGAAAATAGAGTGGCTACTGCTGCTCCCATTATACCGAAACGGGGGATCAAATAAATGTTAAGCGCTATATTTATCAAAAGAGGAGTCAGGGCTATAGGTACTAAAAGTCTGGTCCTGGATTTTATATAGAAGCCGGCAGTAAAGATTTCTTCAAGACCGAGGAAAATGTAGGACAAAGCAATAATCGGGATGATCGACTGAGCTATCCAGTATTTTTCCGCGACCATGAGTTTGAATATCTCCGGAGTAAAGAGTGAGAGTATCGCCCACAATATAAGGGCTATTCGTATGAAAATTATCGCGGAGTCGGCAAAAGCTTTTTTGTTTTCAGGGTTATTGTAAAAGAAAGCAGTCCATGCTCCGCAGAATCCGAATACCAAAATACCTATTGCGGTTCCGAATTGATATCCTAAAGTATAAATACCTGTTTTATCCAGTCCGAGAATCCATTTTATTAACCATCGGTCAATTAAGTCGAGACCGAGCCAGATTGTAATGGAAAGAGGAAGTATGGGTAATCCATAATTCAATAATTTTTTTAATGGTGCCCAGTCGAATTTGATGGTCAAAAATTTGCTTATTTCAGGATATAGTAGAAAAAATAAAAGTAAACTGCTTCCTAAATTACCGATAAGTACACCGGCTATACCCATTTTGAAATGGAGTACAAAAAGAATATTTAGTGTTATGTTTATTATAAATCTTATAGTATTTAGAAAAACATAATTTTTTGAACGATTTGTGATACGTAATATTAAAAGACCGGGATTTGCCAGGCACTCTATCCAGATCATAATTGACGCGATTTGAATTAAATTAATGTCTTTTGGTGTTAGAAACAGGTTTGAGAGTCGAGAGGAAAAAAGAATAATCAAGAAAAGGAAAAGAGAAGAATAAGCGAGGCGGAAAAAGAAGAAACGACTAAAAACTTCTTTTTTATTGTTTGGTTTATCAGTAAATTGTTTAAGAAAAGCTTCGTTTAATCCGAGGTTGAAAAGTGTTGTTAGCACTCCGGAGAACAAGTAAATCATAGCAAGCTTTCCGTACTGTACATGAGTGAAGGCATGCGTATAAAGAGGAATCAAAAAAAAGCCGATAGCTTTTCTTAAAAAAAGCCCGATTCCATAAATAGCAGATTGATTAAAAAGATATTTGAGACTTCCGGAATTTATTTTCAATTTATGTTTTTATAGGATTTTGCTTGATAGAAATCACAAAAGTCTATCTCCTATATTTTTTTATAAAATTGATTTCGAAAAAAACATTGTGCTCCCATACTGGATTTAAATGATATAAGTCCTCGGTTTACTTCCATGGGATTATTTTTAGATTCTTCCTGATTTACACCTAAATCGAGATATTTAAATCCGTTTTGCTGACCCCATCTTATAATTTCGTACAGTAAATAGTTTATTGGTCTGTATTTTTGGTAATCATAATCTAGGGCTATGTAAAAGGCGAGAAGTGTTCTTTCGTTACAAACAAATATAAGAGAACCACCCAATAAAACTCCTTTCTTATAAACTAAAAAGAGTTTCAAAGTGTCGGGCAAAAGATTATTAAGTTTTTTTAGTTCATCGAGAGAGTGAGTTACCGAAACTTCGAATTTTTCTTTGTTTTTCAGTAAAATAGGATAGAAACCTTCATAGTCTTCGCTTAATTTTACTTCCAGGTTTGATTTTATTCCTTTTCTTATAGCGTTTCTCGCGTTTTGATGGAATTTTTTGATTGGAGTTTTTCCCAATCGGGATAGGTTTATAACAGAAGTATACATATTGTTAGAATAGGAAAATCCGTTGTATAAAAGGACATATTCCAAATTTTTGTTCATTTCCTTTAAATATGTTATAGGTGGTAGTGTAAAATGAATTTCTTTTATCTTTTGATCCCTGCAATATTCGAGGAATTTATTGATAATTATATTTGTTTTGCTGAAACTCATATCATCCATTACTATTCCGCCAAAACTTGCACCCGCGGGTGATTTATAAATACCATTGTTTAACATACCGGGTAGAAGTGCTACGGGATTACTTTGTTTTTGAAAAATTAAATTATGAAAGTTAAACCTGTCAGGTGGGTGGTAGTTTAAGAATTGTATTTTATGAAATACAGTGCCGTTATTTGCTTTTTCCGCAAATTGGTCCCATTTCGCCTTTAGTTCGTCTCTATATGTTTCTATTATTATATCATCCATTTCTTTGTGTCCCTGTGATTAATCTATTTTCTTATTTTTTCTCTGTGATCTCGGTGTTTGGGTGTGGTGTGGCTTTGTGCCCTTTGTGGTCTTTGTGGTTCAAGTTTTTGTCTTTTCATTTATGAGTCATAAGTGTGTTTTTCGTCTGGGAATTTGCCTTCTTTAACTTCCTCTTTATATTGAGTAAAGGCTTCTTTGATTGTTTTTTCTAAATTTACATATTGTTTTGAAAATTTTGGTTTAAAATCAAAAGATAAACCAAGAATGTCATTTACCACGAGAATCTGCCCGTCCAAATTTTTACCAGCTCCTATTCCATAAATTGGTATAGATGTATTTTTTAGAACTTTTGAAGCCAATTCGGTTGTTACTGATTCTAAAATGATAGCGAATACGCCTATATCCTCTAAACTTTTTGCGGAATTTACATTTTCCGTTATTTCTTTTTTATTCCTCCCTATTACCTTATATCCGGTTTGAAGATAATATTGTGGATTCAAGCCCAGGTGCCCCATTACGGGTATACCGGCGTCTATCATTGCTTTTATGTTGTCTTTTTGTTTTATAGCTTCGACTTTTACTCCGGATGCGCCTATCTGAAGAAATTTACCAGCGTTTAATATTGCTTCGTTTGGAGTAGTTTGTGAAGACAAAAAAGGCATATCTACAATAACCGGAGAATTCTTTACGCCGTTTATAACGCTTTTTGTGAATGTAAGCATATCCGTCATTGTTACGGGGATAGTAGTAGAATATCCTATTTCACAAGTACCGGCAGAATCCCCTACAAGTATCCAATCGATTCCAACCTCATCTGCGATTCGGGCTATTGGATAATTGTAAGCGGTTATCCCTACCGCAAATTCCTTGTTTTCCTTTTTATCCAGGAGGGTTTTTATTGTTTTAAGCTTATCCCCCAATTCTTCCGACCAGTTTTATTTTGTTTCCAAGGGATATTTCAGTATTACCCATTATTGAAGTTATATATCCTGAGGATGTTTCTTCTCGGACATCTACGATTTGGATTTGCCCTAAGGGGATTATTAAATCTTCTTTGTCTTTATAAATAAGAAAAACATCACCTATTTGAACTGCTGAATTTGTACCGAGATCGATATAAATTACCGAAAAAGGTTTTATAATATCTTGTTTATCTTTTAGCGCGATTATTTTTCCTTCGAGTTCAAGTGTGGTGGGAATAGCATTTCCAACAACAAGCTCAGGAGGATTATATTCCATAATAGGATCACCCTTATTGATTGCTGCATAAGATTCTATAATCTGTGCTTCTGAAAGATTTTCCCCAGCATCGGTGATTTTTAAAATTCCCTTCACTCTTACTATTTTTCCATATCTTCCGATGCGGCTATCCCACTTGAATATAACATAGATATCGTCAACGCTAATTCCGTCAGAAGTTCCTCTATTAACTTCAACATTATCTCCAAGTGTAGAGGCGGAACCTCTTAATTCTTTTATGGGTTGTATGAGCTTACTTACGTGACCTATACTGATGCTCTCATCTCTTGTTATGAATCCGGCTTGAAGAGCTGCCTTCTTAGTGAAAGCGTAATCTTCTGCCTTTACAACAGAGAAGAGAATTTCGTCTTCTTCTCTTTCAGTTTCCATGGCGCCTCTTGCTCCTCGCGATTCTTCCTGCAGTTCACCTTTTGTACCTCTTATTTCTTTTACTATCCCTTCTTCGACAGGCATAGTGGCTGTTTGCTCTTCAGGTACGTTAGGTATTACGAATACTTCTCCCGGATAGATCCAGTGAGGGTCCGCGATTGAATTTTCGTTAGCTTTATAAATAACCGGCCATAAAAACGGATCGTTATAATAATAGCCGGAGATATCCCATAAGCAATCTCCCTTCACAACAGTATGTTTTTTAAATTGAGCAACTAAAATAATGCTGGTAGTTAAGAGTACAGAGATAATAAAAATAAATTTTTTCATTTTTGCTCCTTTTCTTTTACAAATTTTAATTCCAGGTCCTGAATTATATTGTTTAAATAACCTTCCTCTTCTTTATCTAGATTGCCTTTGGTTTTGTCTCTGAGTATTCTTAGCGAATCGATAAGATATTTTACCATTTCCAAATCTTTATTCCTTTTACCCGTTGAAGGGTCTTCTACTAGACCCAAAGAGATATATGCGCCTGTCGCCATCCGTAATACAATAGAAAGAAAAGTGGCTTTTTCTAAATTTTCAGGTTCTTCTTGTTTGTTTTTTTTGTTTCCTTTGCCGCTCATCTTTTTTAACTTTGTCTACTCCAAAATACCCGGAGAACTTTTTGGTCTTCCGAGAATTTATATTCAATATCCCCTTTGTAGGAATTGTGAAGAATTTTCCCTATTCGTTGAGCTAGAGTATCGGTGGTAGTTTTTATTTGATACTGATTTTCCTTCTTTTTTGCTATTTCCATTATTCTTTCGAGAGGATTTTTATCGATGGCTCTTTGTTCTTCGCTTTTTACCGTGTTTAAAATATCATTTTTATGTTGGTCAATAAAGTTTCCTGAAATAAATACGAACCCCATTGGATATTTATCTTGAATTTTTCTACAGGCAGGACACTTCCTTTCTTCATAATGGCTATTTAATCTTATTTCATGTTCAAGGTCATCATTGAACTGCCATCTTTTGTTGTGATATATAGCCTTACAATTGGGGCAGACGTTTGGATCTTTGTAATCTATTTTGCGAAGGTAAGGATCTTTAAGAACCGCATCTCCGCCTCGTCTTTTGTGAATTTTGTCCATTCGCCTGATTCTCCTTTGTTCCGTTATATCTATATAATGGGCGAAAGAGGACTTGAACCTCTGACCTCCTGCTTGTAAGGCAGGCGCTCTCACCAGGCTGAGCTATCCGCCCCTTCTTTTTTATATTAATTCCTGCCACCTGATTTGTCAAGGTCTTTGTATTTTTATAGGATAGCGGCTAATTTTCTTTTTTTTCTGCAGCACACTTTTGTAAAAGTTTTCGGTTTTTATTGCTATATTATGCCAATCGTATTTTTGTGCCGTTTCAAGACTTGTTTTTATGATTTTTTGTCGTTTTTTTTGATCTTGTAGAATTGAAATTGCTTTGTTTGCCAGTGAAATAGGATTACCTTTTTCGAACAGCATAGTCTTATCGGGGATAACTTCGCTATATCCTTTTATATTAGAAGCTATTACGGGTGTACCGCATGCCATGGATTCGAGTAAAACAATGCCAAAAGTTTCTCCGAAAAGGGCGGGAGAACAATAGATATCGGCGCTGCGAAAATATGTGGGCACCATTTGATTTGGAATTGTTCCTTTGAAAATTATAGATTCCCTTAAATTGTCAGGAATATCTTTTGGAGGCGTTCCTTTTCCCGCGACGAGAAGTATCGCGTCGGGTATTTTTTTCTTTATCAAAGGGAAAGCTTTTATCAGAACAGATAAGCCCTTTCTCGGATCCAATCTTCCTAAAAACAATATGATTGTATTATCCTGAAATTCGTTTAATTTCTCTCCTTTGGGTTTAAATTGTTTGATATCCACTCCATTGGGAATAATTCTGTAGTTTCCTTTTGGAAAGTGAGGGTAAATTTCACTTAACGCATGGTTGGATACGCATATAGAGCCATCTATTTTTTTTGAAATGGAGGTGAATAAAAATTTTGAAATTTTATAATAATTAAAGTTAGAAAAAGCGGTATGAAATGTTGCGATATTTGTTGCGTTAGAAAATAGTAATGCCAAAAAAGAAAGATTTGGAGCAAGAGGACCGTGAGTGTGAATAATATCAAAATTGTTATTATTAATGAAAGTTTTTACTTTCGAGAAAAGTGATGGGGAAAAAGCCCAATTAACTTCACTTTTATTGAGTTGTAAGCTTATTCTTTTCCCAAGTCTGGTAACGTATTTTTCTTTACTCGCTTTTGGATGTCCTCCGGTTAAAATATGCACTTCGTTTCCTCGACGTCGGAGTGCTTTCGAGAGATGATGAAGAACTTCGCTGACTCCCCCGGGATCCGGGTAGTAAGAATCAGAGACTTGAAGGATCTTCATCTGAGGCAACTGCGGTTAATATATCAGCCGGATCAAAATCTACCTCATTGAAGGATAGAGCTCTTACTATTGTTGTTTCTTTTGGGATTTCCTTAGAGGGTTTTCCTTTCCTTACTATTGCGACTTCTTTATCTGAGATCATTACACCTTTCATACCCCCTTTAAGAAGTACTATAGAACCTGGAGGATATATCCCCATTATATCGAGGAAGACTTTGACCAGGGATGGGTCGTAAATATCTTTACTTTTGATAATATATTTGAGTGCTTCAAAAGGACTTCTGACCTCTTGATATATTCTGGGAGTTGTCATTGCGTCGTAGGAATCGACTATTCTTATGATTCGGGCAAAAAGAGTAGGTTTTTTTGTGCTTAGATCGGGATATCCAGCCCCGGAATAGTCGATATGGTGTTCCAATATGCCCCTTAGAGCAAAGACCGGGACTTCATCTATTCCTTTGAGGAAAATTATCCTTTCCGAAGAAAGATAAGGGTGCTGTTTAATTTTTTCGTACTCTATATGGGTTAAAGTGTCCGGTTTGTTTAAGATGTCGCCGGGAATGTCTATTTTACCCAAATCATGAAATAACGCTGCAATCCCTAGTTCAAGCAGATCTTTTCGTGAAAGTCCCAGTTCGATTCCCATCGCTATAGATAATATACAAACATTCGCGGAATGGTTAAAAGTGTAGGATCCGATATCTTTAATTATTGTTAATGCGATAAGATAACTTCTCTCTTTAAAAAGAAGTTCTGAGAATTTTCTTACTAAACGGCGAGCCTCATAAATATTTGTTTCTTCTTCTGCGGATGATTTTCTAAGGAAACTGATCGAGTCGAGAAGACTCGAAAGCGCTTCTTTTCTTATGGAACGTAGAATGCCGTCTTTTTGTTCTATATTTTCTATACGCCCTATTTTTATAGATTTCACTTCTTCTTTTTTTAAATCTTCAAGAAGTTTGGAAAAAGAGTGCTTTGATGTAGCAAGATGTAAGCCCAATGTGCATAAAAACGAAACGATTTCTTCGAGTTCCGGAAAATTTTCGAATTTAATTGAACCTATAGATAATGTTTTTAAATCGTGTATTAAAGATCTGTATCTGCCCATTATACCCATTTCTACTTGTGCCATCTCATCGTTAAAAAATAAGTGGTTGTCACTAATAGATAATTCTATTGAGTTCAATTCTTTAAATGATTCCGATAAAAATTGATGCATCTTTTTCGCGTGTTGATAAAGTGTTTGACTTTTAGTTTGAAAAACCCTTGCTATATGAATTGATGATGAAAAATATAATACAAGATTTCTGATATCAGTTTGTTTCATAGTCTTTTAATATACCTTCGACTGTTTCTTTTAGATGTCTTGAGTTATTATATCGTTTTATAATGTTGATAGCCCGGTCATCTCTAATGTTAGATAAAGTTTTAATCGCTATTCTTTTGATTTCGTATACTTTGTCATTAAAAAAATGAATTTTACGAAGTAATATGTTAAATATTTTTATTGTGTCATCTGTTTTAAGAGTGGAAAGCAGTTCTAAAAGTGCTTTTATTTCATTTTTCGGAAGATTCCAGAATTCTTTCGATAGTATTCTGTTTCTGATTATTTCGAATTCTTCTGGGGTCCATATCGCTTTCAATTTTCTGAGAACTATAACTCTTACCGCAGAATCTTGGTGGTTTAAATACTCGAGGAGATCTTTTCTCAAAAGGATCGAAAAAAGCGCTTCTTTTACTTGAGGAGCATTATTCTTTTCAAACAGTTTTTTCAAACTTGGAGTAAAAAATGGATCTTTTAGTTTTTTTACAATCGACAATAAAACAGAAAAAGCTGTTCCTTCCGTATTCAGAAGACGAATTTCGAGCTCTTTCTTTTTATCAACAAAAATAGTTTTCAACAATGATATAATCAAATCTTTTACAACATAATCGCTTGTGATTTCCAGTTCGTTTATTAATGCATCTGCTCCTTTTATTCCAATATATTCAAGCATCTCTACCGATTCTTTTCTTATTCTGTTTGAACTTGTTGAAGTCAAAGCATGAATGTACAATTGTAAAGCTGCTTCCGAGGTAATTATCTCTTTGATTTCATTTGATATTTGTATAAATTCGCTTTTGTTTTCATTTAGGTTTTCAATTAAATGTTTTGTTTGATATAGAGCAGAAAGGTTTCCCTCCGATAAAAATTTCGGGATAGAATCTTTTAATATCGAGTAAAGACTTTTTCTCTTTCTTTTGTTCTGTTCATAAGAAAGGAGATCCTGGATACTTTCTATGAGTAAAAAAGGAGCGCGTTCTCTATCGATTGAAATTTGCGGTTTATAAACTACTCCGAGTTTTCCTCCCTCTTTTTTAGGGGATCCTCTCTTTTTTACTTTTACCGGAAGAACAGTAAGTTGATTGCTATTAATTTCTGATGGTAATTCTAAATCTGTATATTCTTCGGGATTCTTTATTTTTTCTACCGCATGATAAATAATGTGAGGGAATCTTGCTTCCCAGAGGTCTTCTATCAAGCCTACTTTAGAGGAATATTCGCGATTGGCAATTATTGAAACTATTGCTTCCATCTCTTCTTCGCTAATGCCTTCGAGAAATGTTAAAGATCTTATACCGTTACGGTATAAGAAAAGAGGAATCGAGGTTAATCTTTTTGGGTCGGTATGTAAAACTTGCGAATCATTCATTATTTTATCTTCGTCAATCAGTAGAACTATCGGACCCATTTCTTCATGGACTTTTTTAAGGTCATTAAGACTCTTCTCAATAAATTCCCTTGTCGTATCAGATACTTTTTGATATAACTTATGGTTTTTTATTGACTTTATAAAATTGTTTACAAATGAATTTAGTTCCTTCATTAGTTTAATTTTACTAAAACATTGAAAATTTTCAAGTCCCTAGGATCAAAAACCATCCCACAGCCAAAAATTATTGAACCACAAAGCACACAAAGAGCACAAAGAAAAACAAAAAATATGTATTTCGTTTAAAACTCCTCCCCAAAAAAATACCACAGAATATACAGAGAAAAGAGAACCTTGAAGGGAACACAGAGAAAAAAAATAATTTAGCGTATTTAGTGTATTTCGTGGTTTGAATTCGTTATTCCTCGATAATACGAATCGATTCCGGGTCAGAAGTTGTGATCTCAAGTCCGTATTTTTTGTGATCGATAAGTTTCCCTTTCAGTTCTATTTCTTTATTGTCTAATTTTTTGAGGTCGAATCCATTTTCTTTTAATTTTTCTAAACCCTCTTCCCATAAAACGAAAGTGAATAGATGTTTGCCTTCTCCAAAATCAATAAAAAGATGACCGGATCTGGAAATATTCCAGTTAGTCGGTTTTCCCGAAATGATTACCCATTCTCCTATATTTTTTTTAAGTTTTGTCAGATCATAGGGATTGACCTTGATGGGTTTTTGTAAAGTTTTACTTCTGTCCCAAAGTTCTTTAAATTTGTCTCGGAACTTACGAATAAGTCTTTTTTCGTCTTTTATTATTAAGAGATTTTCGTCATTGAGTTTTTCTGCCGAGTGAGTCCAATTAAATGAGCCGGTTATCAAAGTGCGGTTATCTATTATTGCGAATTTATTATGCATTATTCCTTTATATTTATTTCCATACGATTTATGGGCGTTATCCAGTCTAACATCTATGTTCTTTTCGCTCATGAAATGATGTTTTGAATATCCTATTTCTTCAGCGCTTTTTCCATCCAGAAGTACTTTTACTTTTACTCCTCTTTCTTTTGCTAAAACAAGAGAGTTTGAAAGTTCTCGATCTGTAAAAATATACATTGTAACATTTATTTCTTTTTTTGCATTTTCTATTTCGTTCAGAATCGCTTCCCTGGCTCCGCCGTTTGGGCTAAAAAAGACCTGAATCGATAAGGATATTATTAATAACAACATTTTAAAAAACATCCCCCTCTATTTTTTTAAGGAGGATGTTTTTAACAGTCAAGTTATCCCTTCCTGTTTTTAACTGTAGAAGAGTCCTATTATACCAACAATTATTGCAGCTATACCTACAGGTATAGCTATGACAGTCATGGAGTTTTCAAGTTTTTCCTCTGCTTCCTTTTTTAAAGGTATAAGTTTTAGTAAGTCGAGTATTAGTACTGAACCTGCTATTATACCTACTAACCCCTGGACGAATCCTGTAGTTCCGTATGCTCCCCAGAAACCAATACTGGTGAGTATAACAACGATACCGATTGGCATCTTGAGTGCGGAAAGGGCTTTGACTGAATCCTTCAGTTTTTTGTTAACCTTTTTGAGCAGATCCATTATTAATATTAAGCCACCCAAAATTAAAAATTCCATAAGGTACCTCCTTTATAATAGTTTTTAACGTTCTTGCCATTTAACATTTAATTCCCTGTTTGCCTTTGCCTCGTTAAGTCTTCCTACGGGAGTTTTACTAGGACTTTTTGTTAACTCGTCTGGGTTATCTTTTGCTTGTTTTGCTATTTTTTTCATTACATATATAAAATCGTCTAAAGTTTCTTTTGATTCTGTTTCCGTTGGTTCTATCATCATAGCCTCTGAAACGATGAGAGGAAAGTAAATTGTTGGAGCATGAAACCCCATGTCTAAAAGACTTTTTGCTATATCGAGTGCTTTTATTCCGTTTTTTTTCAATCTTGAGGCTGAGAGAACAAATTCATGCGTACAATTTTTATCGTAGGGAATATTGTAATGCTTTTTTAATTGGGAAAGTAAATAATTTGAATTTATTACAGCCTGTTTTGAAGCAGATAGCAGACCGACACTACCCAATGTCCTAATATAGGTGTAAGCTTTTACCATAACGGAGAAAGCGCCGTAGAAACTTGAAACTTTTCCTATAGAATGTTTAATATTATAATTAAATGAATATTTTTTACCATTGAATTCTATTGTGGGAACGGGTAAAAATTCCGCGAGGTGTTTTTTGACTGCTAAGGGTCCACTGCCCGGGCCTCCTCCGCCGTGGGGAGTAGAAAAAGTTTTATGAAGATTAAAGTGCATTATATCAACACCGAGATTACCGGCTTTCGTTATTCCTAATAGCGCGTTAAGATTGGCTCCGTCCATGTAGAGTAAGCTTCCGTTTTTATGAAGTATATTAGATAAAATTTTTATATTGGACTCAAAAAGTCCCAGAGTGTTGGGGTTGGTAATCATTAGTGCCGCTACTTGCTCGTTCATATATTTCTTTAGACTTTGAGTGTCCAAAATTCCGTTTTTATTAGATTTTACTTCTTTTATCTTGAACCCGGCTCTTGTTGAAGAAGCGGGGTTTGTGCCGTGTGCTGTATCGGGCACGAGTATCGTTTTCCTGTTTTCTCCTTTGAAATTAAAGTATGCTTTTGTAATCAAAAGACCGGTTAATTCACCATGAGAACCGGCTGCGGGTTGGAGGGTAAGTGAATCCATTCCTGAAATTTCCTTCAAAAATTCTCCGAGTTCAAACATGATTTTAAGCGCGCCCTGGATTTCGTTTACGGGTGTTTCAGGATGTAAATTTGTTAGCCGTTTAAGGTTTGCTGTATCTTCGTTTACTTTAGGATTGTATTTCATTGTGCACGAGCCGAGAGGATACATTCCTTTATCGATATGATAGTTCATTTCAGATAACTTTGTAAAATGCTTTACAACCTCTCTTTCTGGTAAAGATGAGAAACATGTTGTTGTTTTTCTTATCTCTCCGGGTTTGAAAAAATCTTTGAGAGGTTTTTCTTTGATATCTAGTACAGAGGTATAATTGTTAGTTTTCGAACATTTGTATTCCGAAAGTAATTTCATGATTATATATTATTAAAGTAGATAGTTTTTGTCAACCAGTAAGATAGCATTTAGATAGTAGTGAGTAATAAATGCTTAGTAGTAAAAAAAATATTCGTATTCTTTGTCTAACTTATTATTTCGGGTTTTGGGTTTAAAGTTTCGAGTTAAAAAAATAACAAAAAAAATTTTTAAATCCTGTGGATATCCGTGTCAATCCATGGCAATATTTTAGTATTTGGGGGTTGGGATTTGGTAAAAAAAATAATTTTTTTGGGTTGTGTGTGGGGCTTTGTGTTCTTTGTGTTCTTTGTGGTTCAATATTCTTTTGGGAGGTGGTGGCTGGTGGCTTGACTTTGAAGTAAAGGAGATTAATATAAATCCATGATGGATTTAGACCAAACAATGTCACGAGACGAGAAGTCTCCTATAAAGGAAAAAAGTTTTTCTGCTTTTAAGGAGTTTCGCAATAGACTTTCATCTTTAAAGCAATATCTTCCGTCTAGAAAACGCAGATTTATAATATTAAATGTTTTATTCTTTATCTTAGGCGCCGCTATTGGAATGAATCTATGGATATTAAGTAGTTTGCCTGATGTTGATTCTTTGGCTAATTATGAACCTAAACTCTCTACAGGTATTTATGATATAAACGATAAACTTATTTTAGAAGTATATGAACATAGAAGAATAGCAATTGTTCTCGATTCTATTCCGGAATATATACCTGCGGCTGTGGTTTCCCTTGAAGATAAAAGATTTTATCAACATCCTGGTATAGATTTTAGGAGGCTGGCAAAGGTTGTTTGGTTGAATTTTATCAGGAAAATTGGTGGAAAAAAATGGGGAGCAGGTGCCAGTACTATAACTCAACAACTTTCAAGAAATATCTTTTTAACTCTCAAAAAAACTCTCCTGCGGAAAGTGGAAGAAATATACTTGTCTCTCTTGATTGAAAGGAGATATACGAAAAGAGAAATACTCGAAATGTATTTGAATGAAATATATTGGGGTTACGGGAATCATGGTTTAGGAGCGGCTTCTCGTTATTATTTCGATAAAATACCTGATGGTCTGTCTATTTCCGAGTCGGCGGCGCTTGTGGGTTTACTTCGTTCTCCGGGGTTCTATTCGCCTTATAATAGTTATGAGAGATTCATAGAAAGACGTAATCTGGCTTTGAACGGGATGTTTGAGGAGGAGGCAATTACTAAAGGTGAGCTTAATTCCGCCCTTGCGGAATCTCTTATTGTTGTAGATCAGTCTAAAAAAGAAATTGTGGGGCCTTATTTTATAAATGAAGTAAAAAGAGAAATGGGAGAACTTTTTGGGAGAGCATATATATCGTGGGGTGGGTATAAAGTATACACCACTATGAATCGGGATATGCAGCTTATAGCGGATAGCCTTATGGAATGGGGACTTAAAAGAGTCGAATTGTATTGGCATCTTACTAAAAAAGAAGATATTCCGGATTCTCTTATTCATTCAGGGAATATTCCTTATATTCAGGGATCTATGGTTGTTATGGACCCTGCGACGGGTTATGTGCTTGCGCTTATTGGCGGAAGAGATTATAAGCATAGTTTGTATAATAGAGCTATTCAGAGTAAGAGGCAGGCCGGTTCTGCTTTTAAGCCTTTTCTTTATACTGCGGCTATCGATAACGGGTTTTTGCCTTCGGATTTTGTTTTCGATCTTCCAATGATTAAAGAATTGGGTGGTGAGGTTTACGCGCCCAAAAACTATGACGAGACTTTTATGGGAAGAATTACTTTACGAACAGCTTTAAAGAAATCCAGAAATGTTGCATCTTTAAATTTATGCCAGGAAGTCGGACCCTTTTCTGTGGTCGAATATGCTTATCAAATGGGTATAGAAAGTGATCTTCAAGCTGTTCTTTCAGTAGCGCTTGGGGTATCGGGAGTTGCACCTCTTGAAATGGTTAGAGCTTATTCGACAATTGCAAATTTAGGAGAAAAGGTTAATCCTATATTTATACGTAAAGTTGTCGATAGATATGGTAATGTCGTTTATGAGAATAGAATCGTAAAACAAAGAGTACTTCCAGATGCTTCCGCATATATGGTTTTGAGTATGATGCAGAGTGTTTTTGAACCCGGTGGGACCGCTTATTCTGCCAGAAGTGCAGGTTTTAAAAAGCCGGCGGCAGGAAAAACCGGTACCACGGACGACTTTAGCAATGCTTGGTTTGTAGGGTTTACAGCCGACCTGAATGTTGGGGTTTGGGTTGGCTACGATTATCCGAGGAGTATTGGAAATGGTGCAAGTGGTGGAGCGGTGGCTCTTCCTATATGGACTGAATTTATGAAAGCTGTTTGTGATTCTACTATGAATTATGAATTTACGATTCCGGAAAGTGTAGAATTTAGATATATTTGTTCGGAAAGTGGAGAATTGGCTACTTCAAGGTGTCCAAACGTTCTTAAAGAAGTATTCCGGAAAGGTAACATACCTAAAACTCAATGTCGACTTCATGGAAAAGGAAGGCCTACAATAGAGAAACCTATTGAGATGCTCGATGACTTTAACTTTTAGGAGGATTATATGAAAAGAGATATTTTTTATTTTTCTCTCATTTTAATATTATTATTGGCATTTAGTGCTTTTTACGTGAAAAAGTACGCTCCGTTAAATAATAGATTAAATGAATATAAAGAGGAAAATAAAACGCTTGTTTCTATAGTAAATGATTTGAGAAGGACCACAGAGAAATCAGATACACTGGAAGAGAAGGAAGAGGTTAATTATCTTGTTCAGGATATGAAAGACATGGTCGAAGGTGTCGAAATCGAACTTGAAAAAGAGGCGATATCGATTACTTTGCCCTGTAAAAAGATGTTTCCTCCGGGTTCGGTGGAATTAGGCGAGGAGGGCCAGGAAACTTTACTCCGAATAGCTAATATTTTGAAAGAAATGCCTGAAAGAGATATTAGGATAGAAGGGCATACCGACAATACAACTATATCCGGCAGTTTAAAAGAAGAATATCCTACTAATTGGGATCTCTCAGCGAAGAGAGCTGTTAATGTTGTTAAGTTCTTAGTTGCTAAAGTGGATATAGAACCTTCCAGATTAGCTGCTGTAGCTTTTGGAGAGTATATGCCGATTGCCGACAATGATAGTGAAGAAGGAAGAAATAAGAATCGTAGAATAGTGATCGATGTTTTACCGGAATAACCTACCGCGGCAAAGCCGCTAAAATGCAAAAGTTAAATATAAGAATGCAAAACTACAAATCAAAATTCAAAAACAAAAACAAGAAACAACGAAGAGCACAAAGAACGCAAATATTTTTTAGTTTTGGTAGGTAGGCAAGGTATGATTTTACATTTTAATATGTCATTTTGCTTTTTAATTTTTGATATTTTATTTTGCTTGAAGAATGATTGTTGAAGTTAAGTAATGCTTTTTTGTGAAAAACTTAAAGACATAGGTAATACTATATTAGAAAGGAGGAAAGGTTGGTGAAAGTTTTAATATGTGACGCTATAGCGAAAGATGCTGTTGATGGTTTAAAAGGACTCGGAATTGAAGTTGTGGAGAATACTTCAGTGGAAAAGGAAGAGTTGGCAGGCATTATAGCTAACTTCGATGGAGTTATAATAAGAAGTAGAACGAAAATAAGGGAAGATCTTATAGATATCGCAGCGGGGAGTGTTAAATTTATAATAAGAGCTGGTGTAGGGCTTGATAATATCGATGTTGAATACGCAAGGGAAAAAGGAATCGAAGTTATAAATACTCCCGAAGCTTCTACCAATGGTGTCGCAGAGTTGGCTGTTGGGCACATGCTTGCGCTCCTTAGACACATACCGCAGGCAACTTCCAGTATGAAAAAAGGAGAATGGCCTAAGAAAAAACTTAAAGGTAATGAGTTAGGTTCCTGTACTGTTGGTATTATTGGATTGGGAAGGATTGGTAGGAGAACAGCCATATTGGTAAAAGGTTTCGGAGCTGGAATTATAGGATATGATCCTTATGTCGATGAAGTTCAGGGTATGAATATTAAGATGGTTGAGTTGGAAGAATTGCTTAGTTCTTCGGATATTGTTTCGCTTCATTTGCCGCATACGGACGAAACGCATCATTTAATAGGAAAAGAGGAACTTGGAAAGATGAAAGAAAGTGCTTATCTTGTTAATTGTGCAAGGGGGGGGGTTATCGATGAAGATACTCTATATGAAGCGCTTAAAAATAATAGTATAAAGGGCGCTGCGCTGGATGTTTTTGAAGAGGAACCTCCGAAGGATTTAAAGTTGATGGAATTGAATAATTTTATTTGCACCCCTCACTTGGGGGCTCAGGCGGTTGAATCTTCAAATAGGGTAGGAGAGGAAGTCGTTAAAAAAGTGGCTTCTAAACTGTAAGTGTAAAATTTTCTTGCGTTCCGCAAAAAACTTTCTTATTCTGCGAGAAACCGTTTCTTGTAAGCTTTTGATTGTTAGAATCTTAGCTTTTGGAACGGTTTTTGCATTTAATCTAAATGGTTTTTTGAAAATTTAGCAGAGCGTTTGTTGTAATAATTGCCCGTAATTGAGTTTTTGGCTTACTTAGGTGTTCTAAATGTCGAGGGCGGGTGGAGAAAAAATCCCTTGACAAATTTTTTTTTTGCCTTACATTTCTTTTATGGTAAGGTTTTTAGAGGGCAATGAATAATTGTTTTACACGAGAGTCTAAATTTTCAAATAGGGCTTTTTGCAAAGACGTTTTTATATAAAAAGGAGGAGTATCTTGAGCAAAAAAGTGAAGACTTCAAAAGATCTTGAAAAAGAGCTTAAAGCTTGTCGTAAAGAAATCGAAAAAATCAAGTTTAAAGGAAATTTGCTTGATTCTCTTTTGGAGCACATTCCTGATCGGATTTATTTTAAGGATAGCAAAAGTAGATTCTTGGATGTTAGTAGTTCTAAAGCCGAAGGAACAGGTCTTTCAAGAAAAGATTTTGTTGGAAAGACAGATTTTGATTTTTTTTCTGAAGAAGAAGCAAAGGTGATGCGTGAAGATGAGAAAAAAACAATGGAATCCGGAGAACCCGTTATCGACAAAGTCCAAAAACTCGAGTTGCCTGATGGTAGCGAGAAATGGTTCTCCATGACAAAGGTACCTTTTTTTGACAATAAAGGAAATGTGATGGGTACATTAGGGATTTCAAGAGATGTTACTAGGTTAAAAACTCTCGAATTAGAAAAAGCGAAGAAAATAGAGGCACAGCAAGAGGAACTGGCAGTGCTTTCTACACCTGTAATTGATATATGGGAGGGAGTTCTTACTGTTCCCTTATTGGGGGTTTTGGATAGCGAGAGAGCATCGAGAATTGCGGAAGCTTTATTAGCCCAAATAGTTGAGAAGAGGGCGGTTACAGCTATTATGGATATTTCTGGTATAAGCGCGGTGGATAGTGCTGTTGCCGATCTGTTGATTCGTACAGCTAAAGCGGTGCGTTTGGTTGGTGCCGAAGCAATCTTAACCGGCGTGGGAGTAGAGGTCGCCCAAACAATCGCTGATCTTGGAATAGATATGGAAGGACTTAAAACGATGGCTACACTTAGAGATGGTTTAAAATATGCTATTAATAGAAAAAAGAAGGTTCTTTAGCGTGTATTACATTTGTTTACTTTTAGATAATATGTTTATTGTTGATAAGAAAATTTTTAACTTGATGGTTTCGATGTAGGGGGATTATTTTGGCTAAAAATAATGATAAAAAAGAAATAGAAAGGTTAAGGCGAGAGAACAAAGAGTATAAAAAATTAATAGAAGAAATGAGTGAAGGGTTTGCTTATCTGGAGGGGGATTTAACTTTTTCTTTTGCAAATCCTGCTTGCGCTGGGCTTTTTGACGTTTCTGAGAACGAAATAATGGGCAGGAATCTCCTGGAATTTTTACCGGTTGAGTCGAAAAAAAATGTTAAAAAGGAAATAAAGTCGAAGAAAAAGGATAAAAAGAATATCTTTGAAATGGAATTAAGAACTGAAGATGACAAGAAACGATATTTATTAGTAAGATCTAATCCTCATTTTGAAGGTAAGAATAAATTTGCGGGATCTTTTGTATTCTTTTATGATATAACAAAGAGGGTAAGGATAGAAGAAGAACTTATTTTTGAAAAAGGTTTATTAAATTCGCTGCTTAATACGATACCCGATCATATTTATTACAAAGATAAAAAAAGCCGTTTTATAAAAGTGAGTAAATCGATGGCTGATTGGTTTAATGTTAAGGGAGTAGATGGGGTGATGGGGAAAACGGATTTTGATTTTTTTACCGAAGAACATGCAAGACCAGCTTTTGAAGATGAGCAGAAAATAATGGAAACCGGTAAACCAATAGAAGGCAAAGTAGAAAAGGAAACACATCCCGACGGAAAAGTAACGTGGGTTTCAACAACAAAAGTTCCAAGATATGATAAAAATGGAAAAATAATAGGTATTTTAGGGATTTCAAGAGATGCAACAGAAAGTAAGCTCTGGGAAGAACAAAGAGAGGAAAAATTAGAGGCACAGAGAGAAGAACTTTTGGAGCTATCGACGCCCGTAATCGATGTGTGGGAGGGTGTTCTTACTGTTCCCATATTGGGTTCTCTCGACAGTGAAAGAGCGTCGAGAGTTTCAGAGGCTTTATTGACTAAAGTAGTTGAAAAGAGAGCCGGAATAGCTATTATAGATATTTCTGGTATAAGTGCGGTAGACAGCGCGGTAGCGGATAGATTAATCCGTACTGCCAAAGCGGTGAGATTGGTAGGAGCCGAAGCAATCTTAACCGGAGTAGGAGTAGAGATTGCCCAGACAATCGCTGATCTTGGTATAGATATGGAAGGACTTAAGACTATGTCTAATTTGAAAGATGCTTTAAAATATGTTATTTCACGCAATAAAAAGAGTATAGAAAAGGAGAAAAATGGCTAGATTAACACGGATGCATTTAGGAGATATTCTTGTTGTCCCTATTCAGGAAGAACTGCATGATACTGCCGCGGAAGAAGCAGCTGAAAAGATAATCAAGGAAGCTGATAATTCTAATATTAAAGGAGTTGCTATAGATATCTCGGCACTTGATATCGTGGATAGTTTTCTGGGAAGATTGTTGCAGAAAATCGCCTGGGGACTTAAAGCTATGGGAAAACAAGTTATACTTGTAGGTATCCAACCGGAGGTCGCGGTTGCTCTTGTTGAACTTGGGTTGTACCTGGAAGAAATAAATACCGCGTTTGAACTCGATTCAGCTTTAGAAAAATTAAAAGAAATGATTAAAGAGGATTCTTAATGAAAGAGGAGATTTTGCGTATACCCATAAATAAGGAAATAGACGTTCTGATTGCCAGACGTGAAATAAAAAGCGAGGCTGAGCGTATTGGTTTCAGGTGGATAGATCAAACACGAATTGCGACAGCGGTTTCTGAACTTACAAGGAATATAATAAAGCATGCTTATAGAGGAGAGGTTATAGTTAACAAAGATGATGGAGGGATAGAGATTGTTTGTCAGGATGAGGGTCCGGGCATTCCCGATGTTGAACAGGCTTTGGAAAGAGGATACAGCACAACAAATTCACTTGGTATCGGGCTTATAGGAGCTAAACACCTGATGGATGGTTTTGAGATTGAGAGTAATGACAGTGGTACAAAAATAACCACTTATAAGAAATTAAAATGAGCACAGAAAAAGTTTTCCCTTCCATAAAGTTTGTAGTCGAATCGGACGAAGATATTTACAGGGCTCGTTCCGAAATGACAAAGTTTGCAAGCAGTATTAGTTTGACGGGAAAAGAATTGGAAGAGTTAAAGATTGTTATAACCGAGATTTCAAAAAATATTTTAAAACATGGGTCTTCGGGTAATTTGAGCATTTCTTTTGGTGAAACTTCGGAAAAAAGTGTATATATCGTAGCCGAAAATCCTACTAATGATTCGGACACAACAAGAGTTTTTGACGATGGGTATAGTACCTCGAATACTCTTGGCATAGGTTTAGGCGCTGTGAAAAGATTACTTACGGATGTTCAGATTCGGGTAGAGGGAGGTAAATTTATTTTAACCGGTAAAAAAGTATTTGCTGAGAAAAAGAAAAATATTATTCAAACCAGCGTTTATAGTCGTCCCAAACCCGGTTTCAAAAGTAATGGAGATGCTTATTTCATAAAGCGTTATGAGGATAGTGCTATAATTGCTGTTATTGATGGTATCGGACATGGGGATAAAGCCAGCGAAGCGAGTCAAATAGCGCTGAAAGTTCTTGAAGATAGATTTAGAGAAGATCTTGAACAAATAGTTATTAATATTCATAGAAAATCACATGGAAGTAGAGGTTGTGTTATGGGGATGGTTCGAATGGATAAGGAAGGTAAAATAGAATATCTTGGTGTTGGAAATATTCGTACGCAAATTTACACTGTAGATATGTATAAGCGTCTTGTTTCTTTTGATGGTTTATTGGGTAGCAATATGCGAACGCTAAGAACGGATCGTCTTGAACTCACAACGCCTTGCTTAGTTGTGATGCATTCTGATGGAGTTAGTTCTTTTAATTTTGATGACAAACGTATTGTTTATAGGCCGATTATGGAACTCGCGAAAGAATCGTTTGAAAAACATAAAAAAAGTTCTGATGATGCGACTTTATTAATTGCACGAATTCCTTAGAGGGTAAAAACATAAAAAAGGAGGATTTTAGTGGCTAAAAAGAAAGCAAATAAAGAAGATCTTGAGAAAAAAATAGAATTTTTAAAAGAAGAAAATAGGGAATTGAAATTGGATCGAAGCTTACTGAATTCTCTTTTAAAGTATATTCCCGAAAACATTTATTTTAAAGACAAAGAGAGTAGATTTGTTAAAATAGGTAAAGCTTTTGCCGATTATATGGGATTTGATGATCCCAATAAAATAATAGGTAAAACCGACTTCGATCTTTTTGGTGAGGAACATGCGAGACCCGCTTATGAAGATGAACAAAAAATAATGAAAACCGGGGAACCTTTACAGAAGGAAGAAAAAGAAGTTTATCCTGATGGAAGTATTAAATGGGTAGAAACCACAAAAGTTCCCAGATATGATGAAAAGGGAAATATTGTGGGAACTTTCGGAATTTCAAGGGATGTTACAGAAAAAAAACTTTGGGAGCAACAACGAGAGGAAAAATTAGAGGCACAGAGAGAAGAACTTATAGAACTTTCAACCCCCGTGATCGATGTTTGGGAAGGGGTACTTACTGTTCCCATATTGGGTTCGCTTGACAGCGAAAGAGCCTCGAGAGTTTCGGAAGCTTTATTAACCGAGATAGTGGAAAAGAGAGCAGAAATAGCTATTATAGATATTTCTGGTATAAGCGCGGTAGATAGCGCGGTAGCTGACAGATTAATTCGTACTGCCAAAGCAGTACGCCTGGTGGGTGCCGAAGCAATCTTAACCGGCGTAGGAGTAGAAATTGCCCAGACAATTGCTGATCTTGGTATAGATATGGAAGGCCTAAAAACTATGTCTACCTTGAAAGACGGATTGCGATATGTTGTTTCATTGAAAAACAAGTAGGAATCTGTAATAAATATAAAAAAATATATAAAAACACTATTGTTTTCTTAAAAGGTAAAATATATTTGTCTCCAAATAGGTATTAGTTTTTACTTTTATATGGTTAAATCTGAAAAATTATGTTGACAATTTAAAATAGATGGATAAAATACATTAAAGGAAAATTAAATGAGAAAAAAAGCAGGTATCCGATTGAGAATGAAGATTTATAAAAATGCTTATATTATTAAAGATGAACAAAGGGGTGTTAAATGAGTAAAAATGTCGGTGATTATAAAAAGGATGATAATATTACTGTGATGAATGTTCTTCTTATAGAAGATGCTTCATTCGCGGTTACTTTTATTCGAGAAACATTAGCTTACTGTGAGGAAGCAGAATTGGTTAAAGCTACAAAATTCGCGTTAACTAATGTGGAAACACTCGGGGAAGCAATTAAATGTATTTCTGAAAACGAATTCGACCTTATTTTACTCGACCTTAATTTGCCGGATAGTAAAGAATTAAATACTCTTGATAGTGTAAGAAAGAAAGCGCATAAGGTTCCCATTGTTGTCATAACGGCGTTAAGTGATGAGGGTCTTGCTCTTGAAGCTATGAAGAGGGGAGCTGAGGGTTTTTTGGTAAAAGGTCAAATGGGAGTAAATGCGCTTTTGCAGGCGATATTTTTTGCCGTGGAGCGCCATCGTATTTTGATTGAATTGGAAAGAAAAATTCAAGAACTAAAGAAAAGTGAAGCCAGGTTTAAAAATATAATGGAAAAAATCGAGGATGCCGTAATAGTTGCGGATAGAAAAGGAATAGTTCAATTCGCTAATGGTTCTTCAATGAGTTTTCTGGAAGTATCTCCGGAAGATCTCATCGGTGAAGAATTTGAATTTCCTTTAGAAATTGATCAATTGAAAGAAATTGAGTTAAGTGGAAAAGGAAAGAAAAAGTCCAAAGCACACATGAGAGTTACCGAGACCGAATGGGAAGGGAATGGAGCGTATCTTATTCTTCTTAGGAATATTCCGGATGATAAGAATAAAAAATAATTTATTTAAAAATTATTAGGGAGGATTTCTTGTTTGATTTATCGGTTCATATTTCCAACGGATGTCTGGTTGTTCCTGTTCAGGGAGATATCGATGATGAAATAATGCAGTCAATTCAAAAGAAGATTTTGGTAAACGTTGAAAAACAAGGTGTCAAAGGAGTTGTAATAGATTTATCCGGAGTAAAAATCGTAGATCCTTACCATGCCGATATTATTAATAAAACAGCAAAGATGATAAAACTATTAGGGGCAAGTACGGTGCTGTCTGGAATAAGGCCCGGAGTAGCTATTTCCCTTTCTGATTATCATTTTGAGTTTGATCAAATATATAGAATCTCGAGAACTTTTGAAGATGGTGTAGAAATGCTTCAATCTATAATTGCAGTTGATGAAGAGGCAGAATCAAAAGAAGAAACTGAAGTCGAGGAAATTGAAGTTGAAGAAGAATTTAAATCGGATGAAATGGTAACTGAAGAAAAAGAGGAAATAAACAAAGAGCAAAGTTCAGAGGATCAAAAATTTAATGGAAAGGAAAACGAACAGGATTTTGATTGATGTTTGAACTCGGTCGAATCTCTCTAAAAGATGATAAATATCTTATTGAAAAAAGGAATAAAATATTTGATTTAGCAGTAGATCTCGGATTTAGAGAGGTTGATGTGACGAGACTTACGACTGCAATTTCTGAAGTAATGCGAAGTATAGTCGGCGGAAGCGAAAAAAACGGGTTGGAGTTATTTATAGAAGAAAGGGGAGGTAAGTTCGGATTATTGGTTCGCTTTATTTCCGTTATAGATATCTCCGGGAAATCAAGTGTTTTAAAGTTAGTATTTGATGAAACAAATTTTTCTTTTTCCGGAAACGGTAAGAATATTTTAAGCGCGTTTAAGTATATTCCCGTTTATTCTTTTAAGCCGACCAAAGATTTTTTAGATAGGGAAAGGGAAAAAATTAGTCGGCTTACACGCGATGAACTTTTTTCAGAGCTTAAAAAATCATATTCAAATCTCAAAAAAGAAATTGTGGCTCATAAAGAAACTGAAAAAATGTTGAAAAAAGAAAAAGTTCGAGCTGAAGCAGCCAATAAAGCTAAGAGCGAGTTTTTAGCTTCAATGAGTCATGAAATTCGTACCCCTATGAATGCAATTATAGGGATGACAGAACTTCTTTTAGACACATCTCTCTCTAATGAACAAAAGGGTTTTGTACAAACTCTAAGTAAAGCCGGAGATGCTTTGCTTGCTTTGATAAACGATATACTGGATCTTTCGAAAATAGAATCAGGTGATGTAGAACTCGAAGAAACGGATTTTGACCTTGCGGAGTTAATCGAAGGGACCTGTGATGTTATGGCAGTACGCGCTCGCAAGAGAAATATTGAGTTTTTAAGCAGAGTAGAACCTGATGTTCCGGTAAATTTGATTGGTGATTCCGGCAGGCTCAGGCAGGTAATAGTTAATCTTATTGGTAACGCGATAAAATTTACCCAAGGCGGAGAAGTTGTTCTAAATATAAGCCTTCTAAAAAAAGGGGATCCCAATTATATTAAACAAGATAAAAAAAATGGTGTTTGGTTGCTTTTCTATGTGAGAGATACGGGTATCGGTATACCTGAGGATAAACAAGATAAAATATTTGATAGTTTTAAACAGGCGGATTCATCTACTACGAGAAAGTACGGCGGAACGGGTTTAGGTTTAAGTATTTCTAAAAAGATTACAAAGTTGATGGGTGGCAATATGTGGGTTGAAAGTGAATTGGGGAAGGGAAGTAAGTTTTGCTTTACCTCTTTTTTTAAGCTTAATGAAGAAAAAGGCGCGGAAACTTTTGTTAAACCCGGAGAAATCGATGTCAAAGGTATATCGACTTTAATTGTAGATGATAATGCTACGAACAGATTAATTTTGAGAGAAATGTTATCGACCTGGGATGCGAAGGTAACAGAGGCGGAAGGGGGAAAGGAAGCTATTTCCATAATTAAATCGGCTTATCAGAAAAATAAGCCTTATGATCTGGTTCTTCTGGATTGCAGAATGCCTGAGGTCGACGGTATAAGCGTGGCAAAATTTTTGAGAGAACAAAGGAATTCTGAGTCGACAACTGTAATGATGTTATCATCCGAATATAAACCAGATGATATGAAGCAAATAGATAAATATGGTATTGGGTCATATCTCCTTAAGCCGATAAAAAGAAAAGAATTGAAGAACGCTATTTTGACTACACTGGGTTTGTGGAAAGCCCAAAGAGGAAAGGAGAAGTTAAAAAAAGAAGAGAAAACCGAAATTTCTATACCTCAAATCAAAATATTGCTTGTTGAGGATAATCCTGATAACCGGTTGCTGATTAAGGCTTTTTTAAAGAAATTTCCGATAGAAATAGATGAAGCGGAAAATGGTCAGATAGCAGTAAATAGATTCAAGAATAATAAATATGATGTGGTTTTAATGGATATGCAGATGCCGGTTATGGATGGTTATACGGCAACTAAAACTATTAGAAAATGGGAAGAAACGGAAGATAAGGAATCAACATCCATATTGGCTTTAACCGCGTACGCGATGAAAGAAGATAGGGATAAAACTCTAAAAGCCGGTTGTACAGATTATCTAACCAAGCCAATAAAAAAAGATAAACTTTTAGAAGCTATTCGAAGATTATCTGGAAAATGAGAGATTTTATTTTTTAAAAGAGATTTTTGTGAAGTATAAAGAAGGCAATAAAAAATCAGATTCAAGCGAGAAAAAGAAACAAATTTTAATAGTAGAGGATGATGAAAAATTAGCACGCGTACTTTCTAAACAACTTGAAAAAAACAATTATGAGGTATCTCATTCTGCTAACCTTGCTGATTTTTTAGATGTTGTAGTTAAAAAGAAGTTTGATTTAGTGTTATTAGATCTTGGATTACCGGATAGTTCGGGACTTGAAACTTACGAAAAAGTTTCTAAGGTGGCATCTAATATCCCGGTTGTTGTGTTGACCGGGCTGGATGATGAAGAAATTGCTGTCGGAGCTGTTAAAAAAGGAGCGCAGGATTATCTTGTTAAAGGTGAAGTGGATAACAGGACTATACTGCGTTCATTAGATTACGCGATTGAACGTAGTAAATTACTTTTTAGATTAAAAAAATTACAGGAAATTGTTTTGCAATCCGAACGGATCAAGGTTTTAGTGGAAACCGCGGGTGCTGCGGCGCATGAAATAAATCAGCCTTTGACTTCTATTTTTGGTATGGTAGGGATATTGAAAAAAGATTTAGAAGAAGATACTGAAGCTCAGAAGAAATTAGATTTTATTTTAGATTCAGCCAATGATATAAAAGAAATAATAAAAAAAATGGGAAGTATAAAACAGTATGCCACTAAACCGTACTTGAAAGGCGTGGATGTTATAAATTTCGACGAAGCAGCGGAAGACGAGAAATAATTTAAAGGGACGCAGATTAACGCAGATTTTAAAGATTGTTTAGCCACTAAACGGACAAAAAACAATAAATCAAACACATTAATTGTTTCTGATTTTTCAATTTAAATAAAAAAATATCCTGTTTATCCTTTTTAATCTGCGTGCTATTATTCGGGGGGAGGGTGGTGTGGGAAAACTCCTTGACTTTTTTCTTATGTGTTTTATCTTGAATTTATGGATAAGATATCCCTTGCTATTTTGTGGTTTTTTGTATTTATAAGAGCTGTAATTTTTTTCGGAATTGTCTATTTTGTAATAATTGAATTTAAGAAATATAAAAAGAAACGAGAGGAAGATGGAGAAAGAGATCAAGAGAATTCTTGAAATTGAAAGAGAAGCAAGAAAGACCCTTGACGATGCGGAGAAGGAAGCTGACGCTTTAAAAGAAAGTGCCGAGAAGGAATCCAGGAAAATTATTATGCGTGCTAGTAAAGAAGCAAGGGCGATAATCGATGGTTACAAATCAAATCTTTTGAAAACAAAAGAAAAAGAGAAGAAAAAAGTAGAAGAAAAAGGCATGAGTTTAAGAGATGATTGGATGAAACGTTATGAAAATATGAGGAAAAAATTGTTGACAGAATTAACGAGTTTTCTGCTTAAAGGACAATAATGGGATATTCAGTATATCCTAAGTTAAGAGCGATATATTCTTTTATTCCGATTTCTGAAGAGATTGAAAGTCTTTTTATGGCAGAAGGAGTTTTGGATTTTAGAAACAGGTTCGGAAAAATGATTTTCCTCAAAAGATTTCCTCCTTCAGATAATGATTTGGAAGATTTCTTACGGATGATTCCTTTTTCTCTTGCAAAATTAGTAAGAAAGCAGATACATGGTTCCTCAGGGGAGTTCTTTGATATTTATTTAAAAAGTTATGAATTGAGTGATATTAAAGATATAATTAATGGAGATAAAGGGTTTTTCATTGAAGAATTAAGAGGGAAAACTTTTGAAATAGAAGGATTGGATTATTATATGCAAAAAGGAATGTGGAAAGATTGTTGGGTTTTGGGATTTTCAAAATATAAAGAAAGACATAATAAGATCGATATTGAAATCGCATTGGATAAATGTTATTATTCTTTTTTACTTAAAGGAGTCCGGAATCTTCCTTACGCGGAAGCTATTGAAACAGAAGAATTTATCCTTACTTTGATAAATTTTAAAAATAAGCTCTGGTTATATCGTCTTAAAAAATTTTACGATCTGCAAGATTTTGAAATAAGAAGATTTTTAATTCCGGAAGGTAATGTTTATAAAAATTTTTCTATGGAAGAAGGTATTACTGAAAATGAATTTGTCAAAGAATTTTTAAATATCTGTTACCGGGATTTTAAATTTAGAATGTATTCCATGAGGTCCATACTGGCTTTTTTCTTTTTATTAGACCTTAAAATGAATGAAATCATCTCTATTTATAGAAGTAAACTATTAGATCTCAACAGAGAAAGATTTAGAGAGATATGGGAGAAGCTTTATGTGGGTTCCTGAATCGATGACTCGTTTCTTGTTCGCGACGACGGATAAAGATTTGCCTTCTGTTCTCGAGTTTATGGGGAATGAAAGTAAATTTCATATTACCGAGTTTTCTCATCGTTATTTAAGGGAGTCTGCTTATAAAGATATATATTTTAAATTAGAAGAGTATAAGAGAAGAATAAAGGAGATTGTAGAATACTTTAATATAAAAGTCGAGGAGGATATTCCTTTTGAACCTTGGGAACTTAGTGATATTGTTGATAAAGCCGACCTTTTTTTAAAGGAGTTTCAGGAAAAGCTTGGAGAAAAAAGAGATAGATTTGAGGAATTAAAGAAAGAAGAAGTTCACCTAAATCTTACCTCCGAACTTTTGACTTTACTTCCCGAATCGGAAACCAGGATAGAGGAATTGAATAATGGTAAATTTCTTAAAATGTTGGGAGGAACAATACCTTCTTCCGAAGAAGAGAACTTTTTAGAAATTATAAAAGATAGAGATATCCTTATTTTTAAGAGAAAAGCCCAGAATGATTCTGTTCCTATTATCGTCTTTTATTCTTTTTTTGAAGAAGAGTCCATCGGAAAAGTCCTGGAGGCAGTTCATTTCAATAGGTTGGAGCTTTTTAATAAACTTGAAGGAACTCTCTCGAGGTTGAAAGATAAAATTGAAAATAAATTTTGGGAGATAAAAGAAGAGAGGACATCTCTCCAGGCTTCCATAAAAAAGATGGGCCGTAATTTTGAAAATGATATTTTGAAATTGCAAAAAGATATAGAAATATCTATATTAGAATTAGATTGGGTGGCAAAGACGGCGCGGTCGGAAAAAGTTTTTTTCATAAGTACTTATCTGCCGAGCCGGACGGTATCAGGGGTTAAGAAAAAAGCGGAAAATTTGGATCTTTATATTCTCCATGAAGAAATTGTGAAGAGGAGTAGCGAAGAAGCTGATATTACGCCGACCAAGCTTAATAATCCATTGGTTTTTCGTCCTTTTGAATTGCTCGTGAAATCTTATGGCGTACCTTCCTATAAGGGAATAGATCCAACTATTTTTACCACCATTTCATTTATGTTCTTTTTTGGAATTATGTTTGGGGATTTGGGGCACGGTTTGGTTCTGATGTTAATGGGCGTTGGATTATATTGCGTGAGATTGCTGAGGAAATTTTCTGTTTTTGCTTTTGCGTTAGGTATTTCTTCCTCTGTTTTCGGAGCGATTTTCGGAGAATTTTTCGGAACGCATCCTTTTGAACCAATATGGTTTTCGCCTTTCCAGTCTCCCGAGAAAGCTATGCTTCTTGCTGTTTATCTTGGTATTTTGGTTATAATTTTTGGTTTTATTCTAAGATTGGTAGAGTATATTTTGGAAAAAAACAAGGAAAAATTATTACTCTCAGGTCATGGATTACCTGGTTTTATTTTTTATATTTCTTTAATCTTACTCGCTTTTTCAGTTATAAAAGGAGGTTCCGTAACTATTATAAAAGCAGAAAGTGCTGCTTTAGGGATTAGTACATTAGTGATAGCTGTTGGTATACCTTTAAAAGATTCAATTAACAAGGGTTGGGATTCGAATAAATTGCTTTTATCTCTCGGAGATTTAATTCACCTTTCTCTTGCTATGATTTCTAACACCCTTTCTTTCATAAGAGTCGCGGCTTTTAATATAGGACATGTTATTTTGACGATGTCTATAATAGAAATTGCCGGTGTGTTAGGAGAAATGGTTAGTATGGGGGAATATACAACGTTAATTTTTGGAAATATTCTTATCATTGGGCTTGAAGGAATGATTGTTTTTATTCAGGGATTACGACTCGAGTATTATGAACTTTATTCCCGTTTTTTTGAAAGAGGAAAAGAAATTTACGAACCGGTAAAAATAAAATAGGAGGTAATTATGGATAGATTTGATGTTATTATAAATGGTTTGAGGAAATTTAACATGACTTTTTTAGTTATTGCTTTGCTCTTCGTTATGATAGGTATAGTTACGATTTTAATGCCTGTCCCTCTTTTTGGACAGGAGGGAGTGGTTTCGAGGCCGTCCGCCGGTAACGCGGGATGGGCCTTTTTAGCAGCCAGTCTTTCTATTTCGGTCTCCGTATTGGGAGCTGGAATAGCCCTTTCAAAGATAGGTGCTGCTGCTATGGCTGCACTTGCTGAAAAACCGGAGATTATGGGTTCCGCTATTGTTTTTGCCGGACTTGCTGAAGGACTTTCTATCTGGGGACTTATTGTTGCTGTATTAATTCTTCTGAAAGTATGAAAATAAAAGTCATAGGTGACGAACTTGCTTCGCTTGGTTTTTCTCTTGCTGGTATTGAAACCGTAACTGTTGAAGATACGGATTCTGCAAAGGCGAAATTTGATGAAGCTCTTGAAGATAAAGAAATAGGTATTATACTTATAACAGAGAGAGAGGCTGATTTAATAAGAGATAAAGTTAACAAACAGAAGACTGAAGGTGATATGCCTCTTGTTGTAGAAATTCCGGCAAGTAGTGGCTGGAAAGAAAAAGGTAAAGCGCTCGAGTTGATTAAAAGAGTTTTATCTGTTAATGTATGAAGAATAATATAAATGAACTAAAAGAGAAAATAATCGGCAATGCTAAGGAAGAGGCAGCAATGGTTCTTTCCAGAGCTGGTAAAGCTAAGGAACGAATATTGAATCAAGCAAAACAAGAGGAAAAGAAAATAAAAGAAGAGGCTGAAGAAAGAGGAAAAATCTTATTTGAAAAGGAGAAATCCAGGATAATTTCGAAAGAGAAAATGGATGAGAAAAAAGAGCTCTTAGTGCTTCGAAAACGACTTTTTGATTTGCTTTTTGCCGATTTGGAAAAAGAATTAAATTCAATGCTAAAAAAGGGTAAGTTAGATTCATGGATAATATCCTGTTGTAAAGAAATTCTTAAAAAAGAAAAAGAAATTTCTTTTGTAGCCGAAGAAGAATATATTAATTATTTCGAAGAAATTTGTAAAAATATGAAAAATATAAATTTTGCTGGTGAACCAATAAAAGCGGGTTTTTTAATAAGAGGAAAAGATAATGAGTATGATTTCCGGTTTTCTGTGCTTGCGGAGAATATTATAAAGCAGAATATGAAGATGATAGCCGCTAAACTTGGAGTAAATAATGGGTGAGGCTATTCTTAAGAGAATTGAGGGCCCTATTATCGTATCCAGGGCGTCCCGTAATTTTGAAATGAATGAAGAGGTGCGAATCGGAGATGAGGAATTGGTGGGTGAAGTTATAAGAATTACGGGTGACGAAGCAATGATTCAGGTTTATGAGGATACTACGAATCTTCGACCGGGAATTAAAATATTAGGTACCGGAAAGCCATTATCAGTGGAATTGGGACCGGGTTTAATCTCAAACACCTTCGACGGAATTCAGCGTCCTCTTACGGAAATAAAGAAAAAACAGGGTATTTTTATAAAAAGAGGATTACGGGTTTTGGCTCTTTCGCGTGAGAAGGAATGGAAAGTAGACATAAAAGCAAGAAAGGGCGATACCGTTTACCCAAATTCTATAGTAGGAGAAGTAGAGGAAACCGCTCTTATAAAACATAGAATTATAATTCCTCCCGGTATTACTGGGGAAATTGTTGCAGCGGAAAAAAGCGGTGATTATAAGGTTACCGATACTATTTGTATTGTTAAAGAAAAAGGCGGGAAAGAAACCGAAATTAAATTGTTTCATTCGTGGCCGGTTAGAAGAAAAAGACCTTTTGTAGAAAGAATTTCTCCGGAAGAAATAATGTTTACGGGACAGAGAGTAATAGATACGGTTTTTCCTATTGTAAAGGGGGGAGTCGCGGCGATTCCGGGGGGGTTTGGAACGGGCAAAACAGTAACTCAGCATTCTCTCGCGAAATGGGCGGACGCTGATATAATTATATATATTGGATGTGGTGAAAGAGGAAACGAAATGGCTCAGGTATTGGAAGAATTCCCTAAATTAAAAGATCCCAGGTCGGGTAGGACTATTATGGAGAGGACTATTCTTATTGCCAATACTTCCAATATGCCTGTTACCGCAAGAGAGTCGAGTATATATACCGGTATAACAATAGCCGAGTATTTTCGTGATATGGGATATGATGTTGCTCTTTTTGCCGATTCTACTTCAAGGTGGGCGGAAGCGCTAAGGGAAATATCCGGTAGGATGGAAGAAATGCCTGCAGAGAAAGGTTTTCCCGCTTATTTATCTTCAAGACTTGCCGAATTTTATGAAAGGGGTGGCAGGGTTAAAGTGACGAAAGATAGATTGGGTTCGGTTAGTATAGTTGGAGCTGTTTCTCCTCCGGGAGGAGATTTTACCGAGCCGGTTACCAGTCATACGAAACGTTTTATAAATACTTTCTGGGTTCTGGATAGAGAATTAGCGAATTCCCGGCATTATCCGGCGATTTCCTGGACCGAATCATATTCGGGTTATTTAGATAGAGTTACAATCTGGTGGGAGAATAAAAATCTGCCTATTATGGGATTACGTAAAAAATTAATGGAGGTTCTTTTAGAGGATTCACATTTAAGAGAGATTGTACAATTGGTTGGAGAGGGAGCCTTACCTGAAAAGGAAAGACTTACTTTAAGAAAAGCTGAACTTATAAAAGAAGGTTTCCTACAGCAGAATGCTCTTTCTGAAGTGGACGCATATTGTTTTGCCGAAAAACAATACCGAATGCTTAAGGTAATTTTTAAGTTTGGTGAGAATGCTGAAGAACTTTTGGATATAGGGGTGCCATTATTCAAGATCGAAGAGTTACCGATTTTTAATGAAATAAAAAGAATGGGAGAAGAAATCGAAAATGCGAACTTGAAGAAATTTGATAAATTGCAGTTAAAGATGAAAAAAGATTTTGATAATCTTAGAAAGGAATATGGATAAGGTATACGAGAAAAAGCATATAGGCGCCAGTGCTATAACAGGACCTCTTCTTGTTGTCGAAGGAATCGAAGACGTGGGTTTCGGAGAAATGGTTAGAGTGGAACAGGGAGATATAAAGAGAGTAGGAAGAGTCATTGAGATAGATGAAGATAATGCCATAGTTCAGGTTTTTTCGGGAACGAGCGGTATAAGTAGAGAGAAAGTCAGGGTTAGATTTACAGGTTCTCCGGTTACTATTTCCGTGTCCGAAGAAATGCTCGGTAGAGTTTTTGACGGACTCGGCAGGCCAATAGATGGGGGAGGGGATATTTTAGGGGTGGAAGAAAAAGATGTTAATGGTTTTCCTTTGAATCCGGTTGTAAGAGAGTACCCAAGAGAAAATATAGTAACAGGAATATCAGCGATAGATGGTCTTGCGACTTTAATCAGAGGGCAGAAGTTGCCGATATTTTCAGGTGCCGGATTACCACATAATGAAATGGCTGCACAGATTATAAATCAAGCCAGAATATCTACCGAAGAGGAATTTGTAATTGTTTTTGCGGCTATGGGAATTAAAGCTGACGAAGCTGATTTCTTTCAAAAGAGATTTGAAGAAGGTGGGGAATTAAAACGTTTGGTTACGTTTCTTAATTTTGCAGATAGTCCTTCGGTTGAAAGAATTATTACTCCTCGTTGCGCACTCAGCGTTGCAGAGTTTTTGGCTTTTGAGAAGGATAAACATGTTCTTGTGATACTTACCGATCTTACTAATTATTGTGAAGCACTAAGAGAAATTGCTTCAGTTAGAGGAGAAGTTCCCTCGAGAAAAGGTTATCCGGGATACCTTTACAGTGATTTAGCTTCTCTTTATGAGAGAACAGGCAGAGTTAAAGGCAGTAAGGGTTCTATTACACAAATCCCGATATTGACCATGCCGAATGATGATATAACGCATCCTATTCCCGATTTGACCGGGTATATAACGGAAGGACAGCTTGTACTTTCAAGAGAAATGCACCAGAAGGGTATTTATCCTCCTTTTGACCCTCTTTCTTCTCTTTCTCGTTTAATGAAAGATGGTATTGGTGAAGGAAAGACCAGGAAAGACCATCATAATCTTTATGGACAATTATATTCCTCTTATTCAAGGGTTCAAAGAGTTCGTTCTCTTGCCTCAATAATCGGAGAAGAAGAATTGACGGAAGTTGATAGAAGATACCTTAATTTCGGAGATAAATTTGAGAAGGTTTTTTTGCAACAGGATACAAGAGAATCACGTACCATAGAAGAAACACTAAATATTGGTTGGAAATTACTTGAGATATTGCCGAGAAGTGAGTTGACAAGGGTTAAGGAAAGCGAAACAAATGAATTCATGGGAGTTTAAATGCAGGTAGCTTTGACTCAAAGCAATCTTTTAAAATTAAAGAAAAAATTGAAAATTGCAAATGAAGGATATGCCCTTCTTGATGAAAAAAGGGAAGTAATGATTATGGAACTCATGAGGAATATACGAGGTTTTAAGGAGATGGAAGAAGAAGTTACCGGGAAACTAAAGGAAGCGTATAATTCTCTCGAGAAAGCATTTGTTACCAAAGGAAAACAAAAGATAAAAAATTATGGTGAAGGGGGAGAAAAACCCTCGATTGATATTCGTATGCGTTCAGTTATGGGAATCCCTGTACCCGAACTTCTTGTAGATGTTCCGGGAATTAAGGTTCAGGTTAGTCTTGATTCTACTGATGAATACTTTGATGAGGCTCTTGTTAAATTTAGAGGTTTAATTGATTTGATTGCCAGATGGGCAGCAAAAGAAGTGCTTATATGGAGATTAGGTTCGGAGATAAGCAAAACTCAAAAAAGAGTGAATGCTTTGGAAAAACTTTTTATACCGGGTTATAGAAAAGACATAAATAAAATTGAAGAAAATCTTGAGGATGAAGAAAGAGAAGAATTTTTTAGAGTAAAAAGATTGAGCAAGGGAGAGTAGTTATATGGAGAAAATCCTTTTATATATAATTTCCGGAGAAACAAGAGCTTCTTGGAATAGGGCTATAGAACTTAGCAAAGGTCTGTCCGCAGCTTTATATGCTTTATTTATTGTAGATAAGGATATGGTAAAGACCGTATCAAATATGAGGAAATCAGATGAAATAGATACAGCTATAAAGATAGAAGAGGAGGGTTGGAAATATCTTTATTATCTTGAAGATATGGCCGTTAATGAAGGAGTAAGAACTGCTCTCTTTGTTGAAGAAGGAGATGCTATTGATATCCTTAGAAAATTCGTAAAAGAGAGAGAGATTGAGCTTCTTATAGTTGGACATCGTAGGGGACAGGGCATCGAAGGAAGAAGAGAGGAGAGGATGATTCAGCAATTGATCGAATATGTGCAGTGTCCGATTCTTATTGAAAAAGAGGGAGGAAAATAATGATTGAGGAATTTCTTGATGAGGATTTAATAATCGTGATGGATAAAGTCGAGGATAAGTTTACAATGATTGGAAAAATGGTAGATCAGGCTCTTCGTAAAGGCATCATAATGACAAGAGAGCCTATTTTACATAAAATTAGAGAAAGAGAAGAATTGGAAAGCACAGGAGTGATAGAGGGAATAGCCATCCCACATGCGAGGACCGAAGCGGTAAAGGATCTTCTCATTATTATAGGTGTTATTAAAGAAGGTTTAGATTTTAACTCTCTTGACGGAAAGCCTGTCCATATAGTTTTCTTAATTGTTGCTCCGGAGGACGCGAAACAAAAATATATACAAATACTTGCGAGAATTTCGAGAATGTGCCGACAGGAAGATTTTAGAAAGTCTTTGTTGGATTCAAGTTCCCCTCCTGAAGTAATTTCTTTGTTGGAAAAATTCGATACATAAAAGTGAATTTTATATGAAATATTACGCGGATTTTCATATTCACTCAAAGTATTCGATGGCAACAAGTAAACATATGGAACTTCCTTTTATTGCCAGAGCAGCTAAGGCTAAGGGTATTAATCTTATGGGTACCGGAGATTTTACAAATCCGGGATGGCTTTATATGTTGGAGAAAGAATTGAAAGAGACAGATAGGGAAGGAATCTATCAGTTTGAAGGGATCGATTTTATCCTATCAGCTGAAGTGTGTAATATATATAACGAAGGAGGACAAACAAAAAAAGTTCATTCTCTTATTCTTCTTCCTAATTTCGAGTTAATCAGGAAGTTTAATAAAAATATAAGAAGGTTTGGTAAATTGGAAGCTGATGGAAGACCTACGCTTACTTTTACCCTTCGTGATCTGGCAGAGAACCTTTTTTCGGTATATGAAAAAGCCCTTTTTATTCCCGCTCATCTCTGGACTCCATGGTTTGGACTTTTTGGTTCTCAATCCGGATTCGATTCCATAGAAGAAGCTTTTGGAGACTACAGCGAAAAGATTTACGCAATTGAAACGGGACTTTCTTCCGATCCTCCTATGAATTGGCTTTTATCATCTCTCGATAAAATAACACTAATTTCAAATTCTGATGCGCATTCTCCCGGAAATATTGGCAGGGAAGCGAATTGTTTTAAAGAGGAAATAGATTATCCTACTCTTATTAATGTTTTAAAGAATCAGGATACAGATGTGTTCGATTATACCGTGGAATTTTTCCCTGAAGAAGGTAAATACCATTATGACGGACACAGAAAATGTAATGTGACTTTCCACCCTACCGATTCCAAAAAACATAATAATATATGCCCGGAATGCGGTAGACCTTTAACTTTGGGAGTACTTCATCGTGTTTATGAACTTGCTGATAGGGAAAAGGGGGACAGTGAAGGTAGGGTTAATTATAAAAGGCTTATTCAACTTAAAACCATAATCTCGGATTCTCTTGGGGTCGGAAGCAAAACTAGAGCAGTGCAAGATATATACAGTAAGTTGACTACTTATTTTGGCAATGAGTTTAGAATATTATTAGATATGCCTGAAAGAGATTTACTTGCTTCTACAGAAGAAAAAATAGCCCGTTCGATTGTTGAAGTCAGAAAAGGAAATGTGGAGATACGTCCTGGATATGACGGCGTTTACGGGCAAATTTTAATTCCGGATGAAAAGCCTGATAAAATTGTAAAACAACAATCTCTGTTCTGATGAAAAGAATATACGCTCCCTGGAGATATAAATACGTAAGTAATCCGGATTCAGTAGGTTGCATTTTTTGTAAAGCGGCTAACGACAAGAATGATAGAAAAAATGGTGTCCTTTTCCGCGGAGATTTTTCTTTTGTGTTGATGAATATATATCCGTACAACAATGGACATATTATGGTGGCGCCCTATAAACATACAGGAGATTTTAACGCTTTAAACAAAGATGAAATGCTTGAAATGTCTGGTTTGCTTGGAGTGTGGCAAAAAATTATCAAAGAAGCGATGAATACTGATGGTTTTAATATAGGAATGAACCTCGGCAGGATTGCGGGTGCCGGTTTTGAAGATCATCTTCATTATCATCTCGTTCCCAGGTGGAGCGGAGACACTAACTTTATGCCCATAATTGGTGAAACAAAAATTGTACCAATGGCTATTGACGAGGCATATGACCTTTTACTGAAGGTTTCCAAAAAAACAGAAAAAGTTTAAATAATTATAAAAAAAATATAATAATGAAGATTTGTGCTTGACAATCGTGAAAATTTTGTTATCATTAAAGAAAAATAGGAGGCAAGGATGCGTTATTTTAAATTGTTTGTACCAGTATTATTGATTATTGCTTTGTTCATAGGTTGTGGTGGCGCACCAGTAGTAGAAGAAGTAGAAGAACCGGAGATCATTGAAGAAGATACGACTACGGTAGTTGAACCTGAACTCCCGGATCTCGAGTTAAATCGTATATTCTTTGAGTTTAACAAATCCGATATTAGACCAGATGCCGCGGCAACTTTAGAAGCCAATGGAGAAATGCTTGAGTTATATCCCGAGACAAGTATAGTTATTGAGGGACATTGTTGTGAAATCGGTACTTCGGAATATAATATGGCTCTTGGTGAAAGAAGAGCTAAAGCAGCGCATGATTATCTTGTTAGGTTTGGTGTCGAAGCTGACCGTCTTTCTACCGTAAGTTATGGAGAAGAACAGCCACTTGATCCTTCAGATCTAGAACAAAATCGTCGCTGTGAATTTAAGGTAAAGTAAAAGAATACTCCTTAGACTGAAAAGTACATAATGAACAAGCAACTAAAGTTGCTTTTAGTACCGGCTTTTTTGTTCTTAATGCTTGAGGGTTGTTTTACCCGAACACGATACAATAATTTTAACTGGCAGCTTGATAGTCTTAAGTATTACACAAAAAAGCAGTCAAAAGAGATGGCGCGGCTGCGTATCGACTTGTATACCAAAACAGAAGAGTTGGCAGAAAAATTAGAGATGTTGAATACGCGTTTAAGTGAGTCAGAGTCCCAGTTGACATATATCAATGAGAATCTGACAAGAAAAAAAGGTGCTGTCGATGATTCCGAAGAAGGTTCCTCGGTTAGTCCCGAAGCAAGGCTGTTATACGAGACTGCTTATAGAAATTATGTTAAAGGTAATTATAAGGAATCAATCGACGGTTTCAACTCTTATATTAAAGTCGCGCCCGAATCTCTTCTTACCGATAATGCTTTATACTGGATAGGTGAGTGTCACTATGCGATGGGTAAGAGGCAGGATGCCGTTAATGTGTTCAACAAAATTGTAACCGAATATCCCGAAAGTAACAAAAAACCTACTGCGCTGTATAAAATCGGTATCATATACGAGGAAGCGAAAGAATTAAAAATCGCAAGGATGTATTTTGAAAGAGTGATCAAAGAATTTCCTAATTCTCCGGAGGCTTCATTAGCGCAGAACAGGGTTAAAAAGTGAATATTTTTAGGATCTTTATGGAGTCTGGACTCGCTGTCCAGATTATAATGATTGTATTGGTCGTGTTTTCAGTGTGGTCCTGGGCGATATTTTTCAAAAAAACTCGTGATTTATCACAAGTTAAAAAGAATAGCCAGATATTTTTAAAGAGTTTTCGTTTTCAAAAAGATATTAATAAAATTCATCATCTTGGGCATTTGTTGGATAACAATATTTACGGTAGAGTTTTAAAAAGTGGACTCGAGGAATTTAAATTTCTTAAATCTAATTCGAACCTTAAAACACTTGAATTGGCTGATAATATAAAACTTGCGATGGAACGTGTAAAAATATACGAAATAGAAAATTTAGAAAACAATTTGCCGGTTTTAGGAACAATTGTGGCAGCAAGTCCCTTTCTGGGACTTTTGGGGACCGTTTGGGGTATTATGGAAGCTTTTTTGGAAATAAAAGCACGAGGTTCAGCCCATATAATGGTTGTTGCGCCCGGTATTACAGATGCTTTAATTTCAACTGTTTATGGACTTTTAGTTGCTATACCGGCGTTGATATTCAATAATTTTTTACGCAGCCGTGTAAATAGAATGGATTCACAACTTGATAATTTTATAAGTGAAATGTTCGCTAATTTTAAAAGAGGATTAGTTGAAACAGAATCAGGATAAAGGGTTAATACAGGATTTAAACATAACAAATCTTGTGGATGTCGCTTTAACGATTCTTGTGGTTTTTATTATTACTGCTCCTATGATGACGCCGGGTATCGATGTTGATTTACCCAGTACCGATGCTTCATTACCTCACGATGAAGAAGGGATTACAGTTACAATCAAAGGGAATGAGACTTTGTTCGTCGAGAATGAAAAAATCGATTCGGAGAAATTTGAATCATTTATGAAAGAAATTTTGAAAACGAAACCGCCCGGGACAACCGTTTATCTTAGAGCGGACAAAAGTATTGATTATGGTTTTGTGGTAGAGGTTATAGGTAAGATGAGAAAGGCTGGCGTAAATGAATTGGGGTTGGTGGCGGAAATTTATAAGGGACGATGAGTCGTTTTTATTTGTTTTCTTTTTTATTGCATACCGCGCTATTTTCTACCATTGGGATTACCACAAAAAGCAAATACAGGAAAATGCCTGAAGTCGAAATTTACAAAGTAAGACTCGCGCCGCTTCCGCAGCCGAAAATTTTGGGTAAAAAACTGATTGAATCCGAAACTAAAGTAAAAACTGAGTCAAAAAAACGTGAAGAAAAATCGGCGCCGGATAAAAAAAAGATTACGGCAAAAAATAGTGGAAAAAAAAATAAAGAGAGAAAAGTTTCAAAAACAAGGAAAGGATTGCCCGATGGTTTGCCGGATATAAGACCGGAAATTTATACCGGCAGCGGCAGAGGTTTTAACTATTCTTATTACTTAAATATTCTTTTGAACAAAATCAGTCAAAATTGGAATAATCCATATAAAAACAGGGATGTGATATTGAAAAATATTGTATATTTTGAAGTGGATAAAAATGGTTTAATATCGAATATACGTATTGAAAACGATTCCGGTGATGAAATATATAACGAATCGACTATTAGGGCGGTGGCGCTCGCTAAAAAATTACCGCCTCTGCCGCAGGAATTTTCCGATGATTATTTAAAGGTTCATCTGGAGTTTTTGACCGCGCGATGAGAACAGATTTTTTGACTAAAAGATATATTTATTTATGCCTGGTTTTCTTTTTGGGTTTTATACCTGAAATTCTTCTTGGGCAGGATGTTTTCCTCCGGCTTACAGATTATGCCGGGGGTAAGGTAAATATGGTTGTAGAGTTATCGGAAGTCCAGGGAACTCCAATATTTATCAAAAAATTAAACAGGATCGAAGAGATTATAAGGTATGATCTCGATTATTCATTGTATTTTGAAATTTATTCGGATACTGCTATTTTTTCTTCAGAACATAAAAAAAGCGGCGTCTTACTCAGAATATTGGCAAATGAACCGAACTTAATATTGACCCTGTTGGATTTCCAGTCAAAGGAAAAAATTGGTGAATTAAATATACAGGTGTCTGGCGATTATAGAACTTTTTCTCATCGTATTTCAGATCATATTATCGAAATACTTACAGGGGAACAAGGTATTGCTGCAACTAAGATAGTTTTTTCTTATAAAAAGGGTGATAGGAAAGAATTAGCTTTGGTAGATTATGACGGATACAACTTTAAGAAACTTACAAATAACAATAATTATAATCTTTTTCCCTGTTGGGCTTCTGATGGTGAAAGGATATTGTATTCTAACTATGGTAGAGACCGTCTGGTTCTCAATTTGCTTGATATTGAAAAAAGAGATTCCAGGGCAATATTTTCTTACAGGGGGTTAAACTTTGCCCCGGATTACTCTCCGGATGGTACAAAGGTTGCTCTGACAATGTCTAAAGACGGTAATACCGAGATTTATCTTTTAGACCTTAACACAAAAAAAATAAACCGCTTGACCAGGAATTGGGCGGTTGATTGTTCTCCGGGTTTTTCCCCAAACAGTAGGGAAATTGCCTTTGTTTCAGACCGCAGCGGTATGCCTCAAATTTACATTATGGATATTTACGGGGGTAATGTAAGGAGACTTACCTTTCATGGTGATTATAATACTTCGCCAGCCTGGTCTCCCAAGGGAAGTTTAATTGCTTACGTTTCTCGCCAAGAAGATAATAAACAGCAAATCTGTGTTACAGACCCAAATGATTTTCAGCCAATACAGTTAACTTTTGATGGTAATAACGAAGACCCATCCTGGTCACCGGATGGTTTACATATAGTTTTTGCCTCGAGACGCACTGGATGGTATCAACTATGGTCAATGAATTGGGATGGTACAAGACAACGGAAACTCACCCAAGGAATTACAGCCTTTTCGCCATCCTGGTCACCGTATATGGAATAAAAAAATATTCTCACACAGAGTTACAAAGAACGCAATGTCTACGAGCCATTAGCTGTTAGCCTTTTGCTTTTTGCGTTTTTTTAAAGAGCTAAAAGCCAACAGCGAAGAGCTTATTTATTAATTTTCCGATTTGATATTTTAATCTTAGCAAAAAAAACCCCTGTTCGAAGGTGAACAGGGGTTTTTATTTTTACGAGTGAATTAACTTAGACTCGAACTTAGTATATATTAATCGTAGCTGAAAGCTTCAAAGACCTTATCCAGTCAGTTGATAGCAGTTCAACATTTGTAGCATCGAACATACCTAAGAGATCGAGAGATAAGTTCGGGGAAGGTTTCCAACCAAGTCCGTACGAGTAGTATACATCTTGATCGGTGGTCGAAGTGACAACTTTACCGTCTTCATAGGTTATATCTGTGCCATAAGTTTCAACATCGGAACCATCTCCGCGTTCTATTGTTCGTTCGTATACAGATACAGTATCAGTAACTATTTCTTCGGTGTATTCTGTCTTTGAACCGACTGACATAGCTCCTATTCTCATAAACCAATCTTTGTTTTTTCCAAAATTCAATTCGATTCCCGCGGGTATAGCAATTATGTTACCGCTCATTCCTGATGTGTAAGTTGCGTCCGAATCATATCCGTTTACAGTTAAATCGTAGTCATCATAATCTGATGTACCATCATCGTTATCGTAACTGGAAGCGATGTCCAATCTGTAAGTAATATCTTCTTCTATTGTTATTGAAAAGCTGCTAAGCATACAGCCTAATCCGAAGCGTACATTTTCAGCTATCTGCCACTCCATTCTACCGTTTAAACCCATAGTATTGCCGGATATGGATATTGGAGAAGTCCAATCACTTGTATATAAACTATCAAAAACTGCTATTTCATCGGTAAAGAATTCACTCTGATCTATAAGGTGAAAACGATAATTTTCATTGGCGTCTCCGCTTCCAAAAATTGTTGCGAAATTTCCGCCGATTTCCCATAAAACACCATATTTGTTTTCATCGCTTAGGCGAAGTCCAATACCTGCAATATTGGCGCTGTAATCATATTGATCCACCATACTGGATGAATCTCTGGTGGTGTAAGTGGTGTTTGGGGATCCGGGAAGAAGATCCTCGAAAGAGAATCCGGAAATCTCTTCACTGCCTTTCTCTGATATAGATGTTAAAAAGACATCTCCTCTCAAATCCCAATTCTTATAAGGTTTGGAATAAGAGAGTGAATAAGTTGTTGTGGGTACAGAATTTTCGTAAGTTCCATTCTCGGCGCCATACCTGAGTGCATTAATCCTTGGCGGATCTAATGTTTCATCGATATAATACATGGAATCTTCGAATTCACCTTTCTCCGTGTAACTTACGCGTTTATAAGTGAAAGCTATTTCAGTTCCTTTGCTCATTATTCTACCGATATTTAGAAGAGTTGTATTTTGGGATAGCTCTCCTTTTGCGGTTGAATCCATGTGAAGTAAATCACTGCTGTAGAATTCCGGACCGGTAGATCCACCCAAATAATTGGTTTCGTCCATTATTCCGTCAAAAGCGCTATTCTGGTTAGCATTACCGTAAAAAGCGGTAACTTTCCATCTGTTGTTGAATATAGGACTTGTGACGCCTATAGCAACTGTATTCGCGGATGAGTCTGGGGTTTCTTCTCCATTAACAAGGTTACTAAGATTGGTGTATATACGAGCCCCCTCAACGTTAAAAATGTCGGTTCCGTCTATAGCATTGTCTAGATCGTCTTCGATCGAATAGGTGGCTTGATGCCTGAATGATTCAAGATTTAGCAAATCGCTAGTCATGGGTATCCAAGCCTGCGCTGATACGCCCTGTATAAGGAACAAGGCACATAGCAGTAATAATAACTTTTTCATAAGACCTCCTTATGAGTTTTTATTTAACTGTTTCCTTATTTTCTGTAATTCTTAGGTTGTATGACAAATATTCAAGTAGTTGAAATTAAAAATAGGCTATTTTTCTGTTTTGTCAATACCGTATAGGTTATTGTAGTTCTCTTTATATTCTGTAGTTCTTGTGATTAAGGACTTTTAAAAAATATAATATTTACAATTTTAGCTATTTATATACCCAAAAAACTTTTTATTTGTGTAATTCGCGTTATTTGTTGTAAAACTAAGCACGTGGTTTTTTACCCTTAGCTGTTAGTTCAAAAACATAAATTAAAAGCTCTGTGTTCTTTGGCGTCGTTGTGATGCAAATTTTTTGGGTTTTGGGAGTGAGTTTTAAACTACGATAACAAATTCTGTAAATCCGCGTTAATCTGTGTACCAATTTGTTTTTTTTATCGAAATAAAATTAAAATCCGGGGTTGACAAATTAAGTTTGAACTATAACATATATCCATATTTAGTGATTCAAATCACAAAATGGAAATTAAAGAATGAATATTTATTTCTTAAGCGAATCAAAATTAAAAAATCTAATGGAAATCCTCTTGGGGTATGGGAAGATTTTTGCCGCAAAGGAGGCTGAAGTCGCTTCGAACAGGGATTCCAAGTCGCGTATATTTATAAAAGAATTAAACGAAAATCTAATAGATGGTTATCTGGTTCCCGGTTTTAGAGCCTTCGATAATTTTAAATCATTTGTTCTGCCCGCTCGTTCTAAAGTTGCCGATTATCCTGACGAGAAATGGGTTGATATTAAGGAAGAGAAAAACAAAAAAGTTCTTATAGGGCTTAAAGCATGTGATCTTGTGTCTTTTTCAATTCTCGATAAAGTTTTTCTGGAAGATAAGGATTTCATCGATCCTTTTTATAAAAAGAGAAGAGAGTCGTTGATTTTATTATCCTCGGATTGTGAGTATTCAAAGGATAGTTGTTTTTGTAATCTTTTAGGTAATTTCCCGTATGCTGAAAAAGGTTTCGATATTAATCTTTCGAGAATCAATGGCGGGTATCTTACGGAGAGTGGAAGCGATGTTGGGGATAAGATTTTAAAAAAGTTATCTCTTCCCGATGCTAAAGAAAATCAAATCGCGAAGAGAGATAAAAATAGAGAGAAAGTAGTGAAAAGTTTGGAAAAGCAAAATACTGATTTTTCAGAAGCTTTCTCCAAACTGGAAGATTTATCTTCGAAGGCATTCGATTCTGATGATGGTTGGGATCTTGGCAGCACCTGTGTTTCATGCAGTGCCTGTACGAATGTATGTCCTGTTTGTTATTGTTTTACTCTTTTCGATAAAGAGGGTAATAAAAAAGAACGGTATGAAAGATATATGGTATGGGATTCCTGTCAGTTTAAAGGGTTTTCTCAAATGGCCGGAGGAATGAATCCTCGTTTTTCTCAAATAGCGCAGTTTAAGAACAGATATTATCATAAATTTTTCCGTTTTAACGAAAAATATAATGTTTGTAAATGTACCGGATGCGGCAGGTGTATAGATAATTGCTTTGGAGGTATAGATATGAGAGAAGTTCTGTCCGGTGCTTATAATTTCGCGAAGGTAAAATAGATGAAAAATATATACTATCCCAGGCAGGCGAAATTAAAAAATATTAAAGAAGAAACTCCAACGATAAAAACTTATCAGTTCGAGCTTGATAAGAAATTGAAGTTTAAAGCCGGTCAGTTTATGCAGCTTACAGTACCTGGTGTGGGGGAGGCGCCTTTTACACCTTCTTCTGCTCCGGGTGAAGTTAAAAAAATGGAAATAACTATTATGAAAACCGGTAAAGTAACCGATAAACTACATGACGAAGCAAAGTTGGGAGATACACTTGCTCTCAGGGGGCCTTTCGGGAAAGGTTATCCTATGGATAAATTTGAAGGTAAGGAAGTTCTGATTGTGGGTGGTGGTGTTGGGCTTGCTCCTTTAAGGGCTTTGATTTACGCTTTGTTCGATAGAATAGAAAAGGTAAAAAAAATTCATATTTGTTACGGTGCAAAAAGCCCGGTCGATCAGTGTTTTAAAGATGAGTATGAAAAATGGGAAAAGAAGAAGAAAGTTTCAGTCGATCTTGTAATCGATAAACCTCACCATGACTGGAAGGGTAAAGTAGGTCTTGTTACCTGTTTGCTGGAGAAAGATTATCTAAGTGAAAGTGGGGTCGATATTAAAAATGCCTACGCGGTGTCCTGTGGTCCGGAAATAATGCTGAAATTCGTGACGTTTAAGCTGCTCGATGTTGGTTTTAAACCAGAACAGATATATCTTTCTATGAACAGGCGTATGAGTTGTGGTGTAGGAAAATGCGCGAGATGTAACATCGGTCCGTATTATCTATGTAAGGACGGACCGGATATGTGTTACGCCGATATAAAGGATTATCCAAATGTCTTCGGTTGAAGAATATAGAACTAAATGTACATTCTGCAGCGTTCAGGATGATGTTATCCTGAAGAGAAAATCCCGGGAAGCGGCGTTGTTCGAAGATGGTTCTCTTTTTAAACTTTATTACGATAAAAAAAGCAAAAGAGGTTTATGCCCTAGAGGCAATTTTGTTCTCGAGCTTTTAAATTCTCCTTATCGTTTACAACAGGCGGAGCTTTTTGGAAAGAATTGTTCGGTCGACGAGGCGATAAAAGGTTCTGTTTCTGAACTCAAAAGAATTATCGAGAAAAAAAACAATATCGCAGTTTTAATAAGCGGTAATCATACTCTCGAAGAAGCATATCTGGCAAAAACACTTTCAAAAGTATTGAATACTGAACTTTTCGGACTTTTTCCTTTCGAGGATGAGGCTTTATTATCTATTAAGAACGAATTTTCTTTTAAAGATTTAAGTGAATCGGATCTAATAATGACCGTAGGTGATATTTTTTCCCTTTCTCCAACTCTCGCAAAACCGATACTCGATGCACGTAATAGTAAAAGAGGTAATCGTTTGGTTTCTCTCGATATCTTGAAGGGCAGAGTGTCACTTTTCGCTGAGCATTTTAATATCGAACCCGGTTATACGGAATATTTTCTGTCTGTTCTCCTAGATTATCTTGAAGGTAATGATAAGGTAAAAGAGCATATAGCGGGTGTTTCGGCAGAGCAAATTAAAAGGCTGGCGGGGGCACTACGAAAATCTGAAAACGGACAAGTTTTATTTTCCAATATTTTTGGGCATTTTGCTAATCCGTATGCAATCGTTAGTAAACTTTCAAAGATTTCCGAAATAACCGAAAACAAATTTGCTGTTGTTCCAATAGGGCAGAATTCTCTTGGGGTTGGGAGGATAATCGGAGATTTTAATAATAAAAAAGTTATGGATGCTATGAAAGATAAAAAAATAGAAGGTCTTATTGTTCTTGGGGGAGACCCATTTGAATTTATTCCTGGTTTTGAAGATATTTTTGGGTATTTAAATTTTGTTTTATCTACAGCTTTTTTTAAGGGAGTGAATTCTCCTGAATGTCTTATTCCTTCCGTTTTTTCTTTCGAAAAGAAAGGAACGCTCGTTTCACTCGAAGAGAAGATTGTGAACTTGGGTGAGCCTGTTCAGGCTGTTGGAGATGCCTTATCCGATGGGGAGTTTATTAGTGAATTACTTTCCGGGCTGACTGGCGGTAAGTCTAGAGCAAAGGTTTCCAGCCCAAAAGTAATTCCTTTTATGAAAGAAATTAATGAGAAGAAGCCTTCTTCTTTGACCAATAAAAAATATCCTTTTGCTGTTGTTGGTATAAGTCTGCCTTTTCATCATGATAAGGGGGAGATAACAAAAAAAATAAAATGGAATGATGAAAAAAAAGAACCGTATGTATTTGTTCATCCTGATAAAGTTAGAGAATTGTCTTTGGCGAAAGAAGTGGAAATTGAAACTCCCCATGGTTCTGGTGTTTTTAAGATGGCGGATTGCAGTGATTTGCCTTTCGATTTGCCTCTGAATATCATCGCTGTACCTGTGCATTTTTTACAAAGCAGAAAATTGTTTTCTGCCGAAACTGATAGGAGTGGTTTTTTGTGTTCGGGAGCGGAAAAAGCGAGAATAAAAAAATGACTAAGAAAAAAGAAAAAATGAAAGAGAAAAGAATTGTCCTTGATGTGGACAGATGTATTTCCTGTCATGCTTGTGATGTTGCCTGTTATGAAAGTCATTCGGATAAATTCTCTCTTTCCCGCGCGAAATTTGATGCAATAATCGATTTGCCTTTGCATTGTAAGCATTGTACAGATGCTGCCTGTGTCGCTGTATGTCCTGTCGAAGCTCTGGAAAAACGTGATGACGGACTTGTTTATCATAATAATTTTAGATGTATTGGATGTCTTTCATGTACTATAGCCTGTCCTTTTGGAGTTCTCTCCGTAAATAGAGTTCGTCATATTATTTCTAAATGCGATCTTTGTTATGATATGCTGGATGAGGGTGAGGAGCCGAGGTGTGTTCAAACCTGTCCCAGCGGAGCGCTTTCTTTCAAGGAGATAACTTACGAGGATGAAAATGAAAAAGATAGAGTGGACGGACGAATTAAAGCAAAGCCATGGAGAAGATTATGAAATTGTTGTTTTATTATCTTGTTTTTCCGGGTTTCCTGTTCGCTTCCGTAATCGGTCTTTTAACTGTTTGGCTTGACAGGAAGGTCTCTGCCAGAGTTCAGTGGCGATATGGTCCTCCCTGGTACCAGGGGTTTGCGGATATAGGCAAATTGCTTTACAAAGAAGTTATTATACCCGAAGAAGCTTTTGGTTCCGGTTTCATAGCGGCTCCTCTTTTTGGACTTGCTTCGGTTACGCTTGCGATTACAATACTTTGCGTTTCTTTCTTCGGAATTAGTGAAGGTTTCATAGGCGATATAATAGTCGTGTGGTACTTGTTTGCTATACCTGCTATAGCTCTTATTTATATCGGTTCGACTTCAGGCAACCCATTAAGTTCGGTAGGAGTTTCCAGAGAGATAAAATTGCTTTTATCTTATGATTTACCTATGGTTATCGTTATTGTAATAATGGCTTCAAAAGCCGGAACTTTTTCGATTAAGGGTATTATGGAATGGCAGATGGTTAATGGATCCAATATATCGAACTGGTATGGTATTATCGCGTTTGTCGTCGCGATATTCTGTGTTCAGGCAAAGCTCGGAAGAGTTCCGTTTGATCTTGCTGAAGCAGAAACGGAACTTGGTTCGGGAATTCTACTCGAACTTTCCGGGGGTGTACTGGCTGCTTATGAATTAAGTAAAGCTATGATGCTTTTTGGTTTACCTATGTTTCTGATTATTCTTTTCTGGGGTAAAGGTATTGTTGGTGGTGTTTTGATGTATTTGCTTATTATCGTACTTCTTGTATTAATTAAGAATACTAATCCGAGAGTTAGAATCGACCATGCGATGAGATTTTTTTGGGGTTGGATGAGTGGAGCTGCCGTTTTAGCAGCTATCCTTGCTCATTTAGGAGCTTAAATGAATATTTTAAAGAAATCTTTTAAGAAATCTATATGGGTTTTTCACTTGTCGACCGCGGCATGTAATAACTGTGATATAGAAGTTTTAGAACTCTTAACTCCAAGATACGATGTCGAGAGATTTGGTATAAAATTAGTAGGAAGTCCCAGACACGCGGATGCTCTTCTTGTTTGCGGTGCGGTGAACGCTCATGCTAAGCCAAGGTTTCTCGAGGTTTATCGTCAGACACCAAAACCTTGTCTTGTTGTTGCTTTTGGTTCCTGCGGATGTTCCTCCGGTATATTCAGAGACAGTTACTCGATTGTCGGTCCGGTCGATAAGGTTCTAAAAGAAGAAGACCCGGACGCGAAGATTGTTTATATTCCCGGTTGCCCTCCGAAACCTGAGGCAATGATAGAAGGAATAATTAAGGGTTTGGAGGTGATTTAATGAGTAAGAGAGAAAATGGAAAAGTTATGAAAGATTTAAAGAAAAAATTAAAAAAGAAAATAATTGATATTGCGCAGCCCAGGGAGAAAAGAATATATATTAGAGTAGAACCGGAAAAGACTCCCGAGGTTGTCGAGTATTTATTCTCTAAGTATAAATGCAAGTTTTGCACTGCTAGTGGTATAGATATGAGAGAGGGTATAGAAATAATTTATCATTTAGCAAGAGAAGATAAAAATATGGTTATAAATGTAAAGACACTTGTTCCTTATTCCAAATTAGAAATTGAATCCATAGGAAGAAGAATAAAGGCTTTCAGATGGATAGAAAGAGAAATAAACGAAATGTTCGGAGTTATCTTTAAAGGACATCCGGATATGAGAAGACTGATACTTCCCGATTCTTTTCCTAAAGGTAAGTATCCGCTAAGAAAGGATTTTAAAAACTCTGATGTGACAGATGAAGATTATGATTATGAGAGGTCAGGAATATGAAACAAACGATAATTCCTTTAGGTCCTTATCATCCTCTTCTCGAAGAACCGGAGCACTTTAAGCTCTATGTCGAAGGAGAGAGAGTTGTAGACCTGGATGTGGAAATAGGTTACAATCACAGAGGGATCGAGAAATTAGCCGAAGGAAAAACGTGGGATCAGATTCCGTATCTTGTCGAGCGTATCTGCGGTATTTGTTCGACTTCTCACCCGATGGCTTATTGCCTTGCAGTTGAGGACCTTGTTGGCTGTGATGTTCCCAAAAGAGCACAATTGATTAGAGTTGTCGTTTGTGAGTTGGAAAGATTGCATTCGCATTTATTGTGGGTAGGTCTTGCGGGACATTTTATCGGATATAATACGGTCTGGATGTGGGCATGGAAATACAGAGAAACCATTTTAGAAATATGCGAGAAATTGACCGGAAATAGAAATCATTATGCTATGTTTAAACCCGGTGGAGTAAGAAGAGATTTTAATAAAGAACAAATAGAATATGCCTTAGAACATATCGTGGATGTTGAAAAACCTATCCGTATGCTTACTGGCGCGATATTGGATGATCCTGTAATACATAAGAGACTTAAAGGGATAGGAGTATTGACAAAGAAAGACGCAATCGATTATTCGGCTCTTGGTCCTACGAGCCGTGGTTCCGGAGTACCTTGGGATGTACGCTGGGATGAGCCACTTGATGGTTTTAAAGATCTTAAATGGAAAGTTATTGTACAAAAGGACGGAGATGTTTTCAGTAAGAGTGTGGTGCGTTTACTTGAATGTTTCGAGTCTGTTTCTTTAATAAAACAAGCTCTTTTGAATCTTCCGGAAGGTGAAGCTATAGATGCCGATATAAAGGAAGTTCCTCCGGGAGAAGGATGCGGACGTTATGAAGCTCCCAGGGGGGAAGTTTTTCATTATGTAAGAAGCGATGGTTCTAATATGCCTTATCGACATAAGGTGAGAGCTCCGACTTTTAATAATCTTCCTACCTTTAAAGCTTCTTGCAAGGGAGAAACAATTGCTGATGTTGCTTTGATTACCGCTTCTATCGATCCCTGTTACTGCTGTACCGAGAGAGTGGCTGTCGTCGATAAAAATAACAATGAAAAGATATTGAGAGAGAAGGATTTGTTGCGATTAAGTGTAGATAAGACAAAAAGTGTTATGAAAAAATTGGGTAAAACACCTCCTCTTTATAATATGGAGATATGATGTTCGATAATATATTATTATATCCTGTTATAATTCCTTTTCTCGTCGGACTTTTTAATTTAATTGTCCCGCGGTTAAAAAAACTAAAACAATTAATAGGAGTTGCCGTAACCGCATATCTTCTTGTTTTTTCTTATCGTTTATTTAATTTGACGGGTGTAGTAGAGAAAGTGTTCTCATTCAATTTCTTGAATTATAACGCGGATTTAATAGTAGGTGTTAATCAGATTAGTAGTTTTATGCTTTTATTTACCTATCTTTTTGGTTTTTTAATTTCTATATATATTTTCAGTTCACGCAGCGAAGTCGAGTCAGGCGATAATCAATTTATGGCATATTTTTTCTGGACTCTCGCGGGAGCGTCGGGAGTATTTTTATCTTCCAATTTATTATCCTTACTGATTTTTTGGGAAATGGTTACGGCTGTTTTCTTCCTTTATATTAATTTAGGAAAATCTAAAGCTACTTCCGAGGCAGCGCGTAAGACTTACGTTATACTCGGTTTCGCGGACGCTTTTTTCTTGTTTGGAATAGGGTATCTATGGGTGACTTCGGGTACTCTTAACATCGATTTGATTAACATTTCTACGGCGGAAGGTGTTCTTCCCAGGATAGTATTTTTCTCTTTTGTTGTTGCCGCGTTAGCAAAAGCGGGAGCAATACCCTTCCATACCTGGATTCCGGCAATTTCAGAAGAGGCTCCTGTATCTGTAATGGCATTTATTCCCGGTTCTCTCGATAAGTTGCTTGGTATCTACCTATTATCTATTACAATGTTGAAGTTATTTGATGTAGAACCGATTTTAAGTTTTGTTGTAATGTTGGTAGGAGCTCTTACTATTATTGTTGGAGTTCTTATGGCTCTTATACAACATAACCTTAAAAAATTACTTTCGTATCACGCGGTCAGTCAGGTCGGATATATGGTTCTTGGAATCGCAACGGGGAATCCTATAGGAATTTTAGGTGGTTTGTTCCATATGCTGAACAACGCTATATATAAAGGAGGACTTTTTCTTTGTGCCGGTGCCATCGAGAAAGAAACCGGTACTACCGAATTGGAAAAATTAGGTGGACTTTACAGAAAAATGCCATTTTTAATGGTTTCTAATTTAATTCTTGCTCTCGCAATTTCAGGAGTGCCGCCTTTGAATGGGTTCGCTTCAAAATGGATGGTTTATCAGGGTGTTTTGATCGCGGGTCAGCCTGTATTTCTTGTTCTTGCAATTTTCGGAAGTGCCCTGACTCTTGCTTCTTTTCTTAAGGTTATCTATTCGGTATATTTCGGAGGAGCTTCCAATATATATGATAGGGTTAGAAAGCCTTCATTGTTTATGACGACTCCCATTGCCGTTTTGGCTATATTATGCCTCTTTTTTGGGATTTTAGCTGCGTTCATTGTGAATCTTTACTTTGTTCCTATGGAGTTTAAAGTATTCGCGGGGCTAACTTCTTCCGGGGCTTACTCTGAGCTCAGTTTTGCCAGTACTCTCTGGGATCCCTCTCTTGCTACATTAGCAATGATTTTCGGACTCATAATTGGTGTAATATTTTATTTTATCGGGAAAGTTTTTAATTACAGAGAGCAGCCCGTATTTACAGGCGGGGAAAAATTTGAACTGGAAGAAAGAAGATTTCCGGGAACCGGTTTGTATACTACAATATTGGAGCTTCCTTTTATAGGAACTTATCTTAAAGATAGCGATAAGGGCTCTTATGATTTGTATAATATTATTAAAATTACCGGTTGGAAAACAATTGTTGAAAAATTAAAGAGATTGCATGATGGAATCTTATCGACTTATTTATCGTGGTGTATAGTGGGTTTAATGATAATTATGTTTGTTTTGATGATGAATAGGTAGGAGATAGAATGAATACGATATTATTATTGCATTTACTACTTGTATTTATGGTTATTGGTTCAATTATAACGGTCGAGATAAAAAATATGCTTTCGGCTGTAATATCTGTTGGCGCAGTCGGGTTTATACTTTCGGTGACCTTCCTTTTCCTTGGAGCACCCGATATTGCTATAACACAGGTTATAGTCGAGATTCTTTCTTTGATACTCTTAATAAGAGCTACAATAAATGTGGATAATGTCGCGATCGAAGAAAAAGGAGAATCTATTTTTTCTAATAGGACAACCTTGATTTTCGTTGGTATAATTTTAGTTTTTGCCTGGATAGCTTTTCAATCTCTACCAGCGTTCGGAGAACCGAGTATGCGAATTTCCAGGTATTATCTTTTAAATGCTTATAGTAAGGTTGGGGCTTCTAATATTGTGGCTTCCATCATTCTTGATTTTAGAGCGTATGATACTTTTGGCGAATTATTAGTTCTTTTCACTTCTATCAGCGGAGCTTTTGCCGTTTTACGCAGGGGGAAAATTGATAAACATAAAGACCATCTTAAAATAGATTTGGAGACATAAATGGAGAAAAAGGTTGAAAGTGGTATGAGTAGTATTGTTAAGACTATAACCAGTGTAATGGTTGGTTTTATGATGCTTTTTGCCGGTTACTTTATTCTGTTTGGGGATGAGGTACCCGGAGGAGGTTTTCCTGCGGGGGTTATGATGGCTCTTGCTTATATTTTAATTACTCTTGCTTATGGAAGGGAATTCGTGGAAAAGAGAGTTTCAGGTATAACGGCTTCAAAATTAACCGATGTGGGGGTTTTGATATTTTTGTTTGTAGGTTTTTTTGGTCTTTATTTTTCGGGAACTTTCTTAAATAATTTCTTACAGAACAATGAATCACTGTTTTTTACTTCCGGTACTATAATTATAAATGATGTTGCTGTTGCTCTTACCGTTGGAATGAGTTTATATTTAATATTTTTAGCACTCGCCATATTCGGAAGAGTCGTTTGCGAAGGAAGTTTGTGTAAGGATTTAGGAAGAGATTCAGAGGAGGAAAAAGAATGACACTATACTTTCTTGACTTCTTGCTTTTTATGATTGGCTTATACGCTTTGGTAACGAAAAGACATATTGTAAAAAAAATACTTGGTGTTGCTATAATGGAATACTCTGTTAACCTCTTTCTTATACTTATCGGTTTTAAAATGTCGGGGACTGCACCTATTATGGTTGCAGATATGGATTTTGCTACTTTTATCCGTACCGCAGTCGACCCTTTGCCTCAGGCACTTGTTCTAACTTCAATTGTTATAGGTTTGGGAACTCTTGCTCTTATGGTAGCAATAGCGATAAGATTATATGAAAGATACGGAACCTTCGATATGCATGAAATAAACAGGCTTAGAGGATAGTAATGGATAGAATTTTACCTTTTTTTGTTATTATACCGGTATTTAGTGCCGTTTCGACTTTGCTTGTAAGTAGATGGGAAAGAAGAAAATTTCCGAGAATCTGGTCTATTCTTACGGTTTCTTCTCTCCTTGTTTTACTCTATTTTATCTGGGATAAAGGAGTATTGGTGCATGAAATGGGAGGATGGAAGGCTCCTTTCGGTGTAGTATTGGTAAAGGATTCTCTTACTCGTTTTATGCTGCTCATAATAAACGGGGTAGCTTTAATTACTTTATTATATTCTTATTCTTATATTTTGAAGCGTGAAGATTATCTTCGTTTCTTTTCGTTGTTTTTGCTCATGCTTGCGGGCATGAATGGTGTAGTTCTTACCGGTGACCTGTTTAATCTTTTCATATTTTTAGAAATAGCTTCCATAGCTTCTTATGTCCTGGTTGGTTATGATATAGGGGCGGAGGAATTAGAGGCAGCTTTTAAATATTTGATTATGGGTGTACTCGCATCCATGTGTATTTTAATCGGTATTGCTATAGTGTATTCTGTTACAGGATCTGTTAATATGGCGGATGTTGCCAGATTCATAGAAACTAATGACATCGTCGATAATAAGGCTATTTTGATGGCAACCGGTTTGTTTATTTTAGGTTTCGGACTAAAAGCGGGTTTTGTTCCTTTTCATGCCTGGTTACCCGATGCTCATCCTTCTGCTCCTGCTCCTATTTCAGCTATGCTTTCGGGTGTTTTGATTAAATCATTAGGAATTTATCCGCTGATCAGGATCTTTTATAATGTGATTCCTATGTCCCCGGTTGTTTCAAATATATTTATATTTTTGGGTTCTATTTCGATGATAGTGGGAGCATTAATGGGTTCCGGGCAGATAGATATAAAAAGGCTTTTTGCTTTCCATTCCGTATCGCAAATGGGTTATATTATTGTGGGTGTCGGATTGGGTACTCCGCTTGGTCTTATCGGGGCTCTTTTCCATCTTTTGAATCATTCGGTTTTTAAGTCGTTACTTTTCCTGTCGTCTGGTGCCATTCAGAGTAGTACGGGTACCAGGAATATGAAGAAACTTGGTGGATTGAGAGAGAGTATGCCCGTAACTTCCGGGAGTGCTGTAGTTGGTGCTTTATCGATTTCCGGTGTACCTCCGTTTAATGGATTCTGGAGCAAATTAATTATAATCCTTGCGGCGTTTCAGGTGAAAAATATATGGGCGGCTTCCGCGCTTATTTTAACGGCATTTTTGACCCTTATGTGTTTTGTTAAATTCCAGAAGCATGCAATCTTCGGTGAAGCTTCTGAAATTGTTAAACGTTCTAAAGAGGCACCGCTGCCCATGCTTATGTCTCTGGTGATTCTGGGTATTCTTTGCCTTGCAATTGGTTTGTTTAATCAGACTATTATAGCTAATATTATAACACCAGCTCAAGAAATTCTGTTCGATAAGGGAGCTTATATAATGTCGGTTCTCGGTAATGTTGGGGGAGGATAGATGAAGAAAAAAATTGCCCAATTTTTAATATACTTTATAATGTGGTTGTTTATTACCTGGTCTTTGAGTATAGAACATCTAATGGTTGGAGTTATTGTGTCTTTGATTGTAACACTTCTTACAAGAGAGCTCTTTCCCGATGAATTGGTTCGTTTGTTGCAACCTGTGCGTTTTCTGCTAGCTATTTTATATATACCATATCTTGTGTATTATATATTACTTGCTAATCTGGATGTGGCTTATAGAGTTTTGAATCCGGATTTGCCTATAAATCCGGGAATTATTAAGGTTAAGACTTCTCTCAAAAACGAATTCGCTAAGACTATTCTCGCAAATTCCGTCACACTGACTCCGGGAACCCTTACTGTGGATATCGATGGTGATAATTTTTATGTGCATTGGATAAATGTGTCGAGTAATGACCCGAAAGTTCAGAAAGAATTAATTTTAGGCAGATTTGAGAGAATGCTCAGGAGGATATTCGAATAATGTTTACTTTTTTCTTTGTTTTATTGATTATTGCGTCTTTTATGTGTCTCTATAGAGTGATGGTTGGGCCTACCCCTCCTGATCGTATGGTAGCTATAGATATACTCGGTATTCTTGTTGTGGGAATGTGTGCGCTTTATGCTGCTTATACAAAAAGAGGTTTTTATCTTTATATAGCTATTTCCTGGGCAATACTTTCTTTCGTTGGGACTCTTGCTCTTGTTAAATTCCTCGAGGGCAGGGGGTTCGATGAATAATAATATTGCTTTGAGTCTTGTTATCGTAGGAGTAGTTTTTGACTTATTGGGTTGTCTTGGATTAATTAGACTTCCGGATATTTATAACAGATTGCAGGCTGCAACAAAATCCGTTACACTTGGTACATGCGCTATACTTTTCGGAGTAGCGCTGGAATTTGGTATTGTTAGCTCCGGGGGAATAAAAGCTTTGATTTGTATTCTATTTGTAATGTTTACCTCTCCTACAGCGGCTCATGCGCTGGCTAAAGGTTCTCATACGAGTGGATTTAAATTGTGGGAAGGAAGTAAAGTGGATAAATTGAAAAAGGATAAGGAAAAATAGATGGCAATAAAAAAACCCAAGATAAGAGAACTCGGTGAAGCGATAAAGGCTTTAATTCAAGGCCCTTATACCACGAAGTTTCCTTTTGAAGCGCCTAATATTATTCCCGAATACCGGGGTTTTCCGGAATATCAGGATGAAGGTTGCGTAAGATGCGGAGCGTGTGCTGAAGTTTGTCCGGCTCGAGCTATCGAGGTAGAAGAGTACGAAAAAGATGGTAAAAAGTTTAGAATAATGCGTTTTCGTTATGATATATGTCTTCTTTGCGGTCAATGCGGAGCTCTTTGTACTACAGGTGAAGGCATAGAATATACAAATAAATACGCTAAGAATACTTTTGATAGGAGTGAGGCAATTCAAGAAGTTGAAGATGAATTGGTGGAATGTGAAAAGTGTGGAAAGGTTATAACAACAAAACGACATCTCGAATGGATTGCTGATCGCCTCGGAGAAAAAGCTTATGCTAATCCGACGATTGTATTGGCTAAACAGATTCAAATGAATGTTTCGGACAAAGAGAAAATGTCTGAAGCAAGCTGTGAATTTCATAGAGAGGATTGGTATAAGATACTTTGTCCCGATTGCCGACGAGCTGCCTGGATGAAGGAAAATTTTCAGTAAAAAGAAACCACCCCTTACCACCGAAATTTTCACATGTAGAACTTGTAGTTTTTTTTAACTGTACCCTAAAAAACTAGGTATTTAGACAGGATAAAAACAGGATTAACAAAATTCGTTTTTTTTCTCAGTGCCCTCTGTGGCTTTGTGTGAGATTATTTTTTGATTACTTCTTATCGAAATCGTAACTAATTTCGAACGTATTTCCTTCTCTTTTTGTAGTTACAGCGTATCCTGAATTGTGGAAAACAGAAAGCATGTGCTGATTATCCGTAAGCATCACCGCTTCAAAGCCGTCTATTCCTCTTTTTTTCGCTATTTCGGTTAGAATGTTTAGCAAATAAGTGCCTATGCCTTTTGCCTGCCAGTTGTCTCTTACCAGGAAGGAAACTTCGGCTCGATTATTTGATTCTATGTAATAATATCTGCCTACGCCGACTATTTCTTCTCCGCCGGTTCCCTGGGTCAGGCCAATAATTGCCATGTCTTTTGAAAGATTTATATTGGTGAATTCTTGTATGAATTCGTGTGGGAATGTTTTAATGTCTTTGAAAAAACGAAATGCTATGGATTTCTCCGAACATGAATAACACATATTCCTTAACATTTTTTCATCAGTAGGTTTGATCGGTCTGAAGAATAGCGCGGTTCCGTCATAAAGCGGTACTTTTCGCTCGAATTCTTTTGGATACTTTGTCTCTTTTGGCGGTAGTTCTTTCTGGTCTGAGTATATATAATTTCGAGTTTTTGCCTCTTGGAGGATTTCGTTGCGGAAATCCGGATGTGCTATTCCAGCCAGAGCGAGGACTCTCTCTCGGATACTTTTACCGAATAAGTGGGCAATGCCGTATTCGGTTACGACATAGTGGACATCACCGCGTGTTGTAACCACTCCCGCACCTTCGGTGAGTTTAGGGACTATTCTTGATATTGTCCCATTTTTTGCTGTCGAGGGCAGTGTAATTATAGCTTTGCCGTTTTTTGCCCGGGCTGCTCCTCTGTTGAAATCGACCTGGCCTCCGATACCGCTGTAAAAATCATAGCCTATGGAATCGGAACACACCTGGCCGGTCATATCAATCTCTAATGCTACATTTATGGCAACCATATTGTTATGTTGGCTTATAATAAAAGGATCGTTAACGTATTCGGAAGGTCTAAATTCAAACATCTGATTTTCATGAATGTAATCGTATAATTTTCGTGTACCATAGCAGAAACTCGCTGTTACCTTTCCACGGTTGATTGTCTTGCGTTTCCCGTTAATAATGCCTTCTTCGATTAGAGGAATAATGGCATCGTTGAACATTTCGGTGTGGATACCTATATCTTTTTTATCTTGTAGATACTTAAGCACTGTTTGTGGAATATTACCTATACCAACTTCGACAGTGTCCCCGTCTGATATAAGGGAAGCAACATTTTTAGCTATCGCATCGACGCTTTCGTCGGCTTTCGGTATTTCATATTCGAGAATATCGCGGTCGCTTTCTACGATAGTGTCAACCATATCTATAGAAATAAACGAATCTCCGAGAGTTCTGGGCATTTTTTCGTTTACTTCCGCGATAACCATTAAACTGTTTTCTACTGCCGACTTTACTATATCTACTGAGACTCCGAGGCTTAGGTAACCATTTTTATCCGGAGGACTCGTCTGAATAAGCGCGACATCAAGAGGTATTATGCCTCGTTTGAACAGACACGGAATTTCGGAGAGAAAAATAGGCGTATAATCCCCTTTTCCGCTTACTATCCCCTGTCTTACATTCGGCGCCAGGAAAAAACTGCAGGTTCTGAACTTTTCACAATACTCTTTTTGTATATAAGGTGCGTCTCCCTGTGTTAAAAGATGATATATTTCTGCATCCTCTATATTATTTTTTTCGTTTGACAGTTCTTCTACAAGGAGCTGAGGTTGTCCGCAACCTGTACCTATAAAAATACGCGATCCTGATTCTATCATTCTTATTGCTTGTGATGCGATTTTTAATTTACTTTTATAAAGTTCTCTCCAGTTTGGCATTTAATTTGATTCCTTTGATAAAATTACCCTCGCATCGACTACGACAGCGCCGTCTCCTACTTGGCCTACTTTTAACGGGTTTATATCCACTTCGTCGATTTCGGGAAAATCCATTACCAATTGTGATAAATGCTGTAGGTTTGTTGTGATAGCTTCTATATCCACGGGTTTCTGACCTCGTACTCCGGTAAGTAGTTTGTAAGTTTTTGTGCTTTCTATTAAATCTTTGCACTCTGTAGCAGTAATTGGGGAGAGGGTAAAGCTTACGTCCTTAAGGACCTCTACAAATATACCACCAAGACCGAACATAAGCATTGGTCCGAATTGAGGGTCTTTTTTCATACCTAAAATAACTTCTTTTCCGCTAGTAATCATTTCCTCAACCAAAACACCTCTGAGGTCTGCGTCGGGTATTTTGTTTTTAATACGCAGCATCATAAGGTCAAATGCATCTTCGACTTCAGTTGGGCTGACGAGGCCGATTTTAACACCACCTATATCGGATTTATGAAGTATGTCGGGGCTAGATATTTTCATCGCTATCGGATAACGCATATCATTTGCAAAACTAACTGCTTCCTCAGAGGTCGAGGCAAAGTGTCCTTCAGGTATAGTCATTCCGTATGATTCCATTATAGTTTTGGCGTCGAATTCCCCTATCTCGAGTAAATTTCTTGAGCGATAGGATTTTATAATCTTAATTACAGGATTCTTGTTAACGGCAAAACGTTCGATAATACGAAGAGGTCTTAATTTGTACTGATTATATTTTACCATTTCGAGCATTGCTTTCGCAGCTCTTTCGGGAACTGAATACTGGGGTATGTGATTTTCCCTTAGGATATTCAGTCCGTTTTTTATAGTATCTGCGCCCATAAAACAGGCCATTAAAGGTTTTGAATATTTTTTTGAAATCTCCACTAATTCTTTTGCGATTGCGGTATCGTCTGTCATTTTTTGAGGTGTCAGGATAACTATAACTCCGTCTACCGATTCACTTTCGAGAACGCACCTTAGGCTCTTTCCGTATCTTTCTTTATCAGCGTCTCCAAGAACGTCGACAGGGTTATTGACAGATGCTGATGGGGGAAGGTGTTTTTGAAGGTTTGACTTGGTTTTCTCATCTATGTTAACTACCTTGAGCCCAGCCATTTCTAGAGCGTCGGACATCATAATTCCCGGACCACCTGCATTTGTTATAATTGCTATGCGGTTGCCTTTAGGGAGAGGCTGATATGCCAGGGCAGTACTTATATCGAATAGATGTTCGATAGATCCTGCTCTTATAACTCCCAATCTCTGAAAGGCGCATTCATATGCCACATCAGATCCTGCCAAACTTCCTGTATGTGATGAAGCAGCTTTAGCACCGGCGCGAGTTCTGCCCGATTTTAAAATCACAAGGGGCTTTATTTTGCCAACTTGTTCCGCAATACGCATAAATTCCTGTCCGCGTGAAATATCCTCAAGATATGCGGCTATAACTTTTGTGTTTTTATCCCCTTTTAGATATTCGAAGAAATCTACTTCATCGATAGCTGCTTTATTCCCGATAGAGGCAATGAGAGAAAAGCCTACTTTATTTTCCTTCGCCCAATCCTGGATCGATGCGATTAGAGCTCCGGATTGAGATACTAACGCTATCTCACCGGGTCTATCTATAGGTTGTCCGAATGCTGCGTTTAGTTTTTGCCATGGGTTTATTAACCCAAGGCAATTGGGTCCTATCATGGTAATTTTAGCTAATCTGGCTTGCTTTACGAGTTCTTTCTGCGCTTTTTTCCCTTCTTCGTCGGTTTCTCCGAAACCTGAAGATATAACAATTGCGGCTTTGACACCTTTTTTTGCGCAATCTTTTATTATGGAAAGAACGATGTCGCGATTAACAACAATTACGACGCAGTCTATACTCTCGGGGATGTCCAGTAATGAAGGATAACATTTTATGTTGAGGATAGTTTCGCTTTTTGGGTTTATAGGATAAACAGGTCCTTTGAAACCTCCGTCAAGGATGTTTTTTAGTATTGCGTGTCCTACTTTTTGCGGATTGCTCGATGCACCCACTACCGCAATGGATTCAGGATATATTAAATTTTTAAAACTCATATTTACAATTTTTATATAGCATTATAATTATTAAAGTTTTGAGCCTTATGTTTATAAAAAAAGCATTATGTACAAATCGTTTTCACATAGTTTAGGTTAATTTATATTAATATGAAAAGCGATAATGTCAAGAATAGAAATAAGAAAAAAATAAATATTTAATAAAACTCTAAAATTATTATCACCGCATAGACACAGTGGATGCAAACCCACACTAAACAACCCAAAAATTAGCCACAGATTACAAAGATTAAAACAAGTTTCTTTGTTGTTTTTTTAGCTCGAAACATAAAACACTAATTCAACAACAAATCACAAAAGTTATATTTTTCTTGAAGTCTTAGTGGCTAATCATTTTATTTCTTTTGCAAGGGAATCCAATCATTTTAAGAATATCTTAATGATTGTAAGAGTTCCGAGCAAAATAGTAACCCATCCTATGATTAGTTTCATTTTTCGCTCTTGAATCTTTTTTACTGTGATGGCTGAAAGAGGCGTAGAAATAACAGCGCCGATTAAGAGGGGTAAAGCCAGAGTCCATTCTATATTACCTTTTAATAACAAGTATAAAAGAAAACCAACAAGACATACAATTCCTTCCGCAAGAGAAGTGCTTCCTACGGAATTTTTTGCACTTCTGCCGGTTACCACCTGTCCGCCGGTAACAAGAGGGCCGTAACCTCCACCCGAAACTCCTTTATTAAAGCCACTTAATGCAGCAATAATACTAAAGTTTCTCCAGTTAAATGGAGAGGGTCTGTTAGTCTTAAAAATAATATAAACTCCTATAAAGAAAATCATAATACCAATATAGGATTTTAGAACAATTTTAGGGACGTTTATCGAAAAAAAGACCGCGGAAATAACGCCCAAAACTCCCAAAAGAACCAGGACGTACGAAACCTTAGCATCCTCTGAACGGGGAAGGTAGCCGAGAAAGCGTAATCTGCCGGTAATAATTTTGGAGTCCCTCCCAAAATCAAAAGAAACATTGCCTAGTTTATGATGAAAAACTGAGGCTAATATTCCGGTCACGAATTCAGAGAAAAGAATCGCTGGGACTACCTGCAGGGGGCTAAAGCCCATAAGGAGCAAAAGAGGAGTTAGGGTAGTCCCATAACCCATGCCCAACGATGAATCAACGTACTCGCAAATAAAAGCAAACAATGCGTATAAAAAAAACACTATAACCTCCTTTTTGATGAATGTTTACACATATGTTATTCATTTTTAAAATTAACTATATTTAAAAGTTGTACTTTAGAGAGGTTTGTAAAACATTTTTTGTTGCCCAGGCATTGTCTCTCTTACTGCTTTCCAGGATATAATATAAACCAACTTTCAGATTTTTGATTACTTTAAAGTCTGTTCCCGCGTATACGCGGTTTTTATTAAATTCAGCCGAGGCGAAGTCGTAAAAAAACTCTTCTGCAATAAAAGGTTGAAGTTCAAGTTTAGTTATTTTTGACATTTTTAAGGTGAATTGATTTGTATATCTAAGAGTTGTTTTGTCTTCTTTGATTCGGAATTCAAGTCTGCCTCTATCACTTAGATTGAAATATGATAAAACTTTCCATTTAAATGTAGCATTTAAATGAGGTCGATACTCGACACTCCAACTCCCGTTTCGTTTTTCGTTGACATGGCGATAATAAGGAGCAAAAACAAACCAGTCCGTAGGTCCCCAATCGAATCCCATGTCGAAGTGCGTGTAATAGTGATCATTGAAATTGTTGCCGCAACGAAACTGGGGTTTTATTTTAAAATCCAGGTTATTATCGATAGAATTTACTATTTCATAATGACTCCAACACTGCCAATTACCTAATAGGCTTTTCGAAGAAAAGAAAGCCGCACCAAATAGAACCCAACAAAAACTCTTTTTCATTACATAAACCTCCTATTCAATTATTAAAACACAAAAGCAATATACGATATCTAATACTACAATCGTACTACAATTATAATATAGAGTTTAATTTTGTCAAGGGGGTTTTTGTTTATACTTGTACGTAGATCTGTTCTTAATATGAGTTTTGAAACAGGCATAAATTAATTAAAAAATGGATAATCGAGGAGTTTATATTCGTGGAAAGATTTTGCACGGGTATACTTTTGTGAGGGATAATCCTGAAGACGAAAAAGAAGTATAGGGTGAATTTACTAAAAAAGCTGCAGAAACCAATTTTTCTGCAGCTTTTTTAGTAAGCGTCTTTATTTTTCTAAAATGCCAAACCAACAGAAATTCTGTTTATGGTGTCGAACAAGTCAAATTCGCTATAGGAATAGTCGATCTTTGCGCCTCCTATATTCAAGCCGACTCCTAAATTCAGTCCTTCCTGGGCGTATCTGAATTTATACCCGGCACGGAGGAAAATCATATCAAGGTAACCGAGTTCTCCGCCAAGATGAAATTGTTCCTGCCAGTCACGGGGGTGTAACATTTCCGCTCCTACCTTAAAGGAATAATTTGGATTTTCTCCGATAAAGTCCATTAGATCGATACCAACACCGAGTGCGAAGGTCAAAGGCATTTCGAAGCCGATTTGTTCATAAGTTACGCGTGGAGAGAAGTTTCTTACCGACATGCCAAAAGCGAAGCTCTTAAAGCCAGGATAAAAAAGTAGTCCGAAGTCATAGGATAGGGTAGAGATTTCATTATCTACAGTGTCGGTTTCGATTATGTTCCATCCTAATTGTTGAGCGACGTATTTAACCTGAGCTCCCACAGTAAACTTATCGGTGAATTCTCTTGCGTAGCCTACGCCCGCACAAAATGCATTTATATCTAACGTGTCTGTATATTCAAAACCTTGGGCATTGTCAATAACACGTGTTCCCTGTATTATACCATAATCAGGCGCTATTACACTAAAACCGAAATTTCCCCATACGCCACCATTGATTACGCCGGCTACGGAGATGTATTCGATGTCGGCAATCCACTCAGTTCTGCCGACAGCTAAATCGAAATTTTTGTCGATTTTTCCGATGCCGGAGGGATTGTAAAAGAGCGAGTTAGCATCCTGTCCTAACACGGTATAAGCTTCTCCCATTCCGCACGCCCGAGCCCCCGCGCCAACATCCAGAAATTTGCAGCCTGTCTGGGCAACCTTTTTAATTGCATAAGAATTGAGCGAAAGCATAAATATTAATAAAGATATTAAAACAATAAATTTCTTCATCTCTCTCATCCCCCTTATCTAACTATTACAAACTTACGGGTAACCCAGTCACCCGCAGGAATCTGTATATGAGCTATATATAAACCGCTCGCCGGTCGCTGGTTGTTGCTTGTAGTTAGATACCAGAAGTCCTGCCAGAAAGCGCTCCCGGAACCATCCGTATGTTGTATGGTTTTTACTAATTCTCCCGATTCGGTAAATATTCGGATAGTGCATTCGCCAGGTAGATTTTTGAATATTATTTTATGTTCACTTGCCGGGAATTGTCTATCTCTTACATTTAAAGGGTTGGGAACAATTACTACAGAATCTAGATTCGCTTTCGGAAAATCTGTTAATCTTGCCGCAAATGGTTCCTTTGTCATTGTTAACCATCTTCCGCTTTCTATCCCTGAGTTGCTTACGGCTGTAATACAGTAGTAGTAATCGAAACCCGATATAATACCTTCAGTGTCATTAAAGCTTTCTTCGTCAGGGCCTAAAGAATCGATCATTTCCCAATCACCTGTGATGGTGCTATCGGCGGCCATAGCGAATTTGGTTCCGCCTTGAGCTCTGTAGATTTTAAAACCCGCGAGATTGGTGGTTGGCTCATAACCGGCTTCGTAACTCCAGCTTAGTTCTATGGCATCTGGTCGGGACCAAACTTCAAAAACCGAAGGCGGAGCGGGAGAGGCTGGAATATTATAGTTCTGATTAAAGTTTCTTTGAGCGTTCATCCCGCTTATAAAAAGAGAATCTCTACCGGTTGCTACCACATAATCTTTAGCCATAGCATTCAATCCTCCACCTCGCCATATCGTCGATGGATCGATTTCTCCATATATTTCAGCTACCGGATCTCTTCTTACATATTCCTCGCGTATCTCGGCCGAATCCATCTCCGCAAGCCATTCGTAATTACGGGCATTGCCCTCCGCGTACATCTTGCCCATCAAAAGAGCATTTTTGGGGTTGATAGATCCAACTGCAACCGCGTAGACAAATCTTATGGTGTCTTCAAATGCCATATTGTAAGGACCTATAGAGAATTTCGGTTGGGTGCTGAAATCATAATATGGTAGTGATCTGGCTTCATAGTGTCCGAGATCGGGATCATTTTCTTGTATTCTATCCTGAGGTATATCATACCAGGTTTTTGCGCCAGTAGCAGTTGTGTCATATACGTCATAGAGAAGATTCATATGTTGTGCCGCATCGTTTTCTGGAAGTGCTGTATCTGTATAGCCCCATATTCCTTTTCTCATGCAGCGGTAAGGTTCTTTGTAGTCAAACGTATCCTGTATATCTTCCAGATTCGATATTACACCATCTTCTATAGTACTGTACATGCTTGGCTGAGCCGGGTCGTTACTCGCCGCAATATCACTAATCGGAAAAGTTTGCTGAACACTCGTATTTTTTGGCGCAAATAAAGTTATATGTCCGGGCCAGCGGGTACCATTTATACTATCAGGATTTCCTCCCCATGCTATTTCACATTTTCCCCCGTAACAGTCATAATCATGTCCTGCCTTTCGGGAGAGCGCATAGTAACTCATTCTAAGAGAATCATCATCTTGAGGATAGGAAAGTCTGGTATCTTGATCTTCGGTTACTCCACACCAGCTTCCGTACGGGAACATCCCTCCATTTGGAATTCCTTCGTAATGTTTCATTATTACTACCGAATCCAAAGATTGCCCGGGTTTTTCAATATCTTCGTCGCTATCCGTATTACCTGTATTTATAAAAGTTAAATCCCATACCACATAATCGTCATGGTCAGGTTGGCTCCATGCCAGGTTTTTTTGATAAACATCTAAGCCATTAGAAAGCCTGTAATGACATTCGACCATTACATCCGCGGTTCCCCATATTTTATCGGGAGCCACCTCGTCACCTAAAGTAGGAAAAGGCTTTTCTACATGCATTCCATCGATTACTATCTGTGGTGGCGGATATCTGTAATATCTGTGTATGGTATAACCTATCTCATCTGGAACTGTAAATTGAAATGGGTCTCCGGGTCCGAAAGATCTTCCGTTGCAATGTCCGGTTATATGATAAGGCCAGAATTTGCCGGTTGTATCTGTCCAGTTTCGGTGTCCAACCAGCGTTGCGGCATTTCGCATAATTCCACCCGGCATATAGGTCGTAGTTTCTACATAATCCCATAAGGTAACAAGTGAACCTCTGGGATAAATAACATGACTCATAGGTTTATTGGTGGTACTTTGTATACCATCATCAAAAATTACGGTTTCTATTTTTCCCACATCGATACTCTTGCTTACTTGAGCGTATGTGGTGTTTGCGAGAAAAAATGTAAGTAAGAATATCAATAATTTTCTTTGTTTCATTTTCAATAACCTCCTTTTCCTCTAAAAACTGAACCTTATTCCAAACTGTACATATCTGGGATCTAAGTACCAGAGGAATTCTCTATTCGGATTATTTATATATGGTTTATCTTCACTTTGCAGATCTCCAATGTGATCCGGCTCTTCACCTTCAGCAGGAGCGGTAAAACCTGGGGTGCTCAAATATGGTTCCTCTTTATACATCTCAAGATGAAGAGATTTCAAATAAACGGTTCTATCATTGTGGAATGCTTGCTGGTGGAGTTCCTGCCAGTCAAAAAGATTGTGTACGTCAAAGATTAGAGTAAGAGCTGTTCCCGCGATCGAGAGGTTTTTACTTATACTCATATCCAAATTGCGTTCGTTTTCCCATTGTATATTGTTTTGCAGCACATAAGATAATGGTCCTCCAAAGGGATTCCAGCTTTCATACCTGCCTGCTTTCCAGCTGTACATGAAAGAAAGGTTATAACCTCCTAAAAGTATTCCCCAATCCAGCGGTGCTTTTAAAGTCGCCTGAGCTCGCCACACCGGTTGAGGAACGGGCTCTGTCTGTTCTGGTTCCGAAACGCCCATTTGAGCTTCATCTACAGGGTAATCGTAGTGTTCTTCTCTTCCGGTTTTTCCTTCGCTGTTTACTCTAAAATCGTATATAACCCAGCCGGTAAAAAATCTTCCATGGGGTTTTCTTAACTCTAACTCGAAGCCCCGTGTATCACTGTATTTCAAATTCTCGTATGTAATATAGTCGATAGTTCTATCAATATTATTATCTGTATAACTAACTGCAGCATATTCGTTATCGTTGTCTTTATAATAGCCGGTAACTCTTGCTAAATAAGTGTTAGCTATACTGCTCTCAAATCCAACCTCATAGGAAATGGTTCTTTCCATGTCCAACCAGGGATTTCCGATAAATTGAAGCGGTTCGATATCTCTACCCCAGGAGATTTTGTATCTATATGCGTTTGGTGCTAGAGAATAAAAATGTCCGTAGTTAAAGAATAACTTGCTGTTTTCTAAGAAAGGAAAGGAAATTCCCACGCGGGGACTTACTTTTAACTGGGCGTTTACGTCTTCTACCATAGAATCTTGTTCGAACAACTGGTCTTTAAGGTTCTTGTTGTAATAAGTTGAGTAAACATGATTGCTGTCTCTGGATGGCCACTCGGTATTTGGATCCGCATAATCAAGGCGTAAACCAATGTTGGCAAACATCCCTTCAAATTCAATTTTGTCCTGAATATAAGAACTGGCAAGTATGGGATCCGAATCGTATCTAACCAGGTAAGCACTTCCTATGGAGTCTTCATTTCCCTCTTCTGGCCAATTAAACCCTTCGTTTATTATATAATATTCGTGTGCTTCGGCGTAGTTAACTTCGAGACCTGTTTTTATCTGGTTGTACTTATTCATCTGAGAAGTTAAGTCAACCTTGACATCATAACTTTGGGACCAGGATTGATTGAAAGTACCGCAGTTTTGAGCGCCTCCGAACACCGTGGTACCTTCTACCCCAAGGACACGGCTAGATAGCCAGTGATCTCCTTCCCAACTGGGATAAAGAAAGCCGTATGGTAGATTGTTGCCCGTATATTTATATAAATAATCTTGATCCGTATAATAATCGCCAAATTCATCTCTCTCATCCCCAAACCATATCAGAACAGTATCGTGCATCGCTAAGGGTACATCATGCCAGAAATTGGCGTCGTTACCGGAACGTAGATATGTTACCCGTATATCGTAAAAAGTATTTTCACTCAATGCATGTTGTAGTGTAAAGCCGCCCATTTTAGAAGTAATATCAAAAGGAGTGAGTGAGTTTGGACTGAAAAGGTTTACCGGGTCGGATCTGATCTTATCGCTACCATGATATATCCCGTCCCATTCACCCGTTGTTTCGAGCATGTCATAAGGGCTTCTAAGGTAAACCTGTCCGATATTCGCTTTATTTCCGCCAGTGCCATAAATTTCTCCTATAGCCCATGGGCTGAGAGAATTAATTTTCGAGTAAGCTCCCCTGAGGTTCACTTTAAAATTTCCAAAGCGGGAAGTTAGTTTAAGACTTGTCGAACTCTCTTTGAAGTATTCTCTGCTATCCGGAAGAGGAAACGCTTCATTATGGTTTCTGTGTGAAACAAAAAAAGTCATATCCCCTAAGTAGTTTCCTAAAAGCGGAACAGGTCCTCCAAAGCCTACATCCATAGTCCAATCGGGCAAATCTCCATATGATCCTATTCTCGATTGGTCTGCGGGTATTTCATAAGGTTCCCTTGTGAAGCCTGTCAACTCATAGTTGGTGTCTCCGTTTTCGACAGTTATATCCCAGATAGGAATATAGGCGGAATCGTGACTGTAGATAGTAAAGAGAGATTCCGTGTTGGGTAAGAGTGAATCTCCCAGGGTATTGATTCGACGCATCCAGATAAATTGATTGCGTAAATCTTCAGCTGTAGTCGGTCTGCCCGTGGCTTCTCCTTCCCATCCTCTCCAACTTTTTCCGGTATGGTTTTTTAGCTTCAACGTGTCATAAAACGGACTCTCAGGATCGCCCCATACGTTAGCCGGACCCTTCCAGCAGACACTATCTAATCTGGAAACAGTATCAAGTCCAAGAGTTTCTTCTGTGAAAAAATCCACATTCCATTCTACACCCGTGTCTAATTTATTCCATAAATAGACTTCGTTGTAATAATTATCAGGATCGAAAATAGATGCTCCGCTATGCTTTTGATATCCGGGAGTGTATCTTAATTCGAATGAACCGCTGTACTTATCGGAGGAACCTTCTCTTGTGACTACGTTAATCGCTCCGGCACGAACGTTTCCGTATTCCGCGTTAAATCCCCCCTTTATTAAACTAATTTCTTTTATTTCGCTGAGGTTAGGCATCATAATGGGTTCATTTTTTCTCGCGTCGACAAGCAATAATCCATCTGCCATTAACTTGGTATCTTCTAAACCGCTGCCCCTTACGCTCCAGCCGTCTACACCGGCTTGTAAGTTAAGATATTGAGCTACGTCTGTGATTAGAGGAATTGCCTCTATTTCCGTTTTTTCGGCGGAGAAGGAACTGCTTGCAAGATCCATCCTAATAACTTCCCTCTCAGCCTGGATGGTTATACCTTCTCCCTCTACAACTGTCGGTTCCATTTCGAAATTAAGCGGAGTGGTATGTTCTGAGCTGACTCTAACCCCTGTTTTTGTAACACTTTTATAACCCATCATTTTTGCCTGTACGTCATAGTTGTCCGGCCCCAATCTGATTATATAAAAATAACCATCTGCATCACAGGCGGCTCCCATCGAAGTGCCTACTACCAGAACATTAGCACCCGGTAAAGGTTCCCCTGTTCTGGCATCTGTAACCACACCGGCTATCTTTCCGGTAACCGCGGCTTCAGCGTTCTGGGTAAATATAAAGGAAGTTACTAATATAAGTAAGCTATATAGAATCCACCTTAGCAACAACCTTTTTACCTTTCCTATCCTTTTCATCAAGACCTCCTTTTTTATTTAAGGTTAAGATATACGAAAAAAGTTAAAACCGAAGATTGGAATGTGAAATAGTCATCAAAGATTTTTGATTTGCACAATCTTAAATATTCAAAATTTTCTGGGTAAAGAGACATTTTTACGCTCTCCTTGTCATATTCCGTTATATTATACATCTAAACGAACTAACTTAATATCCACTAATATAAAACCCTCTTAAATCGATTTTTAATTGTATTGCCTAAAATATGATTTGATGCGTGGATTTCCCTGTATTTTTTAATCAGGATTTGGATTATTCTAAAATCAATAAGATTGGATTTAGACCAAATTTTATTAATCATTTCTTGTCTCAACATACATGTTATTTTAATATTAACTCAGTAAATGTCAAGGGTAAAAAATTCTCTTCTTACTGAAATTTAAACCGAAATACGCAAATTTTTTCTAAATTATATGTAAAGAATTAAAGATAAAGAATCGGAGGTATTTTAATCTAAAGTAAAGAACTTAACGCCAGAGTCGATTGCGTAAAATATGATTTCGATCGTGAAAAATATTCTATTTTACCGGGTATAAGGGTGGGTTGTTACATTATTGAATAAGTTATCCCAACATAAAATTACGTTTAATGTTGATAATGCTACAATGCTCCAATTTTCTCGGATTTGATCGGATATCTCTGCAATATTTATTTTCTTATTATTGTGCCGTTATGTTTCCGATTACCCTGATTTCATGAAAAAAAACCCTTGACAAAATGTTAAGGGTTTTATATATTAATTTAAAGTATACAAATTTAAGGAGCAGTATCCGTACAGCTCAGCTATAATAGCATGAGATTAACGGTAATAAGAAAAGGAATTGCTAAGATAGATTTAACTACATAAAAAGGAGGGTCGATATGAGGAAGTTTTTAGTATTATTTTTTGTTCTTATGTTAATGTTTTCCTTAGAAACAATTTCAAAAGACGCGTTTAGTTTTGAGGCCAATGAGTACCCGGATAGTATTATTCCCCCAGGTTATGAAGGTATGGAACCCTTTATAACAGGCTACAGAGACAGTAAAGCGTCAGATTTTTCGATTGTGGAGGGTAAAAAATGGTGGCATGGTACTCATTCGATACAGATGTGTATGACTCATACAGGTACAAGGTGGAATATCATGGCTAAGAACCTACTTATAGGTTCTCAGCCTGAGAACCTGGATACAACTTTTTTGGATGGTTTGAATAATAGGGATACGATGTATTATTATGTTTATATTCCCTGGAACGCTCCCATTGATAGTATCTTTATCTTCGTAAGAAACGCGAGTTGGGCACACGATGAACACACGGTTTACTACCCCCGAGATTTGCGTTATGGAAGATGGAATGAATTAAAAGATGGGATTTCGGATGATCTCGAGATCACGACTGGAATCATACAAAGCGATTTCGAAGTACATACAAACCCAGAAGTGAATCCGCCAGCATGTACACTGTACATCGATGCTATCAGCTCAAAAGGCAGAGTTCCCAGTAAATATATTGATACGACCGGACAGGCGGGAATCGATGAAGAAGTGGGCATAATTAATATTACCGGGACTTCTATAAATTGCGTAAAATACTCTCTTGGAGTTAATGCTCCTGTGATGATTCAGGTATATGATTTGACAGGCAGAAAACAATTGGAAATACCGGTTGGAATTCAACCTGCCGGTTCTTACAATATTCCTGTAGATTTATCCCCTGGGGTTTATTTTGTGGAAGTTTCTACAGACATGGATTCTAAGATAGGTAAAGTTATCTCTTGTAAGTAACAGTTTATAATTATTTAATTATTGAAAAAGGGGAAGCTAACTTCCCCTTTTTTCTTTTTATATAAATGTAAAATCAATTAACAGAATCTATAGATAACCTAATTTTTCCAGGCGTTTTTTAATTAGTTTTACTTCTTCAGAAGAAAGATCTTCTTTGTCTGGTTTTTTGAGTGCGGCGAGGTCTCTTAGTATGTATACGACGAACTCGTTAACACTGCTGAAGCCCGTATCTTTTATTATTGTTTTGAGTTTATTGTATAGAGGTCTTGGTATTTTTAGAGTCACTTTATCGCTTTTCATATTTATATTGTATCTTTTAATCTGCGTAAGTCAAGTTTTCGGTTAGCTGAACCGCTATCCGAGTCATAAGTCGTCAGTCATGAGTCACGAGTCAAAACAAAACCCGAGCCCCCGTTTTTTAACAGCATGGAGAAAAAATCACAAATATGTTTTGACGTTGGACGCGGGACATCGGATTTCGGACTCGATTTTATAGTTATAGAGAAAAATCGAAAAAGGGGGTTGACAAATTTTGAAAAATATGTATATTACTTTGTATATAAAAGTACTTTGTTAAGGAGGGATTAAAATGGCTAAAAAAGAGGAAATTTTTAAAACGATTGTTATATTTTTGTTTTTTCTTTTTGGATGTAATCATAAGTATGTCGATGTTGAGGGGGAGTTGTCTGGTGGGAGCATTGTTGCTTTATGGGAAGAGTTAGATTGTAAAATTGTCGAGCAAGATGAACAAGGTTTTTCTTTGGGCTTTCAAGTTAAGAATGTTGCTGTTGTTAGTGGTTCGGCAAAATTAGTAGAACTTTATGAACGCAGTTCTCGGGAAAAAGAAGATGGTCGGACTCCTTTGGGTTTGTTGGTTGGGTTTGGTGGTTGTATAGGAGGGTGCTATTATGGATTATCTGATAATAATTTCTGGGATGGATATGATAAAGACCGGTTCGATAGAGGGTGTCTTATATCTTTTGCTTCTTGTGCTACTGGTCTTGGAATTGTTTTTTGGGGAATAGATCATAGTCGTAAGGTTGCTAAAGCTGTTCCAAATTTTATAAAAAGAGATACTATTTGTGTGGATAGTATGTTTCTGTCAAAACAAAAAATAAAAATTTCAGTGGAAAGGTTAGATTTCGCGAAAATGTATTATACCGATGAAGATGGTAATATTGAATTGAAGTTTGATGAAATATTGCCGGAACCTACAGATGCTGATTCAGTGCTTAGTATTATAATGCGTTATTATGAGTTAGTCGATACTGTAAGGGTTAGACGTTTATGAAAGCTTTGAAGATGATGATTGTATTTATTGTAATTTTATCGGGATGCAGCCCTAAGCACATTCTTCGTACGGAAAGAAAGTTGTTGGACCGTGAGATTCTAGAGTCGTGGGATGAGTTGAAGGGCGAAATTGTTAAGCGTGATAGTTTAGGTTTTTCTTTAGGTTTTCAAGTTAAGGCTTTTAATGTTGTAAGAAGAAATCTAAGAATAAAAGAATTCTATGAATATGGTTCTGGTGACCCGGAAGAAAAATCAATTCAGGTTCTTGGGGGGCTCGTTCTTGGATGTTCTGGTTGTTTTTTAGGATATAAATATGGCCTTGCGAGGGATGAGGATTATATTCCATCCCTTCTATTTCCGAACCCATCAGATGAAGGATGTAAGACTGCTTGTCTGTGGGCGTTGCCTGGATGTATCTTGTTGGCTGATGGATTGGTTAAAGGACGTGAATACTCAAAAGCGATGCCTGATTTTGTTAAAATAGATACTGTTTGTATGGATAGTATGTTTTTGGTAAAGCAGAAAATAAAGGTTGAGGTGGAGAAGTCGGATTTTGAAAAAATATGTTATACCGATGAATATGGAAATATTGAATTGAAATTCAATGAAATTTTGTCAGACCCTAAAGTGGCGGATTCGGTGCTTAATGTTATAATTCGTTATTATGAGATGGTTGATACGGTGGATGTAAAGATAAAATAATAGGATATAGGATTTGGGATTTGGGATTTAGATAAAACAACAAAAATTGGTGTGTGGTGGGCTTTGTGGTTCAAATTATAATTTTCGACTTTTGACTCTGGACTTTGGACTATATTAAAGACAAATTTCCCTGAAATTACAATAATTACAAATTTTCTCGTTTGTGGTTTTTTTAAAATTTTCCTTCGGAATAGGAATGTTTTCCGAAATATCCTCGCAGAACGAATGCATTTCTTCCGTTTCTTTTTGAACGGTGTTTATAAAGTTTTCTATTTCGTAGTTTTTGAATTGCGTTTCCTTTTCTCTGTAAGTAGGCGAAAGGTATGCTGAGATTGCATAAAAGTTTTCCGGTTTGTTTTTAAAGTGGTAAGATGCCCAGCAAACATACCCCGTTAATTGTTTGTCGTGTTTTTTTCTATCTTCTTTTCCTGTTTTCCAATCGATTATGTAAGTTTTCTCATCAAAAGGAAAGAGAAAGTCGACCTTGCAGTATGTTTTTATACCTTCGAGTCTGAATTCTCCGTATCCTGGCGGTTCTATAATCCAATTATTTTTATTCTTTGTCGCTTTTTCTTTTATCCAGCCGAACCGTTCGCTGTTTAAAAGATTTTCGAGATTCTTTTTTATTGATGAAAATAGTTCGTTTTTATTAATTTCTTTCATTTCCTCGTAGTGGACTTCAGAGAATTTATTCTGTTTACAGTATTGTTGCGCTTTATTTTCGGTATAATCCAGAAAACGTTTCCTATTAATTGGTCTTTCGGATTGTATAAATCTTTCAAGTAGTTTAGCTATAACATCATGGGTAATTATTCCGACGGCAAGAGGTGTCGAAGTAAGAGCTTTTAGTTCCTTTATTTTATATTCTGAATAATCGGTGTCATATTTTGGATAATATGTATAGAAGTATTGCCTTTGACATAATTTGAATTTGTCGTACCTGCTTAATGACCATCCGAGAATGGGCGTATATTCGAATTTTTCAATCAATTTGAACTCCTTTCCATTATTGAATTCTAAGATATATGTAAAAAATGTCAATGGCATAGATTCTTTGAATCCAAGTTAAATGGTTGAATAGTTGAATAGTTGAATTGTAAAAAAACTAAAAACTTCATTAACTTTGTGTGAAATTGCTTTTGGGGGGGTGGATTTAGTTTGAAAGTTTCCATTCTGAATTTTGTTTTTTGGATTGACAAATGGGGGGTTTTTCATTATAATCAAGTCTATGAAAGTTGCGGAAGATTTTGCAGGTATAAAAAATTATGTGGAACATAGATATATTGCTGCTAATTATGTTTGTAATGTGTATTCGTTTTCTACGCCCATATTAGTGATATACCAAACCCCATAAATTAAGTCCCCCATATAAGAACCCAGTATCGGTTTGATTTGCTTTGTTGAAGATGGGTTTTAATTGTCAGTTTTAATTTATATTAAGGAAAGGGAAAAGTAAAAAAAGGAAAACAGGAGGGTAATATGTTGAAAAAAGCTTTATTGGTATTGTTGAGTGTCCTGATTATTTCAGGGGTTTGTTTCGCCGGAGAAGAAGCTGCAGAAGAACCGGTAGAAGACACTACGGCTGTAGTAGAAGAACAGCCCACAGAGGAACCGGCGGAAGAGGTTTCTTCAGCTGTAGTAGAAGAAGAGTCTGCATTGGTTCTGGAAGATATAGCGATTTGTTCAGCTGTTGAAGATAAACAGCCGCAAGGAGCTGGAACAGTATTTTCCGACGATTCAGAGAAAATATATTGTTTTACAAAAATCGTGGGAGCGTCAGATACGACCGCGGTAAATCATGTTTGGTATATGGGTGATCGGGAATTGGTGAGTGTCAATTTAGCAGTAAAATCTGCGTCTTGGCGTACATGGAGTTCAAAATTGGTTGATATGGGGTTAGGTAAAGGACATGTGGAAATAGTTTCTGAAGACGGTACCGTATTAGGAAAGGCTGATTTTGAAATACAGGCAGCTCCGCAAGCAGAAGAGACCGAAAAAGCAGTTGAAGAGGTTGAAAAAGATGAAGGAGCCGAAGAGCCTATGGAAGAGGAAGCCGAAGAGACAACTGAAGAAGAGTAAAGACTGATTAAAGTTTATAGAAAAAACGTCGTATTTGAATCTGTTTGATCTAATACTGGATAGGTTTAAATACGACGTAGTTTTTCTTGCTTGAAGTATTTATATTTATAAAATAGCAATAACTTAACTTTGGAGTAGTAATTATGAGAAATATAATATTCATTTTAATTTATTTGCTTGTACTACCGGGTATTAGTTTTGCAGGGGATGACTCGCAAGTCATTGTCGATGCGGAATCAGGAAAACATAAAATTAGCAAACATATTTATGGCCATTTTGCCGAACATCTTGGTCGTTGTATTTACGGGGGTATTTGGGTAGGTGAAGATTCCAAAATACCCAATATCAAAGGATATCGTAAAGATATTGTTGAAGCACTCAAAGAGATTGCCATACCTAACCTGCGTTGGCCCGGCGGGTGTTTTGCCGATATCTATCACTGGCAAGATGGAGTCGGACCTAAAGATCAGCGGCCTTCGATTCTCAATTATCATTGGGGTGAAGTTACCGAAGATAACAGTTTTGGTACTCATGAGTTTCTAAATTTATGTGTTTTTTTGGGCTGTAAACCGTATCTGGGCGTCAATATGGGAACTGGAAGCCCCAAAGATTTAAAGGACTGGGTATTATATACTAATTCAAGTGAAGGAAACGTAATGTCAAATTGGAGGAAAAAGAACGGTCAAGATGAGCCTTGGAGAGTTAAATATTGGGGAATTGGTAATGAAGCATGGGGTTGTGGTGGTAACATGGATCCGGAGTATTATGCCAAAGCATATAACCACTATGCTACATTTTGTCGTGATTTAAACGGAGTTAAAAATTACCGTGTCGCTTGTGGCCCATCCGGAGAATACGTTGAATGGACGGAGACATTGATGCGAACTGTTAAACCTTGGCTTATACAGGGTATTTCGATTCATTTTTACACAGTTGCCCATGGTAATTGGGACGATAAAGGTTCAGCCACTGATTTTAATGAAGACGGCTGGTTTGAACAAATAAGATATACCTTGCAAATGGAAGACGTTATTGAGAAGAATGCTATGGTAATGGATCGCTACGATCCGGAGAAAAAAATCGGTATGATCATTGATGAATGGGGAACCTGGTATAATGTGGAACCCGGAACAGAGAAAGGATTTTTATATCAGCAAAATACATTACGAGACGCTCTGGTTGCAGGAATCAATCTCAACATATTTAATAACAACTGCGAACGTGTTAAGATGACTAATATTGCACAAGCAGTCAATGTTTTGCAGGCGGTTTTGTTAACCAAAGGGGATCAGATGGTTCGTACTCCGACCTGGCATGTATTCAAGTTGTTCAAACCTCATCATGATGCTATTTTGCTACCTGTTGATGTTCGATCCGCAGATTATAAATTTAATGGACAAACAATTCCTGCTATTAGCGCTTCAGCCTCGCGTGATACAGGAGGCATTATACATATTAGTCTAACAAATGCCGATCCGAATAGGAGTCAAGCTTTAAACTGCGAGTTTCGTGGGGCTTTAGTTTCAAGAGTCAGTGGAGAGATTATTACAGCTAATAAAATGAATGCGTTGAACGACTTTGGTAAAGTGGAAGAGGTTAAAATACAACCTTTTAAAAAAGCTAAAGTTGATAAGAATAATATTGTCGTTACGCTTCCGCCTAAATCGGTTGTTATGCTTGAAGTTAAATAATTTGTAGAGTAGTTAGTAGTTGGTAGTTAGTAGTTAGAATAAAACAAAAGATAAACTCTTTGTTCTCTGTGATTAAATAATTTTTTCTTTGTGCCTTTGTGTGAGATAAATTTTTTTGTTTAGTGTTTTTCGTGGTTTAAAACAATCCGGTTATATTTCCTTCCGCATCGATATCGATATTTTCCGCCGCCGGGTTTTTGGGTAATCCTGGCATAAGTAGGATATTACCTGTGACCGGTATTAGGAAGCCCGCGCCCCTTGAAATTTTTATTCCTCTAACAGTGACTATAAAGTCTTCGGGTCTGCATAAGAGTTTTGGATCATCTGAAAGAGATTTCTGAGTTTTAGCGATGCAAATCGGGAGTGTTTCCAGGCCTAATTTTTTTATGAGTTTAAGATCTGCTTGTCCTTCTTTAGTAAATTCAACTGCCGCGGCTCCGTAGATTTCCCTCGATACGATTTCTATTTTCTTTTTAATCGATTCTTTAAGGGAATAAAGAGGTTTAAATTTTCTTTTTCCGGAAACCTTATCGATAACTTTTTGGCTTAAATCAAGGGCTCCTTCTCCCCCTTTCTGATGAACCTCGACGATGGAGGATTCTATTCCTTTTGAATTGGTGAATTCTTTTATAACTTCGATTTCTTCTTTTGTATCGTGGGTAAATTTATTTATAGCTACTATTGCCGGAACACCAAATGTTTTTATATTCTCGAGATGTTTTTCAAGGTTAGGTAGTCCGTTCTTGACCGCTTTGGAGTCAGGTTTTTCCAGATCTTTTACTTCTTTTCCTCCGTGATTTTTCAATGCTCTTACTGTGGCAACGAGCACAACTGTTTCCGGGTTTAAACCGGATTTTCTTGCCACAATATCGAAGAATTTTTCTGCTCCAAGGTCAAAACCGAATCCTGCTTCAGTTATTACGTACTCGGAAAGTTTAAGTCCAAGTTTCATGGAAAGAACCGAACAGGTACCCTGAGCTATATTGGCAAAAGGGCCGCCGTGAACCAGTGCTGGTGTTCCTTCTGTTGTTTGGACTAGGTTCGGTTTTAGAGCGTCTTTTAACAGGGCTGTGGTAGCCCCTTCAATTTTTAAATCCTTAAGATAGACGGGTTTTTGATCGTAAGTAAAGCCCAATAGAATATTGGAAATCATTGCTTTCAATTCACTATAATTTTCGGCAAGACAAAGAATCGCCATAATTTCTGAGGATGCGGTAATCTGAAAAGATGATTCTCTGGGGATACCATGAATTCTACCTCCAAGACCTATTATAATATCTCTTAAAGATCGGTCATTCATATCTATTACTCTGCACCAGGTTGTTGTTCTGGGATCGAGTCTCGGATCTTTTCTGTGATGTATGTGATTATCGACAGTTGCCGCGATTAAATTATGCGCGCTTTCTACCGCTCTCATATCGCCGGTAAAATGCATATTTATTTCTTCCATTGGAAGCACCTGAGCGTAACCTCCGCCTGTTGCTCCACCCTTTCTGCCAAATAAGGGACCGAGTGATGGTTCTCTTAGAGTTACTATGGAAGATTTGCCAAGTTTGTTTAAACCCAGAGATAATCCTATAGCAATTGTGGTTTTGCCTTCCCCTGCAGGTGTAGGAGTAATTGCGGAAACTAAAATTAATTTGCTATTCTTTTTTTCCTTTCTTTTTTTTACGGCTTGTATTTTAATTTTACATTTATTGTTGCCGTATAACTCTATATCTTCTTTTGAAAGATTGAGTCTTTCAGCGACCTCAGAAATGTTTTTTAACTTCATTGATTTCGCAATTTTTATATCATTATTCATATTTTAACCTCTTAAAAGCTTTCAGGCTTGACTATATTAAATTCTTTATTATTAATTAAAAGCTTTTTTATATTAAAGTTAATTGTAGATTTTGCAAGTGCGAAATAGATATAACCGGAGGAATAGTAGTAATGTATGATATTATAGTTGTCGGTGGGGGTATTATTGGGGGATCAGCTGTATATCACCTTTTTGAAAAAGGATATGCGGGTAAGGTTTTAGTTTTAGAGCGAAATAATGCTTTAGCACAGGAATCTACATCTCTTTGCGCCGGTGGAATGAGAAATATTTGGTCCACAGAAGTTAATATGAAGATGACCATTTATTCAATAGAGCATTTTAAGAACTTCCGGGAAAATTTCGGAATTTCGATCGGTTTTGAGCAAAATGGATATCTCTTTACTTATTATGAAAAAAATTGGCAGGATATCGTAGATTTTAAACCCGTGTGGGATAAAGCGGGAGTTAATGTTGAGTTAATTCCGCCTGAGGATATTAAAAATATTGTTCCTAATTTTAGACCGGATTTAAAACATCTGGGGAAAGATATCTTAAAAACAGTTTCTGTTTCTCCTATTGTAGGAGGTCTTTTCGGGAAAGATTGTGCGATATTTAATGCCACAACACCGGCACAGACCTATTTTGATTTCTCTAAGGATAAATATCCCGGGCGTATCGATATAGAATTAAATAAAGAAGTAGAAAAAATAATTTTGGATGAGGGAAAAGTCAAAGGGATAGTTCTTCGAGGAGGAAAAGAGATATTCGCGGATAAAGTTCTTTTGACTGCGGGAGCATGGTCGAGACAAATATTGGACAATTCTGATGTTCCCGATGATTTGTCTATTCCTGTAGTTCCGATAAAAAGAGTTTTGTATGTTGTTTTGCCACCTTTAAATGGAGATAAATATAATAAAATTCCTTTAACGGTTATTGATGATGGTGTTTATTTTAGACCCGAAGGAGATAATTTAGTTGTTGGGAGGGCAGACCCAGAACAATTACCGGGATTTAGTACAGAGCCGCGCAGGTCTTATTATGAAGATTTTATGAATCTTTACATGCAGATAAGGATAAAAGGAGCCGAGTACTGTCGTATCCAAAATATGTGGGGTGGATTGTACGCGATCAATACCGCGGATCATAACGCTCTAATAGGAGAACATCCGGATTTTGATAATTTATTTCTTTGTACTGGTTTTAGTGGTCACGGAGCTATGGAGGCTCCGGCTGCGGGTTTATCTATTGCTGAGATAATAGAATGCGGTAAAGTTGAAACTCTTCCGGAAGTTCAATCTCTAAACATCCGGAGAATTAGGGATAAAAAACTGATAGAAGAAACAATAGTAATATAATAGGCTATTCGTTTTTAGCCATTTGCTTTTTGCAATGAAAAAACCTAAAATCTACAGAATCTACACTAAAAAATACATTTTTTTAGTAAAAAACTAAATGCTAAAATCCAACAGCTAAGAGTAAAAAGTCTTGACAATCGTTATATTTGCGATAATATACAAATATGAAGGATGCTGTTATAGAGGGGGATTTATTATATTTCTCTATAAAGGAGATATTCTATTTGCTTTCACGTTTCAAAAAAACTGGTCGTTTGATTGTTAAAGGAGAAGGAAATGTTTATGTTTCAGATGGTAAGGTTTTGCATGCTGAGATGGATAAGAAAGAAGGACTGGAAGCTTTTTTCTCCATAGGTATGAAAAAAGAGGGAAGATTTGTTTTTCAACCTGATGAAAAACCTACCGTTAATACAATCTTTCAGCCTCTTTCAGAGTTGATCGATCAAATAGAAACAAGGGAAGCTCAAGTGGATGAGTTTGAAAAAGACCTTCCACCCGGTTCTATAATTCCCGAGAAATCTTCTAAGGCGCCTGAGGGGGATAAAATAGCTTTAAAAAAAGATGAGTGGAAAATTTTAATTCTGGCAGATGGTAGGAAAAAACTTTCGGAAATAATTAAATTAAGCCCTCTTTCAAAACTTGATACTTTAAAAGCATTATCCTGGTTGTTCAAAGAATCTTTACTTTATGATCCCGAGGAAAAAAAGCGAATCTTTGAAGAAGGCCTTAATAAAACAAATGTTTTTTTGAAAACTTTCGGAGATGGTCCCTGGATTGAAGGACTTCATCAGATTATTGAAAAATATGAAGTAAAAGATTCTGTTTCATTAAACGGGAAAAGTTTGAAAATAAATAATAAGAAATTTTCACTTGATCTTCAAAAAACGAAAGAATTCTTTTCTGAGATAATTGATTCCCTTGAGCGAAAAGCTATTGAGGCACTTGGAAAACTATTAGTAAATAAAAAAATGAAGGAAATAGAAAATGAATCCTGATATTCCGTTAGATAAATTAATGGAAGACCCCGATATTAAAGGGTTTGCTCTGGTTTCTTCTGAAGACGGGTCTATTTTAAAAAGTGGCGGGATAACTCCCGGTAATATCGATGATCTGGTTGCTTTTACGGGTTCCGCTGCTGAAATTATGGCTGAGGCTTGCCAAATAGGCACAATAGATACAGTGAAAGGAGTTGGTAGGGAAACTCTTGTTATTGTTCCCTTTGATAAAAGTTATTTGGGTCTCGTTTTGGAAAAAAACACAGAAAATGTGGAAGAAAAAATCAAGGAAAGTCTTGGCGGTTTAAAGAAAGAAGTAGATTCAGATGTGAGTAAAATCTTTAAAGATAGAGCTGATCAGTTGAATATGCTGTTGCATGAATTTGTTAAGGATTCGGATCCTGAAATGTGGAAGGGATATGTTTTAAGTGGGCTTTCCGCGCTTTCTAAAGAAGGAAGGGTAGGTACTTTAATCAAACTTGAAGGGTTGGAATTGAGTGTTAACGCTAATGCGGAAAATCTGGACAGGGATGAAGTAAATAAATTTATGAAATTGTTGTTGGATTTTATAGTTAAGAAAGCATTGAGCGAGTTTGGGAAACAACAAACAAAAATGATTGTTCAGAAAGTGATCAGAGAAATTAGTGAGAAGAATAAATAATGATTGATTTAATTGATTTAAAAGAATTAAAAGATAATTTCGATTTAATTGCTACTTTTAGTTTGAGTGAACCTAAAGAATTTGTTGGTGAGCTTGAAGGCGGAAAAGAAGTTTTAGATAGGATTAGTCTTGTTTTAACTCAGACTTTTGACGCTATAGGGGCACTTCCTTTTCGGCAACTGATTGTAAATGCTAAGGATAAAAAAGTTGTTATAATTTATTACAGAAATAAATTTTTCGGATTAGTTGCAAATAAAGACGAAAATGTTGAAAATATTCTCAAGTATATTTATGAAAAAGGAAGTGTTTTAAAGCCGAGAGTTAAGGCAAAAGAAGCAAAAGGCGAAAGGGCTATAATTGAGAAGGAAAAAGAACCGGAAGTCGCGGAAGAAAAGAAAGAAAAATTAGAAGAAAGGATATCAAAACCGGAAGAAATAGAGAAAAAAGAAATACAGAAAGAAGAATTGAAGGAGAAAGAAGAGGAGAGAGAAAAAGAGAAAGAAAAAGAAAAAATTGTAGAGAAAGTTATAAAAGAAGAAGAGAAGCCCAAAAAAGTTGAAACCGTAAAAATAGCAGAAAAAATAGAAGAACCGGAAAAAATAAAAAAAGTTACCGTTAAGAAAGAAATTCTAAGTACAAAAGTTTTAGATTATATTGAGGAAATAGCAGGTAATTATCTTGGCGATTTTTCTTTAGACATAGTATCTAATGTAATAGCGGATAGCGGTACAGATAAAAATAACCCAACTAAAGATCAAGTGTTGGGTATCGCGCAGTCTCTTAAAGAAGCCGCGACTTTAATAATCGGACCTTCAAAAGCAAAGAAATTAAACCAGGATATTTTGAAGAAGATAGAGGAGGTATGATGTATTTATTGGAAGTATTTTTAGGTGCTTTACCTGAAGAGATTACTAAAATGGCTTCTTTGAATAGTTGGATAATGATTATAGCGGCAGTTTTTCTGTGGATCACTTTTGTACTTTTTGGAATAATTGCTAAAAGGTATGAGAGGGTTCTCCGAAAAAAAACGGAATGGCAGTTCATTATTATTGCCCCTTCCGGAATTCTCGTATATGCTATTTTGCAATTAATGTCAGTATTTCAGGGTAATCTTAAGATGCCGGTGAGTACCGGCAGAATAGCATACTCATTATTTTTTCTTTCGGGGATACTATCTTTACTCGGAGCGTTGCGTTTTAGAAAAGTAGTTAGTCCGAGAAAAGGAGGTTTCAGATGAAAGTAGATTTTCCATTTGAGATACTTTTTGCCATTGGTATACTTATTTTTACTTTATCTCTTTATGTTTATGGTTTAATTATAAAAAGACTTCTTCCTCTTATAGAGAAAAAAGGGATATGGATTTTACCTATAATCGGTTCGATTTTTTTGGTTTTGTCAGCTGTCATTCATTTTTACCGAATCTTATACTTTGGTAAAAATCTTTCTATTGCGGATCCAACTGACCTATTTCCTTTAATTAAGGGAATGTTAGGTGCCAATCTGTTAGAAGCGGTCGCGATCCTGGGTTCTGCCCTCTTGACACTTATAGGAATTACTATATATTACCGTTGGATTTCAAGGTGAGTTTATTGGTTTTTATGTGTATTGAAAAGTTATATAATAATAGCAATCGATAAAAAGGAGGTTATATGCAAGGTGCTATTGAATTCTTTGACATGGGAGGATGGGCTATGTATCCGCTTCTCATTTGTGCTATACTTGGTTTTGCTTATATTATTGAGAGAATGATAACTTTTGCTCGTTTGAGAATTGATCCCGAGGATTTCGCCGAAGAACTTGTAGAAATATTTAAAAAGGACGGAGCTTCCACGGCAAGTGAATATTGTCATCGAACGCCTTCTCCTGCAGCGAGAGTATTCGGTCCTGTAATAGAAAAATATAAGGAACATGGTAAAAAGTCCAAAGAAAAAGAAGTGTTTGAAGAAGTTATGACAAGGTATGCTACAAGAGAATTAGCTTTTCTTGATAGGGGTATGTTGATACTTGCTTCTCTGTCTAATATTGCTCCGATGCTTGGTTTCCTTGGTACAGTTTCGGGTATGATAAACGCTTTTAATGCTATAGCTCTTGCCGGAACGGTTGAGGCTACTCTGGTTGCTTCGGGTATTTCTGAAGCACTTGTTACAACCGCTACTGGGTTAGCTTTAGCTATTCCAATTTCGGGCGCGCATGCTTTCTTTACACAGAAAGTAAATGGTTTTACCCGATCTATGGAGGAAGGTGCTGCTACTTTGATGGATGCTTTACTGGAGGAATAAGTGAAACTTCGTGAAAAGAAGACAAAAGGTGCCGAAATACCAACTGCTTCGATGGCGGATATAGCTTTTCTTTTGTTGATATTTTTTATGGTTACCACTGTCTTTGCAAATGAAGTTGGATTGCAAATTCTTCTTCCGGAAAAAGGAGATGAAGTTAAAGTTAAATCCGAAAATATCCAGCGAATTTATGTAGAGGAAAAAGGGGAAATCAGAATAAACGGAGAATCGGTCAGCCAGGATCAGTTAGTAGATGAAGTGAAAAAAATTCTTACTGAAAATCCAAAAGCTATTTTTTCTATAAAAACTCATCCTGATGCTCAGTACCAGTATACGGTGAATGCTTTGGATAAATTAAGATTGGCGGATGCGGAGAGATACTCTCTTGCGCCTTCTTCAGAAGAGTAAGGTATAGTTATGAAACTGCATAGAGAAAAAGTACAGGCTACAATTCCTACTGCTTCAATGGCGGATATAGCTTTTCTTCTATTGATATTTTTTATGGTTACTACTACGTTTAGAGCCGAAACGGGTTTGCGCGTCATTATTCCACAGGTTGAAGCTGCCGAAAAGATGCCCGCGAGAAATTTAACTCATATCTGGATTTCTACAAATGGTCTTGTTTCTATCGATGATGCTCTTGTGCCTGTAGATAGAATATCCGATTTAATGATGAGGAAGAGGCAAGTAAACCCTGATATAATTGTTTCTGTTAAATGTGATAAGGCTACAAGTTATAAAGTTGTGGAAGATGTGTTAAACGAGTTTGTAGATGCTTCAGTTTTAAGAATTCATCTTGCCGCAAGAAAAAAACGGGGGTGATATATATGCGAGATAAAACTTATGATCTTAAAAGACAGTATCCCCTTCATATTAGGATCGGTTTTTTGATTACACTTGTGTTAATGATTTTGGGTTTTATTTTTATCCCTGATATTAAGGGAGGGACATACGAGCCCAAAGTAACAAAAGCTATGAAAGTTGATAAATTGCCGCCTCAACTTCAAAATATCGTAAAGCCGCCGCCGCCAGCGAAACCTAAGATGCCGGTAGCTGCTAAAAGCGATGATGAAGTTGAAGCAGAAACTATTGAAAAAACTGATTTTACAGGATTAGAAAAAAAAGAAGCCGATGTGGGTTTTAGACCACCGAAGTTTGTTGCTTATGAAGTAGCTCCACAGCCTTTAAATCAAAAGATAATGTACAGTGTTTATCCTGAAGTGGCTAAAAAATTAGGCATAGAAGGTACACTTTTTCTTGAATTATGGATAGATACAAATGGAAAAGTCAGGAATGTTATAATAACAAAAGCTTTATATCCTGCTATAGATAAAGCGGCTAAAGAGAAAGCGTATCAGTTAAAATTTAAACCCGCGATGCAGAGAGATAAACCTGTTGCAGTTCGTCTGTCTTATCCTGTTACCTTTAAATTGGAAGATTAAAAAGGAAATATTTTAACTTAGAAAGGGGCTCAGTAATTGAGCCCCTTTAAATTTTAAATGTTGTCTCTAAAAATATCGGATTCTATAAAGTGGGTTAAAGGAGTTGGTCCCAGAAAAGCTAAATTGTTTTCTGAGCTAAATGTAACTACTGTTAAGGATTTTCTATATCTTTCTCCCAGGAAGTATCTAGATAGAAGTATAATTAAACCTATAAGAAACATTAGAGTTAATGATGAAGTCACTGTCGAAGGTAAGGTTGTCTCTGTTAATACCAGAAGGACCAGGAAAGGAAAATCACTTTGTGATGTTACGGTTTATGATGGGACTGGAATGATTGTTGGGAGATGGTTTAATCAATCCTGGGTTAAGGATAGATTTAATAACGGAGACCATGTTATTTTCAGCGGGAAAGTTGATTTTTTTCGTGGGATATATATTTCTAATCCCGATTATGAGTTTTTGACTGAAGAAGAAACCGAGTTGATTCATACGGGAAGAATTATTCCCGTTTATCCTTTAACAAAATCTCTCGGGCAGAGATTTATGAGAAGAACCATAAACTATATTCTTAAAGATTTATCGGGTGAGATTAAAGATCCTTTTTCTTTGGATACTATAAAAAAATATGAATTAATTTCATTAGAAAAAGCGTTATTTAATATACATTTTCCCGAGGAACATGATATTTTGAAAAAAGCAAGAGAAAGATTGGCTTTTAATGAACTTTTTTACCTTCAATTGTTTCTTGCGCTTGAAAGAAAAAAATTAAAAAATAAAAAGGGTTTTTCTTTTGATGTGAATTCAGATTTAGAAAAAGATTTTATATCAACATTGCCATTTGAATTAACTCCGTCTCAGAAAAAGGTCCTTTCTGAAATCAAAAAGGATTTAAACAAAACTTATCCTATGAACAGATTACTTCAGGGTGACGTAGGATCCGGTAAAACAGTTGTCGCTATTGCAGCGATGTTAATTGCTTTGGGTAACGAATTTAACGTCGCTTTTATGGTCCCTACTGAAATTCTTGCCTATCAGCATTTCTCTGTTATGAGTAAATTTCTATCTTCTGTTTCAATCCCTTTGTGGCTTTTGGTGGGTAATACAGGGGAAACTGAAAGGAAGAAAATTTTAGAAGAAATAACTAAAAAGAGAGGTATTGTTTTAGGTACTCATGCTCTACTTGAGGAAGATGTTCTTATTCCTGATTTGGGTTTAGTAGTGGTTGATGAACAGCATCGCTTTGGAGTTAATCAGAGGGCTGTAATAAAGAAAAAAGGCAAACCTAATGTTCTTGTTATGTCGGCCACTCCTATACCAAGGACTTTGGCGCTCAGCGTTTATGGAGAATTAGATGTTTCTACTATCAAAGAATTACCTCCGGGCAGAGTTCCCTCCAAGACAAAATGGGTTAAGGAATCAAGAAAAAGATTTAAGGTTTATACTTGGATTAAAGACCAGATTAACAAAAGTAAATGTAAAGCGTATATTATATTTCCCCTTATTGAAGAATCCCAAAGCTTGGATTTAAGGTCGATAGAAGAAGAAGCGGAGAATATCAAAAATAATTTTTTGTCCGGTTTAAAAGTTAACATATTGCATGGGAGAATGAAAAGTGAGGAGAAAGATAACATTATGGAAGGATTTAAAGGGAGTAAATGTGATGTGCTGATAGCGACTACCGTTATTGAGGTTGGGATAGATGTTCCTGAAGCCAATATTATGGTTGTTGAAAATGCTGATAGATTTGGACTTGCTCAGCTTCACCAATTGAGGGGTAGAATTGGTAGGGGTAACAGGAAATCTTATTTTATTATGATTGCGGATGAGACGGATATTACGGATAAGGCAAAGTTGCGGCTTGATACTCTCACAAAAGTTTCTTCCGGATTCAAATTATCAGAGGTCGATTTGCGGCTGAGAGGTACAGGAGAGTTTTTCGGGGTAAGACAGCATGGCTTTCCTGATTTCAGATTTTTTGATCCTTTCAAAGATAGGAGCATGATTGAAGTGGTTCGTGACGCCGTTAAAGGGGTAATCGGTCAAAATATTGAAAATAACTTTGTAAAAGAAATTGAGAACATTAGAAAAAAAGCTGAATTTTTAGATGTCGGATAAAAAATGGAACTTTATTAAGTTTTTTTCTGTCTTTTACAATGTAATATTACCTGGCAAAAAACCTTGATAATATTATTGAATTACAAAAATCACAGAGTAACAAATTCGAAAGACCAGGAAAAGTAAAAGTCTTTGTATCCTTTGTGTTTTCTGTGTTCTAAAGTAAAAGGATATATCAACCTGGGGTTGACTTATGTGGGTTTTTTATTATCTTACCGGTTGAACAAAGATTTGGATTGGTTTAATTTAAAAGGAGGATTCTTAATGAAGAAAGTAGTTCTTTTATTTTTTATTTTAATTTTAATATTTCCTTTGGTTGCTGTTGGGAGTTCTCTTGAAGCGGGAGCTGTTTTTTTGATGATTTTTCCGGGTTCACGAGCAACTTCGATGGCAGGAGCTTTTACTGCTTCAGAAGGAGATGTTTTTTCGACATATTATAACGATGCTGCCCTAGCTTTTGAAAATAACGCGCAAATAGGGCTCCAGCACGCTAACTGGTTACCGGGTTTGTATCCTGGTATGTATTATGAATATCTAACGATGTTATTTCCTCTGGGTGAAGATCTGAATCTTGATTTCGCTGTCACATATCTTACTACTGGTTTAACTGAGACAGGAGATTCAACTCTTCCAGATTGGATGACATATGATGTTGCTTTTAAAGCCGGTGGATGTTTGCAAGTTTCAGATAATCTCGGTTTAGGTATAGGTATGAAATATATATATTCATTTTTGGCACCAGAAAGTGTCCTTATTTGGCTTTCGAATATAACAGGGACTTCAATGCAGGGAGGAACAGGTCAAGCATGGGCTTTGGATCTCTCTTTATTATATGTATGGAATGATTTTTTTAACACGGAATTATTTGGAATGGATTGGTTTAAGACACTTAGAGTAGGAGCCGCGTTACATAATTTTGGACCGGATATCAGCTATATAGATAACGGTGGATCTGACCCTCTTCCAAAAACATTAAGGTTAGGGTTTTCTATTGCCTGTTTGGATGAGGAAGCACACAAATTAAATTTAAATATGGATTTGATTAAAATTCTCGTAGATGTAGAATATTCAAACTTTAAGGAAATTTGGAGGGATTCATGGAAAGCTGTAGGTATGGAGTATACCCTTAACGATCTTTTTTCCTTAAGATTGGGTTATTTCTTGGATAAAGTTGGTCAAAGACAGGGACCAACCTTTGGTGCGGGATTTCAACATGATAAATGGAATTTGGATCTTTCGGTAGATCAAGAAATATATGACTTTCAAACATCAAACTACAGAATCTCAGCTCAATATTCCTTCTGATGGTATAATTTTAGTAAACAAACCTTCGGGAATGAGGACAACGGAACTTTTAAATAAAGTTAAGTTCCTTTTATCGTTGAAGAAAGCTGGACATGGAGGGACTTTAGATCCATTTGCCGAAGGATTGATAATTATACTTTTCGGAAAAGCAACCAAGTTAATGGATTATATAGGGGACGAGAAAGAATATATAGGTACTATGAAATTAGGTGTAGTAACAGATACGGATGATCCCGATGGGGAGGTAGTGGCGGAGAAAGAAGTTCCTGAATTAACTGAAAAAGAAATCAAAGAAACTCTTTCCGGGTTTAAAGGTTGTTTTAATCAAATTGTACCTCTGTATAGTGCTGTAAAGAGAAATGGAGAAAGATTGTATAATAAGGCAAGAAAAGGAGAAAAAGTCGATAAATTACCTGGCAGGGAGGTTGTAGTGGAAGAAATTGAGTTGCTTGATTTTTCGCCACCCTTTATAAAATTTAGGTGTTTAGCTCATCGTGGTACTTATATGCGTTCTTTAGCCAGAGATGTTGGTGAGATTCTCGGTTGCGGAGCACATCTATGTAAATTAAGCAGGGTGAGTATTGGACCTTATAAAATAGATGATTCTTCGACGCTTTCAGATATGAAAAAAGGAGATTTTAAGGCAATTGAATTTCGAAAAGCACTTCCTCATTTAAAGGCAATAACTCTTAGAGAAGATGGTATATGGGATTTCGTTCATGGTGGTAAGGTGCGGGGTTTTTATCCGAAAGGGTTATATCAGGTTAGAGATAATAGAGGGAATCTTTTGGGAATAGGAAAAGGTGAAACTTATGCAGTTCAACCGGTCAAAGTGTTCCATAATAAATAATTTAGATGAGCTTCCCAGTGTTTCAGGGTTCCTTGCTGTGGGAAACTTTGATGGTGTTCATTTTGGTCATCAACAATTAATTAAAGAAGGTAATAAAAGAAAAGAAGTTTCGGTTCTTACCTATGAGCCGCATCCTTTGATTTCACTGGATAAAGTGCGGGAACCATTTTTATTAAGTACTTTAAATGAAAAAATATCATTATTGGAACATTATTCCGCAAAAAAAGTGATTGTGCTTAATTTTGGTTCTGAAATATTTCAAATGTCTCCGGAAGCTTTTATAAAAGTTATAATCAAGGAAAAAATAAATCCAGAAGGAGTTATAATCGGATTTGATCATCATTTCGGAAAAGAAAGAAGGGGAGATGCTGGATTGCTCAAAAAAATGGGTGAAAAATTAGGATTTGATGTTATTATTTTTCCTGAAGTAAAAATTGACAGTAAAGCAGTTAAGAGTTCTGAAATTAGAAAATTTTTAAGAAAAGGTGAAATTGATAGTGTTTATAAATTTTCAGGACATCCTTATTTAATTGAAGGTAAAGTTGTTAAAGGTGATGGGATGGGGCGTTCTCTTGGTTATCCTACTGCAAATATTCAATTGGATTCTAAGTATAAACTGTTGCCTGATGAAGGATTATATTCATCTATAGTAGAGATACATGATGAGGAATTTCCGGCAATGCTTTACATAGGTTCATCTCCGACTTTTGGTATAAATCAAGTAAAGATAGAAGTTCATATTATGGGTTTTTCGGGACATATATATGGAGAAAGAATTAAGTGTTTTGTTTATTCATTGGTAAGAAAGAAAAAATTTTTTTCATCAGAGAAATCTTTAAAAGAGAATATTGGGAGAAGTAAAGAAGAAACGTTAAAAAGTCTTAAGGAGGTTTATAAATGGGAATCACAGCTAAGAAAAAGCAGGAATTAGTTAAGAAATTCGGACGACATGGTAAAGATACAGGTTCACCTGAAGTACAGATAGCTTTAATGACTGAAACTATAAGAGAACTAACTGAGCATCTAAAGGAACATAAGAAGGATTATCATTCTCAGAGGGGATTATTGAATTTAGCTTCAGAAAGGAAGAGATTGCTTAATTATCTGCGAAGAAAAGATTATAAGAGGTTCAGCGAGGTTGTAAAAACGTTGAATATTAGAGTCTAAGGTGGGGGGATGTCATATGGAATTTAGAAATTCTGTAGCAGTAGGAGATAAAGAAATGCATTTTGAAACAGGAACTATAGCGAAACAGGCTTCGGGGGCAGTATTGGTTTCTCTCGGAGGTACCGTTGTACTTGCTACCGCTTGTTCGAAACAAGAAGGGCAAGAGGGTTTGTCTTTTATCCCGCTCGTTGTTGATTACCTGGAAAGGACATATTCGGCAGGTAAAATTCCGGGAGGTTTTTTTAAAAGAGAGGGGAAACCTTCTGATAAAGAAATCTTAATTTCGAGATTGGTCGACAGACCTATCCGTACGTTAATTCCCGATGGATATACATGTGAGACTCAAATAGTTGTTATGGTACTTTCTCACGATCAGGAGAATGATACGCATCCTTTAGCTGTGTCCGGGGCATCGGCGGCGCTCGCGATTTCGGATATACCTTTTAACGGTCCTATAGGAGCAGTAAAAGTTGGATTGGTTGACGGTCAGTTTATAATCAACCCTTCTGTTGAGCAGCTCGCCGAAAGCCAGATGGATATGGTTGTCGCGGGAACCGATTCGGCAGTTACAACTATCGAAGGAAGAATGAATGATGTTGATGAAGGTACTGTATATTCGGGGATTGAAGTGGCTCACAGAGAAATTCGGAAAATAGTACAATTTCAGAAAAAAATGATGGAACAAGTCGGCAAACAAAAGAGAGTTTTTGAACCGGCAGTTATACCAACTGAAATAGAACAGGAAGTAAGTTCAAGATTCGGCAGTTACATTGATAAATTGAATGTAACGCCTTCAAAAGAGGAAAGGCAGAACTTAAAAAGAGAAATTCTTGAAAATTTTAAAGATAAATACGAAGAAGATGAATTGTGGAAAGTAGAGAAAGTTATAGATGATAAACGGAAAAAAGCTATGAGGAAAATGGTTCTTGAGCAGGGCAAAAGAATCGATGGCAGAAAGATCGATGAAATTAGACCTATTGAATGTAAAGTTAAAGCATTACCCAGACCGCATGGTTCTGCTATCTTTAGAAGAGGAGAAACTGTTAGTCTGTCAGCGGTAACCCTTGGATCCAAAAGAGACGAACAAAAAATAGATCATTTGATAGGTGAGGATTTCAAGAGGTTTATGCTCCATTATAATTTCCCTCCTTTTTCTGTGGGAGAGGTACGTTTTATGAGGGGTCCCGGTAGAAGGGAAATAGGACATGGCAATCTCGCAGAGCATTCTTTGTTTCCTATTATTCCTGATGAAGAGGATTTTCCTTATACGATCAGGATTGTTTCCGATATTTTAGAATCTAATGGTTCCTCATCTATGGCAACAGTTTGCGCTTCTTCCCTTGCGTTAATGGATGCAGGTATACCTGTAAAAAAACATGTAGCAGGTCTTTCGATTGGGCTTATAAAAGAAAACTCGGAACATTGCATTTTGACAGATATTCTTGGCGATGAGGATTATATGGGAGATATGGATTTTAAAGCCGCCGGAACCCGAGAAGGAATTACTGGTATACAACTCGATACTAAAATTCAAGATTTGACTCTTGATATTGTGAAAGAAGCTCTGGATAGAGCCAGGGAAGGAAGGCTGAAAATCCTTGAAATAATGGAGAAAACAATGCCATCCCCAAGAGAATCGCTATCTGAATTTGCTCCGCGAGTTGTAACTTTCGAAGTTCCTAATGAAAAAATTGGTAGAATTATCGGACCTTCAGGTAAAACCATTAAGAAGATAGTCAGAGAAAGTGGAGCTGAAGTGGAAATTGACGATGATACTTCAACGGTTACTATTTTCGGAGATGATAAAATATCGGTAGGAAAGGCTGAAGCGATGGTTAGAGGTGCTATTAAGGACGTTGAACCCGGAGAGGTTTATGAAGGCGAAGTCAAAAAACTTCTGCCTTTTGGTGCTATAGTTTCTATTGGCGGAGGGAAGGACGGACTGGTTCATATTAGTGAAATAGCGCATTATCATGTCGATAAGGTTGAAGATGTGCTTTCAGTAGGAGATAAACTTAGAGTTAAGGTTAAAAGAGTTGGAGATGATGGTAAGATAGATCTATCCAGGAAAGCTCTTATATCGAAAAACAAGGACGATTCAACAGACAATAACGATAATCAATAGCAGCAGTTGGTTGTTTATTTTTTTAAAATGAGGGGTTCTATATGAAAGAAGGACGTAGAGTTTTAGGGGTAGATGTAGGTTCTACAAATATTAAATCCGGATGGGTTATAGACGGCGAAATAAGTGAGTTTAAAAATACTCCGATTAATCCTGATGAAATTGTATCTGAACTGTTTGATGTTATCGCAGGTTATGAGCTTGAGACTGATTCTATTATTGGGGTAGGGTTTCCTGGTTTTATAGGTAATGGTGTTGTTCACAACCCGCCGAATTTACCGTCGGTTAAGGAATTGAATCTTCAGGAAAAATTACGCGTAGAAGTTAATCATCCCGCTTATGTTTTTAATGATGCGGATACTTATATCCTCGGTGAAGCTCTTTATGGTGCGGGTAAAGGAAACCGCATTGTTTTAGGTTTAACTCTTGGTACAGGAATTGGGGGAGGATTTGTAAAGGATGGGCAAGTGTATACCGGCAGTCGTGGATTTGCTTCCGAATATGGACATATGACTTTAGACCCTAATGGACCGCTATGCCATTGCGGTAAAAAAGGATGTCTTGAGGCTTTTGTTGGAAGCTATGGTATTTCAAGATTCTACGAGACTTTTACGGGTGAAAATTGCACAGTCAAGGAAATTTTCGATAAGGCTAAAAAGGGTGAAGAAAAAGCTTTAAAAGCACTTAACGAAGTTGGGTTTTACCTTGGTATAGGCATTAAAAATCTGGTTGAAGCGCTCGATCCTGATATATTCGTTTTAGGAGGAGGCGTAACAAAAGCGGGAAATATAATTATCGAATTGATAGAATCAAATCAACTTTCAGGTTTACGTCCGTTTGAAGATGTCCGGATAGTGATTGGAGAATTACCGGATAGGGCAGGGGCTATTGGTGCTGCTCACTGGGCGGAAGCTAAACATCATCAGTAAATGGAAGAGGATTTCTGGAGCCATCTCGAGGATTTAAGAAGAAAAGTAATTATTTGCATTTTTTTCTTTGTTATTTCAACCGGTATCGTATACCCTTTTTCCTCTGATATAATAAAACTTTTTACCGCATATGTAGAGAAAACCTATTTCTTCGCGCCTCAGGAAGCTTTATTTATAAGAATAAAAGTTAGTTTTATGGTTGGTTTAGTTCTTTCTCTACCTTTAATGTTGCATCAGCTTTATCTTTTTGTAATACCAGCATTAACAGATGATGAGAGAAGATTTACTTCTCCTTTTCTTATATCTCTTGTTATTTTCTTTTACGGGGGAGTGTTGGTAGCATACTATGTATTTTTACCATATATACTTAAAATGCTTTTGTCTTTTCAAACTGATTTTATGTCGCCTCTTATTTCGGTTTCGAGATATTTTAGTTTTATTCTCTGGATATTAGCGGGTTTCGGTTTGTCTTTCGAAATGCCGGTGGTTTTTTTTCTTTTGAGTAAATTAGGTGTGATATCACCAGGTTCTCTTGCCCGAAATTGGAAATTCGCGATAATCTTTATACTGGTTTTTGCGGCTATTATCACACCCACTATCGATATAGTTACTATGCTTATAACAACAGCCCCTTTGTTTTTTTTATATTTTATTTCCATCGGAGTTTCATTTTTCGCGGTACGGAAAAAGGAGTCATGAGACTCCTTTCAGATACCAGGTACCAGGTATCGGGTACCAGAAGCGACTTTGGACTTTGGATATTGGACTATTAAAGATGTTTACCGGTATAGACTTACATTATCTACTTGAGGAGTTCGATTTTAAAGGCGGTACGCGAATCGGCGATATAGTTCGGAAAGATAATTCGGTATCAATATCCTTTAAAAATAACTTTATGACCGCTAATTTAAATAGCAGAGCTCCATATATTTGCCTGAAAAAAATTAAAGGACAGGGATATTATTCTTCGGTGTTTAAAGGCAGAAAAATATTGAAAATAGAACAGCAGGGGCTCGATAGGATTTTGGTTATTGAGCTCGAGGATGATTTGAAAATCGTATTTGAACTTTTCGGAAGAAGAAGCGATTGTTTGTTGCTTCGCGGAGATGAAATATTGAACTCGCTAAAATGTTTTAAAAAGGGGAAATATAAAATTCCTTCTTCTCCAAAAGGGTTAAATCTTTTAGATGCTTCTGAAGAGGAAGTAGTCGATGCGATAATAAAAGAAGAAAAAATATTAGGTTTGACAGTTGGATTTATAAAAAGTTTGAAATTGAAAGGAGCCGGTTTCGTAAACGCTTTTTCGATGCGAAAATTCGGGCCAACAGTCTATGACGATATACTTTCCCCTTATGTTCTGCCCGAAGGCAGGAAATTCCCTACTATGAATGAAGCAATCATATACTATTTTGAAGAAAAGATTAAGGAAGAGGAAGGGAAGAGACTTCGAGAAGTCATAGAAACGACATTAGAGAAACAAATACTTAAAAATGAGAAGATTCTGAGGCAATTGAATGAACCTAAAGATATTTCCATATACAAACAAATGGGAGATGCCCTCCTTACTTATCAGGGAGTTATCGACTTTTCCAAAGATAAAGTGATTCTTGATTATTTGGACAACAAATTGAAAATAAAGCTAAGTCCTTCCCTTACCGTAATGGAAAACGCGCAAGCTTATTTCGAGCTTTTCAAGAAAGAGAAAAGAAGAGCTAAAAGTGAAGAACAGAGAAAAAAGAAAATAGAAAAAGAACTGAAAGTTCTAAGGAAGAAAAGAAGCAAATTAAAAACAGCCGAAGACCTGTCCGAATTCAAGGAATTCTATAAGAAAAAGAAAGAAGAATCCGCAGAGGAGACTATTCCCTCTAAATTTAGGGTGTTTACTACAAGTTACGGTTCTAAGGTTTTGATTGGAAAAAATGCTGAGTCCAATCACGAACTTACGTTCTCATTTGCTCGTCCCTATGATATCTTTCTGCATGTTAAGAACGCTCCCGGTTCACACACAATCTTAAGAGTAAAGGATAAAAATAAATATCCTCAACTTAATGATATTCATGAAGCAGCTTATTACGCTGCCAGATTCAGTAAATTGAAACATTCTACATCTGTTCCTGTATCCTACGCGCAGAAAAGATACGTACGGGGAGCGAAAGGACTGGCTAAGGGGGCTGTTATTTTGGAGAGGGAAAAAGTTGTTTATGTGGACGCGACAACTGGGAGATGATTGGCACGCAGATGAAAACAGATTGCAAGGATTTATTCTGTTTGTTTATACCTCGTACATATACTATTTTGATATTTTCGGTAAAATTTAAAAAAAAATAGCGGATAAGGGGTTCTTTTTTTAAATAACACAATTTTTTCATTTTTTTCTCTGTGTTCTCTGTGAGTTCTTTTTTTCTCTGTGTCCTCTGTGGTAATTTTTTCGTTTCTCCTTGACTTTTAAATCAAAACTTTTAAATTCAGATAGGGAATAATGCCAAAGAACCAGGAGGTTTTTAAATTTGAAGAAAAAATTAAGAATTGCGATTATTTTCGGAGGAAAATCGGCAGAACATGAAATATCAATCATTTCCGCGAAAAATGTGATAGACGCAATAGATAAAGATAAATATGTGCCCGTTCCAATCGGTATAGATAAAGACGGAACCTGGTATTTGAACGATGAATCCAAATTTATTTTAGAAAGCAGTAATCCGAAACTCGCGAAAATAAATAAAGCGGATATAAAAGTAGTTCTTGTGCCTACAAATAATTCAAATGAGTTAATAAATATTACAGATAATAAAAGTAAAGGTAAAATAGATGTTGCGTTTCCCGTTTTACACGGTACTTACGGTGAAGACGGTTCTATCCAGGGTTTGCTCAGAATGGCAAATATACCATACGTAGGTGCTGATGTGCTCGGTTCCGCTGTGGGTATGGATAAGGACGTTTTGAAACGGCTTCTTCGTGATGCTGAAATTCCAACCCCGAAATTTGAAGTTTTTGATAAACAAACTATAAAAAATATAAGTTTTGAAAAGTTAGCTGAAAAACTTGGAACGACAATGTTTATAAAGCCTGCAAATTTAGGTTCTTCTGTAGGGATAAGTAAAGTTGAGAATAAAGAAGAATTTAAAAAAGCTATAGAAAATGCCTTTAAATATGATAAAAAGGTTATAATAGAAGAATCGATAACAGGGAGAGAAATTGAGTGTTCGGTACTCGGTAACGAGGATCCAATAGCCTCATTACCGGGTGAAATAGTCGTTAATAGTGATTTTTATTCTTACGAAACGAAATACTTGGATGAAGAGGCTGCCACCTTAGAAATCCCGGCTAAATTGCCGGAAGAGATAGTAGAAAAGGTTCAAGAATGTGCTGTTAAAACTTTTAAAACTCTTTGTTGCAGTGGAATGGCAAGGGTGGATTTCTTCCTGTGTGATGATAATAAAATATTAGTAAACGAAATAAACACTATTCCCGGTTTTACAAAAATCAGTATGTATCCGAAATTATGGGAGGCAAGTGGTATAACATATAGGGAATTAATCGATAAACTCATTCAACTGGCAATCAACCGGTTTAATAAAGAACGAAGATTGAAAACATCTTTTTAATAATAATCCAAAGCCCTATGTTTTTTGGGAGGTGTTTCTGGTCAAAATCAAATTCAAGGAAAAATTAATAGAATTAAAACCCACTAAAATCCTTGCGGTCGCGAAAAATTATAGTAAACATATAGAAGAACTTGAACTATCTGTTCCCGACGACCCAAAGATATTCTTAAAACCTCCTTCATCTTTAATCGATAATAATAGTAGTGTTATAATACCAAAAGTTTCAGAAAGAGTAGATTATGAAGTAGAACTCGGAGTTATCATAAAAGAAAAATGTTGGAAAGTATCAAAAGAAAAAGCGCTCGATTATGTGCTTGGTTTTACCGTTTTTAATGATGTAACCGCGAGAGATATTCAGGCAAAAGAAATGAAAGAGGGTATGCCTTGGGATATCGCAAAGGGTTTTAATACTTTTGCGCCCGTTGGTCCTGAGATTATTCCAACAGATGATGTTGATTGCCATAATCTAAATATATGGTTAAAGTTAAACGGTGAGATGAAACAAAATAGTAATACTAAAAACATGATATTTTCGGTTGAAGACCTTATTGTTTATCTTTCCAACATTATGACTCTTGAGTCTCTGGATATAATAGCTACCGGTACGCCGGAAGGTGTTGGCCAGATGAAAGAAGGAGATTTTGTCGAGTGCGGTATTGAGGGTGTAGGGGTCTTGAAATTTAATGTTGAAGCGGAGAAGTAACTTTTAATATGAATATTTTAATTACTGCTTTCGAAGCTGTCGCAATGCTTCTTCTTATAGGTGTAATTGGCGCCTGGATGATTACAAGAAGAATGGTAAAAGAGAGTTTTTTTTCGCTTCTTTCACCTCTTGCTCTCGAAATAGCACTTCCTGCTCTTATATTTACGAATATAGTAAACAATTTTAATCCCTCTTCGGAAACAAATTGGTGGCTTTTACCCTTATGGTGGTTATTTTTTACTTTTATTGCTTTTCTTGTAACTTTGATTGGACTTGTTTTTGCGGGAAAGAGGAACAAAAGGGAATTTGGATTATCTCTTTTTTATCAAAACGGAATTTTTTTTCCGCTTGCTATAATAACGGGTATGTTTGGAAAGAATTCCGGTTATATCGTTGATCTGCTAATATTTATTATATTCCATGCTTCTTTGTTTTTTACTACTTCTTTTTTGTTTTTTTCGAAAAAGGGAAAAATAAAATGGAAGAAAATATTCCATCCTGTTTTTATTGCTACGATTTTGGCGGTGGTTTTAAAGCTTACCGGATATAATGTATATATTCCTTCTTTTGTTATTTTTAGTCTGGAAATGGTAGGGGCAATGAGTATTCCTCTTCTTATGATAATACTCGGAGGTAATATATTAATTGATTTTAAGCATGTAGGGGAGTTATATACGAGCGAAATTATTAAATTTCTGATTTTTAAAAATTTGATTATGCCTCTTGTTATACTGGGGGTAATAATTGTGATTAAGCCATCGTACAATGTTGCATTGCTTTTAGTGCTCGAAGGTTCGGTTCCGCCGATTACTGCAATTCCGCTTATAACGGAGAGAAACGGAGGAAACCGTGCTGTTGTGAGCCAATTTCTTCTTTCGAGTTTTCTGTTCTCTTTAATATCTATTCCCTTAATGATGTATTTGTTCACCAGGTTGACGTAGGTAAGGGCTTGCTATATAATATTGTTTGTTAAAAGGAAAAATTACAAAAATCTTATGGGGAGGTAAAATAGTATGCAGGAAGAAAAAATAATAGAAAAAGCTAAAAGCAGACGTATAAGAAAACATGAAGGCAGGGAAGATCTGATTGGTGAAAATCATTTAAGTGATATAGGGCAAATTGTATTTGCCATCATCTTTGCGGGTGTTTGGATAACCGATACGTTTTTCTTTAAATTTTCCACTTTTCCAAATAGAGACTTTTTACCTGTTGTTAGAATACCTTTAGGAGTAATTCTTCTGTTGATATCGGCTTATCTCTCCAGAACCGGACTCTCAATTGTATTTGGCGAGGAGAGAGAGGTACCTTCTGTAATAAGGAAAAGCGTGTTCGGTATTGTTCGCCATCCTATTTACTTAAGTGAAGTATTGCTTTATCTTGGACTTTTGATGCTTCGTATATCCCTGGCTGCCGCGGTGGTTTGGATTTTTGCGGTTATTTTCTTATACTATATCTCACATTACGAAGAAAAACTTTTGCTTTCACATTTTGGAGAAGAATATCAAATATATATGAATGAAGTTCCGATGTGGATTCCGTTGTTTCGAAGGAAATGAGTGATGTAATTTTTACTCCTATTTCTGATAAGCCTGCTCCCGAAGTTATAAAAGAACTTATCAAAACAGACGGGTATCTTGATGATGTTAAAAAAGGGGACTATGTAGGAATAAAACTGCATGTAGGGGAATTAGGAAACAAATCTTATATTAAACCTGAAATTGTAAGAGTCATAGTCGATGAATTAAAAAAGCGTGGGGCGAAACCATTTTTGTTCGATTGTAATTCCCTTTACAGAGGAAAAAGATGGAATGCGGTTGACCATCATGAAAACGCATATCTAAATGGGTTTACCTATGAGGCAGTCGATGCTCCTTTTATTGTGGGTGACGGTATACGCGGGATGGATGAAACGGATATTGAAATTAAAGACTTACAGGACGAATCTGCCCATGTAGGCAAAATAATTGAAGATATAGATTATTTGTTTGTTGTGTCTCATTTTAAGTTTCATGAACTATTTGGATACGGTGGCGCTATTAAGAACATAGGTATGGGAATGGCTGCCCGCAGAGGGAAACTGTTTCTTCACTCCGATATAAGACCGAGTGTTATAGCTTCCAAGTGTATTGCTTGTGGGGCATGTGCAGCAACTTGTCCGAGTAACGCAATAACTATTGGAGAGGTCGCTCATATCGATGAGGATACCTGCATTGGCTGCGGTATGTGTGTTGTGGCTTGTAAGTATGGCGCGATTGAGTTTCAGTGGTCTAACACCAGGGAGTGCGTGATAAAGACCCTACATTATACAAAAGCGATAATCGATAAAATAGGAAAATGCAGTTACTTAAACGTCTTAACAAATATAACCCCTCATTGTGATTGTTATGGATATACTAAGGATTTTGTTGTCGAAGATATCGGATTTCTCTTTTCCAAAGACATTGTCTCAATCGATGCGGCTTCTGCCGATTTAGTCGATAGAGCAGAACCGCTAAAGGGAGTTGATTGGAAAAGAAAGGAATTTGCAACAAAAGATAAAGTAAAAGCACTGTTCGATATCGATCTGGATATGAATGAGTTTTTCGAAAAGGCTGAAAGTATTGGTCTTGGTAGTAAGGAATACAATCTTAAGGAAGTTAAAGCCTGAGAAAATAGGTTTCAGTTAAAACAAAAACCCACACCACCCATTTTTTAACAACAAATAGCACAAATTACACGAATATTTTTTTTCTTTTAACTTTTGAGATTGGGCTTTTTACTTTACTCTGCTTGACAATAATGGTAAAACAATTATTATAACTATAATGAGCTTAAAGATTAATATTCGAATGAGTGGAATATCTCCGAAACACCCGAATTGAGTTATGAGTATTATTGATGAAATAGAAGAAAATTTACCGGAATTAGACTTGTTAACGTTCTTATTTCTAGGTGATGATCAAAAAGTTCTAAATAAATATAATTCCATACTTAAAGAATATTCATGCCTAAAGAAATTACCTGCTAAATTTAATGAAATATTCGCAAATAAAGGTTGGATTGCTACAGATGATTTTCCGGTACCAGTTATGGATCAGGCGATTAAAATTTTCGAAGAAGATGGAATTGAGAAAGCAGAAATTTATTTGGCTGACCAATTAACTGATAGTTATTTTTTTAATAATATTAGAAGGATGAAAGCGATTTGGATATTTGGAGAGAGAAGGGGATTAATTGAGTTAGCTTATAATGACCATAAAGAGAAGAGATATCACGCTTCAGTTCCTGTGATTTTATCACAGATTGATGGGTTGATTTATGATATTGCAGGCCAGAGTTTCTATAAGCAAGGGAAAAGACTAGATATTTTTAAGATAAAGAGTCAAGTTACTGGTATCATTAATAAATTAGATGTAGTAGCAAAAAAAATGAATAAATCTCGCAATGAAACCAAAAATGTTCCTCTAACCTTTCCTTATAGAAATCTTATCCTTCACGGGAGAGATATTAATTATAACAATATATTAGTATCATCTAAATGCTTCTTTAATTTATTTGCTATACGTCCGTGGGCATTGTTCATCCAGCAAAATGAATTAAATCGTAGGGAAGGAAATGATTTTATTGAAATACCTAGGTTGAAAATAGGAAAAAAATTAAGTGATTACATTGATCGGATGATAAAACAATAGCAAGTAGTTGCTTCACAGTTAATCCTGGCTAAAATTAGTATTTGGAATTTGGATTTAGTAAAACAAATAAAAAACTCTGTGACCTTTGTGGTTCTGTTTGTTTTTGTTTTTCGACTCATGACTCATGACTCAAGACTCATGACTGTGTTGTGGGGTTCTGTGTGTGACTAATTTTTGCATCCTCTGCTTGCTTCGATTCTCCGGACTTCTTCCTCTTCAGCCTGAATAGGATATTCTCCTGTAAAACAAGCAGCGCAAAAGTTATTAACCCCGTTAATCGAAACCGCTTCTATAAGACCTTCTACAGTTTGATAGGTAAGAGAATCGGCTCCTATCATATCTCTGACGTTTTCCACGGATCTTTTGCAGGCTATGAATTCTCCTTTTGTTTGCATATCTATTCCGTAATAACAGGGATATTTAAGAGGTGGGCTTGAAGAAGCAAAATGTACCTCTTTTGCTCCCGCGTCTCTTATTAATTGTACGATTTTCTTGGATGTAGTTCCTCTTACAATCGAATCATCTACAAGAAGTACTCTTTTGCCTTTTATAATTTCTTTTACGGGTGAAAGTTTTATTCTTATTAGTTCTTCTCTTTTACTCTGGTGAGGCATTATGAAAGTTCTTCCCACATAACGATTTTTCATTAATCCTTCCCTGTATTTTACGTTTAGTTCTTCCGCAAGGGATATAGCAACGGGTCTTGATGTGTCCGGTACCGGTACGACTATATCTACGTTTATTCCATTTTTCTTTATTTCTTTTGCGAGATTTTTACCAAGATTTAATCTTGCCGCATAGACAGATATACCATCGATAACCGAGTCCGGTCTGGCAAAATAAACATATTCGAAAATACAGGGACAGTGCTTTTCTTCAGCAATTTTTTTTGTATATAATTCACCTTCGGTGCTAAAAAAAACAGCTTCACCCGGATGAACATCACGCTCGATTTTGTATCCGAGTGTGTCGAGTACCACACTCTCTGAAACCACACAGAAACTGTCGTCCTTTTTTCCGAATATTAAAGGTTTGATACCGTAAGGATCTCTGAAAGCAAGAATGCCCTTATCCTTAATCAGGGCAACTACGGAATAGCTTCCTTTTACCTTTTCAAAGAGTCCCTCTACCGCTTCAAAAAGAAAATCGGGAGAGAAGCTCGGTTTGTTTTCCATTTCCTCGGATAACAGGGTTAAAAGAAGTTCTGCATCAGAGGTTGAAATAATTATTCTTCTGCTATCCTGCTCTAACTTCTCTTTTAGGGAGTTGAAATTGATTATATTTCCGTTAAAGGCAAATGATATACCGTATGGGGTGGTGGAAATGAAAGGTTGAGCGTTCTCTATACCCATCCCTCCAAGTGTTGGATATCTAACATGTCCGATTCCAATGTTTCCTTTCAGTAAATTAAAATCTTCTTGACTGAAGGCGTCTCTAACTAAACCTTCACTCTTTTTAATGTTAAATTTATCAGAATAAGTTACGATGCCCGCGGCATCCTGACCTCTATGCTGCATTATAAGAAGTGAATCATAAATATTACTTACAACTTCTTTATTGTTTTGTAATCCAACTATGCCGCACATTTATATATTTCATCCTTTTTTACATTACAGGCAAATTTGACTTGCCCATTAAGTATTTATCTATATGGTGCGCTGTTTTTCTGCCTTCGGAAATTGCCCATACTATTAAAGATTGTCCTCTACGCATATCACCTGCTGAGAATATTCCTTCTTTTGATGTCATAAAATTCTCGTCGGTTTTTACGTTGCCAAATTCCGTTAGTTCAAGATTTAAATCTCCGACTAATCCTTTAGGTTCGGGATGCAGGAAGCCTGCGGCAAGGATTACTAAATCTGCATTGATTTCGAATTCACTCGCCTCTATTTCCTTCATAACCGCACAGCTTTTTTCGTTGCTACCGGAAAATTCGACTTTGGAGCATTGTAATTTTTGAACTTTCCCTTCTTTTCCAATAAATCTTTTTGTCAAAACCGACCAGTGACGCTCACATCCTTCTTCATGGCTGCTTGAACTTTTTAATATTGAAGGATAATAAGGCCAGGGTTCGTTTTTCGTTCTGCATTCGGGAGGTTTTTCTAAGATTTCTATTTGTGTTATGCATTTTGCGCCCTGTCTTTTTGCAACGCCGACACAGTCTGCTCCGGTATCTCCACCCCCAATTACAATTACTTCTTTATCTTTTGCGTCAATCAGTTCTTCTTTCGCTATCTTTTCACCCCATACTCTTTTGTTGGATTGCATTAAAAAGTCCATTGCGAAATGTATTCCTTTTAATTCTCTACCTTGAATTTTTAAATCTCTCGGAACTCGACAGCCGCAGGCAAGACAAATTGCATCAAAATTCTTTTGCAGTTCCCCGGCGGTAATATCAACACCAACAAATGTATTTGCTTTGAATTCTATATTTTCTTTTTTCATTAGTTTTAGTCTTCTGTCCAGAATATCTTTTTCTAATTTAAAGTCGGGGATTCCGTATCGGAGAATCCCGCCTATTTTTTTATCTCTTTCAAAAACAGTTACCCGATGGCCTGCTTTGTTTAACTGATCAGCGGTCGCGAGTCCTGCGGGACCGGAACCAACTACGGCAATTTTTTTACCTGTACTTTTTATATTTGGATTTGCTTTAATAAATCCTGATTTAAATGCGTGTTCGATAACGGCAAGTTCATTTTCTCTTATTGTGATCGCGTCATCATTTATAGATAAGACACAGGAATGTTCACATGGGGCAGGGCATATTCTTCCGGTTATTTCAGAAAGATTATTTGTAGCTGAAAGTAGTTCGTAAGCTTTTTGCCATTGATTGTTAAACATGAGATCATTCCATTCGGGAATAAAATTCCCAATTGGACAGCCCCAGTGACAGAAAGGAGTTCCGCAATCCATACAACGCGCGGCCTGCTCACGGGATTTATCATCATTTCGATGAACAATAACGTCTTTGTAGTCTTTTATTCTTTCTTCACTCGGTCTAAGCTTTGAACTTTCCCTTTGTATTTCTAAAAATCCGTTTATTTTGCCCATTTTTAATTCTACCTATTCAACTATAGATTTAACCCATTGTTTTAAATTTTCTTTTCTTTCGGTTTTCAGTATGTGTTCGTATTCGGAAGGAATTACCTTGACAAATTTTTCCATCATATTGTCAAAATCCTGCAGAATTTCTTTGGCTCTATTGCTTTCTGTATATTTATAATGATTGGTTATTAAAGAATGTATTATTTTTGAATCATGTCTATTGATTTCTTTTAATTTCACCATCCCGAGGTTGCACTTAGATTTAAAATCCCCGGCTATATCATATACGTAGGCAATGCCGCCGGACATACCCGCGGCGAAGTTTCGTCCGGTTTTTCCGATTATTACAACTCTGCCTCCAGTCATATATTCACATCCGTGATCACCTACTCCCTCTATCACTGCTAATAACCCGGAATTTCTTATGCAAAATCTTTCTCCTGCTACACCTCTTATATAAGCTTCTCCTTTTGTCGCTCCGTAGAAAGAAGTGTTTCCTATAATAATATTCTCTTCTGACTTATAAGTTGTTTGTTTGTCCGGATAAATCACGATTTTTCCGCCAAAGATACCCTTTCCTACATAATCGTTGGACATTCCTTCCAGCTCGAAAGTTATTCCTTTCGCGAGAAAAGCTCCAAAGCTTTGTCCCGCTACGCCATTGAATTTAAAATGTATTGTATCATCAGCAAGTCCTCTTTCTCCATAAACATAGCATACTTCACCGCTCAGGCGCGCTCCAACCGTTCGATTTGTATTCTTGATTGTAATATTATGTTTTATTTTTTCTTCTTTAAGAATAGCGTTTTTTGAGAGATCTATTAATTTTATATCTAAAATATCATCCAGGTCGTGCTTTTCCGGTTTTGAGTAAAAAATTCCTGAATTGCTTTTGATCTCCGGTTTATAAAGAATGTTTTTAAAATCGATGTCTTTCGATTTCCAATCGAGAATTTTTTCATTGACTTCTAAAAGCTCTGTTTTTCCGATCATATCGGTAATTGTTTTTATTCCGAGTTTTGCCATAATTTCACGTAATTCTTCCGCTACAAAATTGAAATAGTTTACCAGATGTTCGACTTTACCATTAAATCTCTGCCGTAATAGTTCGTTCTGGGTCGCGATACCCACCGAACAATTTCCGAGATTGCAATGACGAAGCATTACACACCCAAGAACGATTAATCCCGCGGTAGCAAAGCCATATTCTTCCGCGCCGAGTATTGCGGCAATCGCGATATCCCTTCCGGTACGAATTTGTCCGTCAGTTTGAAGGCGTACTCTACTTCTTAAATTATTTAAAACGAGGGTTTGATGTGCCTCGGAAAGACCAAGTTCCCATGGTAGTCCGGCATGATGTATTGAGCTAAGCGGTGCAGCGCCTGTACCTCCGTCTCCGCCCGAAATTAAAATCATATCTGCGTGACCTTTTGCAACTCCTGCTGCGACGGTGCCAACTCCGACCTCAGATACAAGTTTCACACTTATTCTTGCTTTAGGATTGACGTTTCTAAGGTCGAAAATTAACTGGTTTAAATCTTCTATTGAATAAATGTCGTGATGTGGTGGGGGAGAGATGAGTGTAACTCCCGGTGTTGTATGGCGAGTTTTTGCAATAATTTCGCTTACTTTATATCCCGGTAAGTGTCCTCCTTCACCTGGTTTAGCACCCTGAGCTATTTTTATTTGTATTTCGTCCGCGTGAACAAGATAGTTTGTTGTTACTCCGAAACGGCCCGAAGCGACCTGCTTGACTTTGCTTGAAAATGAAGCCCCGTTTGAAAGTTTTTTAAAACGGGATGGATCTTCTCCTCCTTCACCTGTGTTAGACATACCTCCGAGCTTATTCATAGCCATTGCTATAGTTTCATGTGTTTCTCTGCTTATAGAGCCAAAACTCATTGCTCCAATAGCAAAACGTTTTACTATTTTTGAAGTATTTTCTACTTCTTCTATTGGAATGGGTTTTGTTTCTGTGTTGAATTTCAGGAGACTCCGTAGAGTAGTCGGGTGTTCAGTCTGGTTATTGATGCTTCCCGCGAATTTTTTATATTCTTCATAATCTCCTTTTCTCGTTGCATCCTGAAGATATGCAATACTTTGGGGATTCCATAAATGATATTCTCCGTCTCTTTTCCACTGATAAAACCCACCTGAAGGAAGATATTCTTTCGTCGGAGAAGTATCCGGGAAAGCTTCTTTATGTCTAATAATGACCTCTTTGCCAAGAGTTAAAAGGTCTACACCTCCGATACGGGATGTGGTACCTGCGAAACACTTTTCTATAACTTCCTTTCCAAGACCTAACGCTTCAAATATTTGAGCTCCTCTGTAACTTTGAAGAGTAGATATGCCCATTTTAGATAATATCTTAAGTATTCCTTTGTTAATAGCTTTTTTGTAATTACTTATTGCGTCGTTTGCATCTATTTCTATCTCTTTTTCTTCGGATAAGTTTTTTATTACCTCGAAAGCAAGGTAGGGGTTAATGCAGTCCGCCCCATAACCCAAAAGGAGGGCAAAGTTTTGGACTTCTTTTGCGTCTGCACATTCAACTAATATATTAACTTGTGTACGTTGTTCACTTTTGATAAGAGCGTGATGTACAGCTCCAGTTGCCAGTAGTGATGGTATACAGGCATTTTTTTTGTTTATTCCTCTATCGCTTAGCGATATAAAGGAATATCCATTTTCTGTAGCTTCCTTTGCCTCTTTTATGATTCTATCCAGGGCTTTTATGAATTTTTTTTCTGTTGCGGGATTAAAAAGCAAAGATATGGTTTTAGTTGCAAAGCCGTTTATGTTAATATTTTTTAACTTTATGAAATCCTCATTTGTCAATATTGGTTCCTTTATTTCTAATTTATGTGCATGATCTGAAGTTTCTTCTAAAATGTTGTTTTTCGGACCTAGAAAAGTTAAAGTACTCATAACTATCTTTTCTCTGATTGAGTCAATAGAGGGATTCGTAACTTGTGCGAATAATTGTTTAAAGTAATTGAAAATGAGCTGTGGTTGTTTTGATAACACGGCATGGGGGTGATCGTTACCCATCGATCCAATGGGTTCTTTCCCCTCTAGAGCTTTAGGTATTATTATTTTTTTTATATCTTCCCGAGTGTATCCATTTGCTTTTAGATATGATAAAAACTCCTCTTTTGGGATATCCGAGTTTTGATATTTTTTCTTATCCGGTTTTATTGAATGAAACTCGAGTAAATGTTTATTCAACCATGCTGAGTAAGGCTTTTTATTCGCTAGATTGTGTTTGATTTCTTCGTCCTGAATTATTTGTCTTTTTTCTGTGTCTACAAAAAACATTTTTCCTGGTTCCAGTCTTCCTGATTCTAATATGTCTTTACCTTCGATATCTAAAACTCCGACTTCGGAAGCCATTACAACCTGTCCTTCTTTTGTGATTAGATAACGTGCGGGACGCAATCCGTTACGGTCGAGTATAGCGCCGACGCGGGTTCCGTCGGTAAAAGATATGGCGGCAGGTCCATCCCAGGGTTCCGAAATACAAGCGTGGTATTTGTAGAAACTCTTTAGTTTTTCATCCAGTAAATTATTGTTTTCCCAGGCTGCGGGAATTAACATCATCATGGAGTGGGGTAGGGTTCGGCCGGAGAGCGAGAGAAGCTCAAATACGTTGTCTAATATGGCTGAGTCGCTTTTTGAGGCATCTATAATCGGTTTAATTTTTTCTATAGTTTTTCCGAACAGAGGACTTTTGAGCAGTCCTTCTTTTGCTTTCATCCAGTTTATATTCCCTCGGAGTGTGTTTATTTCTCCGTTATGAGCGAGAAATCGGAAAGGTTGAGCAAGATCCCAGGTTGGAAAGGTGTTTGTACTGTACCTGGAATGAACCATAGCAATCGCGCTTTTTACGGATTCGTCTTTTAAATCCGTGTAAAAATCTTCTACCTGATTTGCTATCAATAGTCCTTTATATATAAGGGTTCTACTTGAAATATTCGTTATATAAAAGGAAGATTTTTGTTTAATATTAGATGCATCTATGATGCTTTCCGCTCTTTTTCGGATTATATAAAGAATACGTTCAAAGCTTAAGTTTTCAACTTCTCTTCTTAGAGGAAGTTCGGGGTTTTTCTTAATAAAGATTTGTTCTATCGACGGTTGAGTCTCTTTTGCGTTTGTTCCTATTTTTGAGTTATCCACAGGTACTTTTCTCCAACCAAGCAGTAATTGTTTTTCTTCTTCTATAACTTTGTGGAGAACTTCTCTGCAAAAAAAACGTTCATTAACGTCTTTTGGAAGGAAAACAATTCCGGTTCCGTACTCGCCTGGAGAGGGCAGTTCGATTTTTTCCTTTTCCGTGGCTTTAAAAAGAAATTCATGCGGAAGTTGTATTAGTATGCCGGCACCGTCACCGGTTTTTGGGTCGGCTCCGACAGCTCCGCGGTGAGTAAGTCTGTTTAGTATTTTTAAACCCTTTTTAACAATATCGTTGGATTTTTTACCGTTGATATTGCATACAAAACCAACTCCGCATGAATCATGTTCATTTTTAGGGTTATATAATCCCTGTTTCTTGGGATATCCTTTATTACTTAACATTTTTTTATTTACCGACTAACGTACTAACGGATCAACGCGCCAACCATTATAATCTCGGTAGATATTTTTTGATTTCGTATTCCGGCACCTGTATTCGGTAATCATCCCATTCTTTCTCTTTTAAAGCAATAAATCTCTGGAAGATATGATCACCTAATACTTTTCGTACGAGTAAGCTGTTTTCCGTTATCGAAATCGCCTGACCGAGACTGTCCGGTAATGTTTCTATACCCAATTCCTTTCTTTCTATAGGGGTTAGATGATAAAGATTTTGTTCCATAGGTTTCGGGGCTTTATATTTCTTTTCTATACCTTCTAATCCCGCGTGAAGCATAGCCGCGAAGGTTAAATAAGGGTTACAGGCAGGATCAGCCGCTCTAAATTCGCAGCGGGTAGCTTTTTCCTGACCCGGTTGGTACATAGGTACACGTATTAAAGCACTTCGGTTTCTCTGACTCCAGGCAATGTATACAGGTGCTTCATATCCGGGTACGAGACGTTTATAGGAATTTGTCGTTTGTGCGAATAGTGAACAGATCTCTTTTGAGTGTTTCAACAGACCTGCGATATAAGAATGACCTATGTCAGATAGATTGTCCTTTGAGTTCTTATCAAAGAAAGCATTTTTGCTTCCCTTAAATAAGGACTGGTGTGTATGCATACCGGAACCGTTTTCTCCGAAAACCGGTTTTGGCATAAAAGTCGCGTATACTCCAAACTTAGTTGCAATTTCTTTTACTACTACACGATAAGTTATGACATCGTCAGCCATTTTTAGAGCATCATCATAGCGCATATCAACTTCATGCTGGGAAGGTGCGACTTCGTGATGTGAGTATTCTACGTGAATTCCCATTTCTTGAAGAGCAAATACCGTTTCTCGTCTTAAGTCACTCGCGACATCCAGTGTGGTTAGGTCAAAATAACCACCCCTATCCAGGTATTCCGTTCCGTTATCGTCTTTAAAATAGAAAAATTCGAGTTCCGGTCCTATGTAAAAATGGTCGAAACCCATATCCTCTGCTCGTTTTAGAGCTTTTTTTAGTACATATCGAGGATCTCCCTCGTATGGCGTTTTATCCGGATTTAGAATATCACAGATCATGCGTGCCACTTTTTTCTCATTCGGACGCCATGGTAGTATGGCAAAAGTATCTAAGTCCGGCATTGCGATCATATCAGACTCTTCAATATCTTGATAGCCGGTGATTGAAGAACCGTCGAACCCCATTCCGTTTGTAATGGCGTTTTCAAGTTCGTTATCGGTTATAGCAAAACTTTTGACCTGTCCGAGAACATCGGTAAACCAAAAACGAATAAATTTAACATCTTCTTCTTTTACTATTTTTAATATGTCTTTTTTTGTTTTTTTAGCCATTTTAACTCCTTTTTTAACCAATTGCTTTATCGCCCCGTTCTCCGGTACGGATTCTTATACACTCGGGTAGGTCGAGCACAAATATTTTCCCGTCTCCGATTTGCCCGGTTTGGGCTCCTTTGACTATTGCTTCTATTGTTGGCTCGACGAAGTCTTCATTTACAGCGATTTCCAGTCGAAGTTTTTTAAGCAGGTTGACCTCATGTATTACGCCGCGGTAAGTTTCTGTATAACCTTTTTGCTGTCCGCTCCCCAGGGCATTGGTAACCGTCATTTTGTAAACTTCCGCATCATATAAGGCTTTTTTTACATCAGGTAATTTATGCGGTTGAATTAAAGCTACTATAAGTTTCATTTTTTACCTCCGGTTATTTTTATGGCGGTGAGTAGATTATGGGGAGTAGGCAAAAACCTTCGAAAGAGATCAGGCTTACTCACCGCCATGTATCTATTCATTAGTGAATATCTGGAAGCCTCCATATGCTTCCATTCCATGTTCTCCGATGTCAAGGCCTTTTAATTCTTCTTCCCGTGAAACTCTTAATCCGATTATAACGTCTATGAGCTTAAATACAATGCCCATGGTTATAACTATAAATAATATTACCGACATGGAACCGAGCATTTGAATTCCGAGTTGTTTTAGCCCGCCACCGTAAAAAAGACCATTGTACGCTAGCCCTAAGCTTTCTTTACCGAAAAACCCAACCGCAAGTGTGCCCCAGATACCGTTCATTCCATGAACAGGAACCGCACCGACAGGATCATCGACATGAAGTTTGTCAAGCATTATAACTCCAAAAATTACAATGACCCCTCCTATGGCTCCGATTACTATTGCTGCCCATGGTTCGACAAAAGCACATGGAGCCGTTATCGCGACTAATCCCGCGAGCGCCCCATTCATAGCCATAGAAAGATCGGGTTTTCCGAATATCTTCCATACGGTGATCATTGCGAAGATCCCGCCTGCAGCTGCTGCCAGGTTAGTGTTTATCGCTACCAGTGCGATTAAACTTCCATCTCCCACATGAAGACTTGACCCAGGATTGAATCCAAACCATCCAAACCATAGAATAAATACTCCAAGAGAGGCAAGAGGAATGGAATGTCCCGCAATCACGTTCGGTTTACCATCAGGTTTATATTTCCCGAAACGAGGTTTAAGCATTATGGTGCCTACGAGTGCGGCAGTTCCACCGACTGTATGAACAACTGTCGAGCCCGCAAAATCCGCGAAGTTGAGAGTGGCTAACCAACCACTGCCCCATATCCAGTGACCGACTATAGGGTATATAAAAGCAGAAATTATGAATGAATATATGAGGTAGGCCTGAAATTTCATTCTTTCTGCCATACCTCCCGCGACAATAGTTGCAGCTGCTCCGCAGAATGCCGCCTGAAATAACCAGAAAGCGTAAAGCGGAACATTGGCCCCCGATTCGGCGCCTATCAGAAACCATCCTTTAAGCCCCAAAAAAGCGTTTCCTCTTCCGAACATTATCGCGTAGCCGAAAATAAAGAATCCGATAGAAGCCATACAAAAGTCCAGGAAGTTTTTAGTCAGTATGTTGCAGGTGTTTTTTGCGCGGATAAAGCCGGCTTCCACCATGCCAAAACCTGCTTGCATGAAGAATACAAGAAACGCGGCTAAAAGTACCCATAAAGTATCTAAACCTATTGCGCTTATGTCTAAAACTTCTTCTGTCATTTTTTTCTCCTTATATTTTTGATTTTTTTAAAGACTTAGCTCTCCGGGGATTTTTGGGAATAGAGTCGCGTCTTTTACGTGTTTGAGTCCGCATATATAACGTGTTATTCTTTCTATTCCGATCCCAAAACCTCCGGAGGGTGGAAGACCTAATTTCGCGAGTTCCAGATAAAGCTTATAGTCGTTTGGATCCAGGTCCTGGCGAATTATTCTTTCTTTTATTTTATCATACTTATTTTCTCGCATACCGCCGGAGAGCCCTTCGCCGAAACCCTCGGGGTATATTACATCCATATCAAGTAATATGCCGGGTCTTCTCGGATCTTCTTTATCGTAAAATTCTCTTTTCCAGTCAGGAATATCTATTAGCCAGAATGGATCCTTCATTTTTTTCGAAAGAATAACCTCAAAGTCTTTTCCATATTCATCCAATGCTTCTTTAAAGGAGATTCTTTCAAATGGAGTTTTGGGGGTTTTTAAATGACGATTAAAAAATTCAAGCTGTTTTTTGCAATTCTTTTTGACTTCTGTGAAAACATGGGTGAATATTTCTTCGCCAAGTTTGAGTAGTTCTTCCCGGGTCGCGCCTTTTACTTCGAGATCGAGTTGGGTAAACTCGAATAGATGCCGCCCCGAATCAGCGGTTTCTTTTGTCTCCAGACGTAGGTTAGGGGAGAAGCAGAAGAATTTATCGATTCCGCTTACAGCAATCATTTTATGAAGTATCATGCTTTTTGTTGTGGTATAGGTTTCTCCGTAGTATTCAAATTCGGTAGAGAAAACATCATGGCAGAGTGGGTCGGTTTCGGGTGATACCATAACAGCAGAAATTTCAAGGAAGCTATTATTGTAAAGGTAATTAACCATCGCCCTTCTAATTTGAGTTTTTACCTTAAGCATCTCCTTTATCGATGGATCGGTGAACCTATCGTGGTATTTTTTTGCGAGAATAGCCTCTTTACCTTTTTCAATTTTCTCTTCGACCATAATAGCCTCCTTTGGTTTATGAATTATTATTCGTTAATTTTGCATATTTATTCAAAAATTCCGAAATCAATATAGTTATTATTTTCTTTTTGTCAAGGGGTAAACTGGATTTTTGCTATTTGTGATTGAAGAATATAAATTTGCAATAAATTTCGATATTAACTATTGACCCATTTGATTTGAGGTTCTTGGTGATGGTTGTTGTCGAATGGCTTATATATTTTTATTTTTTTGCGTTAAAAGACTTGTTGCAATGATTGCGACTGTTGCCAGCGCGAATGAAACAACTCTTACAGTAATAAAATTATCGAGTTTTTCAATATTTGCCCAGATTATTGTGCTTATGGCACCGGTCAGCATTCCTGTCATGACTCCGTATTTTGTGGTTTTCTTCCATTTTAGTGAAAATAGAATAGCGGGTCCGAATGAAGCGCCCAATCCGCTCCAGGCGTAAGAGACCATAGTATATATAAGTTTTTCCGATTTTATCGCCAGGATAAATGCTGAAGCTCCTACAAGTAAGGTAATGATTCTCGAAGCCATTAATTGCATTTTCTCGGAAATTTTTCTGCGGAATATGTTATGGTATACATCTTCAGATAAGGCAGCCGATGCGACAAGCAGTTGCGAATCGGCTGTCGACATCATTGCCGCAATTGCCCCGGAAATTAAGATGCCGGCTAACCACAGGGGAAGAAGGGTGGTGGCGAGGTACGGCATAAGGAATTCCGAATCGGTTAAAGTTCCGGCAGGTACGAGTCCCTTGCCGACTACACCTATAAAAAATGCTCCAAAGAATGCTGGTATGCTCCAGGCGATGGCGATATTTCTGCTGATTCTTATTTTTTCGGGGTCTTTTATCGACATGTATCTGACGATTGTGTGAGGTTGTCCGAAGTATCCGAGTCCCCAGCTTAAGCCCCCTATTATGCCTGCTATAGCGGGCCAGCCTGTTTGATTTCCGAAGAGCGAGGAAAGCGTGAAGTCGATATTGTATCCTCCTTTTAAAACAGCAATGAAGCCGACTATGGGGAGTCCTACGAGGGTTATAATCATCAGTATTGCCTGCAGGAAATCTGTCCAGGCTACGGCTAAAAATCCTCCCATTAGAGTATAAAATACGATAACTATAGCTCCTATAATTATTCCGTTTAAGTGAGGTATTCCAAAAGTAGTATGTAGAGTCTTTCCGGCTCCGTTAAATTGCGCCGATACGTAAAGTGAATAGAAAAATATTATTATGAATGTAGCGATAATTTCGTTTACCTTATTTTCAGGACCAAAATTTCTAGAAAGGAAACCCGGTAATGTGATAGCATCCAGCTTTTCCGTTTTTACTCGCAGGTCTTTCGCGATTATGAACCACGCGGCTATGATTCCGCATATGCAGCCTATTGCGGTCCAGAGTTCTATAAGTCCTGCGGTAAAAACCATGGCGGGTAATCCTAATAGAAGCCACGATGATTCTCCGGATGCTCGCTCGGAGAAAGCGGTGACTAAAGGATTTAATCTTCTTCCTGCTATAATAAAATCTTCCTGGGTTTTTGTTAAGCGGTAAGTCCAGATGCCTATTCCTAAGATAATAGCTAAGTAAATAAGAAAACCTATTAAAACCGGATCCATTAATGCCTCCTTATTTTTTAAATAATAAATATAGCGAATCTTATGTCAAGGGTATTGGTAAAATTTAATAAGAAAGTTGACTTTTTTTATATGTGATATAATTTTAAGCAATGAAAGGCTATGAAGTTTGTTTGTTTATTATAAATACGATTCAAAATAAATCTAAGGGAAAGTTTTAGCTTAATATAATTTTGGGTTTTTTAGATTTTAAATATTAATGTAGGAGGTGAAATATGATAAAAAAGATAAAGCAAATCTTTCTGATTGTTCCAGTAGTTTTGGTTTTTTTTGCTAGCTTCTCGTTATTAGGAGCAGAAGAGTTATCTGTTAGTTGGATTGATCATAATAAAAACGGTAAAATGGATAAATATGAGAATCCCGAGATTCCTATTAATAATAGAGTTGTTGATCTTTTATCCGGAATGACTTTAAAAGAGAAAATAGGGCAGCTTCTTCAATACCCTTCTCCCGAATACTTATACGATGATATGGAAACAAGGAACTTTTCTCCTGATAAAGCCAAAAAATTATTAAAGGATCAAGAAATAGGTTCATTTCTGAAAAATATAGGAGATGGTCCGACAGAATGGGCAGAGATAGCCAACAAAATACAGAAAATTGCTCTTGAGGAAACAAGATTGGGAATACCGATAATTATAGGAGATGACATTATACACGGTTATGCAATGCTTGAAGGAGCAACGGTACTTCCTGTTAGATTAGGGCAGGCTGCTACCTGGAACCCGGACTTGGTCCGACGAGGAGCATCTTTGACAGCAAAGGAGAGTAGAAGTGTTGGGACACACTGGGCATTTGCTCCTACCCTCAGTGTAGTAAGGGACCCCAGATGGGGGAGAACGGAAGAGACCTTCGGGGAAGACCTATATCTTGTTTCAGAGATGGGAGTTGCAATAGTTAAAGGATATCAGGGAAAGACCTTAAACAGTGATAGTACAATACTTGCGGGTCCAAAACATTTTGCCGGTGATGGAGAATCTATAGGCGGTAGAAATGCTGACATTATAGATGTCTCGGAGCGGCATCTACGAGAGATAATTCTTCCTCCTTTCAAGGCAGCTGTCGAAGCGGGAGCGGGGAATATTATGCCTGCGCATCATGCTATTAATAATATACCATGCCATGCTAATTCAGAACTTCTGACCGGGATACTTCGTGAGGAGTGGGGTTTTGATGGGTTCGTCGTGTCGGATTGGGTCGATATTGAGAGAATGTACGAAAGATTCAATACTGCTTCTACAGTAGAAGAGGCCGGAAAGCAAGCGATTGAGGCAGGAATAGATATGGATATGTTGGGTTCCTGGAGAGGAGAGCCTGCATTTGGAAAACCTCTTTTGCGTTTTGTAGAGAAAGGTGAGGTCTCTCCGGAAACTATTGATACGGCGGTAAGTAGGATTCTCAGATGCAAATTCCGCCTGGGTCTTTTCGAAAAACCTTACGTGGATACAGAGCGAATTAACGATATTGTAAATTCCCCGGAACACCGGGAAGTTTCTTACAAGATGGCATGTGAATCAATAGTACTTTTAAAGAATAAAAATAATTTATTACCCCTTAATAAGAGTGAGATAAAATCCATTGCGGTCATAGGTCCCAATGCGGATAATCCTGCTCATCAGTTAGGTGACTGGACGGCAAAGGAACCCAGAGAAATGATATCTACGGTCCTTGATGGCATAAAGAATAAGGTATCTGAAGGAACCGAGGTTCATTATGTAGAGGGCTGTAAAATTCTGGGTGAGGAAGGCAAAGATTTTGATAAGGCGGTCGATGCGGCAAAGAGGTCTGATGTGGCTGTTGTAGTTGTCGGTGGTGCCAGCCAGCGTTACGACTGGGATTATAGGACTTGCGGCGAAAACCATGACAGAGCCCACCTGGATTTACCCGGCATTCAGGAGGAACTTGTTAAGGTAGTATATGAGACAGGAGTACCGGTGGTACTGGTGCTGATAAATGGTAGACCTTTGACCATCAATTGGGAATTTGAAAATGTTTCCGCTATTCTTGAGGCGTGGTATCCGGGACAGGAAGGAGGCAGGGCAATAGCGGATGTGTTGTTTGGAGATTTTAATCCGGGCGGTAAACTGCCTATAACTTTTCCCCGTTATGTCGGGCACATACCCGTATATTATGATATGGGACCAATTCGAGGTAGAGGAGGTTATGTGGCATCGGGACCCTATAATAAAATTGCTCCGATTTTTCCTTTTGGTTATGGTCTGAGTTATACTGTTTTCGAATACGATAATTTGAAGATTATACCCGAAAAAACAGATGAAACCATCGAGGAAATCAAGATTAGTCTGGATGTCAGAAATGCCGGAAATCTTAAAGGCGATGAAGTTGTGCAGCTTTACGTCAGAGATAATTACGCATCGGTGTTGAGACCTTTAAAGCAACTTAAAGGATTTAAGAGGATAACGCTTCTCCCCGGGGAAAGTAAAAAGATAACTTTTCATCTTCCTGTAGAAAACCTTGCTTTTTATAATAAGAATAACGAAAAAATCGTTGAACCGGGATCTTTCCATATAATGATAGGTAGTTCTTCGGAAGATTTAAGACTGGAAGGAGAATTAAATTTTGTTGGGAATGTGATGAAGATTAATGATAAGGAAATGTTTACCAGGGTATCTCTTAAATAAAGGTAGTCAATATATCCCTGTATAGCGGATTTGTAATATCAATTATAGGGAGTTTTTAAGTCATTAGGACCATTCAAAGGGTGGATACTGTTTAAGCTGTTCTAAATAGAGACGATAGATAGACTTAAAATCGAAAAAATTTCTGGGAATTCTCAACTTCTCTATTGTTCAGCCCTCATTTTTTCCTGATAGAAGTTTTGCATTATATAAAAAGCTTTCTTTTTAGAACCACGGTTGGAAATTAAGCCCTTAAGGTTGAAATAATCTTGAATCCCGGGAAGATGACGTCTTGGAGACATAAAATCCTTAAGAATCCATGGGGTTGTGCCTCTTAAGAAGCTGATTCTCTTTAGCATAGAAACTTGATGCTTGTAAATATTTTCTTGATATTCTTCGGACCACATTGTGAGTGTGTCTCCGTGGAAGCCATATAAAGCTCCTCCTCCAAACTCACTGATGATAAGAGGCTTATTGTATATAGTTTCCCATTTTATGTTGTCACACTTATCCGGAGGCCCGTCGTACCATCCTATATATTCGTTGCATCCTAAAACATCAAGCTCTTTCCCAAGTGGGTCATCTATTATAACTGTATTCTTATCCTTGTAGTGAATTTCTAAAGCAGCTGTAATCAGTCTTGTTGGATCTTTCATACGCGTAAACTGCACCAGTTTTTTAATAAAATCGAGACGGAGTTTGGAAAGGGGCGTCTCGTTAGCCATTGACCAGAGTATTACTGAAGCTCTGTTTTTATCTCTTGTTATGAGTGCAGATAGTTGATTCTTGGCATTAATAAAAGTTTCCTTGTTTTCCCATTGAATGGTCCAGTAAACGGGAATTTCTGCCCATACCATAATACCCATACTGTCTGCCACTCTGACCATATTCTCATTATGCGGGTAATGAGCAAGTCGGACGAAATTGCAATTAAGCTCTTTTGCCCAATTAAGAAGTATTTTTGCGTCTTCTTTGTTGAACGCCCTGCCGCTGCGCAGTGGTGCATCCTCATGAATAGAAATACCTCTGAGGAAAACCGGTTTGCCGTTTAACGATATTTCCCGTCCATTAACCTCTATGTTTCGAAATCCTATTTTGTCTGTAACTTCATCTGTTTTTGAGGATATTACAATACTGTATAATTTTGGATTTTGTGGAGTCCACAGTTCAAAATTACCTTTAAAGGATACTTTGGCAAATCCTTCTTTATTTGTTTTGAAGCTTCTTTGAATATCAAGTTCCGGGATTTTGATTGCTACCTCCTGGTCTAATTCTTTCCCGTTGAGCTTAATCCATCCCTCTATCTTTTCTTGTGAACCTTTTGCAAGTTGTATCATGTAATCCTGGATAAAAGTTTCCGGGACTGTAACTAACATAACTTTTCTAGTTAACCCACCGTAATTCCACCAGTCAAAATTTAAGGTGGGAACCCCTTCGGCATGTCTTTTGTTATCGACTTTTACTATTACAAAATTCCCTTTTTCTTTTAATTTTTGCGTGATTTCAAAATTAAATGGAGTAAAACCTCCTGTGTGTTCTCCTATCTTTTCGCCATTTAAGTAGACGATAGCGTTAGAATTCGCAGCTCCAAAATATATGAATACTCTTTTATCTTGGTTTTTATTATAATCAAAAGATTTTTTATACCAGATTGTTCCCTCATAAAACAGGAGTTTATCGTTTTGAGTATTCCAATCTCCCGGGACCTGCAAAGTAGGTGAAATATCAAAATCGTATTCAACTCTGTCACTCTTTTTTTTAGGTTTTATATTCTTGAAATACCCATTCTCATGAGGTTTGTAACGGTAATCATAATAACCGTTTTCAAAGGGATCGATAATTATATTCCATTTTCCGTTTAAACTTGTTTTATTTCGGTTTTCGATATTGATTATTAGTTCTGAAGCTGTTGTGATAATTGATAATGAAAATAAAATAACTAATTTAAATTTGAAACTATTATCCATCTTTGCCTCCTGTTTTTTTAAATGATAGCGTAGAGTGGTTAAGTGTCAAGACCCCTTTCGGATTATTAGAATCCGAGTTGAGTAGTTAAGGCAAAAGAAATTAAATCTTTGCGCTATTAGTATAATTTGTTGTTTCTCTTGGATGTTGTGGGTTGAGTTTTGTTTTGACGCATGACTCAAGGCTCTTGACTTGTGACTATTTTATTGCATTGACAATTGAAATCACTTGTATATTTTTAATAAACTAAGGGGATTGAATGTTTGAAGATTTAAAGACTATTATTTCACGAGTTGATGCAAATTATGCGGATATTCGCTATGAAATAAAAAAAGAGATTAAAATAGTTTTTAACGGGAAAGAATTAACAAATGTTACTTCCAATTCTACCGATGGATATGTTTTGAGGATTTTAAAAAACGGAGGTTTGTCTTCCGTTGCTTTCACTAAAATGGAAGACGCGGATGAGGCTATCCGAAGCGCAACCCGAAATGCAATGCTGATTTCCGAGAATATCAAGGAACCTGTAAGATTTGCTAAAACAGAAATTATAAAGGACACATTTATACCGAAACTTGATGAAGACCCACGAAATATCTTGCTTTCCGAAAAAATTGAATTAACAAAGAAATACAACGATATTCCTTTAAAACACAATAATGTTGTTACTACAAATGTTGGATACACTGAATTAATTCGAGAAAAATATTTTGTTAGTACAGAAGGAAGTGAAATTAGAGAAGATTTAGTTACAAATGGTATAAGTGGATTAATAACTTCAAGTGACGGTAATATATTTCAAAATGTTAGAGTGGGATTTGGCGGAAGTAACGGTTTTGCTGTAGTACGGAATCAGGATGAAGAATTCCAGAAAAAAACTTCGATAGTTCTTGAACTTTTAAAAGCAAAACCCATTGAAGGTGGAGTATATAAAGTTGTTATTAATCCTGATCTGGCTGGTGTTTTTACTCATGAGGCTTTCGGACATTTTTCTGAGGCTGATCTTATCGAAGATAATCCTTCTATGAGAGATAAAATGAAGATTGGGGTAAAATTGGGAAATGATATAGTTAATATTATTGACGATCCTACAATACCGGGGCAGTTAGGTTTCTATAAATATGATGATGAAGGGGTAAGGGCTCGACCCACACAGCTCATGAAAAATGGTGTTCTTGTTGGAAGATTGCATTCGAGAAGAACAGCCGCCGCGTTTGGTGAACCTCTTAGCGGTCACTGTATAGCGGAAGATTACCGCTACGCTCCGATCATAAGAATGGGTAATATTTTTATCGAGCCTGGAGAAGGTACATTTGATGACCTTGTTTCGGAATTGGAAGAAGGTTTATATATTCTCGACGCAAAGGGAGGGCAGACTAGTGGGGAAAATTTCACGTTTGGCGCTCAATACGGTTATCTGGTAAAGAAAGGGAAGTTAGAAGAGATAGTTAGGGATATTAATATTTCAGGAAATCTTTATCGAACTCTTGAGAATATATCCGCAGTCGGAAATGATCTGGAGCTTTTTAAATTCGGAGGTGGATGTGGAAAAGGTCAGACTAATATTCGCTCTTGCTTTGGTGCTCCTCATATTTTAATAGATAATGTTGTGGTTGGTGGTGAATAATGAAAAAAATGATAAAGCTTGCTGAGAATAGGTGCGATAAAGCGGAATTATTTTCTCTCGAAGAAAAGACTGATGTGATAAAGTTCGAAAATTCGCAGTTAAAAGATATAGACACTAAAATACAATCAGGTATAAGCCTTAGAATACAAAAAGACGGTAAAATAGGATCCGCGTACACGAAAAATCTTTACGATAGGGAAGAGCTTCTACAAAATGCCTTAGATTCACTTGCGGGGGGAGTCGAGGCTTCATTTAATTTTCCTCTTACCGAGAAATTGCCCGAACTGGGGACTTATGACTCATCTATCGATAGTATTACTGCTGCTGATGTTGTAGAAGAATGCAAGAGAATCAACGATATAATTTCTCCGAAAAGAAAAGGTCAAGTTAATTTGTATGCGGAACTTAATAGAAGTAATGTGAATATTATGAATAGTTACGGTACAGATCTTGGCGCAAAATTTTCCAGATACTCCTTAGGGGTGGAGATACTGTATCCTGCTTCCTATTCCGCAATAAGCCGAACTTTAATTGATAAGAAATTCAAAAAGGCGGACGAAAAATACCTGAATTTTATTTTGGATACTTACAACAAATCTTTAAAAGAAGTAAAAATTAAAAAGGGAAGGATGAAAGTTTTATTTTTGCCTGAGGTGATGTATGTTCTTATATGGAGGTTATTAAGGGGAGCAAATGGCAGGAGTATTTATAATAAGGAATCTCCTATTGTAAAAAAGATAGGGGAGAAGATATTTGATGAGAAGTTAACAATATATGATGATCCTCTTAACGATAAGATGCCGGATGCTCGAAGTTTTGATGATGAAGGTGTTCCCTGTAAGCATCTTACCTTAGTAGAGGACGGAGTATTGAAAAGTTTCTATTATGACCTTTATTACGCGGAAAAGATGGGTGTAGAATCTACGGGACATGGTTTTAAATCTTCTGTTTGGGGTGGAGAAACGGTTTCCATGAAACCTGCACCCGCGCTTGAACATTTATATATAAAGCCCGGTGATAAAAATTTTACTGAGTTTTTATCTTTGATGGATAAGGGCATAATTGTAGCTGGTGCCCTCGGCGCGCACAGCGGTAATATACCGAATGGTGATTTTTCAATAGGTGTCGCTCCTGGTTTATATGTGGAAAATGGAGAAATAGTCGGGCATGTAAAAGATGCGATGGTTTCCGGAAATATTTATGATACCATGAAAAATGTTATCGCTATCGAAGATACTTATCACCCGGCTTATATGGGTACATTTCCTGCAATATTATTTGATGATATCTCGCTTACTATTTAAATGTTAAAATTAAAGGAGGGGGAATGAATTTTTTCAAACTTAAAGAACACAATACTTCCGTAAAGACTGAAGCTATCGGAGGTGTTACAACATTTATGACCATGGCTTATATTATATTTTTTCAGCCGATGATTCTTTCTCAGGCAGGTATGGATTTTGGTGCTGTTATGATGGCAACAATAATTTCTTCTGTTATTGCTATTCTTATTATGGGTCTTTACGCCAATTATCCTATAGCACTTGCTCCGGGGATGGGAGAAAATTTCTTCTTTGCCTTTACTATTATCATTGGAATGGGAGTAGTCTGGGAAAAAGCTCTGGGAATTGTTTTTATTTCCGGTATTTTATTCGTAATATTAACACTTTTTAAAGTTAGAGAATTAATTGTCAATACGGTTCCGGAAAGTTTAAAAAAATCAATCGCTGCCGGTATAGGGATTTTTATTACCTTTATCGGACTTCAATGGGCGGGAGTTATTGGGGATAGTCCCGGAACATTAGTTGCCCTTGGTAGGCTAAATACCAATTATACACTATTATTTTTTATCGGGCTAATTATTATATTTTTCTTATACGCGAGGAAAATAAAAGGTGCAATTCTATGGGGGATACTTATTACTGCGATTGTCGGAATTCCCATGGGTATAGTTGAATTTGAAGGAATAGTTTCCAAACCCCCTTCCTTAGCTCCGACGTTTTTCAAGCTTGACATATTAGGAGCTCTCCACTGGGAATACATTGTCCCTATTCTGGTTCTTTTCCTGCTGGATTTCTTTGATACAGTCGGAACTTTGATAGGCGTTAGCTCACATGCTAATTTGCTTGACGAAAAAGGAAATTTACCCAGGGCAGGTCGGGCTCTGATGGCGGATGCAATAGGAACAGTTGCGGGAAGTTTATTTGGAACTTCTACAGTTACAAGCTATATCGAAAGTGCAACAGGAGTAAGTGAAGGTGGAAGAACCGGTTTATCTAATGTTTTTACATCTGCCTGTTTCTTGCTGGCAATATTTTTCTATCCTCTCATAAAAGCAATCGGCGGCGGCTATCAGGTTGGGAATAGTACTTTTTATCCTGTTACCGCACCTGCGCTTGTTCTTGTCGGCGCTCTTATGATTAAAAGTGTTGCAAATATAAAATGGGATGATGTAACCGAGGCAATTCC
>Ga0307433_1000017_pt1 | contig 158025 bp, 120 predicted proteins | sample SalMarWE160210MG_FD_202166 | JGI IMG/M metagenome (GOLD analysis project Ga0307433, IMG submission 202166) | Salt marsh sediment microbial communities from the Plum Island Ecosystem LTER, Massachusetts, United States - WE1603-210 | ecosystem: Environmental > Aquatic > Marine > Intertidal zone...
TTTCTACCGCACTTTAGTGCGGGTTAAGGGCCTTTAGGCCCCCGTGGGTTAAATCCAGAGAACGGGCTAAAGCCCTAAAGACGCCGACTAAAGTCGGGTAGAAAACTCTGTGTTGCTCCGTGTAAGTCCGTGGTAAGTTTTCTTCTGTTCTACCGCACTTTAGTGCAGGTTACTATGGAGTGTGGTAACTACTGTTGACGTATGCTGTGACAGGAGTCACAGCACTCCAAACGGGCTAAAGCCGGGTAGAACAGCCTCATATATCCCTTTGGCTGCCTCTTTTCCGTAAACATCTCCTCAAGCGATGGCTTCGCAGCACACCTCTCTTTTCTCATAATACAGCAAAAAGGGTGGCTTGCCCCTCTTGGTTTTGCATTCCGAGAGCCTTAGGGTAAATTGCAATTCCCAAACCCCTGGTCGAACCCAACTCTGCTACATATTTTAAGAAAAATCATTCTCTTTAATCCCTTGATAAGGAACGAATTATGATTTAAAGGGGGGAGTATTCCCTTTTAGGTATGATTGTATGGCAAGGGGATTGCTATGTAACTTCTGCAGACAAATGGGAACAGTTAAGCAGAAAAGAGCAAAAGGAGGGCTACCGATGCATGAGGTGATGAAGGCTGCCGAGGCAGCAGAATATCTCCGGTTTCATGTGAAAACCCTCTGCAGGCTAGCCAGGATGGGAAAGGTGCCCGCCTGCAAGGTGGGTAACGAATGGAGATTTGTCAAGGAAACCCTGGATCGTTGGCTACGAACCTGGGGCGACAGATAACCATAAAAACACCCGGAGGACAATGGAAGATCTGGGCTCTCAGATAGAACAGTTGAGTAAGAGGGTGGAGAATATGGAGAGGATGGTGGAGGGGATTCACCGGGTAAGCCTGGAGATGGTGGGGAGCTACAAGGTGAAGCTCACTATGGAGCTTGTTTTTGGTCTCTTGAGCGAGTTCTATGGTTGTGGGAAGGGGGTTCTTCTCTGGAGGAAAGGGGCTAATTTCGTTCCGGCAGGTGCTTGGGGGATGAGGGGGATGGATGATGAATGGCGGATAGAGGCAAAGAGATTTTTCCCTTACTTAAAGGGTGAGAGGGAGCCATTCCCCCTTTCCCGTCTACCTGCAGCCCTTTTGCCTCCTTCCTTGGATGGTTTGCATATCCTTCTTCCCCTGCGTGGGAAGAGGGGGCTTATGGGGATACTCCTTTTAGGCCCGGAGGGTGAAATAGCCTGGGAACCGACGGAGGAAAGGATTCTACAGGTATTAGCTAATTTCCTGGTTCTTTCCCTGCAGAAGGAGAGGCTCTACCTGAAGGCCACTAACCTCTCTAAGAGGTTCAAGGCGCAATTGGAGTTGGCCACCAGGGAGTTGCGGGCGCTCAACAAAGAGTTGAAGAAGAAGATATACAACCTCCACAACCTATTCCAGGTGAGCACTAACGTTTATGCCATATTTGACATTAATCATCTCTTCAATTCGCTACTTCTCACCATATTGGGTCAATTGGGGGCCAAAAGTGCCACCATTTTTCTGACGGCTGGGGATGGAGAAGGGAGGTTAATCCCCAAATTTTATAAGGGGATGAGAAGCGAGGAGATTTCCAACCTGGTTTTGAAAAGGAAGGGAGGGTTCCCTCGTTTCATCGCCGGGAAGGGGATACCTGTTCTGGCCTCCCAGATCGATGAGTCCCTATCTAAGGAAAGGGAGTTTGCCCAGCTAAGAGAACTTGAACTTGAGCTCTTCGCCCCTCTCTTGGTATCGGGGGAACTGATGGGCATACTGGCCTTAGGGGGAAGGATGAACGGAGAGCCCTATCACCCAGAGGATCTGGAGATGCTGGCCATTCTCACCAATATGGCGGGGGTGGCCATTGGAAATGTGAAGGAGTATAAGAAGGTGGAGAAGCTTTCCTATACCGATGGGATGACCGATCTCCACAACTACCGGTATTTTTCTAACCGCTTAGAGGAGGAGATAATTAGGGCAAAGAGGTATGATCGCCCTCTCTCCCTGATAATCTTGGATGTCGACTACTTTAAGAACTACAACGATAACTTAGGGCATCAACAGGGCGATCTGGCCCTGCGTGAGCTCTCCGAGATATTGAGGAAATCTGTGCGCAAGATCGATGTTGTCTCCAGATATGGGGGGGAGGAATTCTGTGTGATCATGCCTGAGGTGAAGAGTGCGGGCTGTAAGAAGTTTATGGAGAGGCTGCGGAAGAAGGTGGAAGATCATCATTTCCCGGGGGAGGAGGTGCAACCGCAGGGGCAAATCACCATAAGTCTGGGCGGGGCAACTTTCCCCCAGGATGCAGCCGCTATGGACGAACTCATCTACAAGGCGGATTTCTCCCTCTATGAAGCTAAGAGGAAAGGCCGGAACTGCTCGGTTAGCTATGGGGGGTCACCCCCAACTCGGAAGATTATGCCAGCAATCCTGCGAGGTTGAGATGGAAGGAGTTAAGCAAATGGGGATTTCCCCGGGGAGTGAAGATTGGTCGGATCTCAACCGGGAGTTGAAGAGGAAGATCTTTGACTTGAGTAGCATCTATGACCTCTCCAGTCAGTTACAGAAGGAAGAGGACATGGAGAGGTTGGTCAACATCTTCCTCCTTAGCTTGGTGGGCAAGCTGGGATGTGTATCAGCCTCCCTCCTCTTACCCGATGAGAAGGGGACCTTCAGGGTTAAGTACGGTAAGGGAGTTAATTGGGAGAGGGCAGCCCAGCTAAGGGTTACGGGGGAGTCTCCCCTTTGGGAGGAGTTAAGGAGAGAGGGTTATTTTTTCAGCGAGAGCGTAGCTCAGAGGGCGGAGAGGGATGTGCGCAGGATAATCCAGGCTACCGGAGCCAAGCTCCTCTTCTTTATCCCCTTCCGGGATGGGCAAAAGGCCTGCTTGACCTTGGGGGATAAGGTATCGCGAAGCCCGATCCGGGAGGAGGACCTGCAGATAATCTCTATCCTCTCCCATCAGATGTCTGCTGCCCTGGAGAGCCTGGTCCTCTTCAAGGAACTGAAGGATATGTATACCAGCGCGGTGATGGCCCTGATCGCCGCCGTGGAGGCGCGGGACCCATATACCAAGGGGCATGCGGAGCGCACCAGTCGTTGGGCAGTGAAGATCGCGCGGGAGATGGGAATGGGGGGCGAGGAGTTAAAGAGGTTTGGCTTCAATGTCCTTCTCCACGACATCGGGAAAATCGGCCTGAAAGAGAGCATAATCTGGAACCATCCGGGCAATCCCCTCACCCCCCTGCAGTGGGAGGAGGTGAGGTTACATCCCCAGGTGGGGGCCAAAATCCTGCGGGAGGCTAAGTTCTTAGATGAGGCGGTGGAACTGGCCCTCCGTCATCACGAGAGGTTTGATGGGAAGGGTTACCCGGATGGGCTCAAAAGGGAGGAGATTCCCCTCAAGGTGAGGATATTGAGTGTGGCCGATTCTTATGATGCGATGATCATCGATCGGCCTTACCGCAAGGCCCTCTCCCCCCAGGAGGCAATGGGGGAGTTGATCGGGGGCCAGGGGACCCAGTTTGACCCTCAGGTGGTGGATGCTTTTCTGCGGGTTTTGCAGAAGGATCAGCTTTCGCAGGTTATCGCGGATCTCGCCCAGGGAGCAACCCTCCCCAAGGGGAGTTCTGGGGACGTTTCCCCAATGGTTAATTAGGTTGTTGATGCCAGACGATAGGAGGAGATAAAAGGTGAGAACGGTTGACGGAAGGTATGAGCTGGTAAAAAAGTTGGGAGAGGGGGGGATGGGGGAGGTCTGGCTGGTCAAGGACAGGGAGAATGAAGGCAAGGAGATGGCCCTGAAGGCTATCTCCCCCCAGGTGATCGGGGGGAAGGGAAGCGGATGCTTCCAGCACGAATTTGAGTTGCTCAGCAAATTGCGGCATCCCAATCTGGTGGAGGTGTATGATTTTGGCCAGGCCGAGGTGGGTTGTTTCTTTACCATGGAGTATGTGATCGGGGAGGATCTCTTCTCCTATGCCCAAAAGAACCCGCCCTCCCAGCTTATGGAGGTGGTGGTGGGGGTGCTGCGGGCTTTGGAGTATATCCATTCTCGGGGGCTCATCCATTATGATGTGAAGCCGGAGAATGTTAGAATAGGGAAGAAGGGGCAGGTGGTCAAGCTGATGGACTTGGGTTTAGCCGGGGAGGGGGGGATGACCGCTGCGGGGAGGGTAAAGGGAACATTGGCCTACATCGCCCCGGAGATAGCCCGGGGGATAGAGGTGGATAAGAGGGCAGACCTCTACTCTTTAGGTGTTACCCTCTGGTATATACTCAGCGGTGAGCTTCCCTATGGGGGGAAAACCCCCTGGGAGGTGATGAGAAGTCAGGTGGGTAAAGGGGGCCTTGCGGTTCCCGCCAACTTTGCCCCGCCCTGGAAGGATGTTCTCCTCAAACTGCTCTCCCCAGAGCCCTCCGAGAGATATTCCAGCGCTAACGAAGTGATCAGGGCGATCAGCAAGCTTACTGGGAAGAAGTTTCCTACTGAAACCCAGGAAACGAAGATAAGCTACATATTGAGTGGGAAGTTTGTGGGCCGAGCCAAGGAGCTAAAGCGGCTTACGCAGATTATGAAGGGAAGGTTTACTGGTGATGGGGGAGGGGAACCGGCCCTGGTTCTCTTAAAGGGGGAAAGGGGGGTGGGGAAGAAGAGGCTCTTGCGGGAGTTGAAGTATAGGGCCCAATTGGAGGGGTTTAGCTTCTACTCGGGCAGGTGCTATGAGGAGGGGGGAGACCCCTACGGGCCCTGGGCGGAGATACTCCGTCGGCTGGTGGTGACCTTGAATATGGAAGATCCGACGCTGCAGCCATATTCGCCGGAGTTAGTGAAGCTCCTTCCCTCCCTCATCGCTGCCCAACCCGCACCGGAGCTGGAGCCAGGCCAGGAGAAGCTGCGGCTCCACGAGACGCTCACCAACTTCTTCGGCCAGATCTCCTCGGCCAAGCCCCTTTTGTTGAACCTCACCGATATGCAGTGGGCGGATGAGGGAACCCTGGAATTCCTCTCCTATCTGGCCAGGAATAGCAGGCAGGAGAAGATATTCATCTGTTGCGCCCTGCAGGATGGTGAAGGGCAACCGGCCCTCATAAAGGGGATGGAGGGCGAGGACTATTGCCAGACCATTTCCCTGGACAGGTTGAGGACAGCCGAGATGGAGGAGCTGATTGCCTCTATGTTAGGGATCAAGCAGGTTCCCCCAGGGTTGGAGGGGAAGGTGATTAAGCGGACTGGCGGCAACTCCCTGTTGTTGGAGGAGACGATGAAATCCCTCAGCGAGGAGGGGATCATCTACCGCCAGGACGGTAGGTGGAGATGTAACTCAGATCGGCTAACCGCATTTGAGGTCCCTGGTTCGGTAAGTGGGGCGGTGGAGAAGAGGTTAGAGAGACTCTCCCCTGAGGAGTTAAAGGTTTTACGGGCACTTGCGGTGATCAACCATCCGGTTGAATTGCAACTCCTCTGGAAGATCCTCTCCTTGCCCCCCGAGGGCCTGCATGTAGTGGTTGCCGATTTGGAGGCCAAAAGGTTGGTGAGGAAGAGCTGGCACTCCGGGAGACCTATCGGGGAGATCTCCCAACAGACCACCTCCAACCTGGTCTATTCCCGCATCCCTGCCCAGGAGAGGAAAACCTTACATCAGAAGGTGGGGTCAGTGCTGGAAAAGGGGAAGGTGGGAGCAGAGGAGCTTGCCTACCACTTCCAGAGGGGTTTAGGAGGGGCCAAGGTGGCCACCTATTGCTGGAAGGCGGGGCTGAGGGCCAAGAAGCTTTATAGCAATGAGAGCACCATCTCCTACTTCCAGTCTGCCTTGGAAAATTTGGGGGAGGAGAAGAGAGGGCTCAGGGCCAAAATCCTTGGTGAATTGGGGGAAGTCTTTAGGCATACCGGTGAGTTGGAAAAGGCTATCCAGGTCTATGAACAGGTTTTAAGGGATTATGGCGCGGAGTTGAACCAGCGACCAAAGGTGCAGCTTCATATCAAGTTGGCCACTGCCTGGGAGAACAGGTCGCAGTATGAAAAGGCCCTGGCTGTGCTCCAGGAGGGAAGGGAGTTTTTGGGGGAGGGGGCGCAGGGGAGGCTTCCTGCCGAAATCATGGCGGATATGGCTATGGTGGAGCTGAGGAAAGGTGATTTTGACTCCTGCTTGCGGCTCGGCCAGCAGGGTTTGCAGGTTTTAGGCTCCCGAAAGACCTGCCGGGAGGGTGGGCTGCTCTATAATGTGCTGGGAAATGCTTACTTCTACCGAGGAGAGCCCAAGAAGGCGGAGAAGTTCTACCAGAAGAGCCTGGGGATAAGGGAGAAATTGGGGAATCAGAGAGCCGTCTCTTCATCGCTGAACAACTTGGGGAACATCTACTTCATGCAGGGGGAACACAGCAAGGCTGTGGACTACCATACCCGCAGTATGGAGATATCCGAGAGGATCGGAAACATTATGGGTGTCTCCGGTTCCCACATCAACCTGGGCAATATCTACCAGGTAGGGGGGCAACCCTCTAAGGCATTAAGCTACTTTCAGAAATCCTTGGAGATTAACCAGCGGGTGGGGGATAAAAATGGGCAGGCCTCCTGTATGAACAATATCGCTGGCATCCGCATAGACAAAGGTGACCTCCAGGGGGCAGCCGACCTCTTCCAGTCCAGTCAAGAGATCTTTCGCCAGATAGGGAATAAGTTCGGTGAGGCAATGTGTTACGCTAACTTAGGGATAACCTTCTTTGCTCGAGGGAAGTATTCCCAGGCCTTAAGCTTCTATCGGAAGGGTCTGAAGATGGCTCGGTTGCTGAGTAACTCCTCACTGCAGGCTACGTCTCACAACAACTTGGGAGAGGCCTACCTCGCCTTAGGGGAGGTGAAGGGAGCGAGGAAGGAGATAGAGGAGGTTATCTCTATAACGGAGAAAAGTGGAGAGAAGCGGCTCTTGGCGGAGGCTTACAATCTTTTGGGCAAGGCCGAGCTGACCACGGGAGAAATCTCGCGGGCGGAGGCTGCCCAGAGGAAGGCCTTGGAATACTCCACCCTGTTGGGGGATGAGCGGTTCCGGGGGCGGGCCTTTGTCGATTTGGGTCACATCGCCCTGAGGCAGGAAAAGGACGAGGAGGCCCTGGGTTATTGTGAGGAGGCCCTTTCCATTGCGGAAAGGCAGGGAGCCAAGGAGCTTTTGGCCGAGGCTTTCCTGCTCAGGGGCCAGGTGGAGGGGCGGCGCAGTTGGGGCAATAGATCGAGGGCCCTGAAATTCTTGGAGAGGACGATCAATCTCGCCCAGGAGATGGGGGTCCCTGAGCCGAACTGGAGAGGCCACTACCAGATGGGCAAGCTTTATCAGGAAGGCAAGTTCCTCCAAAAGGCGCTGCGCCACTATGCAGAGTGTGTGTCCATATTCAAGTCCTCCTGCTCTCAGATCAAAGTGGAGAGGCTTAAGTGGAGCTATCTTGAGGAGAAGGGGAGGCGGGAGGTCTTCGAGGCGATAAAAAAGCTAAAGAAAATCGCTCCATAGCCGAATATTATTAGAGGAGCTAATTATGGGTAGAAGGAAGAGTAGAACCATAGAGGGGTTTTTCCGGGAGGTGGATGGGCAGATAAAGGAGCTGGAGGGCAGATTGGGCCCATTTCAGGGAGAGCCATTAGGGGAAGGGGGGGTGAACTTAAAGAAGATGTTGGAAATCTCCCGGGCGATGAATTCCACATTAGAGCTCGCCCACCTCTTAAGCTATGTGATGGACAAGGTGGTAGAGATCACCAGGGCGGAGAGGGGTTTCCTTATCTTAGTGGGGAAGGGGGGCAACCTGGAGTTTAAGGTGGCTCGCAACCTGAGCCGGGAGGAGATAGCCAGCGCCGAGTTCGAGATCAGCCATTCGATAATCGGGGAGGTAGTGAAGACCGTCCAGCCTATGCTTATAGAGAACGCATTTGAGGATGGGAGATTTGCCCAACAGGTCAGCGTGAGGGATTTGGAGCTGCGCTCCATTATGTGTGTTCCTCTGCAGGTCAAGGGCAAATTAACTGGCGTGGTCTATGTTGACAACCGTTCCGTAGTCGGCCAGTTTGATCAGGATGACCTCGACCTCCTCATCCTCTTTGCCAGCCAGGCGGCCATTGCCATAGAGAACGCCCGGCTCTATGAGGATCTCCACCGCTCCCAGGAGGAGATTAAGAGGTGGAACAGGGAGCTGGAGAGGAAGGTGGAGGAGAAGACCAGGGAGATCAGAACCTCGGAGGAGAAATATAGAGCCTTAGTGATGAATGCCTTGGCTGGCCTTTATATATTTCAAGACAGCAAGTTCAAGTTTGTGAATCCAGAGATAGAGTCGATCACTGGATATAGTCGAGAGGAGATAATAGGAAAGAGCTTCTGGGAGGTAGTTGCTCCCCATGATAGGAAGCTGGTTAAGGAGAGGGGACTGAGAAGGGAGGGGGGAGAGAAGGTTGAAAGCCATTATGGTTTTAAGATTGTGAGGAAGGATGGTGAGTTGCGGGATGTGGAGGCTCTGGCCTCCCGCATAAAGTATGAGGGGAAACCAGCAGTGCAGGGCTGGATTAGGGACATTACCGAGGAGAAATGGGCACGGGAACAGACAAAACGGGGGTATAATCGGGTTAAGGAGTTAACCAGCATTGCCGGCAGCATCTTACGGGAGAGAGACCTAAAGAAGATATTGGATCAAATTGCCACCGCGGTAAAGGGGTTTGCCGGTTTCGGGAGGGTATTGATCTCCCTTATGGATAGGGACTTCAACGGCCGTCTAGTCTCCTTCGTGGGCCTGACCAAGAGAGAGGTGGAGGAGGTAAGGGGGAAGAGTATGACCCCTGAGGAGAGGAGGATGGTCTTCAGTGACCGTTGGCTGTTGGGCGGTTCATATTACATTCCCCACGATCAGATGCCCTTCCAGGATAGGGGCATACCCAGCCGGGCACCGCAGGGGGGCTTCCTGGGTTGGCACCCCAATGACCTGCTTCTCATACCCCTGCGGGGGACCAAGGGGAGGTTTATCGGTTACATCTCGGTGGATGAGCCAGATGATGGACGAGTCCCTACGGCGGAATCCTTGGTTCCCGTGGAGCTTTTTGCCAAGTTAGCCTCCGTGGCCATCGAGAACGCCAACCTCTTTAGCGAACTCCAGCGCCGGCTCCAGGAACTAAATACCCTCAACCGCATTGGTGAAGTTCTTAGTTCCACCTTGGAGCTGGATGAGCTGCTGCCGGAGGTATATAAGCAGGCCAGCAGGGTAATGGATACCACCAACTTTTACATTGCCCTCTACGATGAGGGTTTAGATGAGATTGAGTTCGTCTTCACGGTGGAGGGGGAGAGACAGCTCACGGATCCTCCGGTGAAAAGGTGGGGCGGAAAGGGGATGACCGAATATATCATTCGAAACAGGGCGCCGCTCCTCGTGAAGAGGGATGTTGACAGGTGGCAAAAGGAGCAGGGGATCGAAATGATTGGGAAGCCCGCCTCCTCCTGGCTGGGTGTGCCGATCATTGCCGGGGAGAAGGTGTTAGGGGTCATTGGCGTGCAGAGCCACACCCAGGAAAACAGCTATGATGAGGGTCATCTCGAGCTGCTCTCCACCATTGCCTCCCAGGCCGCGGTAGCTATGGAGAACGCCAGACTCTTCGATAGATATGAGATGAAAGTAAACCAGCTCTCCACCATCTTAGAGGTGAGCAGGAGCCTCTCCCTCACCCTTTCCTTTGATGAGGTCCTCTCCGAGATCGCCTCTGATGTGCAGGGGCTTCTCAAGGGTGACCTCTCCGTTCTCTACGTCTTGGAGGAGGGGGATATATTAAGGCCAAAGGCGGTGATGGGCAATTATGCCCAAGAGATAATCGCCCATTCCCTGCAGGTAGGGGTTGGCCTGGCCGGATCCGTGGCCAAGAAGGGGAGCGCGCAGATACTAAATGATCTCCAAAGGGCCAAGAGGGATAGGCTTCCCATTAAGTCCCCGCTGACCCAATCCCTCCTCTCGGTTCCCCTTCTCTCCAAGGGAAAGATACTGGGCGCACTTACCGTGGCTCGGTTGGGGGAGGGAAGGAAATTTGCCCGGGAGGAGCTGGAACTCTGTGAGATCTTTGCCTCCCAAGCTGCGGGGGTATTGGAGGATGCCCAGCTCTTCGATGAGATAAACCGCGCCTATGAGCAGTTGAAGCTTACCCAACAGCAGCTTGTGCAGGCCGGGAAGCTGGCCGCGGTCGGGGAGCTGGCCGCGGGGGTGGCCCATGAGCTGAATAACCCTATTGGGGGGATCTTAGGCTATGCCCAATATGCGCTGGAGAAGCTGAATAGGAGGACTACCCTTACCGACCAGGAGCTGGAGAGCTTGCACAAATACTTAGACTACATCCAGCAAGGTTCCCAGAGGGTTAAAGGTATTGTGGAGAATCTCCTCCGTTTCTCCCGGGCGGACTCCTCCGGATTCGGAAGCCTGGACATAAACAAGGTGTTAGAGAACTCCTTTGCCTTTACCCAGCACCAACTGAAGCTTAGTAAGGTTGAGGTGGTTAAGGAGCTAAATCTGGAAGTCCCTGCACTGAAAGGGAATGCCAACCAACTGGAGCAGGTCTTCACCAACCTGATTATTAATGCTGGTAAGGCAATGCCCCAGGGGGGAAAGCTCCAGATTAAATCGGGTTATGATGTAAAGAGTTCAACGGTCAAAGTTGAATTTGCCGATACCGGATGTGGCATCCCCCAGGAGAACCTGAATAAGATATTTGACCCCTTCTTTACTACGAGGAAGACTGGAGAGGGAACAGGACTGGGCCTCTCGGTGAGCTATGGCATTGTGAAGAACCATCAGGGGAAAATAGAGGTGAAGAGTAAGGAGGGGGAGGGGACCAGGTTTGTTATCAGCCTGCCGGCTGGCGAAGCCTCGCCTCAAAGTGAAGGACCCACTGGGTGAGACCTCGAGTGTAAGAAGAATGTAGAATGAAAGAGCTATGGGCCCAGACAATAATCGGCATCAGGAGATGCCTCCCACAACTTCTTGAAGATGGGACACGAATGCCTCGAATAAACGAATCTACACGAATGGGAGCCCCGTGTGTCGCAGATCGTTGCTCGTAAGATCGGGGAACGAACCGCAAAAACCGAATACCGAGAACCGATAGCAAAAAGCTGAGTCAATTAGGATTTGTGCTATTCGTCCATTCGTGGGATTTGTGTTCAAGGCCTTATCAACAACCCGTCAGGGCGGGGATCCTGACGTCACAGGAAAGGGGGTGAAAGATGAGAGTTGACTTACAGAAGATAAAATCTGGGATGAAACTTAGCGAGCCGGTCTTAAACCAACAAGGAGGCCTTTTACTCAAGGAAGGAGAGGTAATTACCCCTCAGCATCTTATGCTCTTTAAAACCTGGGGAGTTGGACAGTTTGAGGTCGAGGGTGAGTCTAAAAAGGAGGAGGGGACAAAGAAAGGAGAGGAGATAGAGAAGGAGGTTGAGGCCATATTCTCGGCCTCTGGTGGGGGAGAGATTATGGAGGAGATCAAGAGGGTAGCTAAAAAGATGAGGGCAGCTAAGGAGAGGAGTAGCCAATGAATGTAGGCCAATTGCATGGAAGGATAGAAAGAACCAGTGACCTTCCCACCCTCCCGGTCATCTACCAGAAGGTTAAGGATCTAGTGGATAACCCGCAGACTTCCGCATCAGATCTGGGCAAGGTGATTACCCAAGATCAGGTTCTTACCACGAAGCTCTTGAGGTTGGTCAACTCTTCATTTTATGGATCCCCCCAGAGGATAACCACGGTAAACCGGGCCATCACTATAATAGGATTTAGGGCCTTAAAGGCTATGGTTCTGGCTACCTCTATCCTGAGGGCCTTCTCGCTGGATGGGAATGACGGCTTTCAGGGCGAGGGGTTTTGGCAGCACTCTATCGGGTGTGCGGTCGGGGCTAAGATAATTGGGAAGTATATAAAGTATGAGGAGCCTGATGAGCTCTTTGTGGCTGGTCTCATCCATGATATTGGGAAAGTGGTGGAGTATGTTGCCTTTGGTGCAGAACTAAAGGAGATACTGAGGATTACAGAAAAGGAGGGCATTTTCATCCGGGAGGCCGAGAACAGGGTTTTGGGGGCGGATCACGCCCAGATAGGGAGCATATTTATCCGCAAATGGAAGTTACCTCCCCAATTAATCGAGCCAATTACCTACCATCATACCCCCCAGGAGGCCAAGGAATTCTCCCGGGAGGTGGGAGTGGTTCACCTCTCTGATATACTTATCAAGGCCTTGGGGTTGGGATGGGCGGGTGATTACAAAGTCCCTCCCTTGGATTTAGGAGTGTGGGATAACTTGGGTTTGGCAATATCGGCCATAGAGCCTATTATGGAGGAGATGGAAGAGGGGTTCTGGGATGGGATCTCCATCTTAAAGGAATAGGCAAGGATCGGAGGATCAGGGGATCAGGGGAAAATGGAAATTATGGAGCCGTCAGATCCCCTGATCTGACAGCAGCTCCTTTCCCCGAGCGATCAGATGCCCTCATCTGACCGCAAAGGGTGGGTGACAGAATTGGGGTTCTGCCACCTCGATATGATCTTTCTATTCGTGCAGATTCGTCTATTTGTGTCATTCGTGTTCGAGTCCAGTGAACGGGCTAAAGCCCTATCAACCCCGGCTAAAGCCGGGTAGAAAAAAGCTCATCCTGAGCTGTCAAATCCTCGAGTCTGACGGCAAAGGGAGATGGTGGCAGAATTGGGGTTCTGCCACCTCGATATGAGCGGTTAGATGCCCTCTTCTGACCGTCTCTCCGACGAGCAAGAGTATAACCGACAATTAGCTGATTACTGATCACCGATCACTGTATTACTGGGTGAGCCGTTATAAGGAGTAGAATATGTCGATCAACCAGAAAGAAGGGTTGGAAGGAGAGCTAAATAGGGCTCAAAAGAGGATAACTCAGCTTGAGTTCACCAATCAATCCTTTCTTCAATCCCTTAGTCGATTGGAGTCCGCAGGGGAGTTCCAGGAGAGGGTCGAGTTATCCATAGGCCTGGATCAACTGGCAGAGATACTCCTGGAGGAGGCCGGAGAACTGATCAAGCTAGAGGTCTCTGCCCTGTTCCTGGTTGAGCCTCATTCTCAGGCCTTCAAACTGAAGTTATCCCGGCCTACGGATTCCGCCCCTCTCTCTCAGGAGGAGATCAAACAACAGATAGAGACCGGTGTATTCTCCTGGGTGTTAAATCAGAGAAGATTGGCCGTAATCCCTTCCTTAGCCTTGGATGAGAGGAAGGGAGAGCTGATTATGGTCCCCCTCACCACAGCCAAGCGAACCATTGGGATGTTACTCGCCCTTGTCGGGGTGGCCGTTGATTTCATCCCCCAGGGGTCGCTTAAGCTCCTCTCAGTTATGGTCAAACAGGCATCCTTTGCCATTGAGAACAGTCAGTTGTATCAGGGCCTGAAGGATTATAGCCTTAATTTGGAGAAGATGGTGGAGGAGAGGACGCAAAAGCTAAAGGAGACCCAATCCCAGCTCTTCCGGTCCTCCAAACTGGCTGCGGTGGGACAGTCGGCGGCAGGAGTGGCTCATGAGCTGAACAATCCCTTAGGAGGTATTTTGGGGTATACCCAGTGGCTTCTGGAAAAACTGGAGGATGTCAACCTTCAAGGAGAGAATACTCACCAGATTGGGGAATGGTTGCAATTTATCGAAAAGGAGACCAAGAGGTGCAAGAAGATAGTAGGGGGGCTGCTCGGATTCTCCCGTAGCGCGGAGATGGATTTTAAACCCTTAGATATCAATCAGATTCTTCAGGAGACCCTTCTTTTCTCCGAGCCAAGCCTGAAGCAAAAGAGGATTAAACTGGTAAAAGGGCTTGACCTCTCTCTTCCTCAGATTAACGGGAATGCCGAACAACTTCAACAGGTTTTTACCAACCTGATACTTAATGCCCAAAAGGCGATGCCCCAAAGGGGAGTTCTTAAGATAAACTCTGAATTTGATCCCCAGAAAAGGGAGATACGGATAAGTTTTCGGGACACTGGGTGTGGCATACCGAATGAAATCCAAAGTAGGATATTTGAACCCTTCTTCACCACCAGCAAACCGGGTGAGGGAACGGGTTTAGGCCTCTCGGTGAGCTATGGAATAGTAAAGGGTCATGGTGGACATATAAAGGTGAAAAGCAAGGTGGGAAAGGGTTCAACATTTACTGTCTTCTTGCCAGGGGGGGGGAACAATGTCCATGATTGAAGGGAACGCCAAGCTACAGGCCGAGACATTGGTCGAAAGTATGAAGGATGAGGAGATAAACTCCATCTTAGTGGTTGATGATGAGGAGATAATGAGGAGTTTCCTGCAGGATGTCCTTACTGGCGAAGGTTACCAGGTGGATATTGTTCCCACTGGGGAGGAGGCAGTGGATAAAGTTGGCGAGAAGAGATACGATTTGGTGATCACCGATATAAAGATGTCGGGGATTGATGGAATTCAGGTCTTGAGCCAGGTGAAGGAGATCAACCCGGCCACTGAGGTAGTGGTGATGACCGGATACGCCTCCTTAGAGTCTGCAGTGGAGTCTATGAAGATGGGGGCTGCCGATTATATTACTAAACCCTTCAACATTGATCAGATAAGGATTGTGGTGGCCAAGACCTTAGAGAGGAAGAAGTTGCGGCAGAAGGCCGAAGATGAGGAGTTCTACAAGCATCTTTCGCGCACAGACGGGCTGACAAACCTCTATAACCAACGTTTTATGCATCAACTGTTGCAGTCTGAGATCTCGCGGGCCAAGAGGTTTCGCCAATCCCTTTGCCTTCTTATGCTTGATATAGACAACTTCAAGGTATACAACGATACAAACGGTCACCTGGCTGGCGATCAGGCCCTCAAGCAATTGGCCTGGATATTGAACAAATCCGTGCGCAGTTGTGATATGGTAGCCAGATATGGAGGTGAGGAATTTGTGGTTATTGCTCCCCAGACCGACCTGGAGGGGGGGGAGATACTGGCTACGAGGTTGAATCGGTTGGTGAGGGAGACCAAATTCGCCAAGGAGGAGGTCTTCCCCCAGGGGAGATTGACGGTAAGCATTGGTGTGGCCTGTTTCCCTGAGCAAGCTACAGACGAACGGAGCCTCATAGAGAGATCAGACCAAGCCCTTTATCAGGCCAAATCCAAGGGTAGGGACCAGGTTTGTCTCTATGGAGGGGCTAATGAAAAGGGCTAAGGTTCTCGTAGTTGACGATGAGCCGGTGATCAGGAGCCTCCTCTCCGATGTCCTCCGCGAGGAAGGCCTGGATGTGGTGGTGGCCAAGGGGGGAGAGGAAGGGATAAGTAGGGCGAGAAAAGACAATTTTGATTTAATCTTTACCGATATTCATATGCCCGATGTAGATGGGATAGAGGTGCTTAAGGTGGTCAAGGGGATGAACAGATCGACTGAAGTTATCCTTATGAACAGCTATCCGGATGGCCTGGAAGAAAAGGGTTTAAACTTAGGGGCCTATGGCTGTCTGCACAAACCCTTCGAGCTAAGGGGGTTGCGGTCTATCTTAGAGGATCTGTTGCCATGAGCAAGGTTCTGGTAGTAGACGACGAGGATGTGATTAGGGAGATGGTCAGGGAGGTCCTGGTGGGTGAGGGCTATGAGACTGTCACGGCGGAGGATGGTCGATCTGCCCTCAACAGGATCAAAGATGGGGGGATTAACCTGCTGTTGACCGACATTAAGATGCCAGAGATGGGCGGAATGAAGTTGATCAAGGAGGCCAGGAAGTTGGACCCCGATCTGCTCTCCATAATAATGACTGGATATGGCACCTTGGAAACGGCAAGGAAGGCGATGAGGGAAGGGGCTTATGATTACCTTCTCAAGCCATTTGATCTGGTCGATTTGCGGATGGCCGTCTCCAGAGCCTTTGAGAGAAAGAGGCTAGATGAGGAGAATGCGCGCTTAAAACAGCTAACTGGCCTTTTTGAGGTTAGCCAGAAGTTAAGCGAAACCATAGAGAGGAATACACTCTCGGAGCTTCTCCTCCGCTCCGCCCTGGCCCAGACCCAGGCGGAACGGGGGGAAATATGGCTGGTGGATAGGGAGGGGAGGATGCAGGAGGTGGCCACCCACGGTGATGGTCTGGATCTAAAGGGGGTGGTGGGTGAGGTGGTCCAGGGGGGTGAACCCCTCTTCATGGCCGCAGATGAGGGGGAGCTAATCCTTCTCCCCTTAAAGGCCAGCAGGAAGGTGTTGGGGGTGATCGGTCTCCAGAAGGGCAGTGGCGGAAAGGGTTTTAGCCCGGGAGATCGAGAGCTACTCAACCTTTTGGCCAACCAGGGAGCTATATCCTTAGAGAACAGCCACCTCTTCTCCAATCTTCAGGATGCCTATTTTTCCATTATAAAGTCCTTAAGCCTTCTCCTCGAGGTCAATGACCCCTATACAAAGGGGCACTCCCAGCGGGTAACCGAGCTCTGTCTGAAGTTGAGCAGAAAGCTTGGTTTGAAGGAGGGCGATGTGCAGCTTTTAAAGCAGGCTGCCCCCCTGCACGATATAGGGAAGATAGCGATTAGTAATGGCATACTCCACAAGAAAGGGAAACTGAGCCCCAATGATTGGAAGGCCATCAGATCACATCCCATTGTGGGGGATGAGGTCCTAGCCCCCATAGGTTTTTTGCAACAAGCCAGGAAGATCGTCCGTCATCATCACGAGAGGATGGATGGAAAAGGTTATCCAGATGGGTTAACTGGAGAGAAGCTTGACCTGCCCACCAGGATAATCATCGTTGCCGATGCCTACGATGCAATGGCCTCAGATCGTCCTTATCGGAACAGGCTCTCCCGGAAGAGGATCATCCAGGAATTTAGGGAAGGCGAGGGAATCCAGTTTGACCCCCAGATCGTCCATAGCCTTTTGGAGCTGTTAAATTGAGTTTCCTTCTGATTGCCGGGGAGAGGGAGAACCCCACCATGAAGGTGGTGCGGAAGATGGTTTCCCAGAGGGGGGGAGGAGAGGTCTGGGCTCAAACCCCACAGGAGGCCCTGCAGCTAGCCGATCAGAACTCTCCTCAACTTGCCTTGGTGGATCTCGATTATTTGGGGGAGAAGTCCTTTGAGCTGATCAGAAGGCTTAAGTCCAAGAACCAGAGACTAAGGGTGGCACTAACCTCATTCCAGTCCTCCTTAGAGGATGCCATGCGGGCTGTTCGGGCGGGGGCTGAGGATTTTATCCCCCTTCCTCAGAAGATGGATAAGCTGGAGTCATTTTTGGAGAAACGTCTCAATGTAGAGGTAAACCCTTATAGCTTGGAGGGAAAGGGATTTGAATGGATAATCGGGGAGAGCTCAAAGCTAAAGAAGGTTCTGGAAATAGCCAGGAAGGTCAGCAGAAGTTCAGCTCGCACAGTCCTCATCAGGGGGGAGACGGGGACAGGAAAGGGACTTTTGTGCCGGGCGATTCACTACTCTAGCCCAAGGGCCGATAAGCCCTTTATAGAGGTGAACTGCACGGCCATCCCAGAGACGCTTTTGGAGGCAGAGCTCTTTGGCCACGAGAAGGGGGCCTATACCGATGCCAAGGAGAAAAAGCTGGGCCTCTTAGAGTTGGCTAACCTTGGGACTATCTTTCTCGATGAGGTGGGGAATATGAGCCTCAACACCCAGGTTAAGCTCCTCAATGCCATAGAGGAGAGAAAGTTTAAGAGATTGGGGGGAACAGAGGATATTAGGGTTGATATGAGGGTAATTACTGCCACCAATAAGGATTTGGAATCTGCGGTGAAAGATGGGAACTTCCGTGAAGATCTCTACTACAGGCTCAATGTGGTCTCCCTCCTGCTTCCTCCCTTAAGGGAGAGGGAAGAGGATGTGATCCTCTTGGCCCATCACTTCATTCAAAAATACAACCGGGAGTTTAACCGTCGGGTCAGGGGGCTTACCCCAGAGGGGGAGAGGTTCTTGCTGGGTTACAACTGGCCAGGCAATGTGAGGGAATTGAAGAACTTCATCGAGAGGGCAGTCCTCCTGGGGGAGGGGGACTTCATTGGCCCAGGGACAGGGAGCATACCCGATGGTCACTACTCCCTTAAGAGGGCCGATGCGGGAGAAGATGACCTTGCCGGCCTAGTGATAGGCCTGCCCGAGATGGAAAAGGGGCTTATCCAGAGGGCACTTAGGTTGACTAAGGGGAACAAGAGCCAGACGGCCCGTCTCCTGGATATATCTCGCCCTCGCCTGCTGCGTAAGATAGAGAAATACTCCCTCCAGGAAGATCACCTGTAACAAAATAGTTCACCACTGATACTACTCAGATCACATTATAGTTTGCACATTGGTATTTTAAGTGTCATTGCGAGGCTTGTCCCGAGCGCAAGCGAGGGAACTGGCCGAAGCAATCTCATAGTCTAAACCTCCATTAGGCGTTTTGGATTGCTTCGCTGCGTTCCCAATAAAAGTGTGCTGTCAGGAGTTACCTCCTGACAGCTCCTGAAAATTTCGATGAGCCGTCAGAACCCCGATTCTGACGGCAAAAGGTGGTTAGCGATCTGTAACAAAATAGACCATTAATTCGGCTATTTGGCAGTCTGATCATTTTGGTATACCAAAATGTTACAGTTTACTCTTTCAAAAAAATCATAGGTATAAAAACCCGTTGCTAAACAATGAGTTGGGGCATTAGACTCCAGTCCTCTTCCTGGCACGCCACTTGCAAGTAGTAAAGATGGAAAAGGAAAATTCACAGGAGGTGCCCCATGCTTAAAGATCACAAATGGGAATTGGCCCTTATGGGTGGGTTCCTGCTTCTCACCCTTCTCTTCTACACCGGTTGTGGGCAGAAGGGAAGCCCTACTGCCCCTGAGGTCCCCAGGCTCCCTCAATCTGGTATTCGAATTCTAAGGTTGGGAGGTGCTGATTCTGTGGGCGTAGTTTGTAAAGGGGAGCCACTCTATGCGGAGGAATTCATTGAGGCGGATGTAGGGGGTGAGGTTGAACTCGAGGGAGAATATGTGGATCACGAGGTGGAGGTTCCTGCCGGTGCCCTGAGCGAAGATACCCTTATTTCTGTCGCCTGTCCGGATGCTCAATTGGCCGTGGTTAACTTTGGCCCTTGTGGTATCTCCTTCAATGTGCCAGTAAGTGTCTCGCTTTACTGGAGGGATGTGGAGGATGTAGGTGGCGACTTAGGGATTTATTGGTATGATGAGGAGCAGGGAAAGTGGGTAGAAATCCTGGCCAGGATCGAAGTTATCGGAAATGATGTCGATGCCGAGTTTGAACTTAATCACTTCTCCCGCTATGCACTGGCGGATTAGTGATTAAAGGGCTTGGCCATTTCCCGAAAAGAAGAGAAGCCACGGGTCAACCGTGGCTTCTCTTCTTGGGTTCTACCGTTAAATCATCAGAAAGTGAAGGAAATAAATACGGCAAGTTTAAAAGATGGCCTTCTCCGCCTCAAGGAGAAGGGGGATAAAGCCCAGGGAATCTCAGACTATAGGAAGGCTTCTGAATATTATACCTCTGCCCTCAAGGCTCTAAAGAGGGTGGAGGGAGTGAACTTGAGGGAGTTGGAGTTTGACCTTTTGCTCAAGCTGGGAAAGGTCAACGACCTTTTGGGGGATGCCCATAAGGCAATGGAAAATTTCCAGCTCTCCCTCGGGTTGGGGGAATTCGTCTATGGTCAACCTCTCTATCCTGAGCTTTTGCGGCAGATGGGGCGACTCTATGCTCGCAAGGGGGAGAGAGAAAAGGCGATCAGGTTCCTCTCCCGGAGCATTAGGGCGTTTAAACAGAGAGGAAACCTGAAGGGAATGGCTGACGGCTATCTCTCTCTGGGGAACATATCCTTTGAGCGCGGAGATTGGAAGGAGGTTGTGGAGTTTTTCAATCTTGCCCTCCAGATAGGGGAGAGGATGGATGATTTCAAACTTATGGCCCATATATATAACAACTTTGGTGCTATGTTCAACATCCAAGGGGATTGGGAGGGAGCCATAACCTATTATCGGAAAAGCGGTGGATTATACCGGAGAATTAAGGATGATTTCGGTTTAGCCCGCACTTTCCACAATATAGGTATGACCTTCGTTGACCAGACGGACTACAGGAAGGCGGACTACTATTTCAATCAGAGTCTGAGGATATCTGAGGCCAAAGGGATAGCCAGTTTAATGGCCACCACCTATCTGAGTAAGGCAGAGGTCTTTGTCAAATTCTCTCGTTTGAAGGAGGCCAGAAAGTTCTGCGATAAGGCAACAAAGCACTTTGAGAAACTGGAGGATGAGTTAGGGGTAGCTGAGGCAGAAAAATTGAAAGGGGCAATATATAGAGAGGGGAAGAAATGGAGTCTGGCTGAAGAACATCTGAGGAGGAGTGCGGAGATAAATCGTCGGGCCCAATGCCCTTTGGGTCTGGCCGAGGCCTATCGGGAGTTAGCCCTTATTTACAGGCGAAAAGGAGAAAACCGAAAGGCCTTAAGCCTTTTGGGGGAGACTATAGAACTCTTCAGGGCTCTGGGGGCAGAAAAGGATTTAGAAGAGGTCAGTAAAACGGTCTCTCAGATAGAGGAGCTCTATCTGAGGATAGTCCAGTCTATGGGTGCTCGGGTGGAGCAAAAAGATCCCTATACCCTTGGCCATTCCGCCAGGGTGGCTCAATACTCCCTGCGGATAGCCCAAAAACTTGGCCTCTCCTGGGAGAAGGTGAAGGGTATTCTCACCGCTGCCTACTTGCATGACCTGGGGAAAATACATATAAAGGCCAGCATACTGAAGAAACCAGCAAAGTTAACCCCGGAAGAGTATGAGGAGATAAAGCTTCATCCGGCCAAGGCCTTGGAGGTTTTGCAGGGAGTTAAGTTCCCCTGGGGGGTAGAGGAGATTATCCTCCACCATCATGAAAGGTGGGATGGAAGAGGCTATCCCGAGGGACTCAAAGGTGAAGAGATTCCCTTAGGGGGAAGGATAATAGCTGTAGCCGACTCCTTTGATGCGATGACCACCACCCGCCCTTACAGGCCTGCCTTTAGTAAGAGGGAGGCCTTAGATGAGATAGAGGAAAAGATGGGGATAATGTATGATCCTAAGGTAGCCAAAGCTTTTTTGGAGGCGATGGAGGAAGAAGGGGAGGGAAAGGTAGACTATACATTTGATTCCGTTTGGGGGGACTCCCGTCAACGGCTTTCCCCATAGATTTTGGGAATGTTTTTCTCTGTGCCGTCAGGGCTCTGCCTTGACGGAATAAATCGAGGTGGCAGAACCCCGATTCTGCCACCGTCAGATTAGGGCATCTGAGGGCTCTGAATTTCCATTTTCTATTTTCCCATTTATAATTCCCAATTCATAATTGCTTTTTTCCGTGAGATTCCGAGGTGAACTGTTACGACTTGGTGCAGACCGAGAGAAATCTTGTCCTGCCATTTTATACTGATTTTTCCCTTGATATTAGATGGTTGTTTGCTTAAATTGTTTTTATAGGTAAAGAAAGTTCAAAGTCATCCAGAGGAATATATCTATGAATAGGCCAGGTATAAGTAGTTGGGCGAAATGCTGAATTGAGAGGCAATAAACACTTGGGAGGCACAGTATGATCCGTATGGTTGAAGTCATATATGAAGATGAGGTATTAAAACCTCTTACGCCCATAGGGGGGCTTAGGAAACATGAGAGAACCTGGGTAATTCTCTGTCCTCGGACTAAGAAGAAAGCTTTACATGAACTGGTTGGAACGCTAACTCATGAAGAAGCCGAGGCAATGCAGAAACTCATTGAGGAGGAGTTTGAGAAAATTGAGGGCGAATGGTAGATTAGCTGTTGATACCAATGCTGTGATCGCATATCGAGAAGGCATTCCTGAAGTCTGCAGTTTAATAGAAAGAGCAGATACGATCCTTTTGCCTGTTATTGTCTTGGGCGAGTTGCTCTATGGTGCAGCCAATAGTGCTCGCCCCCAAGAAAATGAACAAGCCGTTCGTAAATTTTTGGATCAATCCGTTCTTACACCTATAGATGAGAGTATAGCTGCTCACTATGCTGCTGTTCGTTCAAAACTCAAAAAGATAGGTCGCCCTATCCCAGAGAACGATATTTGGGTTGCTGCGACATGCTTGGAACTTGGTGTGACTCTCCTTAGCCGAGATACTCATTTTAATTATATTGATGATTTGCCAGTGATTAATTGGATGTCTCGGAAATTCTAAAATTTCCGAGACAGTCATCAGGGAGTTGCGCTGAGTTGAACCATAAGGGTACATTCCACTGTGGGGGCGCTGTGCCGTCAGGGCTCTACCCTGACGAATAACCAAGAAGGCAGAACTGAGTTCTGCTCCCTTTTCATATTCCGTCATTGCGAGAAGCGTAGCGACCTGTCTGCGTGCCTGCCTGAGCGAGAACGCTCGCAGTCAGGCAACGCACAGGCAGGTGAGGCAATCTGGTGGCCTCAACCCCCATTCAGTTGTGCCGTCAGGGCTCTGCTTTGACGGAGTAAAAAGGAGGATCTTATGATGAATAAATCAATTCGCGGTCACTGGATTTTGTTTTTGACCGGCATCATTCTTCTTGGAAGTTCTTTCATTCAAGCCCAGCAATCCACTCAGGATGTCCAACTTAAAAAAGAGCTAGAAAAGGCCAGAGTCAAGAAGGTGATTGATGGGGATACAGTGGTTTTGACTGATGGAAGAAAAGTGAGACTCATCGGAATAGATACTCCTGAGCTGAGCAATCCAAGCAAACCGGTGGAATTCTACGCTGAGGAGGCAAAGAAGTTTACGGAAGAGCAATGTGAGAACAAGCTGGTGACTCTTGAGTATGGGAATTCCAGAAAAGACAGATACAATCGGACCCTGGCCTACATTTATCTGCCAAGTGGGGAGATGTTGAATGAGAAGCTGCTTTCTGAGGGGTATGCTGTAGTTTATACCCGTTTCCCTTTCAAATACATAGACCATTTTAGGGAGCTTGAGCAGAAAGCCCGCGAGGAGGAGAGGGGGTTCTGGGGGACATATTTGGGCAATTCCGATGTCCGAAATCTTGTCCACGATTATATGCTGCTGGATGGAAAGGGTAGAGTGTTACTGCGTCGCTACTTAGCCAATTTACTGGGCTCACATGCTCGCAAACTGGAGGATTAAGCTATGGCTGAAAAACACGGGATTAGCGATATTTATCTGAAACTAATGTTGGGTCTAATCGTCGTGCTGCTTTGTGGTATCCTGGTCACCCTTGTGATTGGATTGACACGAACAGCCAGGCCGTCAGGCCCGGTACCTGGGATTTTCCACTCAAGGGCACAGGAGGCCAGGAAGTCCCTATCAACCAAGCCTGCTGTTGCCATACCTGAATCGGAAGAAGAGGGTACCGTTATATCCTGGGAAGATGCCGCGAAGCACTACGGTGAATACCTGACAGTGGAGGGAACTATTGTGCTCACCTACAATTCTGGCAAAGCATGTTTCTTAAACTTTCATCCCGATTGGAAGGAGCACTTTTCAGTGGTGATCTTTGCCTCGGACTTCCCCAAGTTTCCTTCCCCCCCTGAGGAATACTACAGAGGCAAAAAGATCCAGGTGACAGGACGGATTAAGAGCTACCATGGTCGCCCCGAGATCATCGTGGAGGATCCGAGCCAGATAGAGGTGTTGCGCTGAGCTTGAATCATAAGGTCACTTCCCCCGAGATGGCAGAACTCTGTTCTGCCATCTTTCCGTATTCCGTCATTGCGAGGAGCGCAGTGACGAAGCAATCTGGTGGCCTCAGCCCCATTCAGTTGTGCCGTCAGGGCTCTGCCGCGATGGAGTGAACCTCCCCTTACCCACAGGTGGGTATCCAAAACATTCTCTTACCCCTTGGTGGGGGAGGACTAAGGAAAGGGTGAAAACCATATCCGTTTTCCCCCTCCCCTTTTCTCACCAGGCGAGAGGGAACTATAAGGATGTCATTCCTTCCCCTTCACCGAAGAGGGGATTCTAAATGGTTTTTATAGAGTGAGGTGGCAGAACCTCAGTTCTGCCACTTTTTTGTTCCAGATGGCAGCCCTACCCGCACAATGGCGGAAATAGTTGTTGACTCCCCCCTTTTGATTTGGTATTTTCCCTGCAGATGAAACTGCTAAACAATAACGAGATAATATGTAGGCAAAGGTAGATGTGATGAAAGTAAAATTCTCACGCCATGCAAAGAGAAGAGCCAAACTTTATAAAATTCCAGAATCAACAATTTTAGACATTTTGGAGAGCATAAAACTGCCCCAAGGTAAACATGAAATCACAAAAAGTGTTGAAGGATTTAAGTATCCGCTAAAAATTGTTATCTCTGTTGGCGGCGATATAATATCAATAATAACAACTTATCCTTTAAAGAAAGGGAGAAAGGTATGAAAGTATATTATGATAAAGAAGTAGATGCTCTGTATATAAAATTTGGGGACAATGTACCTGAAGGAGTTATTGAAATTTCGGAAGGGGTTAATTTAGACACGACTTCTGAAGACAAAATAGTCGGCATAGAGATTCTTGATGCCTCTAAAAAGATGGATATTGAAACAATACTTTCTTATACACTTGAATTAGACCAAAAATTATTAACTCAGAAGATAGCTTAACAACTCAGTCCAGCGGGCATCTGAGGGTACCGCTGAATCCAATTGTTAAGATTATAAGTGGGGGGGGGGAAACCAGGAAGGCATGGTGGGGACGTCCATAAGGTTATGAAAATTGCTGTTTCACAGGGTTGACCCCTTTCCCTCCTAAGGCGGATATACCCCCTTTTTTTTCGAGCTGGCAGAATCCCAGTTCTGCCAGCTTTTTTTTAGACTTCCGCAATCCATTAAGCATTCGCCAAATCTCCGCTGTTTTATCCAAAACCTGCTTATTGGCTGAGCCGTCAGATCTCCTGATCTGGCGACCTCAAAATTTCCAATTTCAATTTCCACCTGATCACCTGATTTCCTGATCCTCTAATCCCTATTCCCTGTCCCCCGGGAACTGCTACAAAAATTCCTAAAGTTTTCGCTAAAAATGCCGATAAGATATTTAGTGAGTGAAATTGCCTTTCATTCTGTGATAGCCTGAAGAGAAAACTTGATTTCCCTGGATGGATAGAGAAAGCGAAGCGATCATAAGCATTTGCACAAAGCCTATTAGAGTTATATCACTGAGGCGGTACTAAGGAAGCCAGATCTTATGAGGGACGGAAACAGTCTTTTTAATTTTATGGATTCCCCCTCTTTACCCTTTGGCTGTAAACTCCGTTTGGTTGGGGCATCCCTGCAGAGATGTTCCCCTACGGGGTCTCAACTTAAAAAGCAAGACCTGACCTCATTAACTGGACATTTACCTTTGATTCTTAAGAAAGGAGGAAACAGTAGCTAAGAAACGAAACAAAAAAATTTGGCTTGGGATTGTAGGAGGTCTTTTTGGCCTTCCGATTTTCCTATTTGTTATACTGGTTATAGTGGCTATTTTCGGTGGATTGGATGAATCTACCCGACCTGCCAGTAAAGTTGTGGAGGCTCAAAAGAATGCTCCGAAAAAAGTTGTAAAGACTCAGCCGGATACCATTTTTGTAGATCCACCCCAAAAACTCTATGTTATACCTGCTAAATTGAATATGCGGGTTGGCCCCGGCACGAATCATAAAGTGACCAAGACCATATCGGGTGGGCCTGAGTTTTATGTGAAGGGTATAGCAGTTTATGGAGATTGGGCTAAGCTCAAACGGACTTGGTGGCATCTGGGTGGTTGGGTTTGTCGGAAATATCTCGGCTCTAAGGAAGTGGCCGCAGCTGCAGAGCAGAAGAGAAATGCTGCAGAGCAAAGACACAGACAGACCCAGGATGAATGGCTTTCGGCCGGTATGAGAATATACCCTGGTGTTAAAATCTATTATGGAGATGGGCCTCAGAAGCGATATGTGGGTACAGTAATCGAAACCGGCCAAATTGACGGCAAGCGGGCGGTGCTTTTAGAGCCAGGAGGATGGAAATATCGAAATAGTTTGATTCAGTGGGGTTGGGTTCTAAGAAGCCAGTATGAAGAAGCGAAACGCAGATATCTCGGAGAATAGTTGAGCAAAGACTGTCTCTCTGGGGGTTGAATAAAAGGGAGGAAGGGAATCGTATCTTTACTCTTGACTTTCCGATATCTTAAGCTATAATAATCATCAAGCAGCCTTTCTCATTCAAAAATCAAGAATAAAGATGTGACCCCTTTTACCCTTCTTTTAAGGAGATTTAGCTTTCTATGAACAAAACAATCATAAGAAGATATTTCTCTGTGGATACCTATGAAGCCATAAGAAATGACTTCCGATTCCTGATTAAGAAAATCAAACAGTCAGGATTTGAATATGACTTACAGATAAGGAATAACTATTTTAATCTTTACTACAAAGGCAACAGTTTGGGAAAGATCTCATACAATAAAAAGCTAAAACAATATAGAATTGGAATTCATACTAAATTCATCAATGACAAAATAAAGAAAAGGAAGGGATTTAAGCCAGAACGATCCGGGAATTATTTGATATTTAAACTATCACCGAGTCAGCTTCATCCTCTTTTTAGCTCACGAAACCTTGCTTCCATGAGCCAAAAGGTTAAAGAAGTGAATTTTAAAGAGGAAATTTCATTTGAACAAATGTTGATGACAGACAACCTGAACAGAGAAGATTTAATCATCATAGATAGGCAAATTGTAGACACTACAGATAGGTCCAAAATGGATTTATTGGCCTTGAGACAGAAGAAAAATCATGATTATAGCTTCTGCATCATTGAAGTTAAACTTGGAAACAACTCGGAACTAAAGGGATATGTTATTGGACAGTTGGATAGCTATATCCAAAAGATTTCAAGGAGTTTTGAGCAGTATAAGAAGTGTTATGAGTTGAACCTCAGACAAAAGCAAGGATTGGGGTTGATTGACCGAAATCTTGAAATCAATATAGTTCCTGGTGTTATAGGAATAGTTGTGGTAGGTGGTTATTCAGGGATAGCTGAAAAGAGTATCAGGGAGCTTAAATCCAAATCTCCCAGTATAAAGATCATTCATCTAAAAAATGTGATTGATTTCTCGAAAATTGTTTAGGATTGATCTGTGAGACTGACTATTGACGGAATAAAACAAGCTGGCAGAACTTCTGTTCTGCCAGCTTTTCTTTTGCCCCCAGAAGAGGGAATCTGAGGGGTCAGTAGAACAAGTCTTAAATTGACTTTTCCCCCTAATAGTTGAGGACTTCAAGAGTTCCTCTATTTTCTCCATTCGGATAGCAAGCCTCAAAAATTCCTAAAGTTTTCGCTAAAAAATGCCGAAAAGATATTTAGTGAAGTAAGGTTGCCTTCCATTCTGTGATAGCCTGATGGGAAAGCTTGATTTCCGTGGATGGGGGAGCTAACAGCGGGAAGGAAAGGTTATCACTGAGGTGGCACTAAGGAAATGCGATTTGATCTGTGGGAGGGCAGTTTTTTATAATTTTATGGACGTCCCCTTTCCTTGAAAATTAAATAAGAAAGGAGATGAAATAAAGTGAAATATGCAGATTTAGTTGGATTTGTTGATGAGGTCATTATAGGTTTTACGGATTCGATTACAGATCAAGTTTTCTTGATGATTGAACGTGATAAGGAGGTAAGGAGAAAATATGATAAATTGGTCGAAAAATATGGAGGGGGAGCTATGAATCGTCAAATTGGGAAGATTGTGAAACTGCATCTGAATCTTAAGAATACTCATCGGACCTGGAAACCTCAGAGTAATTTGATTGATAGTTATACCAATCACGTGGTTTAAGTTTTGTATAATTGATAAAAAAAGGAGGTGAGGTTTTAATGAAAAGGTTAATCTTTTTTTTAATTCCATTATTGCTTCTTTCAATTACTTCAGCTATTGCTAGTAATGTCTGGATTCTAATTGTCCCAAAACTGAATGTTCGTGATGGTCCTTCAACTACTTATCCGGTTATTGGATCAATTGGCTACCTTGATGGTATCACAATCCTTGATGAAGAATCCGATCGGGATTGGGCAAGAATTAGCTATTCAAAAGATGATGCTGAAATCTCTGGTTGGGTTTGTACAAAATACTTACAGAAAATGTCAGAAGCAAAATACGAAGCACTCTGGCTTTTTACATTAGCGATGGAAACAATTCATAAGAAATCGGAAGATGAAGCAATAAGACTATGGAATCGAGATGTAGATGATTTGTCTTCTGATGAAGAATGGCTAAATTTTGCTCAACAATACGCAGAGGCTATAGATCAATATTCACGGAGTGAAAAACAAGCTTACGAATGGACACATTCTAATCTTGATCCGAAAACTAACAAAGAATATTTTCATCTCCTCGGACAAAGATATATGGCGGTTATGTTGCTCCTGCGTATTGAAAGTGACCGGAAAAAGTTGAAAGGAGAACAATAGGATTAAGGCAATCCGAGAATAGATAGGATAAAAGGCAGAACTTTATGTTCTGGTCTTTTTTTATCGGGTGGGGACGTCCATAAAATCATAAAAAACTATTTTCGCACAGTTCAAACCTCTTTTCTTTGCTTATCTTCTTCCTCCATTCACTGTGATGCTTATGGCGGGTTGGTTTGAAATATGGGGAGACTTCCCTCAGGTGGCAGAACTTCAGTTCTGCCACCTTTTTTGCCTCTCAATGTCAGCCCTGATAGCCTGATCTATTTAAAATTCCTAATCGTTGCTGCAAGGTTCGGGTCGCATAAATGCGACCCCTACATACTCTACCGGTCAGGTCAAGGTTGCTTCTACCCGACTTTAGTCGAGGGTTAAAAAGCCAAGATGGCATCCCGATAAATCGGGATGCCACGGTCAGATGAGGGCATCTGGCCGCTCGATTGTAGGTCGATCGAAGCATCTGAATGTAATCTTGTGAATAATGCGGGCTAGCACAATGATAGAAATAGTTGTTGACTACCCCCTTTTGATTTGGTATTTTCCCTGCAGATGAAATGGCTAAACCATAACATTTGGAGGGGGTTTTCTTTATCCCTTCTGGTTCTCCTTCTCTCCGGCTTGGCCCGAGGGGAAGATTTTATGGCTCCCGACGAGCTTAAGCCAGGAATGAAGGGGGTGGGGAAGACCGTGTTCCAGGGGATGAAGGTGGAGGAATTTGGGGTGGAGATCCTGGGGGTCTTGAAGAAATGGCGGCCCAATGGGGACCTTATCTTAGCTAAGCTTAGCGGCGGTCCCTTAGAGGGGACGGGGGTTATTGCCGGAATGAGCGGCAGTCCAGTCTATATTCAGGGAAAGCTCATCGGGGCCATTGCCTATGCCTGGCCCTTCTCCACCCAACCCATAGCGGGCATTACCCCGATAAGGGAGATGTTGAGACCATCCCTGGGAGGAGGGGGTGAGGCCTTCCCTCAGAAGTCGCGGGGGCCCTCTAATTTTTCCCCTCTGGCCACGCCTGTAATGCTTTCCGGATTCCCCCCCCAGGTCTTGGAGGAGATGATCCCCTTTCTCAAGGGCCTTAGTTGTTTTCCTCTGCAGGCAGAGGGCCAGGGGATGGAGGGTGGGGATGTTAAACCTCAACCCGGATCGGCCATTGGGGTGCAACTGGTGCGGGGGGATGCTGAGGCTATTGCCGTGGGTACTCTCACCTATATGGATGGCGATCGGATCTATGCCTTTGGCCACTCCTTCCTAAACGCCGGAGGGGTTGATTTTCCCTTTACGGGTATCTATGTCCATTCCATACTCCCCAGCCAGGTGGTTTCCTTCCGCTTTACCTCCTCAGCTGCCCTTTGGGGCAAGATAAACCTGGATACCGAGACAGGCATCTCCGGGCAGATTAAGGGGAAGGCTAAGCTTATCCCCTTGAAGATCAGTCTTACTTTACCAGATGCTACCAGGGATTACCATTTTGAGATCGTGGATCATAAGTTCCTTTCCTCCCAGTTCTTTCGCTGGGCATCCCTCAATGCCCTCCTCTCCTCTTTGGGAAGTAGAGAGGCTACCCTCAGGGTATTCTCCCAGATCTCCCTTAAAGGCTATCCCCCACTGGAAAGGGAGGACCTCTTCACTGGCTCGGCCCCCTCCTTTCCCTTGGCCGCGAAACTGGCTGATCTGATTAAGCGGCTTCAGGAAAATAAGTTTAAGAAGGCCCAAATAAAAGGGGTATCCCTCAGGATTAAGTTGGGGGAGGGGAGGAGGTCGGCGATTCTCCAGGGTCTATGGCTTGACCGTAATGTAGTCAGGCCTGGGGATAAAGTAGTGGTCACCCTCTTTTTTCAACCCTATTCAGGTTTTTCTTTTGCCAAAAAAGTAGAGATCCCCATTCCTACTACTGCTCCGGAGGGACAACTTTGGGTTAAAGCCGGGGCAGTCCAATGTGTGCACAATTGGGAGAAGGAGAGGAACCCTTATTACAACCTTCCCCGTAACTTTCCTCAGCTCTTAGAGACTATGCGTCAGGAAAAGGGGAACGATATTGTTAAAGTAGAGCTGGTGAGTTCAGTTTCAGGCTACTCAGTAGAGGGGAGGGAGCTTCCCTCTCTTCCCCCCTCGGCCCTGGAGGTAATGAGTTCTACTCCAGGCAAGGGAGGGAGAGGCTTAGTAAAGAGGGGGAGGATCTTTGAGAGTTGGTTGCAGCTTGACTATGTGGTCTCCGGTTGTCAGACGGTCCCCCTTGAGGTGAAGCCAAAGGTCCCCGGGAGTGAGGGGACAGAGACTGGAGTTAGAATTAAGAATTAAGAATAAGGATTGAAAATAGAAATTGGAAAATGGAAATTGAGAGACCACTGATAACCACGGAATCGCACAGAGCTACCGGATAACTTCAAGGATTTAAGGTCAAGCAAACCTCCAGAATAAATCTTTTCCCAGTTCATTCCGTGGTGATCAATGGTGAAGATCCTTTGGCTAAGGATGGGTAGAAAAGTATGTATGAGGCACATTTATGCGCCCCGAACCTTACCACAAGGGACAAAGGCATTTACCTGATCTGACTGTGTCAGAATTCAAAATATTCCGTGAGCTGATCGAGGTGAAAAAAAATTTTAGGAGTAGCAGATGAAAAGGACCTCCTTTTTCTTAATAATTTTCCCCCTTATTTTCCTTTGGCTAAATTATTCCCTTTCTACCACTACCTCTTTCTGGAGGGTGGAGCTTAAGGAGGATTTTGAGAAGGGAGAACCAGAGGGTATTTCCATATCCAGCCAAGGAGAGTTGATGATCTCCCCTAAGATTGAACTCCTGGCTGACACCGGGGAACCCTATGTCTGGGCTCTGGCCAAAGATGCCCAGGGAAACCTGTATGCAGGAACGGGAGATGGAGGGAAGATATTCAAGATTGACCGGAAGGGTAAACTCTCCCTTTTCTTTGACTCCCCCGAACTGGAGATCTTGAGCCTGATTACGGACTCAAGGGGAAACTTATATGCGGGAACCTCCCCAGATGGCCTTGTCTATAGTCTTAATCCTCAGGGCGAGGCTTCCACCTTCTTTAAAACCCAGGAGAGCTATGTCTGGTCTCTGGCGATTGATCCCTCAGGCAATCTTTATGCGGGAACAGGTGCCCAGGGGAGGATCTATCGGATTGACTCTAAGGGGAGGGGAAATCTTTTCTATTCAACCGGGGAGAAGCATATTATGTGCCTTCTCTGGACCAAAGGGGGGCTTTTAGCCGGAAGTCAGGGAGAAGGGTTGGCCTACAGGATTTCTCCTCAGGGGAAGGGTTTTGTCCTCTATGATCCTCCGCAAAAAGAGGTGAGGTCCCTGATTCAGGATGGGAAGGGGAATGTCTACTTAGGGACCATAGAGGCTGTAGGGCTGGAAGGGGAGGGAAAGAAGGGGGAGCAAGGAGGGAAGGGGGCAGTCTATAGGGTTTCCCCGAATGGTCCAGTTAGTAGGCTCTGTGAGCTTTCCTCAAAGCCCATCTATTCCCTCCTTTTGCGAGATGAGGCTGTCCTTCTCTTAGGGTCGGAGGGGGAGCTCCTCTCCTTGGACTCCTGGGGAAGGGTAGGTGATTTAGCCCAATTGGAGGGTCTGCGCATCCTTTGCCTTTTGCGGGGTAATGGGGGGGAGGCCTTTTTGGGGACTGCAGATGGAGGCAAGGTCTATAAGATCTCCCCGGGTTTTGGCCGCCAGGGGAGATATGAATCCCAGGTATTCGATGCCCAAACCATCTCCCGCTGGGGGAGGATAGATTGGAGGGGTGCGGTTCCCCATTGGACTGAGCTTACAATCAAGACCAGGACTGGCAACACCCAGAGGCCAGATTCTACCTGGAGCGATTGGTCCCCCCCGTATAAGCAGGGGGAAAGGATAAAAAGCCCTGCGGCCAGGTTTCTGCAATTTCGGGTTGTCCTCTCCACCAGGGATGGCCAGATTTCCCCCTCTCTTAGCCAGTTAACCATATCCTATCTCCCCCGGAATCTGAGGCCGCAGGTTACCTTCCTTAAGGTCTATCCTCCAGCCAAGGGCTTGGAGCTCCTTCCCTCGCCCCTGATGGGCCAAGCACCATCTTCAAGCTTTGCGGGAGAGGGCTCTCCCTTAGGGGGGAAGGGGAGGTGGATCCCCCAGGGGTTGCGGGTGACTAAATGGGAGGTAGAAGACCCCAATGATGATCAACTCAGTTACTCTCTCTATTATCGCGGATGGGAGGAGGAAGGTTGGAAGCCCCTGAAGCGAGGGTTAAAAGATAAGGTATTTTCCTGGGATTCCCGTTCCCTCCCAGATGGAACATATTTGCTTAAGCTTGTGGCCACCGATTCTTCCTCCAATCCCCCCGGGATGGCGCTTGCAGGGGAGAGAGGGAGCCGTCCCTTCTTGGTGGATAATACTCCACCAGAGGTAGAGATTGGCTCGGTTACGTCTATGGGGAAAAGGAAATATAGGATTGCAGGAAGGATAAGGGATAAGACCAGTTTGGTAAAGGAGCTCTCCTATTCCTTAGATGGAGGTAGTTGGATGGGTTTATCCCCTCTTGATGGGATATTAGACAGCCCTCAGGAGGATTTCTCCTTTTCCTTGGGCCCTTTGAATAAGGGGGAACATACAATAGTGGTAAGGGCCAGGGACTTCTCCCTAAACATAGGAACGGTCAAAAGGGTGATTAAGGTCAGATAGAGAAGGCCTCCCTGTATTCCTCCCAGAGCCTCTCCTTTCCTTCCCCTCCTTCCACTATCTCCCAGGGGAAAGTTTCCTCCTTGCCCTTCTGCCGATAGATATAAGGGTATGGATCAATGCCGCCCCTCTCCCAGGCCTGGTTCCAACTGATGTTCTCCTCTATGCGGTGGTAGAGAGCCATCCCCACCTTTCTGTTCCCCAAGGAGATGATGGCCTGAAGGGTGGCCTGGTGAGGGCTTTTTTGCACCCACCTTACCCCCATCCTTCTTATTCCCAATTCCAACCTCTTCAGTTTCCCCTTCATTTCCCTTTTCGCCTCTAAGGGGAGCCATTGAAAGGGGGTGTGTGGTTTGGGGATGAGGGGGTTTATGCTCACCGTTATCGCCTGGGTCCGGGGGGAGAAAGCTTTGGTAATTTTTTGGGTCAAATCTAATATCCCCTCAATCTCCTCTTCCTCCTCCTGGGGAGTTCCTATTAGATAATAGATTTTCATTCTCGTAAAACCAATTTGGGAGGCCAGCCTAACCCCGGCGAGGATGATCTCTTCCTCTACTTTCTTTCCCAAGATGACTCTTGTCCTCTCCGTCCCCCCTTCAGGGGCGATGGTGAGCCCTCTGGCCCCGGAGCCGAAGATGGCCTCTAAGAGCTTGGGGCGGAAGGAGTCAATGCGCAAGGAGGAGAGGCTGAGGAGATAGCCCTCCGCTGCCAGATGGATGCATACCTCCTGCAGGCTGGGCAAATCGGAGAGGGAGGAACCGATGAGCCCAATTCTTTTGGTTATCCCCTTAGCCCCATCTGCCTCTCTGTAAATTCTCTCCGTGGTCTTGAATCTTAGGGGGTAATAAATCTGTCGGGCAGCACAGAAACGGCACCTCCTGCCGCATCCCCTGGCCACCTCAATGAGATACATATTCGCAAAATAGGCCAGAGGGGTGACCACTTGAGAGAGAAGGGGGAGCTCGTTTAAGTTCCTCACCTGCCTCCTCTTTATCCTCTCCGGTAATCCTTCCTCCTTGGGGAGTGGGGGACCGGGATGGTCATCCCTGTAGAGGCTGGGGACATAGATTCCCTCTATCTGAGCAAATTGCCTGAGAAGTTCCCCTTTGCTGTGGTTTCTATCTTCTAACATTAGGCGACAGATCTTTGCCACTGCCCCCTCCGCCTCTCCAATGAGGATAAGATCAAAGAAGGGAGCCAGGGGTTCTGGGTTAATGGTGGGGGCTGCCCCCCCGCAGAGGAGCAGTGGCCTTCCCCTTTGGGAGGAGAGGAGAGGGATCTTCGCCTCCTTTAGAATTCGTAGGGAGTTAGGGTAGTCGAGCTCGTAAGGTAGGGAGAAACAGACCAAGTCAAAATTCCTCAAGGGGGTTTGGCTCTTCAGTGTCCTGCCTAATGGTTGTTCCAGGAAGAACCTCTCGCAACTTACGCCATCCTGCAGGTTGAAGAGCATCCACACGGTCTGAAAGCCGAGGTTGGAGATTCCCACCTGATAGCGGTTAGCATAACCCAGGGCTACCCTTAACCTCCCTCCCCTTTTGGGGAGCTCTACCCCTTTTTCCTCGTGGAGTATTCTGTTAACTATTGGAGTCATATTCATTGCTCAGACCTTCAAGGGATTCCCCGCTGAATTGTTATGATTTTCTTATTTGTTTGTGTAGATTTGTCTATTCGTGTTATTCGTGTTCTATCAGTGAAATCCGTGTAATCTGTGGCTCTTTTCCCAAAGGCGAGGTGGCAGAACCCTGATTCTGCCACCTTCCCCCTGCCGTGGGGTAAAGGCACTTGATGGCTGGCGAAGCTTCGCCTTCCCGGCCAGGGACGGACAAACCGTCAAGCCCTGATAACCCAAACTGGGCGAAGCTCCGAATTTCAAATTGAAAATTGCAAAGTGTAAAAGTAAAAATCGTTATTGTCTCCAACCTGTTAAGCCCATAGCTTAGCTTTAATTTTGATATTTTCAATTTACAATCTGCAATTTACAATTGCTGGCTGCAAACCATACCATAAATTTCAAGAAGTTGCCTTATGAAGCCAGCTAGTGGTGAACTGTTAACCATAAAAAAGCAAAAAGCCGAGCTCCTCAACACTCGGCTGGATGGGGCAAGCTGTAATAGGCAGTTTCAGATCTCCTCCTCCTCCAAAAGGGAACCAATGGCCCGGTTGAGCGCATCCAGGGTGGCAAATATGACCGCTCTACCCAGGTCTCCCTTTACAAAGGCACAGCCAATGAGTTTCATCTCCTCCCGGGTAGAGAGGGAAGTAATTGAGGCCAAGATTACCTCATGGCTAGCCAAGGAAACGGAGACGACATCCTCTAAGACCAGAGAGTAGTTTGGTTTGAGAAATTTCTCCACTGCCTTCAAGGTTGCCTGGCTAATTAATCTTAGTTGGTTTTTCCTTGAGTTTGGCCCGGAGGCAACCCCTGAGGAGACTACACTGTCCCTGACCAGTTCCACCTGGACTTCTGTCTGGAGCCCAGAAACGGAGAGGTCAAGGCCAGAGAACTTTATGCGAGGGGATAAAGCTGGATGGGTCTCCTCACCCTTTACCTGAGCAACGGATACCTTCTTATGATCGATCCTTATCCCAAACCTGGTGACTAAGGCAGACTCGATGTCCCTGACTATCTGCTTTGGGGAGCGGTCAAAATTGGCCAGGACATGAATCTCCTCGATGTTTTGGCTTCCGTTAAAGGCGATGTGGGAGGAGATTATCCCTTGAAGTTCGTTAATTGCCCCTTCTAACTCCCTTTCTAACTTGTGTATATCCTCTAATGCCAATTACCACCCCCGGTTAACAGGGATAAAGTTTTTGAGGGTTTTTGATGAGCGATGCAGGCTTTAGCTTGTGAAAATGAGCCTTCTGAATCAGCCGAATACGCAACCTGAAGGTTGCGGCTAATTTTCGACATTTTTGCAGTACATTTATTAACTAAAAGATAATAAAAAATCGGGGTATAGTCAAGCCATTTTTCTCAATGGGCAATGGAGCATCTATCCCGAATGATTCATATGCCACAAAGGAGCCAAGGCACAAGGTCTTGATTATATGTAGGTTAAACAGGTGTTTAAGGAGTAACACGGGGGAAATCAATTTGATACACGGGTGTTTTATGTTTAACCTTCTTAGAGGCTTCGTGGCCAAATTCACTACCGAGGGGTTAGATCTCCTAATCTGACTGTGGCAACTTGATTAAAAATATGGGAAGTGTCCCTAATTTTCTGATCTGCCTGACGGAATTATCCACAAAATGTGAAGTTCTAAGAACTTAGCCGTCAGGGGACTTTTCTGAGGGGATGGACAGGATTTTCAAAAAAAATATGCCAGGAAACCCGTTCATATGAGGCGGGGGTGAATAGCATCCTTTTCCAAGAAGCCATCAAGGGATGATAGGCACTAAGGGCGAGCAATAGATCAATCAGAAAATCGCCGGTTTTCGTGAGGCCGAAAAGCCCCACCGCTTGTGATGGGGATAGGTCTCACGAGGCGATTTTCTTTGGTTTATGTAGCCGACGCGGCGGTAAGCCGCATCCGGCTTTAGTGGCTGGCTAAGCTTCAAAGATAACTTGTTACATATCAAGCCTCGTTTTCGCCCGCCAGACCGGGTCAAATTGTCACGAGTAAAGATTTGACCCCTGTTTAATATTAGATGGTGGCGATTCCTATAGTTGGGCCCCAAGGCTGAGCTGTCCTGATGTGACCTTGAGGTCCTTGCCACCATCAACCTTTAACGAGAAGGTCGTTCTGCCCTTGCGAACGGATATGTCGCTTTTCCATCCCTGCGGGGACAGCTCGACTGAGGTTTTGTGATGCTTTCCCTTGTGAGTGAACTTGCCTGAGACCTTCCCTTCTGACAACCGCAGGTTCACGGAGCCTTGGCGCGTCAAGCGTGACCTAAAAGACCCGGAGGGGCGCCCGGATTCATCCAGCTTCAGATTGAAGTTGTGGTGATCGCTATTGATCTTGATCAAACCCTTAAGCTTCTTCTTACCTCCCCGGACGCGCGCCACGCCAGCTCGGATGTCTAACTCCAGCCCGTCGTCTTGCAGCTCCCTGTAGGATCCGCTAACAGAACCGTCTCGTTCGAGGTCGAGAGTCAGTAAATGCGTGTCGCCCGAGTGGATCAGTGAACCGGAGAGCTTGCCCCGCGCCGAATTCAACCTTATAGCCGCGTGGTCTGAGAAATTGTAAACTGCACCCCCGCGGATCTTGCCGGTACCAGTATCGGCAGTAAGTTCAAGGGAGTGATGATCACCGTGGTGTTTCACAGTCGCCTTCGGATTACTCATCTGCTGCCTCCTTCCCGCCCCTTCAGTTAAAACTCTACAATTGATTTGGCAATAACAGCAAAGAGTACCGCTACGCTCAAATTGACGAGTGTCCCAAGAAGGTAGTAGGAGGGATTCTGCTCCAGTTTTTCCTTACGAACGAACTCCTTGGCCGCAATGACGATGGCCAGTGCGCTGAACTCTCCCTTGCACACAAGAATGAAGATCAGCAGAGTTTCGCAGAATCCAATCCAGAATCCAGTCGACTTGGGATCAAATGGGCGAGAGGAATTGCTCTCCGGCAAGATCTTTTTCTGGATGCCGTTGGCCTTTAGTTTCGGTATGGCCAAACGGATGAGCAACGTCGAGACTATAAAGGAAAACAGAAACAGTCCGACCAAATAAAGATAATCAATCATTTCCTATGGATTTCGAGAAGTAAATGACTTTTCATTGTTTCAGCCTGAGCAGTAGGTCTCTGATGGTTCGCTGGACATCTAATATTAGTGCCGCCTTGCTCCTCTTTACGGCATCGGAAACTGACTGAGGATGTTTCCTCAGTTTGCGCGCCACATTCTTTTGCGTAAAACCTTGCTCAAGGAGAATAAACACCTCTCTCTGGTACTTTGTCATATCCTCAAAAAAAGCATTGCTCATTTCCGTCAAACAGGTGAGGACTGAATCAAAAATGGGCTCACCAAGGAGCCAGCAGCAGAACCTGTTTCTCTTCTTGATACGCTGCATGGCTTCGTTGGCTTTCTTGAATACCTCACCCCCAACTTTGCGGATATCCTTTGAAGACACAGCAATCTTCCCTCGGGTCACCACGAATCGGAGGCCGACATCAGGATAGAGCACATTCCGCACATCCATCACCACATCAAACAGTCGGGCAGGCGTGGTGAAAAGGCCGGCTACCTCGTCCCCATAGCTCATGCTTAGACCGAGGACAGGTTTCGGTTTGAGGGTGCGGTTGATTCGTTGGAGCTCCACTTCCAGCTTCTCCATAAACTGGCGTGCCTTTGGCGTAGCCAGCCGAGTGGATCCCCTAATGTCAATCAGAAGCAAGTAGTAATCAGCGCGCGCATCCATCAGAAACAATGATATAGCATTGATTATTTAAAATCAACTTTTTTCCATTTAGTCAGGTGGTACCCTATTGAAGTCTCGCCTTCTCGGCTGGGGACGGGCAAACCGTCCAGTTATGGCAACATAAACAAGGCAAAGCTTCGAATATAGAATTCGTCCAGTTAAATATTTGAGGGTAAATCCTTCTTCTCATAATTCCGTTTCGGCCTCTCTAATTTTTGGTGGGACTTGCCATTTAGAGGGGGTGAAGAATGTAGAATTAAGATCGAGCACAAGAACATTTTCATAACCACCGCCTACATGTGCATTACTCACTCGTCTCGTCTGCGGATGGTGGGTACGTCTTGGACGAAATGATTATGGGTTCAGATTGATTGAAGAACAGGATTATCAATTCTTGTTGGGCCGTCTTCCTCTCTTACGCTTCCGACTTCCTACCGCTGTGCAGCATCCTCACAGCTTTCTCCAATTCGGCAACGCGATGGAGAAGCTCTTGGTACGTGGGGATCTCGACGCTGCCAGATGGGGGTTTGGAGAACACCGCTTCCACCTGACGGGCGAAATCCTCACGGTCCGCAATGAACTCCACAGGTGCTGAGACCTTCTGACGACTACGCAGCACTGGGTCGAGAATTCGAAATGCAACTACTTCTGCTTCCGCCATATACTGCTCAAAGAGCGGGTGGAGCCACCACCGGACTTCAGTAACCCTATCTGGATCGAGAGAAACTGCTGAAGCGCCCGTAACTATGCTGCTGTCCTTGCGGACAAGGTGCTGAAGCAGACGCTGTCGGATGTTCTTGGTCACACCCACATAGGCGATGTACCGGTGTCGCCCGTGGCCCGCGCACAGCGCGTATATGCCTGCGCTCTTTGGTGCCGCAGAAAGTAGTGAGACAATCATCTATGTTTCTTTACTGCTCAACATAATACCGTCAGGACTATGGTTTTTCTTATTTCCAATATTGGGAATAGATTTCCTTCGGCATCAATATACTAACTCCCAAGAAAAAGTCAACCTCGGTTTGTTTTTTGTGCGTGGAAATCATATTGGCCGAAGATGGACAAATACAGGATTAACAGTTGAGTGATCTAAAAAAGGGGTATAATACACATATTGTCTGTTCGGAGATACCTATATTTCTTGTCATTCCGGCAATTTTTAAGCCGGAATCTACTTAAAATCAGTAATGGATTCCCGCTAACGGCGTGCGGGAATGACAAATTCGGACAGACACTATTTAGGTGGAATCCCTGATATAGGCTTAAAATTTTTCCCTCACATAATCCACTGCATTTCTGAATATCTTAATCCCATCCCCCTCCTCATCAGCCAGGAATTTACCGGCTCGCTTGAGTTCCTCCTTTCTCCCTGTCCAGTCCGGATGATTGGTGAAGTGATTGTAAGCCTCGGGGTGAGGCATTAAGCCAAAGATTCGCCCTGTGGGGTCGCAGATGCCAGCGATGTCCTCCAAAGAGCCATTCGGATTTAAAGGAAACTTCCCTCTGGCAGGTTCACCCTCAGAAGTGGCATACTGGAAAACAACCTGATCCTTCTCAAAGAGCCTTTGGATCACCTCTGGTGGGGCATAGAATTTTCCCTCCCCATGTCTTATCGGTAATTCCAGCATATCAATTCCCCGGGTGAAACCGCACGGTGACTCCCTGGTCTTTAAGTGGACCCATTGATCCCTGAAATTTCCACAATCATTAAAGGTTAAAGCCACATTCCGTTCATCATAATTATTATCAAATCCTGGCAAAAGCCCCAGGTTAACAAGCGCCTGAAATCCATTACAGATGCCGATAATTAGCTTGCCATCCTCGATAAATTCTCTCAGTTGTTGGCCGATGTTATACTTCAACCTGGTGGAGAGAATCACCCCTGCCCCATGATCATCTGCCCACGAGAAACCACCATCGAAGGCAAGGATGTGATAGTCATCCAGATCTTCTATTTGACCCAGCCCTTCCCCCTTTATCAGCTCATTGATGTGCACCCTTTTTGAGTCTGCTCCGGCTAACTTCAGGGCATAGTGGGTCTCATAGTCGCAATTTAACCCATATCCGGTAAGAACAAGGGCCTTCATATTAGATCTCCAAATGGTTTTTGCCAGGCTTCCTTCAATTCACGAACAGACTTTTGAATGATTTTCTCCCTTTTGAGGCCATTTATGACCAATTTTCCCGCCTGAGTAATTCTTCCCACACAGGCGTGAGGGAAGCCATTGAAAATTTTCTCAAATCTTCCCCTATTCTCGGACGCTATAGTCAGGATAAATCTTCCCGCTGACTCTGAATAGAGAATTTTGTCATCCCTTGCCAACTTCTCGAGGGGTATTTTGCTCAAGTCAATATCCATTCCCAGTCCACCCCCCATACCAACCAGGGCAAGATGAACCCCCAGGCCACCTCGATATATCCCGTGGGCAGAAGCTACAATACCTTCATTGATTGCCCTATGCAGTAGCTTGTATAAGCTAAGAACTTCCTCTGGCTTTACCTGGGGGACGTTCAGGCCCGTGTATCCGAACCTATCGTAGTATTCTGAGCCGCCAAGCTCGTCTTTAGTTATCCCCAATATGTAAACCAGGTCGCCGGGGATCTTTGCCTCCATTGTCAGGCATTTTCTCACATCCTCGATCACGCTGGTGGCCGTGAATTGGATTGTGGGTAATCCGGATACCTTATGTCTCTCCCCGTATCTCCCTTCCAACTCTCCGTCAATGTACATGCTGTCCTTTCCAGAAAGCAGGGGAATTCCAAATGCTAGGCAGCACTGCTTTAGTGCCAGGCCTGCTCTAACCAGTTGAGCGGCCTTAAACTTTCCGTCAGGATTTCTCTGGGCATCATATTGGATATTGGGCCAGCAGAAGTTGTCCAACCCTCCAATGTGATCGGGGTCTCCGCCAACGGCAATTAACCTCCTTACTGCCTCATCAATGGTGGAGGCGGTCATATGATAGGTATCGATCTTGCTGTAAGTGGGATTAAGTGCCTGGGTAATGGCGATTCCCCTCACCGATTCTAGCACTGGCCTGATGACCACAGCGTCGCTATCAATGTCCCTATCCCTTCCCACAAGGGGTTTTATTACACTGCCCCCCTGAACCTCGTGGTCATACTGGCGCACAATCCACTCCTTGGAGCAGATGTTCGGTCTGGAGAGCATATCCAGCAGGAGTCGATCATGGTCGACCACCTCCTTGAGCACCGGTTCCTGGAGGCCGCGCAACTGGGGTGGTATCCACTCCGCATCAAACTCCCATTGGGGGAATTCCGATTGCAAAAGATCCATATGCACATAGGCACAGGTCTTGCCTTTGTATTTAAGGTGCAGCTTCCCAGTATCCGTATATTTGCCGATGACAGTGCTTTCCACATCGTGCTTTCTGGAGAGCTTAAGGAACCTGGTTCGGTTTTCGGGCTTAATGGCTACTGTCATTCTCTCCTGAGATTCCGAAACCCATATCTCCCACTGGTCAAGCCCTTCGTACTTCAGGGGTACCTTCTCTAAGTGGACTTCACAGCCATTACTGAACCTTGCGGTCTCCCCAATGGATGAGGAGAGACCTCCCCCCCCATTGTCGGTTATAAACTCAATTAAGCCCTTATCCCGTGCCTCAAGTAGGAAGTCGTGCATCTTTTTCTGAGTATAGGGGTCTCCAATTTGCACATGCCCAGCAGGAGTATGCTCGGTATAAGCCTCCGAAGCTGCGGTAACCCCGTGGATGCCGTCCTTGCCCACCCTGCCTCCGGTCATTATGAGCAGATCACCAGCGTGAGTGGTCTTTTTATCCGCTGGCATCCCATTGATCACGGAAGGCATAATGCCCATGGAAGTGACAAATACCAGGCATTTACCCATAAAGCTCTCATCAAAGAAGACCTTTCCAAAGGCAGTGGGGATACCGCTTTTGTTTCCACCGTCCTTTACCCCCTCAATGACCCCGTCGAGAAGCCGTCTGGGATGCAGATGGGGTTTTAGATCTCCACTATAATCCCGCGGCCCAATACAGTATCCATAGGTCCCCAGGATGAGCTTCGAGCCTTTGCCCGTGCCCATAGGGTCCCTATATACCCCTACAATCCCGGTAATGGCCCCACCGTAGGCCTCCACATTGGAAGGGCTGTTGTGGGTCTCTCCGGTGATGGTGTAGAAATGATGCTCATCGAACCTTCCCACGCCGGCATTATCCCAGAGCACGGATATAACCCACGGCTTTTTCTTTTTAATCTCCAAAGTCGGTTCCTCAATACATCTCTTGAACAGGTTGTCGATGAGCTTCTCCTCGCCAGTTGCCAGGTCCCTGTATCTGAAAAGGCCCCTGAAGGTGTTATGATTGCAGTGGTCACTGCGTGCTTGAGCGATGTATTCCAGCTCCACATCAGTAGGCAGGCTAAGCCCGACCCTTCTCCGCTCTTTCTGGACATTTTTCCTTAAGAAATACTCCCTGATGGTTGGTATATCTCGAGGATTGAGGGCCAGGTTGCGCTCATCGCTTATTCTCCTCAACTCCTCATCGCTTACCATTGGAATGGGGGTGACTGCGGGCTCGTGCTCCAGAATGACCCTGGGAATATTAAGTCCGATGCCCTCTTTCTTGTCCCACTCAGTGAGGCTGAATATCTTCCACTGCTGGATTAAGTCATTGGCCAGAAGCTCACGAGCTATGCGATTAACATCACTGCGGCTCAAATTTCCACCCTTAAGGAAGTAGAGTTTTGATGTGTAGGCTGCCTCTTCCTTTTTGAATTTTACCTTCAATAGATCTTCAATGGCCTCCACGGCCGTGCTTCCTGCTGGATCCCTTACGCCGGGCAGGTAGCCCACCCATATAGCCCAGTCGAAATCAAAAGCCAAGGGCTCAAAGGAGGAGAGCTGGGTTACCGGATTGGTGAATATCTTTATCCGGGCCTCTTCAAGCTGCTCTGGGGAGAGGGAAGAGTCAATGGTTATCACGTGGACCGTTCGGATGGAATCCAATTCAAATCCGAAGTAATCCCTGGCCTTTCTTTTAATACTCTCGCCCTCGGCATCGAACAGTTGTGGCTTGAGCGATATTTCCAGTCTTGCAGGCATGAGGTTACCTCATTGAAGAATTTCGAATTTCCATCTTTAGACAGGATTGACAGGATGATCAGGACAAACAACCTCATTCATTAAACACCGAAAATCACTAAAATAACAAGAAATCCTAAAGAAGAATGTGCGTTATAAATAACTATTCGGTAGTTTCGGTGTCATTCAGCGTTCTCTTGTATAATAAAAGTGTGCTGTCAGGAGTTACCTCCTGACAGCCCTTACGGGATGAATAAAGATCCTGTTAATCCCGTTATCCTGTCAAAGAAAGTTCCGCCAATTACGGCTAAGTTCAATTTCCCAGAATTTCCGCTGGGTCGGGGGCTGTTTGAAGCCCCGAGGTAGGTCGGAATTCAATTATGACAGCTCTGCAATCCGAGTCTTGACGCAGGTCGGGAAGGATCGGTGAGCCCCGATGGAGAAGTTAGCGACCAAAGGGAGCTAAGTTCTGCAGGGTGGTTTGCCAGTCCTGGGCCGGGGAGGCGGAGCTTCGCTAAAAGTTTGCCCATCAACCAATCCATTTTGGAGCCGAAAAGTTAGTCACTCTTTAGAAGGGAGAAATTTTTCGCCTGGCCTTTGCCTTTTAATGGGGTGTCATCTGTTGTGATGGACTCATCATCAAATCTATGACTCCCAGGGCATACTATACCAATTTGCAAATTCTTGAACAGCAGATTCTGCAATGCTATACCCAATTCCCCTTGCACTATTCCGTCTTGAATTAACCTGTGAATCCTCAAATAGTTTTTCCACAATTGGCAAAAGCAAATCGAGGGCTTCATCGTAATCGGTTCCCTGTGATGTAATGTATAACGAATATGCAACTGATCTCTCTTCCGGATCGCTACCATATTTTTCATAAGCAACTCCCGAGGCGTATTGAAGCATAGATGCGATCATAGGGGCTAAACGATGTGTTCGTCCCTTAGGAACTAATTGGTGCAGCATATCAATCCAGACCGAATAGACTTTATCTCCAACAATTTCTTTGAGACTACCTTGATTTCCCTTTGCCATAGTATTCGACCCCTTTCTTTGTATTGCCCACCATTTCGGATAACAGGACAGCGGGTAGGTGAAGCCCGAACTTGTCGGGATTTGGGGACAGCGAGAGCAAAGCTGCTTACCTTCCTTAAGTTAAATGGCATAGACCTACTTCACAAAACCTAAAGTCTATATAGGCCACCAGCTTGAATAGGTTATTGGATCTGCAAAAAATTCGATGACTCCTTTTGCTGCCAAGCTACTTTTCAAACTCTATGGTCCCCTTCTCCACTTCTGGATAAATACCATCAATTTCCCTCTGGATTTCAATTGTCATTTGCAGGGTGGTAACGACCTTGCAGTAATGTTTTATCTCATCAAGGGATAATCTTTTTCCTTTTCTATCTTTCAACCATTTGTGACAAACCTGATAGCCCCCGATCTGATATTGCCAGACCTCTTTTGGAATTCCCTCAAAATACTGGCTCGGATTTACATAGACATGCCTTTCTTTTTCATCATACCTCAATTTTTCAACTTTTTCATCTCCTTTACCCCGGAATTTAGCGAGGGTTGGGTCAAGTTCTGCTGATTTTAAAAGATGCAGCGAAACAAGCTTTTTCCCATATTCTGCCATTTCGCTGAACAGTTTGTAATCTTTGGTAAAAGGAATCCTTGGGAAATCCATCTTTAGGAACTCAGCGTATTTTGTGCGATAGATATTGGAATAGAGGACAGCGTAGATGTAACAGAAAATTTGTTCGGGTATTGGTGTTTTCTCAAAAACTTTTTCTAATTGATCAACTATTGTAGGAGACAAATTCGGTCTTTTTGCCTTATAGTCAGTCTTTGGCTCAAAGAGCATCATGGCACTTCCTGAGGGCCGTTTTGGGGGTTCGTCTTTCAGGTGATGGATATAGAGAGGGAAAACATTAGAAATTGAAACAGCGGAAGTTATCGAATGAGCATCTATTATTAAATCGGTTACAAAAACAGGCTGTATTCCTGACTTGTCCATCTGCCTTGCTGTGATCAACCCCAAATTCTCCTGCAACATATGATGCATAACTTCAGGGCGGGGCATACAATGAAATCCACGAGATTTACCTGTGTAATAGGTATATCTTATGTCAAATGGTCTGTATAGGATTGGCACTACTTTCTTCTTGTCCAAACCACTATCCGACAAATCCTTTTGGGCCAATTCAACCTTCCAATCCCTCGCATCTTTGCCCAAATTATAGGCTAACCGTGCTAATTCGATGTCCATTTTAGAAAAGTTTAGCACAGTGCGCCAAATCTCCTCAGGTGACCACCTTATCGTCAATTTATCCCTTGCTGTGACTATTCCCACGCTATTTAATGGGAAAATATCGGTTATCTTTGGATACTTTCCATAACTTTCCATAAGCCGTTCATCTCTGGGAATAAAAAGGTAAAATCCAGATTTGGGAGACAATTTTTTCCAGTCGGTTGTTTTTAGATCATGCTCCAAAAGCCAATCATACTTATGTTGTCGCAAACCCCACGCATCAGCGTGGTAGGTGTTGCATTTATGCCTCTTTGGCTTTTCTTTGGTTTCCGTTTTCTCAAAAAGGCTCTTTTGAGGTGAAGGACGAAACATAGGATATAACGGTTCCTCTTTCTTTTCTTGTCTTTTTATGAAGAGAACAATAGCCACTCCTTGGCGGATGTCAAAGACATTCTCGTCTTTAGATCCGTCAGGGCATTTCTCTTTCTTCAGGCTGTTACCATGCAAATCTAGGATATAAATCTCGTTGAAACTGCTCATCAGGGATTGCCGCATCCCCCTGAAGGTGGGATTATCCAGATAGCTGTGATTGGTGATAAACCCTAAAACTCCTTCACCCGCCTGGTCTATCTTCCATTGCGCGAAACGGATGAATTTGACATAATCATCTTGCAGCCATTTGGGATTCTTTTCCCCGAGGGCTTTGCCATCAACAAATTTGTAATCCTCAATGAGGTTACCTATCCAGGTTCTTATCTTCTTTCTTTTTTCCTGCCCATTCTTTGCCTTTATAGTGATGTATTTTACACTTACATTTGCGGAGTGTCCAGAATAAGGAGGATTACCAAGTATCACCAGAATAGGCTGTTCTTTCTTGACTTCGCCTGCCAAATGGGATTCTTTGGAAAGCGAAGCCATACCAGGAAGCTCGGTTTGGGCGAGTTCCTCCATCTCCAGGGTATTGGTGAGATAGAGCTTGAACCTATCGTCCGCTTGGAGTTTGTAGCCCAATTCTTCCAGGAGAAAAGACATCTTCAAATGACCAACTGCGTAAGGTGCCATCATCAGTTCAAAGGCATAGAAGTTTCTCAATATGTGCTCTTTAATCAAACTCTGCCTTCCGCCTTCCCCGTATTTGAAGACGAATTCCTCCATTGCCAACTTGGCTGCTTCAGCCAAGAAGGTAAGAGTGCCTGCCGCAGGGTCTAAAACCGTAACAGATTCACTGGCGAATCCGTCCGTTCGATTAAAATGTTTCTTCAGAATATGATGCAAGGAACGGACGATATAGGAAACCACGGGCTCTGGAGTATAATAAACTCCTCTCTTTTCCCTCGTTCGTGGATCGTATTCAGCCAAGAAGGTCTCATAAAAATGGACGATAGGGTCTTTGCCCTTGCCCTCGTGAAAATACTGGTGAAGGATATTTCTCACATCAGTAACCGCTAAAACTTCCGAAATATCATCAATAATCCATTCCATCTGCTGGGGTAAGTCTCCAAGTGAAATGAAATTGAAAACATCTCTTAAAATTCCGATAGTATGTGGAATATTATCGTAGGCAAGTTTTCTGTTAAAGCTGTTCTCTGATCGGGTGCGGGCAGCAAAAAGGCCGTAGGTGATGGTTTGGGAGTAAAGATCGGCAAATTCCTCTTTGGAGAGGCCGCTGATGAGGAATTTCCTGAATGCCTCATAAAACCCTATGATAAATCCCTTTCCCGTTTTTTCCTCTTCTTTTAACTCCTCAGCAACAACCTCATCCTTTAAGAAGCGTGTCCGCTTTGCTAATTCCACCGCCAGGGTTTTAGCATCGTAGACTCTCGGCAAAGAGAAAGAGAAGAATTTCTCCAGCAGGTTTAGAAAAGCTGATTCTTTTTCTACCGGCGGAATGGTTTTGAGTTTATGCACAATAAAAGGTCTGGCGATAAGGACCTTATCTATCAAATTGCCATTGCGATAGAGTCTGAATTCAAAGAAGTTGGTCAATATCAAATTCGGGAATGTATGCAGATAGCGTTCTAACTGCTCTGATGTCTCTACCTGGTCTAAATACTCAACTGTTGGTGCTTTGGCCTCAATATACCCTACAATATGCTGTGATCCATCCCAGATTCTAAAATCGGGATTGCCGGCTTCCGTCTTCTTTGGTAGCGTGGTTATGTGGATATTCCTTCTGTCCACTGATTCTGTATATTCCTTAAACAATCCATCAAGAACAGAGTAGTAACTCTCCTCCCTGGCATCTCCACGCTTAGCAATCTCATATATTTTCTTCAAATACGATTTGAGCATTTTACCTTTCTTAATAATTTGGGATTCTTAGGCACAGTATCCAAATCCATTTTCTCCTTGATAGGGGATCGAAATGAATATAAGCAGGTTGTCACCCAAAATCAAGCTAAATGAGGGACTCCAATGACAGAGAACCTCACAAGGTTACCATTCACCAAAGCAGAGCTGTCAGGAGGTAACTCCTGACAGCACACTTTTTAGGACCCTCATTTTGTATATCTTGTGATAATCTTGTGGAATCTCGTGGTTTCTTACTGCATAATCTGGGGTTATTTATTCTGGTCATCCTGTCTAGTAAAAAGGAATTTCCATCGAATTGGAGAGGCTTGACAATTAACTCCCGGGGGTGTATTTTAAAGGAGATGAAAGCAAACCATATTATCCTTCTCTTTCTCCTCCTTCTCTCCTGTTCCCATCCCCCGCGTCCCACCAGTGATGAGGTGGCAAAGCGTTATTCGGCTGCTGTAGAGCTCTATAAAGAGGGGAGGGTGGAGGAGGCGACAGGGGAGCTGGAGGAAGTCGTCAGGCTCTATCCTAATTTTGCTCCTGCCCATAATCTCTTAGGTGAGATCTACCGCAGGAGGGAAGACCTCTTGAGCAGGTTCAAATCTGAAAAGGAGCTGAGAAAGGCAACAAGGCTTGAACCTCTAAATCCTGAGTATCATCTCAACTTGGGTCTTACCCTGATCAAGAGGGGATTCCAGCACTCAGCCCTTAAGGAGTTTAAGAGGGCATTTGAGCTTGACTCCCTCTGCTTTGATGCACTCTATCAGATAGGTCTCATCTGGGAAGAAGAAGGGCTAAAAGTGTTTGACCGGGGGGATTTCCGCAAAGCACAAAAGGCATTTGAATCTGCCTTGAAGGTTGATCCCACATCTCCTAAGGCCCATTACCATCTCGGCCTCTGTTATTTAGAGCTGGGGCAGTATAGGGAGGCTGAGGCCAGGCTTCGTCGGGCAACCGAGCTTGACTCCACATTTTATCAGACCCATCTGCTTTTAGGCTATCTCTACCACAAAACCAAAAGGGAGGAGGAGGCAGCAAGGGAGTTTGAGGAGGCCTTCCGCTGGATGATGACCGCCGAGGAGGTGGTCCCCTATTTGAGCATTAGGCTTATAGCCTCCAAAATGGAATGGGAGAAATACCAAAAAATCCCTTGGAGCCAGAGGAAGGAATTCCTCCACCGTTTCTGGAAGGAGAGGGATCCTATCCCGACCACAGCTATAAACGAAAGGCAGATCGAACATTATTGTCGAGTGACCTATGCCAATCTTCACTTCTCCGTTCCCCCAAAGGGCTTGCCTGGATGGAGGACAAAGAGGGGAGAGGTCTGCATCAGATATGGCGAACCCACCTTCCAGAGATGGGTGATGCCAGATGTGCTTCCCAAATTTGGTCTCATCCCCCCCAAATGGGTCTGGTTCTACTCCGATCTCCCCCACCCAGTGGCGCTAACCTTTGCGGATAATGGGCTTAATGGAAACTATGATCTCCCTTATCCTGAAAAGAACTGGAGCCCAAAGGATTATCGGGAGAGCACGGGGGCTGTCCTGGCCTCCCTCACCAACACCTTACCCCAATACTACAGCTATGACTATGGGGGGGAACTGCTCAAATACATTTGTCGTGTCTACCAATTCAGGGGAGAAGGGAGAAAGACCGATGTGGAGATCTACCTGAGTATTCCCCACCCGGAGCTGGACTTTGTAAGGGGTAAAGGTCTCCCCGCGGCCAGGGTGAAGAAGAGGATAGCGGTATTTGATAACCTCTGGAAGAATTTGAAAAGTACGGCCGAGGAGGTTAAGTTTCGGGTTCCTCCTACACAAACATCCAACCCAAACCTGATGGTAGTGGACAGGTCCACCCTCTCCCTACCCCCTGGAGACTGCACCCTGGCCCTAAACATCAAAGATCTCAATTCAGAGAATTTGGGGATAAGGAAACTTCCTCTAAAGGTGAGGGATTTCCGGGGAGAGGGGCTTCTCTTAAGCGACCTCGCTTTGGTGGAGAAGGCCCGTCCACGAGAAAGGGGAGATAAATTCGGTAGGGGCGAGCTTCACCTCGTTCCTCGGTTTTCCTCCCGATACCATAGGAACCAATCCCCCTATCTCTACTATGAGATCTACAACCTGAAAAGAGCCCCCTTCACCAACTACAGGCTAAGCTATGCCATCATCTTAATCTCCCCGCAGCGGAGCGGGCTCTCCACAGTCTGGAATCGCTTGCTGTCGGTTATCCAGGGGGGACGCTGGGAGTCCATTGTCCAATCTACACTTAATCAGGGGAGGGCAGAGAATGAGGTGGGCTATTTGGAGGTCGATATGAGCAAAGCAAGGAAGGGAAATTACAGGCTCAGCTTAAAGGTGGAGGATCTGCATAGCGGCCAGACCGCCGAAGGGTGGGTGGACTTCACCATTGTTGATTAGATAAGCTTTTAGAACTTAGCTCGCTTCAGCGACACCTTTTTGACAGGATGAACAGGATTTACAGGATTTTTATGACAAGATGTCAGAATACATCGTTCTGTGAACGGGGATGAATGACATCCTTATAGTTCCCTCTCCCCTGGTGGGAGAAGGTTCACCCCCTCCTTAGTCCTCCCCCATCAAGGGGGAGGAGACTGTTTTGGATGCTTCGTCCTGTGAGTAGGGAGGTTCACTTATCCTGATCATCCTGTCAATCCTGTCTAAAAATGGGATTTTCTATGCTATAGACTTAACGCCCTTCGGTCGAATTCTATGGGATGCAGATTAGCGCAGGTTTACAAAATTATCCTCCCAAATCTGCGTCTATCTGCGTCCAAAATCGAATCTATACAGACCTTCCCCCCCAAATCCTTCTGATGTGCTCCTCTGGGAGTCTCTTGGTAAACAGGCTCACCAGAATGAGCAAAGCCACACTTACCCCAATTCCAGGTATGAACCCGTGGACTCCAAAGGGATTTCCCGCAATCATCCAGCCTAAGGCAACAACAAAACCCCCGATCATCGAGGCGGTACATCCCCACCTGGTCGCCCTTTTCCAGTAGATGCCGAAGAGTAGAGGCCAGAGGGTGGTGGAGGCGATAACCGCCCAGGCGAAGGCGCAGAGAACCAGGACCAGAGCGGGGGGCCTGAGGGCTATTAAAAGGGAGACCAAACCAACTGCCGCACTGGTGATGCGGCTGTATTTGAGGATGGTCTTCTCCGGCAGATTTTTCTTTAACCCCTTCTGATAGATGTCCCTCACTAAGGAGCTGCTGGTGATTATCAAAACCGAAGAGAAAGTGGACATCCCGGCAGCGATGACTGCGGCCAGGAAGATCGCTGCCCCTAAGGGTGAGAGCACCCCCTTGGTCAATGTGGGAATGGCCAGGTCGGCATTTTTCAAGCCTGGATAGAGGATTCTGGCTATAGCCCCATTTAGATAAGGCAATATCGCCACACATCCCCCAATGGAGGCAACCACAGTTCCTATCTTTAAGACATTAGTGCTCTTGATGGAGTAGAACCTGACCACGAGCTGAGGCATCCCCCAGACCCCAAAGCTGACGATCAGGGAGAAGGAAACAAGCCCAGCCCAACCCCAGATCCCAGGTGTGGAGACCAAGCCAGGGTTAATTGCCGATAGTTTGAGATGGGCAGCGGTGAATCCTCCAACCGCGGAGAGGGAGGCAAAGGTCAAAAGCAGGAGGCCGAATATCATTATCCAGGCCTGAAGAAAGCCCGTCCAGACAACTGCTAAATATCCACCGATAGCCACATAGAAGATGATGATCAATCCGGAGAGGAGGACACCCCAGAGGTAAGGGATGTTCATCAGCACCTCCAGGATGTGGCCCATCCCCTTCAAGATGCTCACATTGTAGATGATCATAAAGAGAAAAATCACCGCAGCAGAGAATATCCTGGCCTCTTCTGCCTTATATCTTTCGGCGACGAAACCGGGGATGGTCATTGTGCCCAACCTGGTAGTGAACTCCCTCAGCCTTTTGCCTAAAACTATCCAGCAAAGGGTGCATCCTAAAAGGACATTTATCGCCCCTATCCAGATGGTGGACATGCCGAACATATATCCAAATCCACCTCCACCGACGATTAGGACTGAGGAAAAATAGGCCGCGATAAAGGAGAGGGCAGTGACCCAGGGGCCAATATTTCTTCCTCCTAAGTAGAAATCCTCCACTTTCTTCAGCCTCTTTGAGCTTACCCAACCAATGACCACCAGGAGGATCAGATATATGATCAAGACAACCGAATAGGTCCAGGTCTCTCCCATAGTGCTTTCTCCTTTTTAAAAAGATAAGTTCAGAGAATAACTTCCACCTGCGCATACAGGTAATACGCCACCAACAGCCAAGCAGTCAGGTGTCCTCACCTGAGGGCAAAAGAGCACGGTGGCAGAATCGGAGTTCTGCCACCTCTTTTTTGGTGATTTTACCGTTCTGTTTTATGTTTTCTCAATGCCCAGACTATGGCCCCAACTACACTCAGGGCCGAGACGATGTAAGCAGAAAATGTTGACCAAGGACAGCCAAATGCTCCCATTTTTTCCTCCCTTAAAAAGTAGGCAGTTTACCACGGATGTGACAGTTCGCGGGGATCAGTGATCAGTTTACAGGGATCGAGAACCAGGAATAACCAGCATAAACTTCACTTTTAATTCTCAATTTGTAATTGTTTTTTTCCGTGAGATTCCGTGGTGGGTTTTAACTAAAGCAAGTAGACGATTTTCACAAAAGGGGCCAGGTGGTATCTATAGCCGCCCTTTGCCAGAACTGGCAGCTTGACCGCGACCCCAATCTTAAACCCCTGAAATCCACTGTATTGTAGACCGGGGCATAGCTCCAGGATGTAGTTGTCCCTTTTGAACAAGCCCTCGCCCGTCATAGATCCATTAAGCTCACAGACGGCTGCCAGATTTTGAAGGAAAGGATATTCAACGGTCAGGTTATAGAATGTCTGATCGGGCCGGTCTTTTCCATTTAACCAATAGCCCAGAGTAGCGTGTCCAGTGAAGGGTTTAATTTTATGGGTTAGCAAAATCCCCATCAAGAAGTCGGTCGAGCCATCTCCCAATGGAGGGGATGCGGTATCGTCCCCTGTGGGTAGCCTGAGCCCAGTAAATCCCGATATTTTGGGGATGCTCTTGCTTCCCTTTACCAGACAGATCTTGGGGTCTATTACCAGATCCCCAATTCCCGTCGATCTTTCCTTTGATCCACCGGTCTTTATGTTCTGAGCAATAGCCGGAAGGGTTAGCCTGATGGTGAGAAAATCGGCGATTCCATAATAGAATCTGGGTAAAAACAAGGCCTTTTCGAATGAATCCCCGCTCGGTAAATCCCCCCAATCTCCCTTGGCGAAAATATCAGACTCAGCAAAATTCATATACCAGAGAAGCCCATCCACCATAAATTTGCCCCTTGGTAGGGTGTTGGCGCTTGCCCCGATGAGCGGACTGGCCTCTCCTACCCTTACCCCTCCGAGGAGCAAACTTATTATCAAACCAACCCCAAAAACCCTTCGCATAATTTCTCCTCTCTCAGAACTTAGCTCCCTTCGGTCGCTAACTTCTCCAGAGGGCCTCACCGGCCCTATGGCGCTCCGCAATCCTCCGCCAGCTCGGATTGCTCCGCTGTCACCCTTGAAGGGGGCCTACCCCCTTCAAAGAACCCCCGACGTCTCGGAATTCCTGGGAATTCCGAGACGTGAACTTAGTCGTAAGCGGCGGGGTTTTTTTTGACAGGATTTACAGGATTTTTGTTCATCCTTTACATCCTGTCTATTCTTATACCACATCCCCTTGAAAAAGGAACACGAATCACACGAATAGACGAATCTACTCGAATGGAGAGTAGAACACAAGGAATTATGAATTAGGATTTGTGCTATTCGTCCATTTGTGGAATTCGTGTTCAAGGCCTTATTAAAATGAGGTGGCAGAACCACCATTCTGCCACTTTGGGGGAGAGGACTCCAGACCTTCCGAGAGTTGTCAGGAGGTAACTCCTGACAGCACACTTGAGTTTTATTTATCCTGTCAATCCTGTCTAAAAAATGTAAAGGATTCGTTCTGCCCTTTCAGCCACTGGAAGACAGCCCAGGTGGCATCAAGATCCTCCTCGTTGTATTTGAGGACTTGAGCCATAATGTCCTCCCTTAGGGAGCGATCATCAGTTTCTATGGCCTGAAAGTATTTGGCCATGGACCAATCTCCCCCATATTCATCCTGGGTTCGCTTGAAGCCAGCAAGCCTTTCCACTATTTTAAGGCTATAGCTTGGCTCGGCAATAACCATCGCCTTTTTAGTGAGAGGAAGCAGATCCACAAGGTTATGCAAGACCCTCTCGGCGATGCCCTGAGGGTCCCCGTATCTTTTCCTATACAACTTAACCTTTGTCCTCTCGTAGGAAGCCCAGTGGATGAAGGGGATGCCACCGTATTCAGCGAATATCCCCTGGCAGTTGGAGAGGAAATCCTGCCAACCATTGAGGTCACCATCCCTTTCTATGGGGGAGAGGGAAGGTTGGTAGGGGCCAGGATTTTCTCCATAAACCTTAACCCCCCAGAGATAGACCTTTTCAAGCTCGTCTAAGTAAGGGGGGAACCCCTCCAGGTCAAAGACTACCAAGTTGGGGGATGTGGGCAGGTAAACCCTCTCCAGAGGGATGCTTCTCTCATCCCTCATTGCCTTTGCCTGAAGTAGGATGCGAGAGGCATCTCTTCCCACCCTCCTTGATAATCTTCCCCAGGGGCGAGTAATTTCGCTTAGGGAAGACTCGGTATAATTGTCAACCAACTGACCGATAGTTGATACGCCATTCTCCCGCAGGGCAATTACTAAGCCCTGATCCACCCCATAGACCTGGGCCAAATCGTTAGTGGCTTGAGCCTCACTCCAGCATAGCTCCCGGAAACCACAACCCTGGCACTTGGACCAGCCTACAGGGGAGTAAGGAGCCTTGGGCAAGGAGACCGTAGAGAGGATCTCCGTTAGCGATTTTATGGCCGACCTGCTATCATAGGGGAAATCAACTATTGAGCCATCTCCTAAGAATGCCTCGATTCTAAAGGGCTTTCCCCCAAAACTTTTTTCGAAGAGATAACCATATACCTGCATCTGCGCCCTGATCTCCGGATGGATCCGTTCGGTAGCATGCCTGGCAAGTTTACAATCCCTGATCACATAAGACGAGCCTTCAGGGATGAGAATGTCCGGTATTCCCAGAACCTGGACTTGAGAACCATCTAAGTTGACATCTACAAGGAGAACCCCCTGATAGATAATGGGTATCCCCTTATTAAGCTGTTCGATCGTTCTTGATGCTCTCTCCTGCAGGCTCCCTGAGGATAGATCAACAAACCTGCCTAAGAAATTTATATGGTCTTGCTCGTGCCGCTTGCCAAGTTCAAAGATGACCTGCTCAAAAGGGCCGGGAGGGATTTCCTCCCGATTATTAAAACGGTAAAACAACCTCCTTCGGCAATATTTGGGAGAATAGAGGTCGTAGATGTTTTCTGCGGTAAGTTTGATACTTTTCACTCTAAGGCATGCGCTTTTCTTCTGTCAGCACAGGAATTAAGGGATTTTCGTTTTGGACAGGATTGACAGGATGATGAGGATAAGTGAACCTCCCTACTCACAGGACGAAGCATCCAAAACAGTTTCTTCCCCCCTCACCCTAACCCTCTCCCCCAAGGGGAGAGGGAACTATGTGAATGTCATTTATCCCTGTTCACAGAACGGGGTATCTGATATGTATTCATAAAATCCCGTAAATCCTGATGTCCTGTCGGAAAACTCCCCTACTCCCACTTGAAATATCTCGCTGAGATGGCAAAACATACCACTAACCAAACAATAAGAAATAAAAGGTCAGAACCGAAAGAGCTAAAACCTTTAGCCTCAATGGAGACCTTTCGCAAGGCTTGACCTAAAAATGTTGCTGGGAGAATTCTGGAAAGGGGCCGGAGAAATTTGGGAAGCATATTTATGGGCCAAAAGCAAGGGGAGAGGAACATCATCACAAAAAAGACAATCATAGAGATGGGTTGAGCGCTCTCTTCCTTACGCACTAAGCTGGCAATGAGAAAGCCAATCCCCAATAGGCTGAACATCCCTACCGTCAATATCAACCAGAAGAAGAACCAACTTCCACTGACCCTTGCCTGGAAGAATAAGATGGCCACCAGCATGAGGAGGGCTGTCTGGATAAGCACAACCAGATAGCGGGTAAGGGCCAAACTGCCGATGAGCGTGGATCGTCTGAGGGGGGTTAAGGCCAGCCGACGGAAGATTCCCTTCTCCCGGTCAGAGACTACAGAGATGGCCGTGGACTGGATGCAGGTGGTCATCAGGGCCATAACGATCATCCCAGGAAGGAGGAAGTCGATATAGCGGGTCCCCCCTGTATCAGAGCCAAAGATGGAGCCAAAGAGAGTCATAAAAAAGAGGGGGAAGGCAAAGTTCCAAAAGAGCGCCCCCTTTTGGCGTAAGAAGAGCTTGGTCTCCATCTTAGTCTGTTTCCAAAATACGCTCATATGTTCAGTCCCTCAGCCTTCTTCCGGTCAGTTCCAAAAATACATCCTCCAGCGTGGCTCGACGAACAGAGATGTTTTCAAATCTCAATTTCCCCTGATCATAAAGCCGAGTAAGTGCCAACAAAACCTTATGGGGACTCTTTGTAAACAGGAGAAAACAATTCTTGTCCTGGGTGACCAGGTTGACCTCAGGAAGGGATTCCAGGAAGGATTTTTCCATTTCATCAGGGAAACTCAACTCCACTGCCGCATTCAAGTCTTGTCGTTCGATCAGCTCCCGGGGAGTCCCCAGGGCGATGAGCCTGCCCTGGTCGATGATTCCCACCCGATCGCAGAGCCGCTCTGCCTCCTCCATATAATGGGTGGTGAGCAGCACCGTCTTCCCCTTACCCCTGGTGCTCTCTATCACCCCCCAGAGGTTGCGCCGTGCCTGGGGATCAAGGCCGGTAGTGGGCTCATCTAAGAAGAGGATCTGGGGGTCATTCACCAAGGCCAAGCCTAAGGCTAACCGTTGCCTCTGACCTCCGGAGAGGTTCTGCACAAAAGATCTCTCCTTCTCTTTGAGGGAAACGATCTCCAGAATATCAGAAGTGGGCAGTTGGTGGGGGTAGTAACTGCCGAAGAGGTCTATGACCTCCTTTACCCGAATTCTTTCATAGAGGGTGGTTTGCTGAAGCTGAACGCCGATGATCTCCCGAATCCTGCCCAGGCCATCCTGTGGATTGATCCCCAGTACCCTTATCTCTCCCCCATTAGGTGAGCGCAGCCCTTCGATCAGTTCCACTGTAGTTGTCTTGCCCGCACCATTGGGGCCAAGAAGGCCAAAGATCTCCCCGTTCTTGATCTGGAAGCTCACCCCATCCACAGCAGCCACTTCCCCATATCGTTTTCTCAGGTTTAGGACTGAGACAGCATCATCCAATTAATTTAACTCCCTTCGGAAGGGCTTTTTTGACAGGATAACAGGATTTACCGGATTTTTATTTATCCCCGCTATTATTGTAAGAGCTGTCAGCCCCGTTCCGACGGGATTCCTGGTGGAAGAGATAACTCCTAACAGCACCCTTTTGATCGACATCAGGAGATGTCTCCCACCCACTAACTCGCTTAGATGTAACATTAGTGGACGGGTTTTATTTATCCTGATCATCCTGTCAATCCCGTCTAAAAAAGGAATTTCCTATACTTTAAATTTAGTTTGACTTAGGGCGGGAACCAGTTTATATTCGTTTCGATGCTTTCGAGAGTCGCCCTTGATTATGAATAGAGCCAACAGCTTGGCATAGTATAATCCTTGATCTCATCCTGGTCAAGCCAAAAGTGAGGTGGCTGCTGATGAAGGCTGGCAATCTCCACAATAAGGAGGTATAGTATGGTGTGAAAAAGCTGATTATAGGGGGATTTATGAAGAGCGGACTGTGTTGAGGGGGATATGAACGAGCTAAAGAGATTGGCCACTCAAGAAAAACGGAGGGAAAAATGAGAGCTTCAAGATCGATAGCTGCTTTGGCCGTGATTCTGATCGGAGCCGCGATAGCGATTTTCTTGGCTTCATGTGCTACCCAGGAGCCTGAACTTATTCCCAGGGAGGTGCTCTTTGGAAATCCGGTGAAAACTGCCCCCAAGATCTCGCCGGATGGAAAGCTGATGGCTTACCTGGCCCCAGTAAACAATGTGTTGAATGTCTGGGTGAAGACTATCGGCGCTGAGGATGACAGGGCGGTTACCAAGGACGACAATCGCGGGATACGACGTTACTTCTGGGCACAAGACAGCAGACACATAATGTATCTTCAAGATGTTGGCGGTAACGAGAACTGGAGGTTGTATGCTGTAAATCTGGAAACGGACGAAATCAGGGATTTGACTCCATTTGAGGAGGTGCAGGTTCAGGTCGTTGACCATAACAAACATTTCCCCAATGAAATGCTCATTGCAATGAACAAGGAAAATCCCCGGGTTCACGATGTCTATCACCTCGATTTAACCTCCGGTGAACTCGAACTGGTCGCCAAGAACCCTGGCAATGTCCTGGGTTGGGTAACTGATGCGGGTTTCAAAGTGCGCGGTGCTTTGGCTTCCACACCTGAGGGCGGGTTCGACCTGATGCTCCGGGAAAATGAGGAGGCAAGCTGGGATAAATTCATCACCTGGGATTCGGAAAACACTTTGACCAGTGGCCCAGTTTGTTTTTCTAAAGATGGGAAATATCTCGTTTTGCTCGATTCCCGTGATGCGAATACAGGACGTTTAGTTAAGATGGAAATCGCCACCAAGGAGATCGAAGTTATCGCCGAAGACCCACAATATGATATCAGCGATGCCATGATCCATCCGGATACGTATGAAGTCCAGGCTGTCTCTTTCACCAAAGCAAGGAAGGAATGGGTCGTTCTGGATGAATCAATAAAAGGCGATTTCAAAGCAATTGCCAAACTCGATCATGGGGATTTCTTTATTTACAACCGGGATAACGCAGATGACACCTGGCTGGTGGGTTTCACCAAGGATAACGGGCCAGTCCCTTTTTATGCTTTTGACCGGAAGAGGCAAAAAGGCACTTTCCTGTTTGCCAATCGCCCCGAGTTGAAAAACTATGCCTTGGCACCTATGGAACCGGTATCCTTTACTTCCCGAGACGGATTAACTATTCATGGCTATATCACCTATCCGGTGGGAAAAGGGAGAAGAAATTTGCCGATGGTACTAAATGTCCATGGAGGTCCTTACTACCGTGATAGCTGGGGATATAATCCCGAGGCTCAGTGGTTTGCCAACCGTGGCTACGTGTGCCTGCAGGTGAATTTCCGTGGTTCAACTGGATATGGCAAAAATTTCATAAACGCCGGAGATAAGGAGTGGGGCGGAAAAATGCATAATGATCTTGTGGACGCAGTTAACTGGGCGATTGAACAGGGTATCGCCGATCCCAAGAGAGTTGCCATATACGGTGGGTCTTATGGTGGATATGCCGCTTTGGTTGGGGCCACTTTTACGCCTGATCTCTTTTGCTGCGCAGTGGATATTGTTGGTCCCAGTAATCTCATAACCTGGATTACAACGCTTCCTCCTTATTGGTCCGCCATGCTGGCTCTTTTATATAAGAGAATCGGTAACCCGGACACTGAGGAGGAATTCCTGAATTCCCGTTCCCCGCTCTTTAAGGTCGACCAGATAAAGATCCCCATGTTGATTGCCCAGGGTGCCAATGATCCGCGCGTGCCACAAGCAGAATCCGAACAGATTGTGGAGGCGCTGAAAGAGAAAGGAATCGAATACGAATATATGCTCTTTCCGGATGAGGGCCACGGATTTGCTAAGCCGGGGAATAGGCTTAAGTTCTATGCTGCTGCAGAAAAATTCCTCGCTAAGTATCTGGGTGGCCGCTATGAGGAATCTGCTGCGGACTCCCTGCGGTAGATTTCATTGGGGGAGGGAGATCAGATGAGGGTTGAGTGCCCTCCAAGGATGTCTCTGGTTAAGGTATTATGATGTGCAATGGAAGGGAGTGTGTGATCAATGCTTACCGTGGAGAATACTGCTTATGCCAAGGGAATTCTCCAAACAATGAAGTAGCGGTTGAATCTGAGAAGGTCAAGTCTGGTTCTGCCATAGATAGCCGAGCTATCAGTTGTCAGCGGTCAGCTGATTGTCAATTTAAACCCTGAGCCGTCAGAATCCCAATTCTGACGGCTCAGGGAGAGGGTGGCAGAATTGGGGTTCTACCACCTCAGGAATTCTACCGCACTTTAGTGCGGGTTTAGGGCCTTCAGGCCCCCTGCGACTTTGCGGTGAATTGTTTGGTTGCGGCTTCGCCGCGTTGTGTTAACCTGTGTCCCACAAAATCCCCCGCAGGGTGCTGAGCTGATATTATGAAAAGAAAACCGATAAAATTGGGGAAGATGGAGGCCCACCTCCTCTGGTTTGACTCCCTGGGGGCAAAGTCCTCATCCTTCCTTGTAGAAACCCCAGACCTGAGGCTATTAGTAGACCCCGGGGTGGCAGTAATGCAGCCAACTTACCCCTTACCAGATGAAGAGAAGGAGAAACTGGCCGAGGAGGCCTTTCAGAGGATAGAGGAAGCGGCAGCCAGGGCCGGGCTCGTCTTCATCTCCCATTACCATTATGATCATCATACCCTGCCCTCCGGGGCAAAGGGGTTGTATGAAGGTAAAAGGCTGTGGGTGAAGGACCCAAACCAGTGGATAAATGGTTCCCAATGGAAAAGATCGAGGCTCTTCTTAGAGGAGCTTTACCTGCTATTCCGGGAGGGAAACCCAGAGGATCTGCTTGGCCCTCCGCAGCAGATGGAATATCCTGATCCCTTGGTCGCTCTCCCCTTGGTTAAGGGCAAAAAATGGGGCGACTACCAGCAGAGAAAAGAGGAACTTTTGGAGAAGGGGAGGAAATGGTTCAAAAATCAGAGCAAAAAGTGGAGGGAAAGCCTCTGGGTTAAGGAGTTTGCGACAGGAGGGACAGAGGTAAGATTTGCCGATGGGCAGTCCTTTACCAAGGGCCGAACCAGGGTAAAGTTCACCCCTCCCCTCTTCCATGGGATCGAGTTCGCCCGGTTGGGATGGATTGTAGGCCTGGTGGTAGAATATGATGGGCACAAACTGCTTTATACCTCAGACCTGCAAGGTCCGCAAGTTGAGGACTATGCCCAATGGATAATTGAGGAGAACCCGGAACTCCTCATCGTAGATGGTCCCACCACCTATCTTTTGGGCTATATGCTCAATCAGATCAACTTGAGAAGGGCAATTGACAATATGTGCAGGATCATCAGGGAATCATCGACCAAACTGATCATCTACGATCACCACAATCTCAGGGAGGCCAGATACAGGGAGCGGCTAAAAGATGTCTACCGCACAGCAGAAAGCCAGGGGAAAAGCCTCCTCACTGCTGCCGAGTGGTTTGGCCAGAAGCCCCTTATTTTGAGAATTAAAAAATAGGGACACTTCCTATTTTTTGGTTTCCCATCCCGGCTGCCAGGAAGGAAAAAAAGCTCCTGATGGAAACAGGGGGCGGTGGTGCAGAGAGTGCCAAGCACTTTCGGCTTGCCGCCCTCCATCTCCCTAATTTCTATTTTTCAGCCTGACCCCATTTACTTTCCTCGGCTGAAACTGGGTAGAACGAGATTGCTTCGTCGCTACGCTCCTCGCAATGACGATTTCCTTGTCTGTCATTGCGAGGCTTGCCCTGAGCGGCAGTGAAGTGGCAAGCCGAAGCAATCTCTAACTTCTACTGCACTTTAGTGCAGGGTAGAACCTGCGGCTTGCTTACTCGATCTCGGGCAGATAGGGCATAAGGTAAAGGACCTCTCCATTTCTGAAGTGTTCCTTCATCCTCCAGACCTGGGACAGAGGGAGATTATCTTTCAGGCCATCCATATAGATGAGATCTTTCAGGCCGGTGAAATAGCCATAGCGAGGATAGGTAATGATCCTCACCGCCTGTTTTTTGCTCAGCCCTGCCTTGGCCTTGGCAATATCAATGGCTCGCTCCAGCCCACCCAGCTCATCTACCAGTCCATTTATCCTGGCCTGGCGGCCGGTCCAGACCCTGCCTCGGCCAATTCTATCCACATCCTCATAGCTCATCCCCCTCCCTTGGGCTACCTTGTTGACGAAGTCGTCGTAACCCTCCTTAAGCATTCCCTTGACCTTCTTCCTCTCCTCCGCGGTGAAACCACGATAGTCGGTGTAGATGTTCGCATTCTTCCCTCTGGTGGTGGTCTCCTTTCTTAACCCGATCTTGTCATAGAATCCCCTCATATCGAACTTGCCCGATATAGCCCCTATGGATCCGGTGATCGTTCCTGGCTCGGCCACAATGGTATCGGCGGCACAGGCGATATAATATCCACCGGAACCGGCTACATCTGACATAGAGACGATAAAGGGTTTCTCCTTGCGGGCCAGGGTCACCTCCCTCCAGATGACATCGGAGGCCAGGCCAGAACCACCCCCCGAGTCTATCCTGAAAACTATCCCTTTGATGGACTTGTCCTTTCTCGCTTTTCTGATTGCCCGGGCGATTGTCTCCGATCCCATATATTTCCCACCAATCAGGGGAATAGGAAAAGGGTTGTATCCGCTCTCCCCAGACCAGATAGTGCCGCAGGCATAGATGATGGCTATTTTGGGAGGGACAGTCCATTTATACCTTCGCTCTCTCCTCTGGGCAAATCTCTTTCCCTTTAACTTGCCGATTTTTCTACCGGCCAATTTTTTGGCTATATCCTCTATTTGATCCCAATAGGCCAGGGTGTCCACCAGCTCTGCCTTTAGGGCTCCCGCGGCCATATAGGGTCCCTGGTCTATCTTTTCCTTTACTTCCTTAGCCTTCATCCCCCTTTCCTGACCAATGGCCTCAGTGAACTGGTCATAATAGTCATCTAAGATGGAGTTGACCACCTCGCGATGGGCCACAGACATAGAATCCCTGGTCAGAAGGTCAGAGGCAGATTTATATTTCCCAATGTGTTCAAGATCGGCCCTTATCCCCAACTTCTCCAGAGTGCCCTTTAAGAAGGGAACCTCCGATTTCAGGCCAGTAAGGGAGAGGTCACCTGATGGATAGAGCACAATCTTATCCGCAGCAGTAGCCAAGTAATAATCGAGATTTCCGCCTGTTTCCATATAACAGATTACTTTTTTGCCAGCAGACCTGAAGTCGAGAAGCTTAGCCCGGATCTCCTGGACCTTCCCCCAACCAGCAGAGAGGGAACCAACCCTGAGTATAATGCCGTCAACGGATTTGTCCGTTTTGGCCCTTTCAATCAGATCGAGGACAGCCTTGGTGGTAAGGCCTCCGTGGCCAAATATTCCGCCTGGTTTTTCGTCGACGATATTTCCAGCCAGCTTTAGTTCCACGAATTGGTGTTTCTTATGCAGAAATGTCCGATACCTCTCGGACGAAAACCGCAGATAAGTGGCTCCCCCTTGATAGTCAGAGTTTTTGTCATAAAGCCTGATTAGGCCACCACCTAAAGTTGTCAGGTTGAGCTGAACCCCAAACCCTAAATTCCCGTCTCCGTCTCTACTCCCCTTGAGGAACAACCCATCAATGGGCTCCAGCTCCAGGCCATAGATGGGCACCATGTCCTTGATGCTCTCCCTTTCGCTCATCCTCCCATCTACAGAGAGGGTTACCCTATTGGTGAAAGGTCTAAAGGCCAATCCGAAGTCAAACTCCCGGTGGCGGATCCTCTCCCAGTTTCTGGGTCTATTGAGGTTACGCCCCACCCAGCCGAGGGAGAGGAGGTTGTTGGGGCGATAGGCCAACCCGAGGTTTAGGGCGGAATAGTCATCGAAGAGGTATGACCTCGACCTCTTCCAGGTGTAACTCAACCCAGTGTAAAAATGATCCCCTGATTTTCCGCTTAAGGAGAGAGTGTAGCTGCGATAATCTATCCCCTGCGGGGTCTTCAGCCATTGGGCGGCAAAGCCCAATCCTCCTGTTGAGAGGAAGAGGGAATTGCCTTCCTGGTAGGAGGAGTCGGAGAATTGATGATAGAAGAGGCCGGAAAATCCTTGGCTCGTCGCCATAAGAGCAGGGTTTAAAACCACATCCCTACTATCTTCACAGTAAGCCACCGAGGCTAAGCCATAGAGATCCCTCAAAGCCAAATGAGAGAGACCGGCCTGGGTCTGAACCGAGAAGAGAAGAAGACCCAAAGCCAAGAGAAAAGAACCAAACCTTCGCATCTTACCTCCTTTTAAGGGTTTAATCTAAATAACGGATTTTTGGACATTAAGGTTTCAGAAGAAAAAGGCAATTAAGAATTAAGAATGAAGTTTAGCCACAGATTACACTGATAGAACACGAATGACACGAATAGACGAATCTACACGAATGGATAAGAAAACGTTCCTATTCACCATGAGCTCTCTTGTTGAGGTGGCAGAATCGGGGTTCTGCCACCTGGGCTTGGTTCATTTTTAATTCTGCATTTTACATTTGAAGCTTCGCTGAAGTACCTGACCCCTGATCTCCGTGGACTGTAACGAGCCCTCTTAAATTAACAATTCTGGGAGGAAATGCAACCCTTTTTTGAGGAAAATGGCTGATGACCTCACATAGTAACCCACTGGGAGTTACCTGAGGTTCGACTGACATTGGTGATAATATCCCTCGGATTTACATTTTATCTTTGACTTACCTGGCTGCTTCATTATACTATGGCGAAAAACAATTAACCCAGATTTTTCATTGGGTCAGAGTTCGTAGGGTTCATACCCAGGGCACTAAGTTCATACTTTTGCCAGAAATGGGAAAACTATGAGAACCATTTTTAAGATCCCCTTTATCTTCTTTGCCTTAGCCCTAATGGGAATCGGCTGTGAGAGGGCTTATCAATTTAGAGACGGCAAGATCTCTGGTATCCATACAATTCAAGAGTTAGACAGGGCAGCGGTGTGCAATTTTGTCATAATGAGCGATAATAAGGGCGATTCTCCCAAAAGCAGTAAAAGATTTGCCCATATGGTCAAATGGATTGAGGAAAGTGATGATCAATTTGTTATTGGTCTGGGCGACCATGTTAAAAAAGGTTGGGAGAATAGCTTCCTCACCTTTTTACGAGAAAACAGATGGTGGTACCAAAATTTCTACCCAAATGTGGCAGATGGTGAGAATGAGTTCTGGGGTAAAGGTCAGGCGGATTGGGGAGCTGGCGCACCGATTCTGGAGGAAGTTGATCTTTCTACCCATCCCAATGTGATAGTCAGGGGAAACAGATGTGAGTACTATGCAAAGATTGGAGTAGAGGATTACACTGTTCACCTGATTCAATTGCACTATTCTGATCAGCCCGATGAGGACAGTATCGCTTTTACCCAGTCATCTAAACGATACCTGATGGACGTTCTCGAATCAATTGATAAAGGTCTGAAAGACATTATTATTGCCGCGGCCCATTCGAGGACCGGATTCTGGATTGATCAACTTTCCCCTGAGCAACGAGCTGTGGTTATGGACAAATGTGATTTGGTGCTCTCTGCTACCAACCATTTTTGGGAGAGAAAGGTAATTCCGGGATATGAAGATAGCGGACCTTTATTTGTCAACACGGGCTCAATTACCTATCCTGCTCGTTACTGTCCATACGGATATGTCCAGATCCATGTCCTCAGGAAGCCACTAAGTTTAGTGGTTCAGTATATAAATGCCGACCGGTCTGAAAGGGAGATGCAGTCCAGTGATTATGCCTTTATAAAGGTCATTGGCGGAGAGATCCTAAAGACGGATTTCCGAAAACTAAGACCTGAAGAGGATGTAAATCGAGTAATTGGGTATCTGCCAAGGGGTTTTTCGAAAGACGAGATGGACAAGTTGGTAAAGGAGTTATATCTCAGGCTCACCCATGCTGATGAGGCCTATATCAAAGCTGGTTCAGGGATGGATAAAGGTGAGGTGACCTATCGCCAATTATGGGATGTATTCCCTTACAATAACGAGATATACTCGTTGACCCTAAAAGCAAAAGAGGTTCGCTCAATCTTCGGAGCCAAACTGCCAATGAAAGGACGCAGGAAGATAAAGTTGGCCGTCAGCAATTATTACGGCAATTACCTGATTAAAAAGCTCAAGCTCCCCAAGGAGCGGGTGGTAAAAACCGGTAAGAAAGAGATCCCTTTGCTTAAGAAGTGGGTCACCCGCCAGGGCAGAGGTAAGGGCAAAGGGTGAGCTCGGTGTTGTCTATCTCGGATTATTCATAAACTTTAGCCACGAAGGCACTAAGTGGTCCGTTTCATAAGTTCTGTTACGTATCATTGGAGACAGTTAACCTACATAACTTTTAGCCAACTTAGGGTTAAGCAAATCCGAAATTCTAAATCCAAATGACCGAAACAGGACTTGTTTTGCACATTTGAATTTTGGTCATTCCTGCCTGTGCGGATCACGCAGACAGGTGGTATTGTTTCGTATTTCGAGTTTCGTGCTTCGGGTTTTAACTCATGTCTACCATTTACATCGTTAACCTTGCCAACTTCTCAAAATATGTCACCGTAATTATGAAATAAAGCACTAAGTCACCAAGGATATGAAAAATTCGAGCTAACCCGGATTATGCATCAGGGGCCACGAGATTTTACGGAATTGTTACAAGCTATTCAAGATAAGGAACTTACAAAAATAGAGTTTACCTCCATCTTTATCTGAGAGCGGGAAGTCTTTATTCTTGAAAATTCCTGTAGAATCTGTGGAAATCTGCGTTTATTCGCGGTTATGGATATTTTGGGCTAATGAAATAAATTCCGAGGATTGCTGAAATAAGGAAAATATGATTATCATTCACCGCAAGTGGAAAGATAAAAGGCATCTCCTGATGCCGATAATAGGGATCTGGAAACCTCTCTCCCAGTTCAGGGGAGGGCTGGCTTGAAGGTTATGATTCAAATGTGGATTGCAATAGGGAATTTAATCCCCAGGAGGCTCGCTATCCATAGAGGTTTTATCTCGCAAAAAGGCTGGAGATGGGTCTCCTGACCTGGATAGGATTTTTCCTTTCCCTGTTTACGCTTCTTCTCGTTTCGAGGAGAAGCCTCCCTTTAGCCCTCTTTGCTGGAGGGATTATTTTAGGGGTTTTTACTCTGCCCCTCTCCGAGGTGGGGGGGAAGATCTTAGATACACTGAGCGACCCCTCCATTGACCTGCTAGCCCTGGCTATGGGGGTAATTCCTCTGATTGGGGGGGCGATGAAGGAAAGCGGGCAGATAGACGACCTGGTTAACAACCTGAGGATCGGGAAGAAGGCGCTATTGGCCCTTTCTCCAGCGATGATGGGGCTCCTTCCTATGCCTGGGGGAGCTCTCCTCTCCGCTCCCCTTTTAGAGAAGGGGGGGAAAGATGTAGATGGAAAGATAAAGGTGGCCATAAATGTCTGGTTCCGTCACCTGCTTATCCTTATCTATCCCCTCAGCCCAGCTCTCATCGCTTCGGCCAAGATTGCCAGCTTAGGTGTCTACCAGATCATCCTTTATCTTCTGCCAGGATTTGGCTTAGCTCTTTTGCTGGGATATGTTTTCCTTCTGAGAAGGGTAAAGGGGGTGATTTCCTATACAGATAGCTTCTCCTGGCGGAGGTTGCTTCCTCCGCTGGGGATCGTGCTGGTCGCCCCTGGCTTGGACTTCAGCCTGCAGAGGGTATTTGCCCTTCCGGTGAAGGAGATGGCCACCCTAATCGCCGTCCTCACCAGCCTCTTTCTGGCCCTGACCTTTGGTCGGTTCAGGCTGGATATGAGGGAGATTTGCCGCCAGATGAAACCTTGGAACTTCACCCTGATTATCCTGGGGATGTTCATCTTCCTCCACATCTTTGAGGCCTCAGACGCAGTGGATTTGATAGCCTCTATTCCCCTACACCCTCTTACCCTCTCTGTCCTGGGTGGGTTTTTGTTGGGGTTGGCAACGGGAAGGGTGCAGTTGCCCGCATCTATTGTTTTGCCTGTTTACTTGGCTACAGCAAGTTTTATCTCCCCAATCCTCTTTTCCTTAATATACATCAGCATCTTCTTTGGCTATGTTCTCTCCCCTGTCCATCCCTGTGTCTCCGTTTCCTGTGAATATTTTGGGGTGCAGGTTAAGGATTTCCTCCGGGAGCTGATTTTACCTGTGTTTATCATCTTTGGCATTACTTTGGCGCTCTCCTTTCTCCTTGCTTGAAGGGACTATGGCTTAAATGACAATTGGAACCAATGGAATCATAACAGTACTCCATGGGGGTCAGGAAACAGGGATTAGGATAAAGAATTAAGATAAACCAAAGGAAATTGGGTGAAAATATGTGGGAGGTATCTCCTGATGCCGATTATTGTTGAAAGTGGATAGTTACAAGGAATTGAAAGGAATGGAAGGGAAAGCTTTTCAAATCCTTTCAATTCATTGTAAAAGGAGAGGAAAGTTGCAACAGTTTCCAGAGGTCAGGAATTCTTTCATTCTTAATTTTACATTTGAAGCTTCGCTGAAATACCTGACTGCTGATCCCTGGCTCCCGTAAACTGTTATCCTGAATCTATGGAAGGAGAATATGATGGGAGGGTGTGCCATAGTCACTGGTGGATCTGGGGGGATTGGGGAGGCCATCAGTCTAAGGCTGGCCGAGGCCGGCTTCGATGTCTGCATCAATTACCATAACTCCCCGGAGCGGGCAGAAAGGGTAAAGAAGGGGGTGGAGGGGTTGGGGAGGAGAGCTATAACCTTTAGGGCGGATGTTTCTAAATTCTCAGAGGTGGGGGAGATGGTGCAGGAGACAGCAGATGCTTTTGATGGGATAGATGTTTTGGTGAACAATGCGGGGATACTTTCCCAGCAAACGGTAACAGAGGATCTTGATGAGGCAGAATGGGATAGGGTATTGGCGGTAAACTTGAAGGGCCCTTTTCTTTGTGCACGGTTTGCTATTCCCTACCTAAAAAAGGCCCATCAGGCCAGCATCGTGAATATTTCCTCGATTGCTGGCAAGATGGGAGGTGTGGTAGGGGTTCATTATGCCGCCTCCAAGGCTGGGCTCATCGGGCTCACTATGGCCTTAGCCAGTGAGCTGGCCCCTTACGACATCACCTGTAATGCAGTGGCCCCTGGGCCGGTGGATACCGCGCTCATAGATGCCCAGCTTAAGGAGAGGCTGAAAGGGCTCACCCCTTTAAAGCGGATAGCCAGGCCCGAGGAGATTGCCTCCTCTGTCCTCTTTCTCATTGAAAACCGCTACATCACCGGGGAGACCATAGATGTAAATGGGGGAAGGTATATGGATTGATCTTTATCCTTGGGGGTTTCTTGGTCATAAAGTGGCAAATTTTAACTTGACGATACAGTCCTTTTTGATTATACTGTAAAGGATGGGGTATCTGCCCAAACTTCTTAGGTCGCCTGACTACAGTTAGCCGATGGAAGCGCCGAAGTGATTGGTTTGGGCTATTAGTAAACCAAACACAATAGTCGGAGGGAGCGCTGTGGACTATACTTTCGAGGAGCTTAAAGAAAAGACGGTGGCCCAACTTCGGGAGATCGCCGAGAAGATCGATCACGAGGCCCTGCATGGTTACAAGACGATGCACAAGGAGCAGTTGCAGTTGGCTCTGTGCCAGGCCTTGGGGATTGAGGCCAAGGTTCATCATGAGGTCGTGGGCATCGACAGGGGGAAGATCAAGGCGCAGATCCGTGAGCTGAAAACAGAGCGAGATGCTGCCCGGGGAGCACATGACCGCAAACGGCTAAAGATGATTAGACGCCAGATACACCGTTTAAAGCGGAGCATCAAGAAGGCAGCAGTTTAAAATTGATTTAGGATACTCTGTTTCGGAAGGGGGCTTCCCCTAAGGAGGGCTGAAGTCAGCTTTGGTCATCGAGCAGGAGATAGGTGAGTATCAATCAGATATGGTTGTTGAGAGCAAGATAATTCTGGAGTTAAAGGCCGTCTTCGAGTAAAATAGGATCTTTGAAAGACACATTCTTTCATACTTAAAGGCTACTGGGATGAAGTTGGGGATATTGCTCAACTTCGGAGACAAGAAGGTGGGATACAAGAGAATTGTAAATTAGGATTCGTGCTATTTGCATATTCGTGGGATATGAATATAAAGATTTCTCTTGACTTTCAAGCAATCTGTCTTATATTGGGACAACCTTTAGAGTTAGGAGGTATGCCATGGCTTCTCTGAAGCGTTTTGAGGGGATGAGTATAGATGATTTTCGTAAGCAATTCAGTTCTGAGCAGGATTGCCGAGGATACCTCTTTAGGCAGCGTTGGCCTGAGGGGTTTGTCTGTCCCCGCTGTGGCTGTAAGGAGGCATATCATCAAAAGTGTCGTGATCTCTGGTGGTGTCGGGGATGCGGATATCAGGTTTCTGTGACAGCGGGCACTATATTTCATAAGACTCATCTTCCTTTGTGGAAGTGGTTTTGGGCTATCTACCGTATGGCTCAGGGCAAGAAAGGGCTCTCAGCGGTACAGTTGATGAAGGAGATTGCTGTCTCCTATCCCACGGCCTGGTTGATGATGCAGAAGTTGCGGCAAGCGATGCAGAAAAGGGATGCTCAATATCTGTTAGGAGGTGTTATTGAGCTTGATGATGCATTTGTGGGAGGTGAAGAGGAGGGACGGATGGGGCGTGGTGTTGAGGAGAAGACTCCGATATTAGTGGGAGTAGAAGAGAGGAAGAGTAAAGATGGCAAGGGAAAGGGAAAGCAGAAAGTGAAGCCTGGATATGTGGCGATAAAAGTAGTATCGCAGGTTTCAGCTCAGGCGGTGAAGGAGTTTGCTCAGGCAAAAATCTCTCAGAGGGCACGGGTAAAAACAGATGGGTTTCCTTCCTATGGGGTATTGGCCAAAGAGGGTTACCAGCATGAGATGAGTATCACTGGTGGGGGTAAGGAGGCCTGTGATCTCTTCCCCTGGGTTCATGTGGTGATAGCGAATCTGAAGCGTTTCCTATTGGGAACACATCACTGGGTGAGCCGCAAGCACCTGAGTAGGTATGTGGGAGAGTTCTGTTATCGCTTAAACCGTCGGTATCACGAGGCAGATCTTTTTGAGCATCTTGTCCATGCTTGTTTGGCCATTGGGCCATTTACATTAGCTATGGTGGTGAGAATGAGCTAAATTTATATTCATATCGTGGGATTCGTGTTCAAGGCCGTATTTCTATTAACATAAATAGTTCTGGGGAAGAGGGCAAAATCTTGGACCCAACAAGTTGGGAAGGAGGGGACAATGAGGAGGCATCATAAAGTATCTGTTTCCGTGGGCATAGAGGTGCTTCTGTTGATAAGTTTGTTCTTTACAGCCTCCAAACTGAAGGCGGAGAACTTAACTATCACGGTCAATGCGGGTGATTATCAGATCACCGATGGGGATAGAGGGCAAAGGATTGAGATGGAGGGGTATGGTTATCTGATGGAACCAGGCAAGCCTATGCTTCCGGCCAAGAACTTCTTGATTGCCCTGCCGCCAGGGAGCAGGGTTCAATCGGTTCAAGTCGAAGGGATTGGGGCCCAGCAATTGCCCGGCACATACCGTATCGTTTCGGCCCCACCGATTATGCCTTTAGCTGATCCGGTCCAATACCCTAAGCTTGTTGAGAAGATGCAAGGTGAGTGGCAAAGAAACAAGGAAGCAGTTTACTCATCGGATCAGGCCTACCCTAAGGAAAGGGGAAAACTTAGAGGTTCAGGCACATTGCGAAAACACTCCTATGCTGCCGTCTGCTTCTATCCTTTTAGCTATCATCCACAGTCAGGAAGGCTGATCCATTATAATTGTGCCCAGATCAAAGTCAGATACCGTTTGCCCTCTCCGGGCAGCTTAGAAGCTCAGAGGGTGGAAGAGATGAAGTGGGATACCGTGGCCGATGAGCGAGCCTCAAAGCTGTTTGTCAATTACCAGGAAGTGAAGGGGTTGTATCAGTTCAGAGGATCAAGGCCTAAGGCCTGGCAGCAGACCCACGACTATGTAATTATCACTACGAGTGAGCTATTGAACGCCATTGCCTCTTCCGACTTTGTCACCTGGAAGACTTCTCTGGGATATAATGTAAGAATAGTCCTCACTACTGACACCGAGATTACCAGTCAACCCGGTGGTGATCTTGCCCAAAAGATCCGCAACTTTCTCAGAGCCTATTATGGGCTCTGGGGCATTGAGTATGTGCTCCTGGTTGGCGATTATGCAACCGTTCCTATGCGCTACTGTTATCCAGATTCAACTAATCATCTGAATGGTGCTGGCGACGTGACAGCTTGGCCTTGGGCCGGTGATGTACCGACTGATTATTACTATGCAGATTTATCATACGCTGATGAAGACTCTTGGGATTCCGATGGAGACGGATATCACGGTGAATACGGCCAGGATAGTCCTGATTTCTCAGCCGAGGTCTATGTAGGTCGAATTCCGACCAACGACACCACGCGGATAACCTATACTCTCAATAAACTGGTCACTTTTGAGCAGGATACCGGACCTTGGAAGAACCGGGCGCTACATGCTGGTGCAATCGCCTATTATGCTAATGAAGACCATAGTGGCCGGGAGTTGAAAGACCTCGCTACTTATATAGATCTGATCGAGACCGACATTATGAGTGGTTGGACAATAAGCCACTACAGCGAGCAAGAGGGATTGGCACCCTCTGCGTATCCGTGGTCTGCACTGAGTGAGGTGGCATTTATTGGGGATTGGCGAAATGGACGATATGGGATAGTAAACTGGGGTGGCCACGGCTGGACAAATGGCGTACATCAAAGAATATGGTCCTGGGACGATGGAGACAGTGTCCCGGAATCTAATGAGTTATCGGGGCCTCCCTTTATCAGTATTTATTCTAACCTGGACGATGATTACCCATCGATTGTTTTCGCTCTGTCCTGTGTGGTAGGTTACCCAGAACCTAATGACTGGGCAAATCTGGGGATTGACCTACTGACTAAGCCCTCGTTTGGCTCTTCGGTGGGGATTGTCAGCGGAACAAGGGTAGTCTGGGTATCAAAGGGCGGCGGAGAACTACACTGCTATGAATTCAATCATTACATGATCAATGGCCCCAGCGGACCAGAGAAGGTGGGCGATGCCCTCTATGATTCTGAATTATACATTAGTCAAACCTATAGCTGGGACCATTATGCTGAATACTGGGATCTGTTTACCTTCAACCTCTATGGCGATCCGTCCCTGGTGAGAGAAGGAGTTTCCGTTGGCATAGAGACCGAAAGCCTGGTGGAATTACCCAGATCCTTTCTCTTAATGCAGAACTACCCTAACCCATTTAACGCCACAACCGAGATGAGGTATGCTCTGCCCAAGGACTGCAATGTAAAGCTAACCATTTATAACATCTTAGGTCAGAGGGTGGCAAGCTTGGTTGATGGCAACCAGAAAGCTGGATACAAGACCGCTAAGTGGGACGCTGGTTCCTTCTCCAGCGGGATCTATTTCTACAGGTTCCAGGCTGGTGACTTTATGCAGACGAGAAAGATGGTGCTAATCAGATAGAGATGAGGGATAGAAACCACTCCACTTTGAGGCGGGTCCGTGCATTGTGATCGGCAAAGCCTTTAACCTGTTGAGACGAGATTATAGTCCCGTCCGAAGGGGGGACTAAACTTTCATACACTTAACAGCTATTAAGGGAGGAGAGAAGGGGCTCCTCCCTTTTTGATTGGGCAGCTAAGACTGGTGAGCGTGTGCGGTTCCCAGCCACATGGATAATGAAAAATCACTTGCCTAAAGGCATAAAAATAGTTAGATTCAAAGAGCAGAGATTAGAACTCCAACTACAGGAAGAGAGGAACAATGAGGAAATACCATAAAGTATCTGTTTCCGTGGGCATAGAGGTGCTTCTGTTGATAAGTTTGTTCTTTACAGCCTCCAAACTGGAGGCGGAGAACTTAACTATCACGGTCAATGCGGGTGATTATCAGATCACCGATGGGGATAGAGGGCAGCGGATTGAGATGGAGGGGTTTGGCTATTTGATGGAACCAGGCAAGCCGTTGCTTCCGGCTAAGAACTTCTTGATTGCCCTGCCGCCAGGGAGCAGGGTTCAATCGGTTCAAGTCGAAGGGATTGGGGCCCAGCAATTGCCCGGCACATACCGTATCGTTTCGGCCCCACCGATTATGCCTTTAGCTGATCCGGTCCAATACCCTAAGCTTGTTGAGAAGATGCAAGGTGAGTGGCAAAGAAACAAGGAAGCAGTTTACTCATCGGATCAGGCCTACCCTAAGGAAAGGGGAAAACTCAGAGGTTCAGGCACATTGCGAAAATACTCCTATGCTTCCGTCTGCTTCTATCCTTTTAGCTATCATCCACAGTCAGGAAGGCTGATCCATTATAATTGTGCCCAGATCAGAGTCAGATACCGTTTGCCCTCTCCGGGCAGCTTAGAGGCTCAGAGGGTGGAAGAGATGAAGTGGGATACCGTGGCCGATGAGCGAGCCTCAAAGCTGTTTGTCAATTACCAGGAAGTGAAGGGGTTGTATCAGTCCAGAGGATCAAGGCCTAAGGCCTGGCAGCAGACCTACGACTATGTAATTATCACTACGAGTGAGCTATTGAACGCCATTGCCTCTTCCGACTTTGTCACCTGGAAGGCTACTCTGGGTTATAATGTAAGGATTGTGTTCACTATTGACACCGAGATTACCAGTCAACCCGGTGGTGATCTTGCCCAAAAGATCCGCAACTTTCTCAGAGCCTATTATGGGCTCTGGGGCATTGAGTATGTGCTTCTTGTTGGCGATTATGCAACCGTTCCTATGCGCTACTGTTATCCGGCAACCTCTACTTCCGGTGGTGAGGTGCCTACTGACTATTACTATGCAGATTTGTCCAATGCAGACACTCTCTCCTGGGATTCAGATAGAGATGGGTTCTGCGGGGAGTACGGCCAGGATAATCCTGATTTCTCAGCCGAAGTTTATGTTGGCAGAGTTCCCACTAATGATGTCTCTCGGATAACATATGCTCTTGATAAAATAGTGAATTTTGAACAGGATACAGGACCCTGGAAGGATAATGCTTTGCATGGTGGAGCGATTTTGTTTTATGCTAACGAAGACTCCAACGGCCGGGATGTGATAGACGGAGCAAGTTGTCTTGATGCAATCGAAACCGACTTTATGAGTGGCTGGACAATAAGCCACTACAGCGAACAGGAAGGTCTGGCTCCATCTGCATATGATTGGAATGCACTGACTGAAGATACATTTACAAGTGATTGGCGAAATAGCCAATATGGTGTAGTAAACTGGGCTGCTCATGGTGCGCCAACATCAATCGGGCGGGTTATCTGGTCGTGGGACGATGGGGATAGCATCCCCGAACATGAGCCAGGTGAGTTAACTTGGGGAAGCTTCCTGAGTACTTCCTCTTATCTAGAAGATGATTATCCGTCTATTGTCTTCGCTGTCTCCTGCAATGTCGGTCATCCGGAAGGAGACGGCCATCTTGGAATTGATTTGTTGACTAAACCTGGTTTTGGATCCTCGGTAGGAGTTCTCAGTGCGACTCGTGGGGCTGCTGTTTCAGTGGATTGGTCGGTCTATCATGCTGGTGCAGAGGCAATGTGCTATGAATTCAATCATTACATGATCAATGGGCCAGGTGGATCTGAGAAGGTCGGCGAAGCCCTCTATAATTCAAAATCCTATGTTCATTATAATTTTGGTTGGGATCATTATTATGAATACCAGAATATGTTTGATTACAATCTTTATGGAGACCCGGCGCTGGTAAGAGGAGGAATCTCTGTTGGGGCAGAAACCGAAAGGTTGGTGGAATTGCCCAGATCCTTTCTCTTAATGCAGAATTACCCGAATCCTTTCAACTCCACCACCCTGATCCGCTACGCCCTTCCAGCGGTTAGCGGTCAGCAGTCAGTCGTCAGGTTGGAGGTTTATAACATCCTGGGCCAGAAGGTAGCCACTCTGGCGGAAGGGAGACAGAAAGCCGGATACAAGACGGCCAGGTGGGACGCCAGTTCCTTCTCCAGCGGGATCTACTTTTATAGGCTTAAGGCTGGGGATTTTACAAAGACGAGGAAGATGATTTTGTTGAAGTAGCTCCAACTGAAAGGGGAAAGCTCTCCAAGACTCCTTCGTCTTTCAGGGGTAAACGAACCAGAGAGATGTTATGACAAAGTCTACCCAAATACCTGAGCAAAGATCAGTTGACAGATGGCAAAGATCCGTTATACGTGTAAGGAAGTAGGAAAAGGCAGGAGAATTGAAGTGGGGAGTATGGGTGAAAGAAAACGATCGCCTGCCAAAACAAACGGAATGAAAGGGGTGAGTTAAATGAGAAACTTTCGTTGGTATATGGTCTTCATTACCCTCTGTATCTTTTGGATTTTTTTGGGGTGCGAGAAGGCTGTTTCATGCATCTATTCCCTTTGGGTTGAGCCTCCACATCCCACTTCAACAGACAGTGTGCAGCTATGTGCGTCTGGGTGGCTTCCCAATACCTGTTGGAGTATTGATCACTACGAATCTTCGCGTGCCGATTCTATCTTTCTTCTCCATGTCTATGCACATGCTTCGGGATCATTTTGCTTGCACATAATCATCGATTATCACCACACAGACTCAGTGGGAACATTGGCCCCTAACACCTATATGTTTCGGGCGGTTGTGCACCCTGAGTGGCTTCTTCCGGATTTGCCACATTCTACCCAGATTGAATTTACTGTGGAGCCTGCATATGTTGAGCAGGTAGAGGATAATCGGCAGGTTCCAAGTAGGTTTTTTCTTCACAGCAATGTTCCAAACCCATTCAACGCCATCACCGAGATTAAATACGCTCTACCAAAGGCTTGCGATGTCGAGCTTACCGTTTATAACATCCTCGGCCAAAGGGTGGCAAGTTTGGTTGATGGGAAGCAGAAGGCCGGATACAAGACTGTCAGGTGGGATGCGAGTTCATTCTCCAGCGGGATCTATTTCTATAGATTACAGGCCGGAAGTTTTGTAGAGGCTAAGAGGATGCTTCTCCTCAAGTAAACCTGAACCCGAAAAGGAACAACACGAAATCGCCCTCTGGGCCCTTACCGGAGGGCGATTCCCTTTTTACTACAAAGATCACCCTGATTTTTCATCCCTCCGAATAGCCAATCGATCGACGACTATCCAAATTTATTCCATAGACTTCCCGAAGAGTTTTTCTCAATTCCTTATGCAGCTAAAGGTTCCCTATTCCCACAAATAACCCATATCAAAAGTTTTAGGGATAATTTATGCCAAAAGAGGGGTTGCTTTGACCTTGACCTTACCTCTTTGGGATGCTATATTCGGTTTGAAGCTCATAAGAAAAGGAGGGATTTTGAGAACGAGGATAATTGGTTTTGTCGGAGGGGTGCTGATTGCCCTAATAGGCTCTTTCGCAGCTCAGGCAACCAATGAGCCTTTTGGTTTCTTTCGTTTTCCCGATGTAAGCAAGAACAAAGTTGTCTTTACCAGTGAGGGGGACCTTTGGCAGGTTTCCTTAGGGGGTGGGATAGCCACCAGGCTGACGGTAAGCGAAGGGGAAGAGAGGTTTGCCCAGTTCTCCCCGGATGGACGGTGGATAAGCTTCACCGGCCAATATGATGGAAACTCCGATGTCTATATCATTCCCTCTACGGGAGGGCAACCCCGCAGGCTCACCTACCATCCGGATAGGGATCAGGTCATTGGCTGGACACCAGATGGGCAGATCCTTTTCCGCTCGATGAGGAATTCCCCGCTGCGGGACTGGCGGCTTTACACCGTGGGCATAGCTGGGGGCTACCCGCAAGCTCTTCCCCTGACCAAGGCCAGCAGGGCCAGCTTTGAGCCGGGAGGAAAACGCATTGCCTTTAACCAGTATGCCTTAGAGTTTCGCAGGTGGAAGAGGTATAAGGGGGGATGGGCCCAGGACATCTGGATGGGCAACCTGCAGAAGCTGGAGTTTAAGAAGGTAACCAAGTATAAGGGGAATGACGGTTTTCCTATGTGGTATGGGGGGAAGATCTATTTCCTTTCCGACTCCACGGGTCGGGGAAACCTCTGGTCGATGAACCCAGATGGCAGCCAACTCCAGCAGCTCACTTTTCATAAGGATTACGATGTGCGATTCCCCTCGTTAGGGGATGGGAAAATCGTTTATCAATATGCAATGGATATCTGGGGCTTTGACATTGCTACCGGGAAAACCTGGAAGATAGATATCCGCCTTCCCTCAGATCGGCTCCAGGCCAGGGAGCAGTGGGTGGACCCCAAAAAGTTTGTCACCGGGTATGATCTTTCTCCAGATGGGAAGAGGCTGTTAATCAATTCCCGGGGGGGACTCTTCTCCTTGCCCACAGCCAGGGGAGGGCTGATCCGTCAGCTCACTTGGTCATCAGGAGCCAGGGTTTATGGGGGGGAGTTCTCCCCGGATGGTAAGTCGGTGGTGGGACTCTCCGACAGCACAGGGGAGATGGAGGTTTGGCTCTGGGATGCTCAGGGGGGAAAGCCGGCCAAGAGGATTACCTGGGATGGAAAGGTCTGGCGGTTTCCTCCGCGGTTTTCCCCTGATGGCCAGAAGCTTAGCTTCTCCGATAAGGACCTCATCCTCTACATCTTGGATCCAAAAAATGGAACATCTGCTGTCGTGGACACAGGTAGGTGGGAGATCCGTGATTGGAGTTGGTCTCCAGATAGCCGTTGGCTGGCCTACACCAGGCCAAACGAGCGGGGCAGCTCAGACATCTTTATTTACGACACCAAAACTGGAAAGAGACACCAGGTCACTACGGGGTTTTTCCGCAGCTTTAACCCCACCTGGGATCCGGAAGGCAAGTATCTTCTCTTCCTCTCCGATCGCACCTTCAACCCTTATCTAGACCGCTATGATGGCCGGTTTATCAACCTTGGCTACACAAAGCCCTATCTTTTAGTGCTCCAGGAAGATGTTCAATCTCCCTTTGCTGTGCAGCCAGAGGGGCAGGCGGAGGAGGGACCTCCCGATTCTAAGGGGGAAAAAGGCAAGGAAAAGGAAGAGGGCAAGGGGAAGAAGGTTAAGGTAGAGATAGATTGGGATGGGTTGGCTGGGAGGATTGTTGAATTTCCCCAGTCACCAGGAAATTACAGGAACCTGAGGGCGATCAAGGGAAAGGTCTATTGGCTCAGTCGGGAGGAGAAGGGGATGTTGGGGAGGGAGCTCTTTGAGGGGCCAAAATCCCCTTATAGCCTGCATCTCTATGATCTAAAGAAGAGGAAGGATAAGGTTGTTGTCGAACCCATAGACAGCTATGATCTCTCCGGTGATCTGAAGAAGCTTGTGATTAGGAAGGGCACCACCTTCCGCCTGATGAAAGCAGGCCAGGTGGCCCCTCCTCAGGATAAGGGTGAAGAAAAGGGTGTAGTTCCTCTGGAGGGGTGGACCCTACGGATTAATCCCAAGGCCGAGTGGAAGCAGATGTTTGCCGAAGCCTGGAGGTTGCAGAGGGATTTCTTCTATGATCCGCATATGCATGGCGTGGACTGGAAGGGGGTCTATAAGCAGTATGGTCAGTTTGTCCCCTGCATCTCCTCACGGGAGGAACTCAACGACCTTATCGGGGAGATGTTCTCCGAGCTGAGCGCCGGCCATACCTATGTTGGGGGAGGGGATTGGCGGCGGGCAGAGAGGGTAGGGGTGGGGCTTTTAGGGATCGATACAAAGCCCGATCGGGCCTCCGGATATTACAAAATAACCAGGGTTCTGCGGGGAAACGAGTGGGATTCCCGGGTTGCCTCACCCCTGAGGGCTCCGGGGGTAGATGTGCAACCGGGGATGTGGCTTCTGAGGATCGACGGCCGGAAGGTAGATGCCAACCGCAACTACCTAAGACTTTTGCAGAACAAGGCGGGTATTCCAGTGGAGATAACTGTAAACTCCCAGCCCAGCTTAAAGGGGGCCAGGGAAGTGGTGGTTAAGACCTTAAAGAATGAACACCGGCTAAGGTATGAGGATTGGGTGAGGGAAAGAAGGGAGTATTCCCTGAGGAAATCGGGGGGAAAGATCGGCTATATCCACCTCCCCAATATGGGCTCTCGCGGGCTCTCCATATTTGGCCGGGACTATTACCCTCAACATACCAAAGAGGGTCTGATTATGGATGTGCGGGAGAATGGCGGTGGCTTTGTGGCGGAAATGATCCTCTCCTACCTTGCTCGTCAGCTCTGGACGGTGGGAGGAAGCCGTAACTCCCCTGTCATCTATCGCAACCCTGAGGCCTGTTTTTGGGGTTATATGGCCGCTCTCTGCGATGGGGAGACCGGCTCAGATGGGGAGACATTCACCGAGGGATTTAAGAGGCTGAAGCTTGGACCGGTGATTGGTATGCGCACCTGGGGAGGATGGGTGGGCATAAGGGGGAACAAACCCCTTAAGGATAGAGGATTCCTCTCCGAGCCGGAGTTCCCTGGCTGGAGCTTGGATGGAAAATGGCTGATAGAGGGGTGGGGTTCTGTGCCAGATATTGAGGTGGAGAATGACCCATCCTCCACGGCCAGGGGCCTTGACCTCCAGCTTGATTATGCCATCAACTACCTCCTGCAGAGGATAGCAGCCAAGCCCAAGGTTATCCCGTCCCACCCTCCGTATCCAGACAAGAGCCTGAAATGGTAATTTAGAGGCGAAGAATTTGGCTAAGGGCAGACTAAAAGACACTCCTCACGGGATTAGCTATCACCTCTCCCATTGTTGTAATCCGCAGGTAGGGGATGCTATAGTCGGCTATTTCAGGGAAGATGGGATATTCTCCGTTCACAAGGCGGGCTGTCCCAACCTAAGAAGGGTTCCGCAGGAGAGGTTGGTGGAAATAACCTGGGAGGAGATTGAGGGACAGAAAGGCAAAGAATCCGTAGATAGTCTCTTTTATGAGCTGGAAGACCAGGACTACCGTATTCTCAAGCATCTCAAAGTTTATGGCCTGGACTATGCCTATCCTATCTCCCAGAAGACTGGAATCGGCCTGCAGGAGACCTTTCGTCGGCTGAGAAGATTAAAGGAATGGGGAGCCATTAGCAGGGTCTCCAGGCTAATGATCCAATACAGAAAAGGGATTGTGCAAGGAAAATGGATCAAACACCGCAACCACACCTACTACGATCTCGCCCCTCGGGGGGAGAGGATACTCGCCTATAGGGGAATAATAAGTGGCGGGAGCTAAGGGCCTCTGGCCGATCCCTCCCGAAAAAACTTGACATTTTTAGCCAATTCGGTTAATTAAATAACAGAGGTGTTACCATTTTTGGACAGGATTGACCCAATGATCAGGATAAATAAAACTCGTCCACCAATGCTTTCTTGTGTGGGTTACATTTAAGCGGGTTATTGGGTGTAGGGCAACGTACTACGAATTGTTGTGAACCCCGTTAGAAGTAAGTCGTCAGAGACGACTGCCGCACCTTTGGTGCGGATTTCTAACGGGGTGAATCGTCAACTTTGTGTCAACTTTGCGTCAACCAACTTTTTACAGTGCAATTATAACTTTTGAGTTGTAACATATTGCCGAGAAATTGCCGAGAAATTGCCGAGAGAATTTATCTGTAGTGGTCGGATTTATCCGACCAGAAAGAAGCAATTTATAACTAAATGCTTGAAAGTCTGATAAATACAGGTATATTATCCCTTCTGAGATAAAGGATAAATTTAGGCTATGAAAATTGATCCCTCCAAGATAAGAGATGTGGAGAGACTACAGAGATACGAAAAGATCTTCAGGCTAATGCTTAAGTTTGATAGATTCTCAAGAGAGGACATCTGGCGGTGTAAAGAAAGTAAGCAACTTATAGGCAGAGCTATAAATCTCCTTGTAAAAGAGGGGTCACTTTGCAAAGAGCCTGGCAAAAATTTTAAATGGGAGCCTTCAAGAAAGCTATTATACAAAAATGCTTGGGTAGATAGAGTCGTATCAACTCATCAATTAAAGAGATTAGATAAGTTAAGTAGGCCAAGGGAGAAACTTTTGACATTTGGGCCCGCGAAGCTTATGACCTCGGAACTTCTGGCTATTTTTCTAAGGGCGGGGATAAAGGGTAAAAGTGTTGTGAGTTTGGCCAGTGAGCTACTAAATAAATTTGGTGGAGTGCGGGGAATCTTTGAGGCATCCAATAAGGAGTTATTACAAGTTGAGGGGTTGGGAGTGGCAAAAGTTGCCCAGATTAAGGCTGTTCATGCCTTAGCTGAAGAATACTTAAAGGAAAAGACAAAAGCAAGGAGGGTTGTGAGAAACTCGAAGGAAATTTTTGACTATCTCTATCACACAATGCGTGATCTTAAAAGGGAAGTCTTTAAAGTTATTTTCTTAGATGGAGGAAATCAGATTATAGATATTAAAGATCTCTTTGAAGGCACACTGAATTCATCATCGATTTATCCGCGTGAAGTTATAAAAAATGCCATTGAGAATGACGCAGTTAATCTTGTTTTTGTCCATAACCATCCCTCAGGAAATCCAGAGCCCTCTCAGAGCGATAAGGATATAACGGAGGAACTGGTCTTTGCTGGAAACCTTATGCAGATTAAGGTCTTGGATCATATCATCATAGGTGACAATAAATATTTTAGTTTTGCAGATGAGGGACTGATTGAAGAATATCATCTTAATTTTTTGAGTATGAAAAGAGGCAAGAATGTTTAAGCCAATATTTAGATATACAAATAGAATAGTACGGTTACTTACCAGGATTTCTGCAGCAAGAGAGGTAATCCTAAATTCACCTTTAATTCCCAGATGGGAAGTCGCTTTAAGGCGTGAAGCAATAATTCACAGTGCCCATTCATCCACCAGCATTGAGGGAAACAGGTTATCTTTGGAACAGGTAAGCGACTTAGCCCAGGGAAGAGAGGTGATGGCTACCCGGAAGGATAAATTGGAGGTTTTGAACTATTTAAGGGTATTAGGGAATCTCGGTAAATTAACTAAGGGAGAGAAAATCACCGACCCATTTTTGAAGCAGGAATAGTCCATTATGAATTTGTCAGAATTCATCCCTTTGTTGACGGGAACGGCAGAACTGCAAGAGTCCTGGCAACTTTGATTCTGTATCTACGGGGCTTTGACACCAAACAGTTCTTTTGCCTTGACGATTATTATGACTCAGATAGGCCGGCTTATTACAGAGCATTACAAAGCGTTGACCAAGAAACTCTGGATCTGACCAACTGGTTGGAATATTTTGTCGAAGGGGTAAATATAAGCATTGAGGCAGTTAAAGAAAGAGTAATTAGACTCAGTAGTGAAAGGTTGAGGAAGGCGAAAAGAGGACAGATTGCTTTAACTGAAAGACAGATGCAGATAGTAGAATTTATAAACCAGAACGGTAGAATAGCAATTGGTGATATCTCAAAGATGTTTAAAATCACCAGACAGGCTGCGCTAAAAGAAGTTTCCAAATTAGTGGATCTGGAAGTAGTTAAATTGAGTGGGAAAGGGAGAGGCGCCCACTACATATTGGCATGAAATCGGTTGTCGTTTTGGTTGTCGTTTTTTGAGGGAGTAAGTATGAATAAACTCAGCAATGAAGAAATTGCGCTTATAACCAAATGTCTGAAAGAAGGTAAGCCCCTTCCTGATAGTTACAGATATATTATCCCTTTCGAAACAAAGAAGGAGTATGAGCTTACTTATGACGGCAAAGAGCGAGAGGAGGACATCCTTGCAGACACAATGGCGGTTCCTCTGCAACCGGTAAAGACATTCGGCAATGGTAATAATGCTTGGACTAACAAACTGATATTTGGGGATAATCTTCAAGTTCTCAAAGCCCTAATGGATGATCCTGAGGTTTATGATAAAAACACAGGTAGGGGAAAAGTAAGGCTAATTTATATTGATCCTCCTTTTGCTACAAAACAGGAATTCAGAGGAAGTCAGGATCAGAAGGCTTATCAAGACAAGATCGTAGGTGCACAGTTCTTAGAATTTCTGAGAAAAAGGCTTGTCTTCTTAAGAGAGCTCTTGGCTGATGATGGAAGCATTTATGTGCATTTGGATTGGAAGAAAGGACATTATGTAAAAACACTAATGGATGAGATGTTTGGAGAACACAAATTTTTGAACGAAGTTATTTGGTGTTATCGGGAAAGAGAAACCTCTACACGCTTTTATAACCGCAAGCATGAAGTAATCTTTTTCTATTGTAAATCAGATAGTTATCCATTTAATTTTAATGAAATAAGAGACGAATATAGTCAAGTAACTAAAGCTAAGTTTAAATATAAAGATGAAGAGGGATACTATAGGATTCGAGCTAAAGATGGGAGAAGCGATGTAGAAGAAGGAGTCGATACATATAGGCAATATATAGGGAAAGGAGTACTACCTCGTGATTGGACAATTATTCCATTCATTAATCAAGCTTCGACTGAGCGCGTGGGTTTCCCTACTCAGAAACCAGAAAGACTCTTAGAACGTATCATCAAAGCTTCCTCCAATCCAGGTGACATTGTCCTCGATGCCTTTGCTGGTTCCGGCACAACAGGAGCAGTAGCAGAAAAACTTGGTAGAAGATGGATAATGATTGATTGCGGTAAATTAGCCATTTATACTATGCAAAAGAGATTGCTCAATTTAAGAGAAGAAATTGGAAACCGTGGAAAACCCCTAAAGCCAAAGCCTTTCACCCTCTATAATGCTGGGCTTTATGATTACAAGATGGTCAAAGACCTGCCCTGGGATAAATACAGGGAATTTGTGCTTAAACTTTTCCAATGCCGGGATGAACCACATAGGATTGCTGGAATAGAATTAGACGGCTATCTTGGAGCAGATTCTGTGATGGTTTTCAACTATAAAAAGTATGAGGATGTTATTTTGGATCGGGGATTTATTGATGACCTTCATAACATCCTTGGTGACAAAGTAGGCTATAAGTTCTTTATTATTGCTCCAGCAGCAAGCGTTACATTCTTTGAGGATTATATTGAAAAGCCCCGACAAAGTCGGGGTAAAGTCCAGACAAAATATTTTGCCCTGAGGATTCCGTATTCTATAATTGATGAACTCCACCGGAAGGGATTTAGCCACATCAAACAACCTATAAGAGAAGCAGATGTCAACGATACGATTGATGCGGTGGGATTCGATTTTATCCAAATTCCCGATGTGGAATGCGACTACTTTGTTGAATCCAAAAAGGGACAACTTAAAATAGACAAAAGCAATAAGGAAGCAGTGATCAAGATCAAGAAGTTTAAAAGCAACATCTTATCAAAGAAACCTCTTAAATTCGAGAACAGAGAAACTCTTTCAATGGTAATGGTGGATTATGATTATAATGGCCGTGTATTTGATTTTGATGATGTCTTTTATGCTGAAGATTTAAAGAAACAAGACTGGGAAGTCCGTTTTGATGCTAATAAAATAAACGGCCAGATGATGACTATCTATATCGATATTTTTGGGAACGAGAAAAGGGAAGTAAAAAAGCTAAAGGATTTTAGGAAAAAGTGATAAATGTCTAAATTTTGTGTGAAACAATAAGTTCACAAATAACCGAGTTAATTTTGTCACGAAACAAAATGGTTCGTTGTTTAGATAACTATGTTGCTGGGCACATGGAATATTTAGATTTAAAGACAAGCCATCTAAAAATTTAGGGTTAAGGAGGAATCTGCAATGAAAAAGGATCTCCAAATACCAAGAGAAGGGACCTTACCTATAAAAGTTAGTAAAGATGTAGTTAAGCACTTAAGTATTGGGTTATACAGAAATTTTGCTTTGGCTGTCAAGGAGCTTATTTCGAACTCATATGATGCAGGCGCTACAGAAGTCAAGATAAAATTAGATTTGGAGAATAGAAGAATCATAATCAGGGATAATGGCAGGGGGATGGACTATAACGAATTTAAAGAGGAATATCTCCGAATTGGTTTTTACAAAGAGCCAGCAAAATCTGCAGATGAATTGGGACGTATGCGAATAGGCACATTTGGGATAGGGTTTCTAGCTCCATTACCCTACTGCAAAATAATGCGGGTAATCACTAAGAAAAGAGGCAGTAATACAACCATTGAAGCTACTGTAAATGCTGAAAATTTCTTTAGAAAGGGGACTTGGGATATTAAAAAAGAGAAGGTTCCTTTTAAAACTTATGATAGTGATTTACCCAAAAAAGAGGGAGAGACTATAATAGTTCTTGAGGATATTGAACCTCAGGTTGCTGAAGAGTTAAAAAGAGACGTTAGGGGAAAAAGATCTATCGAGCACAGTGGATTTGGGAAATTTAGATGGACACTATGTCAATATGCGCCTATTCAATTTTCTTCTGATAGAAAGAATTTGAGAGATTTCTTTGATGTACCAAACAGAGTTCCGATGAGATTATGGCTTGATGGTGAAGAACTTTTTAGAAATGTACCGGAAGGAGTTAAAATTTTGGAAAGGGGTGAAGAAAAATTTGGTGACATCTTCCTGAGATATGTCATAATGAGCCCTTATGACCCAATTAAACCAGAAGAGGCTCGAGGTCTTCAAGTTAGATTAAGAGATGTGGCAATAGGTTTCCCAAGAGACTTTGATGTTACGAAATTAGGTAGAGTCCTTGGAAAGTTGAATATGATTTGTGGTGAAGTTCATATAGTGAAGGGATTGGATAGTGCTTTGATGGTGAATAGAGACCAGTTTAACTATACCCAAGAAGTTGCTAATATGTATAAATTTTTCCAAGGCAAACTGACAAAATGGAATGATAGACTCTATAATCAAATAGAAGAAGATAGAAAGGTTTATGATGCCTTAGGGGATCTAAAAAATGATGATGAAATTGTAGAGGGGTTAAAAAAGGTAGAGATTATTCATTTCTCCAAAGAAAGATTAAGATTCCAAGAAAAACCTATCACTAAAACAAGAAAAACTAAAGCTGAGATACCGTCAAAAAAGATAGTTAAGGTCTTATCAGAAACTAAGAAAAAGGATTATAAGATAATTCCCAAAAAAGGCGAGATATCCTCTGAAGAATCACCTATAAGGATATTACCCGAAAAGAAGTCGATAGAAGTATACGAAGACCACCCTGCTTTTGTTGAAACTATAAAGATAGGAGAAAGAGAATTTAGAGTTGAATATGATGAATGGGACCATAGTAAAACACCATATTCAATTTGTAGATTGCATGATGGGGAAAATAAGGTAGTATTCAATACATCACATCCGCTATTTAAAAGCAAATTAAGTGATGAGATCATAAAACAATTGTCGTTGGGTATAGTCCTTATCCTAAAAGATAAAGAAGATGGGGAAGAGCTAATAGAGAAACTTAACCACCTGCTTGAAGATACATTTAAGGGATAGAGGATAATGACCGAGATTGTTTTAATAAAAGACAGACTGATAGATAAGCTATGGATTCCAATTGCTATTGCTGGTGGTAAAATCTTATACTCCCGCCGAAAGAAAAATAAAAGAATGAAAGTGCTGACACTTACACACCATAGTAATTGTCGAGAAACAGACGAATTTATAAAAAATAAACTAACAAATAAGGAATTAATAGTTGGGTGGAATAAAGGAACTACTGAAGCTATACGATTAGAGGGTGAAAGATTAGGATCAGTTGTTGGACCCTATGTTTATGAAGATTCTATAATCGGGGGGATGCCCGATGTTCAGAATAAATTTCCTTTTGATATACTCAACTTAGATTTTTCTTCTCAAAATCCTGAATCAGAAGGTGAAAGAGGAGAAAGAGAAATCCTTAGTATAGAACATACAATTAATCTGCAAGCAGATAAGAGAAATGATGGAATGGTTTTGATATATACAACACTTTTGGATTCTAATCCATTGAATCTAAATGAGATAAAACAGAGTTCTGATAATATCGGAATTCAAGGATGGGGTGGATTATCTATTGATAGACTACCTTACAATACAACAGATTATCGTGAGAAAATCAGATGCTTGAAAGAGATACTCCAGCAGATATTCTCCAAATATCAGTATGAAAACATTGAAGATTTTGATCCATTATGTATAGGACTATCTAATGGTTCTGGATACGTTTTATCGATTGGGGTATTATTAATAAGGAGTTGAGTGATATGACAATCTTTAAGGTAAGTGATCTCCCAACTGAAACAAGAACTACTCACGAAAGTCAGAACAAATGGCGCAGAGAAAATTGGCAAAAAACATTAAAAGAACATAAACAAGATATTGAAGGACTTTTAAAGAAAATTAGCTTATTTGACATCTGGTCTAACAAGTTGCAACACAATGATGTTGCTGTAAAATTAATTCCAGAAATTTTTATGGATGCTTATATTTCGATTCATTTTGCTGGTTATGGTCTTTATAAATATGCTCACATGTGTTTACGTTCTGAAATGGAAACAGCACTACGCTTGGTATTTTTCTCAACCCATAAAATTGAGTTTGAATGGTGGTCTGAAGGGAATGAATGGTACCGAGAAGAACTAAATTGGCCAGATGTTTGGGGCAAAGGATACAACTATTTTAGACAATTGGATGAAATAAAGGAATTTGAAAAACTGTGTGAAGATAATAAGAAATTATTTGGTGGGAGTAAAGTAGGTGTAAGTCGAGTCCACAAAGAACTATCAAAATTTATACATAGTGGTGCTGGTCATTTCCAAACAAGGGCAGATAGAGTTTCACCAAAACACGATCCAGGTGAATTCAGGAGATGGTATAAAACTTATGAAAAAGTACAAGCTTATATCCATACAATATTTGCATTAGGATTTGCAGATAAATTTAAAAATATGCCTACCACTCGAAAAAATAAGATTTTAGATACTGGCATGGACGAATATTATAAAGAAAAAGTGAAACAAATCTTGGGGTTATAGATTATGAAAAACAATATTATCAAGAGTGTAGAACATGGTTCAAATTATAAAATAACAATGGATAATCACATTAAAACAGCGCCTTCAACGAGATATCAGGGAAGTAAACGACGCATTCTACCTTGGTTATATGAAAATTTAAGAGATTTAAAATTTAAGGCTGTCTTGGATGGATTTGGCGGGACTGCAAGCGTCAGTTATTTATTTAAATTAATGGGTAAAAAAGTAACTTTTAATGATATACTTTTATCAAATTACCAAACGGGGATTGCGCTTGTCGAAAATGATTCAGTAAAATTAGATCAAAGCGATATAGAGTTTCTACTTCACGAAAGTGGATTTGAGTATCCGACATTCATACAGGATACATTTAAAGGAATTTATTATTTAGATATAGAGAATAGATGGCTCGATATGGTTTCATTAAATATAGAAAAGTTATCTGAAAAATATAAGGGAGAAATATTAAGAAAGAAAAAGGCTTTAGCATATCACATTTTATTTCAAGCTTGTTTGTGTAAACGGCCTTTTAACCTATTTCACAGAAAAAATCTTTATTTAAGAACAGCGAATATCAAAAGAAGTTTTGGAAATAAGAAGACGTGGGATACAAATTTTAAAATTTTGTTTCTTCGGGTTCACAATGAAATTTCACAAAAAATTTTTTCTAATGGTCTAAACAATAAAGCAGTATGCAAAGACATAATGAAGATAAAGAATCGAAACTTTGATCTTGTTTATTTAGATCCTCCATATACAAGACCTAATGAAAAATTTCCAAAGGACTACCATTCTCTGTATCATTTTCTTGAGGGATTAGTTGTTTATCATAATTGGCCTAAAAAAATAGATTGGAATACCAAGAATAGACGACTAATTAATGGGAAAAATGATTGGAACAAGGGTTCCTTAGAAAAAAACTTTAATCAGCTTTTTAAGAAATTTCAAGATTCTATAATCGTTCTCTCATATGGGGATCCTGGAACTCCATCTATACAAAAAATTAAAGAACTCCTACGACAGTACAAATCTAAAATAAATATCGTGAGAAGAGAATACAAATACAAACTAAATCATAATAATGGGGATGGAATGCACGAAGTCTTGATAATTGGAAGGTAAAGATTAAGAGAAGAATTGATTTAGAACTAATTGAATCATATAAATTTAAGTCTGAGTCCGAATTTAGCAAAGATTATATAATCTGTTTTAAATGGGTGATAAAACGCTAAAGAATTTAGGAATAGAGAGTAATAATCTTATTGTTTCACACAAAATTTAGGATCTCGTTTTGAAGGTTTCTCCAAAGATTGACCCTGAAAAATTTGATGTAAATAAGTATGAGCCTTTCTGGATGCCCTTTGTGGAGAGAAGGGGGGGCAGAAAATGGCTATAAGGGAGTTGAGTCTTTATTAGGAGGTTGAAATGGATAAAGAGGAATTAACAGAGATAATAGAAAAAGGGGAAGATTCGTTTACCGAATTCAAGGAGGAAAAGGTTCATCCTGATGATTTGGCTGCTGAGATGGTTGCTTTTGCCAATACTGAAGGCGGAAAAATACTATTGGGAGTTTCTGATAAAAAAGAGATTAAAGGTCTATCAATACCCGATAAAGAAATGCAGAGGGCTGAGAATATCTCTCATAATAATTGTGAACCGTCACTTGCTGTAAGTATAGAAAAAGTTAAGGTCAATAAAAAAATGATCTTATGTATTTACATATCCAAAGGGCCAGAAAGACCTTATAGGACAAATAGAGGCGTATATTATATCAGGACAAGTTCTGGTAGAAGGCAAGCCACAAGAGAAGAACTTCTGAGGCTCTATCAGGCAACTCGTTCCATTTATTATGATGAACTGCCCGTGCCTGCAACTTCTGTTGATGAATTGGACATACTTTATTTCAGAAGATTTTTTGAAAGTTTTTACCAGACAAAGATTGAAGATATGAACGCTGACTTGAATAAGCTATTAGAGAACATGAAGGTTTTAACATGGATGGATGAGAAGTTAGTCTTTACTGTCGGGGGTTATCTTTTATTTGGATTAAATCCGCAGAAAGAGTTTCCGTTTGGCAAAATTACAATTGCGAAATTTGATGGTAATGAGATAGGAGAGGAATTTGAGAAAAAGGACTTGGAAGGAAAACTTGTTGAACAGATTGATGGTGCAGACAGAGTCTTAAATCAATATCTTAAAACAAAGGTTAAGATTGAAGGATTTGGAAATGAATTAAAATTTGAAATTCCAAAGGGAGTATTGAGAGAAGCTGTAGTCAATGCCATTGCCCATCGTGATTATCATATCCCTTCTCAAATTCGCATCTTCATATTTGATAACAGATTGGAGATTATGAGCCCCGGAAAATTACCCAACACAGTTACCCTGGAAAACATAAAGTTAGGTGTGCATTCAGAACGGAATCAACTCATTGTTTCCTATCTTGCAAAGATGGGCTATATGACCCAGATTGGAACTGGTGTTCCCAGAATGATCAGGCTTCTAAAAGAGCATACTGGCAAAGAACCTGAATTTGAAGAGCGAGACCATCAATTCACAGTGAGAATCTGGAGACCGGATTTATGATAGTAGATAAAAAGGTATTCAAAAATCAGGACCTTGTTCTTAGGGTTTCTCCAAATATTGATCCTGAGAAGTTTGATATAAATAAGTATGAGCCATTTATGGATGCTACTTGTAGGGAGAGGGAGTATCAGAAAGAGGCTATAAGGGTTACTTTGCGATACCTTTTGGGAGGTCAATATAATGACCTTAAGGAATTGGCAGAAGAGAATTACCGCCAGAATCCAGTTCTGCAGGAAAGATACGGGTCATTAGAAGATTTTTATCAGCATTTACAGCTACCTGACAAGCTTTCCTGCACCATAGATTTAGCCACTGCCACTGGTAAGAGCTATGTTCTTTATGGGATTGCTCGAATTATGCTCGCCAAGGGAACCGTAGATCAAGTATTGGTGCTTTGCCCTTCCAACACAATAGAAACAGGTTTAACCGAAAAATTCCGCTCATTATCAGCCGATGGGACTTTGAAGGATTTGCTATCAGATTCTGCGGAGATTCTAAACCCCAGGATCATTAATGCCACTCAGACAATCCAGAAAGGCGATATTTGCATAGAAAATATCCATGCCACTTATCAACGGACCAAATCTGCCATAGAAGATAGTCTTATAGGCAAAGGCGAAAGAACACTTGTGTTAAATGACGAAGTTCATCACATGGCCAATCCTCCCGCTCGTGATATGGCTATAAAGAAATGGAAAGAATTTTTGCTTAATCCTAAATACGATTTCAGATACATAGTCGGTGATTCAGGTACCTGTTATGTTGACAATGATTATTTTGCAGATGTGATTTATCGGTTTTCCTTGAGGGATTCGATTGAGAAAAAGTTTGTAAAAACGATTGACTATGTGGCTGAGGATGTTTCTCATTCAAAACCCGAAAAATTCCAAAAGATTTACGATAATCACATCCAGAATAAAATGGTGAAATATCGATTGATCAAACCCCTCACGATCTTAGTTACTAAAAATATCAGTGCTTGTAAAAAGCTAACAGAAGAGTTAATTGGATTCATAGCAGAGAAAGAGAGAATAAGCAAAGAGGTCGCCTCAAATAAGGTTTTGATTGTGACCTCAGCTCGTGAGCACAAAGATAATATAGCAAAGCTTAAGAACGTTGATGATAAGGACAATCCCATTGAATGGATTACATCAGTCAGCATGCTTTCCGAAGGATGGGATGTGCAAAATGTGTGTCAGATTGTTCCCCACGAGGAAAGAGCTTTTAATTCCAAATTGCTCATTGCGCAAGTGCTGGGGAGAGGGTTGAGAATACCACCGAAATATAAAGGAGAACAACCTGTTGTTACTGTATTCAACCATGATAAGTGGTCAAGTAGCATCAAGCACTTGGTCAACGAAGTTCTTGAAATAGAGAAAAGGATTCATAGCCGCGTTATTGCTAAGGATGAGAATTACAATTTTAAGCTCCACAACATAAGGTATGACAAGACACCAGAAGTTTTAGAAACTCCAAAAGTTGCCGAGTATAAGTTTAGCAAGGGGTTTTCTCTAAGTAGCGAAGACCAAGTGAAAATAATAGAGGAGGAGACCATTTACGAAAGGGCAGTCGTAGAAAAACAGCGTGAAAAGAAAACCCTCATTGAATTTAAAGTGTATTCAGCGGAGGAAATTGCTCAGGTTGTCCATAGCAGATATAGAAGTTGGGATATGGATGAAGGCACTGATTATGCGCGGAAGTATCCCTATGACAAAATCCTATCGATCATAAAAAACTCTCTGAGAGATAAGGGAAATTTGATTAACGATAAAGGCAGACAGAAGCTACTACAAGGGTTCGGAGTAACAAGAAGAAAAAAGAGTAAAAGGCTGAGATATAAAATTGAGGCCGAGGATCTCTCTTCGATTGATACTGCAGATGTCAAGAAAAGTAGTTTGGGAATTGGGGCTTTAAGAAGAGATGGCAGTATTTTTTATGATGATTACTCTCTAAAAACTGGAGAAGATGAGGACAAAAAGTTATTAAAAAAGGTTATTGAAATGTTTGATGACGGACAACTGCACAGCGCTTCTTTAATTAAGGTTGAAAACTCATATAATTTTAAAACACCACTAAATATTATTTTTGCCTCATATAAACCAGAGAGGGATTTCATTAAGAGGCTGGTTAAGGAAGAAAATGCCAGGGGAATTGATTCATGGATAAAATCTCCTGATGTTGGTTTCTATAGTGTGGAATATTCCTGGAGAAAAGGGGAACATCCCAAACAGGGGAGTTTTAATCCTGACTTTTTCATAAAGATTGGAGGAGACACATTGGTAGTTGAAATTAAGGCTGATTTAGATGTCTCTGATGAGAATAGGGCCAAATTAAGATATGCAGAAGAGCACTTCAATCGTCTAAATGCTTTACAGTCAAAATGCAGATATTATTTCAAGTTCCTATCTCCGCGAAGTTTTGACCTCTTTTTTCAATGTTTAAGAGAGAGACAATATCAGAATTTCAAGTCTGAAATAGAGGCTTCTTTAGAATGATTAACTTTGCCGGGTAGTGGAAACCTGGATCCAGATACTGGGTTAGGGAGCTTAGATAAGCTCTATAATGCCGTAACCGTTTTTACTTGCTGCCGATCCCAGAAGGCAAAGACGGTTATGGGGAGGGGAATGAGCACTGAAGATACATCCTTATTAAAAAAGCAAAGGCGTAGATGATTGCACTGCAAAAAGGCTGAAGGTTGGGTAGCCGCAACCTTCAGGTTGCGTAAGTAGTTGGTTTATCGAGCTCCTTTTCGCAGGCTAAAGCCTGCGGCTACCGATTTTAGTTTTTGTAGTAGAATAGATGGCATTGAAAATTGAAAAGGGAATAACCTTAAAGATTATGGAATATAAGGTAATAACTCCGAATGATTCTGAATATCCGAAAAGGCTCGTTGAAAGGTTAGGAGACAAATCTCCTGAGAAGATATATTATAGCGGCCCATTAGAATTCCTTGACCGTTTCACTATGGCAGTGATTTCTGCTGATTCGATAACTGGGCAGGCACTGAATGAGACAAATCAGGTTCTGTTCACTGTAAGGGAATATGAGATGAATTATATTGGTGGTTGGCATTCGGTAATGGAAACCGAGATTTTCCGGTTGGGGCTATTCAGAAGAAATACTACGGTAACTCTCTTTACTGCAAAAGGGTTGCAGGTTGAGACATTTGAATTTTTTCTGAAGGATAGGTTTTATCCCCCCTTGCACGAATTTCCGGAAAGGGATGAGTATTTCAGACGGGTCAAAACTGGTGAATTATTGATACTTTCTCTTAGTGACCCGGATGAGACGAGGCAGTTGCGAAAGAATATAATGGAGAGAAACTGGATATCTTGTGCTCTTGCCGATATTGTTTTTATCCCCTATGGTCCCAAAGGCTCAAAGACTTACACAATGGCGAAGAGAATTTCTTCCACGAATATACCGGCCTTTACACTTGATAGTGGCGAATGCAAGGACCTTCTTCAACTTGGCATTCCTGGATTTAAGCGAAAAACAGTGAAAGCCTTCCTTGAGGGCAACGGGGCAAAATTAGCAGTTCCACCGGATGAGATAAGGAAGTCTGTTGAAGCATATAAAAATCCAACGAGTCAGCAACTATCATTTATAAAGGAGCCCACCCAGACGGAACTAGAGTTTAAGAAAAACAGCAAGGATAGTGAGCCATAAGTATTGTTAGGGCTTATTGCTCTATAACCATCCTTGCCTGCCATCGACTTCAGAAAGTAAGGACAATTAGGGGGAAGGAGAATGGAAAAAGACCTCTTTGAGAAAAAAGAAGCGCAGATGGTTAGCAAACACAACATTCTCGAAAACTATCTTGAGCCGTGGATAATAATCTTTTCCTCTGCGGGACAAAAATGGGCAAAGAAACTATATTATGTGGATGCCTTTGCTGGAACGGGAAGATTTGCTACCGGAGAAGAGGGTTCTCCAGTAATTGGAGCAAGACTTTTGAGGCATTACTGGAAACCGCAAATATACTACTGTTGTATATGCATAGAAAAGGAAAGCAAACGAGTAAAGGAACTTGAAAGTGAATTAAATCAATTTCGAGATAAAGTGGATATAAAAATTTACCCCGGTGAATTTGATGATAAAACGGATGAAGTGATTAACGAAATTGGTAATCATCCTGCCTTTTTCTTGATTGATCCTGAAGGGTTTTCAGGGATGAGCTTTTTGTCTATTGAAAAAATTCTTGAGTTACCGCATAAAGAAGTTCTAATTAACTTTCAATATAATGCAGTACAACGCTGGTTGAAAGCAAAAAAGGTGGGAAAAACAATTACTGATTTATTTGGAACTGACAAGTGGATAGAGATTCCCCGAAAGGGACTCCAGAAAAGCGAAAAGGAAAGAGCATTAGTCGAACTTTATAAATCCCAGTTGAGAGCAAAGGGATATTATGTCTGGTACTTCAGGAATAAAATCCCAGCAAAGAATAGAACATTCTACTATCTTGTTTACGCTACCAGGAACCTCACAGGTTTTAAGATAATGAAGGGAGTGATTTTTAAGGAAGAAAGTAGAAGATATTTTGAGCCAAATTTATTTGAGGAAGTAGATTTTACGGAGTTTCAAAACGAATTGTTAAGAAAGTATAAAGGAACTAAGGTTTTGTATAAAGAAGTTTTGGTGTATGTTTTACAGGAAACGAACTATCTGGCAGGGGACCTGGATTTAGTTATAAAAAATGTGAGAATTAAAAAGGAATATAACCCAAAAGAAAGGAATAACTTCTGGCTTGTTTTCCCTATGTCTTACGGAGCATTGAATACTCGTAAATTCCATATTCGGGAGAGTGATATTTCTTTTGTATCTCCTAAAACTATTACAAGAGGGCCAAGAATCTTATACAATGAGGAAGATTTAGTAAGGCAGGTTGCTGATGGCTCCATCATTAAACGATTTGATAAAACTCCTTATCCAGTTAAGCCCACGGATGTTGTTTGTCCTCATTTCCTTGAGTTGAAATGGGCTTATGGGTGTCCGTTTAATTGTAGCTGGTGTTACTTGAAGGGCACTTTTCGTTTTAGGCCGGAGGGGATAAAACCTGCTTATAAACCTATGGAAAAGGTAAAATTGCATACGGAGACATTTCTTCAGAAAGTGAAGATTCCAGAGATTCTTAATACTGGTGAGATAGCCGATTCCTTAATGAAAGAGAATGGTGATAGTCCATTCTCTAAATTCATCATCCCCATCTTTGAAACTCAGAACATGCACAAGGTTTTGTTTGTTACCAAATCATCGAATATAAAGAACTTTTTAGAGATGCCCTCTCATAGGCAGGTTATAGTGAGTTTCAGTCTTAATGCTTTCCCGGTAGCAGAGAGGTGGGAGAAAGGGGCTCCCCCTGTTCCAAAACGAATCGAGGCGGCGAAGAAAGTCGCCGACGCAGGCTATGAAGTCAGGATAAGAATTGACCCAATGATACCAGTGGAAAACTGGAAGGAATATTATATCCAACTGATAGACGAGATATTCACGAGATTTGTTCCTGAAAGAATTACCTTGGGTTCTTTAAGAGGGCTTCAGAGCACAATCAACGGCACTAATGACACCAGTTGGGTTAAATATCTAAAAGAAAGCTCAAACTGGGGGAGAAAAATAGATTTTACCACAAGATGTAGAATCTACAAAACCATTATTGGGTATCTGAGTGACAAATACAATTATTCCCATATAGCCTTGTGCAAGGAAACAAAGGCGATGTGGGAGAAATTAGGGATGGATTGGACCCAGATTAGATGTAATTGCGTATGGTAGAATAATGGAGTTTCTGAATTAAAGGATTCGTCTTATGCTAAAAAACACCGAATGACACCGAAAAAAATAGCACTTCATTCTTGAGTGAAACTTTTGTTTTGGATTTGTTCAGTGATTTTCGGTGTTTAATGTCCAACCCGGGATTATTAGAGATGGTAAAAGCTGATGGGTAAAAATACGAAAAATATACCGGATTTGGAGAGGCTGATCAATTTTATATCCTCGAAATATCTTCCAGAGAAGATCATTCTCTTTGGCTCTTACGGAACCCCATCAAGACGAGATAATTCCGATATAGACCTGCTGATCATAAAAAAGACAGATAAGAAGTTTGTAGATAGAGTAGTAGAACTGATGCAGCTCATCAGGAGTCAATTTGGGGTTGAATATCCTGTTGAGCCTCTTGTTTATACTCCAGCCGAATTTAGAGGAGCCGAAATGACAAGCAGTCTATTTATTCGGACAGTTTTGTCGAAAGGGGTTATTTTGTATGAAAAAAAATAAACCTGCAGCGGAGATTTGGCTGAGAAAAGCTAAGGAGGATCTTGCCTTTGCGGAGGCTGGTTGGAAGGAGAGCAAGATAGCATCAGTTACCTGCGTGCTTTGCCAGCAGGCGGTAGAGAAGGCCTTGAAATCTCTTCTGGAATTAGAAAATATCAGCATAGAAAGAACCCCGTCTCTTAAGACTCACAGATTGGTGGATATAATTGAGGAATGTAGAGGATATTATCCTCAGGTAGAGATGTTCACCGATGATTGTGACAAATTAACGGTCTATTATTTTGATAGGTATCCAGCTGATATTCCCTTGAATTTGACCGAAGAAGATGCCGCATTTGCCCTGGAGACAGCGGAGAAGATCCTAAGTTCTGTAGAGGGGATAATATCAAAAGCCTGAAGGGATTGAGGAATCCTTCGCATGATGATGACATCCCCAAAGAGCGATTGGGGATATATCCAGAAGATTGTGATGTGAGGAGGTGTTTATGAAAGTTGGCCTCTTAAGCGACAGCCACGGTGAGTTGGAGAACCTGCGTCGGGCCGCCAAAGTTCTGGCCGATCAGGTGGAACTCATCGTCCACCTGGGGGACGATTGGGATGATTGCCGGGTGCTTGAGGAGATGGGTCTGAAATTCATCAGGGTGCCCGGGGTCTTCAGCAGTTACTATCAGGCCCCTCAGATCGCCAACCGCAGGATAGAGAAGTTCAACCACTGGAAGGTTCTTCTCTCCCATACCTCTACCTCCCATAAGAACGATCTTCCTCAGGATATGAAACCAGAGGTTGTTGTGGCCAGAAGGGAGGTAGATGTTGTCCTCTATGGCCATACCCATATCCCTAAAATTGAGAAATCACAGGGGATCTTATGGGTCAACCCCGGCCATCTGAAACCGGAGGATAGGAAGGGATACTCTCCCAGCTATGCCATCTTAGATTTTGGGCCCCAAGAGGTTTGGGTTAGAATCTTTGGCCTGGAGAAGGGGGAGATCTTGGCCGAGAGTGAAATTAGGGACACTTCCCATTTTTAAAAATAAACTTTAGATTAAGGTTGCATAAGTGCACACCCTCTATCAGACACTGGAAATCACTGAAACAATGAGAAACTCTGAGGAAGAATGTGCATTATAATTTTTGATTGGTTCGGTGTTATTCGGTATTTTCTTGAATAATTTGGAATAAAGGTCCTGTAAATCCTATTATCCGGTCAGAAAAGCCCGCTTGCAGGGCGCTTAGTAGAGTTTAACCCCGGTTTGGCTACCAGCCGAGTTCTACCTTGAGGGCGGCCCAGCTCTTTGCCCCATTTCTTTCCACGGGTTCATCCCTCCAGAAGCTTAGCCTCCAGAGGTTATCGTCCCCTAAGCTCAGCCTGAAACAGGCCAGGCCAGAGGCGGGATGGGATAAGGGGGCATTGGCAGATCCCTCCACCACCAGATAGTAGCGTCGATATAGGGTTGCCTTCTTGGGGTAAGTCTCATCGGGGAGCAGGCTGTCTTCTTCCAGGGAGAGAAAGATGGAGACGGAATCCGGAATCACCTGGGAGAATATTCCCTGGGTGACCTTTACCTCCTTGGTCTTGTCCCAGTCCTGAAAAAGAGATGGGGAGCGGAGAGACTCCTCTGGTGCAGAGAAGGTAAAGGATTTCGCCAAGCAGTTGGCAAAGTTGACTAAGGATTCATCTCTGTAGGCCCTGGTCAGGTTGTTTATCACCTCTTGGGGTCTGGTGGGGACCTCCCATCTACCTGCCTTTCCCTTTGGCTCTCCGCTTTTCCGTAAGGAAAAGGGGTTCTTGCAGGCTGTTCCCCAGATGAGGAGAAGTATAAAAAGTAAGAAGACCTTTTTATTCATTAGTAGAACAGGTTAATGTTTAAATTGAGGTAATCGAAGCTCTCCCCACCAAGAATGACCCTGCGGCTGCCCCGGAACAGGATCAGACCCCCTCTGCCCAGGGAGAGGCTTCCCTCTAAGGATAAGCGTAGTCTTTTCTCCTTTGCCGAAAGACCCCACCCACCTCCTAAGGGGGAGACCTCTGGGGTCCATTCCCTCTCTACCCTGTAGCTCAGGCCTGGGGCAAACCGCAGGCCCTTGTTGGGTAGATAACCGAAGGAGAAGCCCCATTGATTGGTTGTTCTCTTCCAGCTTAACCTTTCCACCCACTCGTCCTCCCACTTTAGTTTTCCATAATCCTCCCACCTATGGAGGTAGTTTAGTTTCCCATTGAGCCTACTGCTCAGCCTCCAGGAGAGCTCGCTCTTCGCCTCCAAGCCCCGCAAGAGATTATCCATCTGTTGGCTCTGGGCCCAGTCATAAGTCTGGTATCGGGCGTTTAGCCTGAATTTCTGCCAGAGGGATAACCATTTGCCTATCCTCCAGATCGTTGCCGGAGCCAGGGAGTAGTTAGTGATGGAGTTGTTGTCTGCCGATTTCTCCCCCTGGATATAAACCTGTCTCTTTATCTCCATCTCCCCCCTGACTTTGAGGTGGAGGTAGGGAGTCAAACGGTGGAATATATGCCCTCGCAGAAACCTGTTGGCCTCATCCCGATTGTCATAGTTAGTCTGGACCAGTGGTTTTATTGACCTCAACCCGGCGAAGCCCTCAAACTTTAGGGAATCAGCAGGGGATGGAATCCAACTGACCATCCCTCCTAACTCTCCGCTCTCCAGTTTCTCATCTCTGAGATCCTCCTCGTAATCGTCCTGCCCTCGTAGGTATCTGTAGAAGAGGGAGAGCCGATAGCGATTTCCCCAGGGGTGCTCAAGAGTGAGGGAGAATCCATCCCTGAGTTCCTTTACCACCTTGGCCCATTTTTCCTTCATCCAGCGGCGATGGGTGATCGCCTGGGAACGGAAGAGGAAGAGGTCTCCCCGAAAACCCTTAATCAGGCTAATCCGGGAGTTAAACCTTGCCTCTCTTACCCTTTCCCTTCTCCCTCCGGTGGAGTCTAAATTATCCCCCAAAAAGTAGTTCCTCTCCTGGGTGGAATCCAGAAGGGAAACCCCGTTCTTGACCCCCCAGCTCTTCAGTCTTATTTGGAAGCCAAGGTTACTCCCTTTCTTGGGGACCAGGCTCAGGGCCTCTTTCCTCTGGCTAAACTTGAGGTTTGCTGTAATCTTTTGATCTAAGGGGAGTTTTATCCTTCCCTGCAAGCCATAAAGCAAACCGGATAGCGAGGACCCTTCGTCCCTTCTCAAGGAGATCCCGCCCCCTTGCAGGGAAAGAAAGAGATTGGGACCCTGTTGCAGCTCTATCCCTGACCCCACTTTGGCCTCCCTTCTTCCTTGGCCCCTCACTTCCATTTCTGTCCCGACAAAGAAGGGGTTCCAAGAGAGGTTATTCCTTAGGGGCATAAAAAGGTTAAACCCTAAGAACCGATTCCTCTCCCTCCTCTCCAAGCCAGGGAGAGAGAAGAGGGAAGAGGTAGTGAGGCCCTTGAGGTTGACCCTCAGCCCGGGTAGGCTATCTTGATAAAGGATTGTGTTTCCCCACCTTTTCGTTCGACCATTTAGGTCATAGTCGAAGCGGTACTCTAAGGCTGAGGCGGTTATGGGTAAGCTAAGCAAAAAGATGGCTATAAATTTAAGTTTCATCTTTGTGGATATATATATTCCCAGAGTAACAGTTCACCACGGACTCTCACGGAATGGACCACCAGCAATGGTCAATTAGCAATTAACAATTAGCAAGTTAAAATGAAATAAAGCCAGAAAATCTGAGGTGTAAAGTTCCATTGATAATTGTCAATTGTTAATTGGTCATTTCGTATCTGCTCAGGGTTATCAGCTCTGAATTTTATGCAGATAATCCCAGAGAACCATACTCAAACGGGAGAAATCCTCCAGGCTGAGAACCTCCCCCCTCAGGGAAGGGTCAATCCCGGCCCGGGAGAAGACCTCATCCTCCTTCCCCGGGGGAAGGAGCTCCTTTAAAGCATTTTTGATAGTTTTTCTCCTCTTTCCAAATGCCCCCTTGACTAACTTCCTGAAGAAGAGCTCATCTGGAAGGGGAACGGCTGGTTTTTCCCGCACCATTAACCTTAAGACAGTAGCTTCCACTTTGGGCCTGGGCCGGAAGGAGGAAGGGGAGAGGTCAAACAGCTTAGTGGGGCGGAAGTATAGTTGGGAGATAACCGATAGGGAGCTATAGTCCTTCCCTCCCGGAGGTGAAGTAACCCTCTTGGCCACTTCCTTCTGTAGGGTTAAGACAATTTGCTTGATCCTCTCCCTCTGAGTAATCAGCTTCTCTATAACCGGAGAGGTAAGATGATAGGGTATGTTTCCCACAAGCTTCAGATTTCTCCCCCAAGGGGAGAGATCAAATTTTAAGAAGTCCTCACAGAAGATGAGAAGCTTCTCAGACTTTAGGTATTCCTCGAGGATCTGATAGAGACGATGGTCTATCTCTACCCCGATCACCTGAGCTCCATACTTAAGGAGTTCTCTGGTGAGGAGACCACTCCCCGGTCCGATCTCCACTACCACATCCTGGGGGACAAGTTGCAGGTTTTGCGCAATTTTTTGGGCGGCTGCCCGGTTGATGAGGAAATTCTGGCCTAAACTCCTTTTGGGGAGAAACCTTAGTCCCAGTGAGGGGAGCAGAATTCCCCTCCTCATTTGGCCTTTACCTCCGAAAGAGCAAAGAGCCTAATTGCTGCTTGGGTGGTAGTGGTGACTAAGGTCTCTAGATCCATCCCTTTAGCCAGGGCGATCCTTTCAGCCACCAGTCTTACCCATTTCGGCTCGTTCCTCTCCCCTCGATGGGGAACCGGGGCCAGGTAGGGACTGTCCGTCTCCAATAGAAGCCTCTCCAAGGGGACTGACTTGGCTACCTCCAGGGCCTGGGATTTGGGAAAGGTAATCAGTCCGGTAAAGGAGATGTGCAGACCCATAGCCAGTGCCTTTTCCGCCTGTTCTCTGGTCCCCTCAAAGCAGTGGAGAACCCCTTTCCGCCCTCTGTTCTCCTCCTGGAGAACCCTTAGGGCCTCCTCAACAGCTCCTCTGGTATGCACCACTATGGGGAGATTCAACTCCTGGGCCAATTCTACCTGGGCCCTAAATGCCACCACCTGATCTGATTTTGGGGAGAGGTTTCTGTAGAAGTCCAACCCTATCTCCCCAATGGCCTTCACTTGAGGGCTCCGGGCAAGTTCCCTCAATTTAAGCAGGTCGCCCGGCTTAAACCCTTTGGCCTCATGGGGGTGAATACCTACGGCGGCAAAGAGGCCGGCAAACTTTTGGGCAAGCTCGATAGCCATCCGGCTGGAGGGAAAGTCTATTCCAGGGACGAGGATATGGCCTATTCCCACATCCTTTGCCCTTTGGATAACCTCTTCCCTGTCGGGATCGAACTCGGGGAGGTTAAGATGGGCGTGGGTATCTATGAAGGGTATCATCTTTCACCTCAAAAAGATAACAGTCCACCACGGAATCTCACGGAGTGGACCAACATCAATGGTCAATTAACAATTAGCAAGTTAAAATGAAATGAAGTCAGAAAATCCTGAGGTGCATGCCATTTTTCATTGATAATTGTTCATTAATCATTGACCATTTCTTCTTCTGTCCGTGGTTATAAGTTGTGAACTATCTGCAAAAAAAGTAAATTTGCCCCTCCTGTCAAGCTAAATAAAATGAACCGAGGGCGGGGAATAGCTGAACGGTCAGGTGCTCCAATGGTCTCCTCCCCTTTGAGTTCTATCAAATGAGGCACCAAAAAGGGGAAGCTACCGGAATCCTCCAGTGACTTCCCCTTTATGGAGTGAGGTTTTCAGATGTTTTAGATTCCAAACTTGGCCGTCTGCGGCGGGGTTTTTTTGACAGGATAACAGGATTTACATGATTTTTATCCCTTTCATCCTGTCAATCCTGTCCAAGAAGTGGGAATTCCTCTACATTCAAGCTGATAGCCGACCGCTGACCTCAATCTACGATCCACGAGCAACGAACCCTGGCTGTGGACTTCCCCATTTTCCATTTTCTTACTTCCTGAATCAGGTGTTTGCTAACCGACCTTTGCTTCCTGCTCAGGATCTTTTTGCTTTTACGGATTCAATTCGTTTCGCCTGAAGCAAGATGAACTTCCGACCGCTCTTAACCTCTTGATCTTTGAGATCACGGTATATGCTATCTATGTCATAATCAAATTGCTTGGCGTAGGCGTCCCGTATGGCCCGCACCTCTTCAACAATTGGGTCTCGCCACATAAGATTATTCCTCCATTAGCTCTTCGGGTGTACAAATCACCGGAGGCTCGTACCCCATTGAGCAGCAGACTGCCTCAATCATATGCCTCATCGCTGCATTAGCAATGTGCGTACAGTTCCAAGTTAGGAGATAATCCATACCGTTCACGACAGCAATTCCGATATGAAGGGCATCCACCGCCGCTTTCTCCGGTAAGGGGCCTTGGATGATTAACTGCTTTGCAAGTGCCTGGGCTTCAGGACTCAATTCCAAGACTTGGATACCTTCCAGAGACTGTAGACGTAACGCCGCTGCTTTTGGATCACCTCCACCCGCTTCCTTGATGACAATTTGTGAGATGTACAGATCAAACCTATTACGCCCCTGCCACCATTCTCGTGTAATTTTCTGGTGTGCAGCTACGACGAGATCACTACTCGGCCAACCAGTGAGATAGCCTGCTATGGTTGTTTCAATATAGACCTTCGGTTTCATATCCTATAGCCCAAGATAAAAATATGAGGTATCGATTTACCAACCTCTACTATCCGATCTAACTGCATTCTAAAATCAGTATAAGGAAACATCTCGATGCCTGTCAAGCTATTTTTGTCCCTTTACCATATTATTTGCCAGCTTAACAAAAACCGCCGAGGCTTTGGCCCCGGCGGTCCCAGAGCGATTAGACCCCTTAACAGCTTCCTCCCCTTGACGGGGGAGGACAGGAATAACTCGCATATGCAAATGGCTCAAATCTCAATCAACGATTCTTGTAACAGTCACTAGGGATTAGTTTTTAGGGATGAAGAAAAAAAACATGAAACCGACCCCTGACTACTGATCCCTGACTTCCAGCTCCGGCCCTGAAAGGAAGAAACAAGTAGGCAGAACCCTGCTCTGCCACCCACTGTCTACGTATCGGAAATTCTAAAATTTCCGATACGGTCATCAGGGGGGTTGGGGGAAAGGATGTGTTTTCCCCCATAGGGGCGATAGCCCCTTGGAAGTTAGTGAACGAATGAGCTAACTTTCATCTCAAGGCAAATTTGAGGCACTATGGTTTCTCTAAAACCTGGTGTGTCCCCACCCTTCTCAGGATATATATGTCTTCTACCTTTTGAAAGGTGAAACGATAGCTCCTTGTGACTTTGGCTTCCCAAATTTCTCTGGGGTCCTTCATTTTTTTACAACCTAATGAGGGATAGGAGGGATCTCTTAACAAAAACCCCAACTGCTTATCCACTCGTTTTTGGATTGGTTGGGGTAGTTTCTGGTAATCTCTTTTAAAAGAGGCAGTAAAATAGAATTTCATGCTTGGCTCTTAAGGTCTTTAAGTAAATCCTTGATGCTATCATAGGGGCCACTTATCCGGCCTTCTTTAATATCCTTGTCTGCCTCTCTCTCCTTTGCCTGCCACTCTTTAGAGAAAAACCATGTTTGCTCTCTGGGAACCAATTTTTGCGGTAGCAAAAAGATCCCATCCCCCTTTTCCTCTACTCGGAGAATATCCCCTACATTTAAGTTGAGTTTCCGATAGATTTCCAAGGGGATGGTGACCTGATGTTTTGGTCCAAGCTTAACTATTGGCATGACTTGCCTCCTTAAGGTGAAATTATTTCCTTACTGTAAGAATAATATGAGAAATTAAGGTTGTCAAGTGAAATATGGAAGACGGAGTGGCCTCGGTGATGTAATTGGACATTACGCAATTCCTTGGAAAATCCGGTGACCCCCCTTTCCTCATCAATGGAGGTAGACTCCTTATTCCATGCTGACAGGGCTCCTGCCCTGACAGCCTTCTATCATGATACACGAACCACGCCCCACGGCTCTGGGCTTCCCCAGTTTCTGATTTTCCAGTTTCTGATTTTCGTCTCTCGTCTCTCGTCTCTCGTCTCTCATTTCTATTTGAGCAGCATCGTCCTCTTGGGATAGGGCAAGCTTAAAATTTTATGAATGCCCCCTCTTTCCCGCCCTCCGCTTTGCCTTCGAGAGAGACTCCCATTGGTCGGTGTAAGTGAAAGCATATTGGGTTGCAACAGAAAAATAGGAAGTGTCCCGAATTTAAAATGGATTGAGAGCGATCTCAGGGGATCGCTACAAATAAGAAGGGAGTTAGAGGCCCTAAAAACGAGAATATTGAGCAAGGGCTAAATTAGTAATTAGAGGTTTGACCCCAATCTTTGACTATGCTAAAATATCCCCCTTTTTCGAGGAGGGTGTCAACAAAAAACTTCCCACTTATCCCAAAGTAGGAGGTCCCGTAAAGTAGACAATTGAAACTGTATTTATTTGGCGAAGACGAAGTGGGTTTCCCTTAAAGCCTATGATGGCGCCACAATTATGCAAGTCCTTATGCCTCGGGAATTAGTATAGGGCCTAACCTTATTTTATAGCTCGCTTCCATACATCTCAATACAATCCCTATATTCCTCCGTAATCACTTTTCCTTAACCCAGTTTACTCCTCCATCTTTAGTGATAAAAAGCCCTTGTGAAGTTCCAACATAAACCTCGTTGCCGCTTTCTGGGTTGATAGCTAAGCAGAAAATCTGACCCCAGTTCAGGCCATCTATTATAACATTTGACCAGTTCATCCCATTATCGGTCGTTTTGTAAAGTTCTTCCTCTGTCGCAAGCCATAATGTCGTTGCCAATTTTGGGTCAATTACAAAATCTTGAACATTTTTGTTCAGGTTGGATAACAGAGTGAAATTGCGACCGTTGTCTATGCTAATATAAATTCCTCCCAGCAGAGTCACTGCTATTATCGCCTTGTCTGCTGTGGGCGAGATCCTGAGGTATTTCACCCTTGCTGGACTACCGTCGATTTTCTCAGACTTTTGGCTGTTCAAGAGAAACCGATATACCGCCTTGTCGGTCGAGAAAAATGCACTATTGCCCTTGGACACTGCGTCATACACAACTTTGTCCTGAATCTTCACTTCCGGCCAGGTAATCCCACCATCCAGACTTGCCACAAAGACTCCCTTGCCCTCTCCAACTTCTCCTGCGGGGACTCCTGTGGCAGCGATAACTATCCTATCAGGATCGTTAACATCGAATTTAACCGCATTAAAATGAAGAGTATAAGAACACCCAGCCCAATCTTGAACACGTAAGCCCATTAACTCCGTTTCTTCCCAAGTCATACCCCCGGAATTTGAAAAAAGCAAGAACTTCTTATTTCTCATAGATGCAAAAGATACAAAAAGTTCTTGTGTGTCATTAGGGTTAACCACTAAAAGAGAAATATTGTCCTTTGTCTGTCTGATAGGAATTCTTACATACTCTTCGGCAAGTTTTTTATATATACAACCTGTTGAGCCTAAAAAATATAGTTTTGGATTCCTAATGGAAAAATGTATCGCATAAATAGTCACTCCTTCGATTGAAGCCTTTTCAACTGCTTTCTCGAGCGCTCCACCCACAGCAATAGGGTAAACTTGCGCATCAGTCTTTCCCACATAGGTTAATGGTTCAAGGTTGTGAAAATGTAGTACATACCCCCCTTTAGCAAGCGGCGCTAAAGGTTTAAGGATGAAAGCGTTGGGCATGTTTTCGATAATGCTGATAGTAAATTGGACCGCTGTATCCGGCAGCCACATATCAACTCTGAAGGGGTCCTTCCTTATCATTACATCCTGAAACCTATCGACATACTTGAGACAGCTTATTCTCCACTGGGTTGGAGGTTGGGGCTGCCCATAGATTATAAAATAGGCACTATCTGAAACTATCACCGATTCGTTGACTTCTTTCAACCCAATAAGGCCTATGGTCATATAGCCAACTAGGTTTTTTTGGACAACCTCTTGTACTTTCAGCTCCCTTAGCTTTCCCCCATCAACCAAAAAAACACCAAAGTGGTCTGGCTTGGGCATGTCTGCATAAGATTGTGCGAAATAGAGCCACAGAAGTATTGTAAATGTTATTAAGCGCCACAAATTTTTATACATAGTAAATCCTGGGGCGGAGCAACCTATCGGGAAACTCCGCCCCTTTGCTATGAGCCTCGCTTACTCTGTTTTGGTCTGGAGTTTCTTCCTGAAGTTGAACTCAAAACGAGATTTCTCCGTTGGGTTTCCAGCCGCATCGGTCTTCGTAGTGAGGTCGTAGATTGCAATCTTGAAGATCTCGGCTACCTCCTCCATTTTCATATTGAATGCAATATATCCAGTCCATGTCATATCAGGAAGCACTTCAGTGTTGGGAGTAAGGTACCTGAGTCTCCTCATATAGCGATGTAATGCTTCACTCTGACCAGCTATTACCTCTTGTTTAGTAAGTGCATTATACACATTTCCCATATCATCCATAAGTTTGATTACACTCCCTGTGAATCTCAGAACGTGCCCAGTCCGATTAGTCACAGTAACTCTGGCCTGAACGTAAGGTACACCTCCTTCTGGGGTGGACTCCTGCAAGAGATATACTGGTACCTCTTTTTCCGTCGGGCCGAAAAGCCCTTTCTCCGTCACTTTAATCTTGGGACGAAGTTCAGGGAATTTGTTCAGGGTCGTTTCATCAAGCGGATTAACCTCAAACTTGACCCCACTCTTTTCCTGCACATTGCCATACTCACCAGCAGGAACAAACTGCATTAACTGCACTGTTTTGGTGGTAGATGCACATCCTACAATACCCACCAGAGCAAGTAGGCAGCAAACAGCGGCGATCTTAAATATACTCCTGTCCACTTTACCTCCTTCAGACGTTCTTAGGTTCTTCATTATGTGAAGTGTTCCCGGGCACACCTCAAAGCCCATATCCGCCATTCCCAAAATCTATCTTATTTCACACCTCCTTGGTTAGGGATTTATCGGTTACTGTCACACTTAGAAATGGCAAAAGGTGTTCGATTCACCTCCTTTCTACAAGAATAACCCCCAGGCATTTTTCGCTAACAAAAACAAGTTCATACACACTTTTCAATTACAAATAAGTATGATACGAGGCGTCTGTCAAGCAAAAAATTTCGACTTTCTGATTGGCAGAAACTCTAGAAAATTACCCCTCCAGCAGTCTGAAAACTGCAGGTAAGATTATCTCAGCAAGATCATCTTCCTTGTAGCAGTAAAATCCCCTGCCTTTAATCTGCAAAAGTAGATCCCACTGACCACAGCATTGCCTGATTGGCTACTTGAGTCCCAGCGGACCATCTTATATCCCGCCGTCTGTTTCTCATCCACCAAGGTAATCACCCTTTGGCCGAGGATGTTATAGATGGTAAGCTCCACATAGTAATCCTTGGGAAGAGCATATCTGATCGTCGTCACCGGATTAAAGGGGTTGGGGTAGTTTTGACTCAGAGAGAAGGTTAGTGGTAATCCAGACAAATGTGCGGAAGGCACCGCAACAGGAGGATCCAGCACAATTGTGCTATCTATGCTGCCATCATTACCCACATCAATCTCAAGGACAACCTGACTACCACTTAAAGAGTCCCAATTCTGTGGGGTGAACTTATGAGTGGTGCTTTCACCAAGAGAGAAATTAAAATAGAAAGTGGAGTCAACATGAGCCCCTATTTTTTGTTCGATCTTAAGATCATAGGTTTTGGGTCCACCCCAATTGATGTAAGAGAAAGAGGCAAGGTCAGGACTGACCACAAAGTTCACGCTATCGCCAATCGAGATGGAAGTATTGAGCACACTAAAAATGCGCTCACCAGATGTGTCGGGTAATGCCTTAATTAAGCAGGAAGAGTAACTTTTTATCGAATCAGAGGTAGTGTAACTTGCTGTGCTGATGCTGTCAATATAGGAAACGTAGTCAACCGTAGTGGTATCAACGGATGCCTCCTTGATTTGGAACAGACTCTGATTGGTAAACTTGCCATACTCATAGTGGCCCGCTGTATCAACGCCAGTTATCTTGGTCGTATAATCAATATCTGATGGCAGCCAAAAGCATTTTGCATAGGTGTGAACCTCTACAATAGAATCCTGACTCACAAAAGGTACAGCGCTTGCACCAGGAATTTCTTCTACAATCTCGCCATCTCCAAATCCAAGGTGTCTTCCCAATTCATCCGTAAAGAGAATATGGGAAGGACCCAAAATATACGCAGTTACATGATCTGGCGAATCTAAATTCAAATCATCAGACTTATCCGCCGCTTTCACTTTAGAATAGGGTATAAGTTTCAAGGTCTTGCCGTGCCAGTCGAGATCCCCAGGCTTTGCGTAGTCCCATTCGTTGTCTGTAAGGTTTATGATGACTTTTTGCTCAGACCCATTTGGATATGGATAATTAGGGTCATATACAGATATTTCGCCCGTGTTGCCATTCTGTGTCGCCGCCAAAACGATTACTGCGTGCCCCGCACTTAGTACTTTTCCAGTTTTATCAAACCACCAAACGAAGCCTTTATACTTGAAGTCAAACATCTCTAAAATGAAGGGGTCGTAATTGCCATAATTCAATTCTTCTTTCACAAAATCGAATACACTAGCAGGTCCTGGCAGGCCTTCCTGCCAGAACCGTCCTACTTGGTACCAGTGATATTTCTCGATTAGATGGTCTAATTCTGGAATAAGATCTAGCTCATAGGTGGAATTAGCTTCTTGCCCGACCAAGGACTCATCAGTGACATCAAGATATTCTGTAAAGAAGAAAACACTAGTCAGACACATGCCAAAGCAGTTACCCAGCGCGTTATTATCCTTAAATTTCTCGAAGAATTCCTGAATTCTCCTTGGAGCTTCCTCTTTGGTAGAATATGGAAAACCAAAGGCATCCTTAAATTGATCCCAATCATCATCAGGGTTTGGATCACTGTAATTCTCGAAGCTATACCCGTCTCGATTCAGCACAAACTCGCCAAATCCCAGAGTGAACATGTGTTCATCCGAGTCCCAAATATAGTCATCGATAGCTTCAGCATAAGCTCGAGCCACAACGGTTCGACAGCCTATCCGAGGTGTTTCCCAAGAGAACGATCCATCATCAGGAGTACCCTCAGTAATTGACATCCAGTTAGAGCCGTCAGTTGTGTAGTCCAGTCTTATATGGTCTATACCGGTACCTTCAGTAGTCCAGGTGATGAAGTAAGTATAGCCACCAACCCAGACTTCTCCACTTTCGGGCGAGATAAGGGTAATGTTGGCCGTTGGTAACTGAAAATCCACAGTCGTGGTTTCGTCCTCTACAACAATAACGTCTGCCTCAGTCTCCGTTACATAACCCAACTTTGATGCCCGAACACTGTAAGTTCCTGTGTTGACCTCAAGGCTATAGGTTCCCTCTTCTGAGGTTGTTGTAGTATCAACGAGTGTCTCGCCTTGCAGAACTTCAATCAACACATCTGGTATAGGAGGTGCTGGAGGGAGACGAACTTCTGTAACAGTGCCAGCGATAGTACCTAAACCTAATCCTACTCTATCAAAATAGATTTCCCAATTTCCATCCCTGTTGTCCTGCCACACGATGAGCCATCCCTTTTCACCAATAATCGAGATGTCTGGGCTCTTGGAGTCTTCCAGGCCATCGGTTATGGGGATATTTTCCCCAACCACAATATCAGGGTCATCTACCTCCTGCAGGTAAATGTCCCAGTTGCCATTACGGTTGTCCTGCCAGACGGTAAAGCTATGTGAGCTGGTATCCACTACAATTTTGGGATAGTAGGAGTGACCTGCCGATCCGATCGAGATTGCATCGTTGACGTCCCTGAGCCATTTAATCTGAGCGTTCTCCTGGAAGGCAACCCAGAAGGCTGTGGTGTCGGCATAAATAGACGGCCATACGGCATCATCGGAATCATAGATATAACCGTGATGAGTTATGCTTCCAGTGGTGTCTATTCTGCACCAAGTTAACCGGTAATCAAACCAGCCAGCATCCCGGCGATAGACCACATTGCTAAATCCATAATTATCGACACAAACATCGGCCTCTATATCTATGGGGTAAACGGTGTCCCAGATGTCTAAATTCCCACCTATCTTCTCCCCACTGCTGTCCATTCGGCAGAAGTAAAGAGTTCGTGTGCTTATTTGAAGTTTCTTCCAAACAATGCTGCTGATCCCAATTGGTGAGGTTGAAATTGCTGGAGCCTCTTCGGTGCTTCCAACCGATTTTGGGCCTGCCACAACATTGCCAGATTGATTTAGCTTACAGAAGTATACAGAGCCCCCTTCACGCCAGGTAAGGTAGCTGTTGCCCAATGAGTCAATGGAAATGTCGGGATTAGTAGAGGAACCAGAGGTGTTGGAAACATTTGTGTCATCAACAAGTTTGTTTCCATTATTGTCCGCCTTACAGAAATAAATTTCCCAGTTTCCATCCCTATTATCCTGCCAGGCAACATAAGAGATACCGTTTTCGTCGGTGGCAATGGTCGGATTTTCTGAGCTGGCAGAGTTGTCTGTCAGGCGGATATTGGTAGCCTGAACCACTTGATAGCAAAAAACTACAAAAAGAAAGGAAAGAAATAGAGCAAAACCTTTTTTGAACATGTTAACCTCCCAGTTTGAAGGTTAGAAACCAATTTTCTGCCTAACTATCTTCCACAATAAGCCTCACCTCCTTTATCCTGGGAAAATCTACCCCATCTCCCTGATCGAGCTTGCCCAGCATAATCCTGCCCTGCTGGATCTTGAGACCCTGAGCCTCTATACCCAGAGCGGGAATGAAGATGCTCGGCCTCTCTTTGCTTTGGGAATTTGAGATTTTCTATCTTTGTTTCACCAGTTTTAAAATCTCTTCCGTCTGCCAAACCTTGACCACTTTCTGTTGTTGAAAGTGCTTATCATTTGTCCAAACGCCATCGTTAGGAATGGCTAAAGCCAAAGCCAAAGCGATAAAGGGGACATCATTTTCATCTATATGCCCGATTATCCTATGAGCTTCTTTTAGGAAGGGTTGGATCTTTTCCGCTGTGACAATACTTATGTTTTCAACAAGCAGATTCAACAAAACATTAATCTCAGCTCTACTGAGACCGCTTTTCTCCACTATTGTAGGGATGTGTTTACGAATCTCCTCCAGGGAATATTCGGGAAGAAAGAACTCAAACAAGGGGTGTAGAAGTAAACTCCTTGTAGACGAATCTTTAATTAGAGAGGCCACCAGAATATTTGTATCTAACACAAGCCGCATCAGAGCTCCTTGTACTTTTTAGCAATTCCCTCTTTTATTCTGGTGCCAATGTCCTCAGCGGTGCTCTCGGTGAGTTCGCTTTTCGTAGCGATCTCTTCGGATAGTTCTATCTTCTTTGCATATTCCCAGATTGACCTACGAGCTATCTCATCCCAACTGACTTCACTATGAAGCCTCATAACCCTTTTTAACTCCTCTGGCACCGATATTACAAGCTTTGGCATTTCAGGTCACTCCTTGTTTAACCCCTTAGATAGCCTTTTATCATTTCGTGGAGTCCATCTTAAATTAACCATAATGATTAGAGATGTCAAGGCCTTTAGGTTTGGTAGCTTGATAATATAGAAATCCCAATTTTTAGACAGGACTGACAGGATAGATAAAAATCCTGTTATTCCATCAGAGAAGCCCGGCAGCAGGCGGCTAAGGTTTTGGCTCCGATTTTTTAGTCTGGTGGGTTTTCAGTCCTCCGCACAAAGCCACGGGAGAAAAACGGAAGCTTACTCACCCACCACAAAACTTCAATTAAGAATTAAGAATGTAGAATTAAGAATGAAAAAGGTCTTGAACACGAATCCCCCGAATAAACGAATCTACACGAATAGATTTATTTACCACGGAACTACAAAGCTTACCACGGAAACTCACGGGAAAAAGCAATTAAGAATTAAGAATGGAGAATTAAGAATGAACAAGGTATTCTGCTATCTCAATTGAATTTAACCGCAGATGAACGCAGATTTTCACAGATTATACAAGAATCTTCAAGAATATAGGCTTTCACCTTTTAGGTGAAAGAGGGGCTAAACTCAATTTTTATGAGTTTTTTATTTTGACTATCTTGTGATAATCTTGTGAAATCTCGTGGTTTCCTAACGCATAATTCGGGTTCAATAGTTCTGTTGAGAATAGAGCAGTGCTGATTTATCAAGCAACTTTTCGCAGGCTACCGATTCTAGAGTGTTTGCAGTAGATTCATTTGTGGCTTTGTGCAGAGAACTTTTCATTCGTCCTTCTCGTGGCTTCCAAATAATATAATTGAAGATGGGGCCTCAATCTTACCTGAGAAATTTTATTTTTTCCATTTTAGACAGGATTGACGGGATGAACAGGATAAATAAAAATCATGTAAGTCCTGTTATCCCGTCAGGGAAGTTCAGCCATAGGCGACTAAGTCCATCAAATTTCGGATCATCATGTCAACTAATTTTAGAATAGTGCAGGTTAAAAACAAAACCCCCTTGCCGTTGAGGCAAGAGGGTAACTGTCAGGATTAGGCGGGACTATAAGAGGGTGGCAGAATCAGGGTTTTGCCACCTCAGTTTTCCCGTCAGGGCAGGAGCCCTACCAGCACGACTACCGGATAATGTCATGAACAATCGTCAAGAGGGAATCGGCTTGGGTGGCATATGTCCTTCTCTGATCTCTGATCCCTTCCAGTAGGGGGACAGCCCTATCCGCATCCCCCTGTAATAGATATGCTTGGGCCAGATACCAGCGGCTTTTGGCATTGAGAGAGTATTGGGTCAAGCCATCTGCTTTGGTCAATGCTTCGATTGCCCGTTCGGCTTGGCGATCAAGATAATAGCATATCCCCAGGTATAACCACCACGATCCGTTATCCGGAGCTTTTTCCACCGCATTTTTCAGATTGGCAATGGCGTCTTTGTAATCCTCTACTAAGTAATCATTCATCCCCTCGTGGAATAGATGCTCCGCCTCGGTTACCATTTCACCTCGCAGTTTTTGAGGTCGGTAGGGCAGCTTTTCAAAGGAGAGATAGGTTAGGTAGGGGTTATCAGGATGGTGGAAAAGGGGCAGTATTGCGAATAGAAGTAACGCAGTTACCACTACTACGGCAGGTGCCAAAATCCGGGGTTTACTGAATGCCTTAAGCCCTTGTAGAATCTTCTCCCAAACGTTTTTTGGGGAAGTCTTTTGAATCCGGTCGGGTCGAGACAGAGCCAACAGCCGTTCCCTGAGGGACTCAAGACTGATTCCCTCGACGTGTAATCCTTGGGCGATCTCTGCCTTATGTCTTCGCATAGTGGAAATAGTTGGAAGCATCTCTTCAAGCTCGTGACGGCAGAAATCGCACTCCATAAGGTGTTCCTCAAAGCGATCACGTTCCTCATCCCCCAATTGTCCCATCTCATACTGGGTAATGAACGCTCCCACTTGGGGATCTATACATTCGTTCATTTTGTTACTTTTCATCCTTAAAATGCGTCTATGTTTTTCTTTGCTCCAAGCGCTAAAGGATTCCGTCAGGGCAGGAGCCCTGACGGCACAGGGCGCTGCAGGCTAAAGCCTGCGGCTACCTACTGGAACCGGTTTGAGGGAAGCAGACCTAAGAGTCCTTCCTTACGGAATGTTTTTCCTCTCTTGTCGTCAGGTGAGGACACCTGACGGCTCGTGGAGGGTACTTTGTGCCTTAGTGCCTTCGTGGCATATGAATTATTCAGGTTAGATCTGATCTTTTACTAATTTTCTCAGTCTCCGGCGACAATCGAATACCCTTTTGTCAAAAGTCGATCGGTGTAAGTCTGGTTCCACCTCCCGGGAAAGATGCCACACCTCTCCAATGGTTTGGTCTTCCAAAATGGCGAGAAAGAAAGTCTGGCAAAAGAGTGAGAGTTTCTTTATAACCTTACGGATATAATCTGCTAAGTCTTTGGTTTCCAAATCATCGGTGAAGTTTCCCCCCGCTTGGGCTATGTTGCCACCCGTCTCTTCTCCAGATACCTCTTCAATGGGAACCTGCCCTTCGCTTGATCCTACTGCTATCACTCTTTTATGGGTCCTCAGCGCGTCCCCGATCTTGTGTCGCAGGACCTCCAGGGTGTAGAGGTGGGGATTGGACTTGATCTGATCCAGCTTTTGTAGGAACACAACCAGCGTATCCTGTAGGATATCTTCAAGCTCCTCGGAAGACCATCCCCATAATCTATATTGCAGAATGGGACCTAATCTTACCTTGATTTTTCCACAGAGATCATTTCGAGACCCCCGATCTCCATCTTGTGCCCTCTTCAAGAGCCCATCCCAGTCAATGAGTTCCACATCAGCCAATGGTTTTTCTTCACTAGCCGTCTTCATAACGCAAGGACTTAAAATTTATGTGACTTCTTTGACAGGATAACAGGATTTTCACGATTTAAACTACTCAAGAAAACGCCGAATGACACCGAAACCACCGAGTAAAGAACACAAACCCAATTTAACAGGCATTTTTAGGTGGGATTCCCCTTTTGATTTCTTGTCATACTGGTGATTAATGCATAGTGTAGCTTATTTATCCTGTTTATCCTGTCAATCCTGTCCAAATTTGCCTCTCCGTTACTCAATCCTCCAATCCCCTAAGGCGATGAAGGCTCCCCAGCTATAGGGATGGTCGGATTGACCCTTCTTTCTCAGCTCTTTTATTCGATCCACTGCCATCTTTTGCATTAGCTGCGATATGTTCCCCCTCTTGGCACCGTAGAGCTTCCCCATCAACTCAGCGGTGGCCTGGTCCGATACGGGCCAAAGTGCACTGATCACCGTGCGTGTACCGGCCATCTGGAAGGCACGTCTCAATCCATACACACCCTCTCCTGATTTTACCTCCCCCAAACCAGTCTCGCAGGCGGAAAGCACCACCAGCTCGGTTCCCTCCAGGTTCATCCCAGCTACCTCTTCTGCAGTCAATACCCCATCCTCACAACCGAGGCTGTCTGCTCCCTTCCCATGAAGGTTAGAACCGGCCAAAAACAGACCAGAGTGAAGCAGGGGGTTCTCCCCCACAAAGGTTTCCAATGGATCGATACTTCTCCGCTGGGGCCTCTGTAAATACTCCGGAGAGATGAAATAACCATGGGTGGCCAGATGGATTATCCTTGAGCCAGGAGCATCGGCCTTGAAGGTTTCCTCACTGGCTTGTGCACCCAGATAGACCTTCTCTGATTCTTTGCTTTCTTCTTTCCATTTCTTCGCTATCAATTCAACCTCTTGTCGGGTTTGGGGCAGACGGGAAACTCTCGTATCGCTCAGTTTTTTACAGCCGGAGCGGACATTGCGAACAATGGGGAAAACGGAGGCAAGGAGGGTATCAGCAGGAGCTTGTATCGGTTTTGTTGATAGGCGTGCCGAAGCCGGGGCATCGTAATCCGGGTCACCCAATGCCAACAGCCCAAATCCACGGGGAGGCCTCTCCTTCAGTCTGAGCAGATCACGTCCCGAGGAAAGATAGTGGATAGGATATTTCTCGATTAAGTATTTCCCTGTAGCATCCATTAAACCGGCAAAGGAGACCAGATTCAAGGCGCCATCCGGGGCGATGAAAACGATCTTTGCCCCACTCAGCCTCCCTTCGATGGGCTTCCAAACCAGACTGTATATCTCATCTGATATTCTCTTAAAGTCCCTTTCATCGATCATCTTCGGGAACTGGAAGTGGGATCGATACCAAGAAACAGATGAATCTATCTTTGCTGCCTGCCCCAGGTCAAGGGTGAATACTTCATTCTCGCTGTTCAGCACTACGGCAAGGTAATGGGACTCCGTCTTTCCTCTGGGCTTGCTGTAGCTGTATTTCATATATTCAACCAAGGCAGAGCCGGTTGGAAGACATCGGGAGACTTTTCTGGAATCTACCTCCCAGACCTCCAGTTCCCTTCTAAAGCTGGCGCTCCTCCGGGCCAACTCCGACTCCAACCGCTCCTTCTCTGCATTTGCTTGGGCAAGTTTATCTTTATAACCTTCGGGATGTTCCTCGTCTGGACCCTTAACCCACAGCTTCGCTAAAGTGAAGCGGGCAAGCCTCAGCGAATCTGCCAATGACATAAGGCTGCTATCCGTCTCTTGGAAAAGGGCCCTTTGACGGGCGAAGATCCCATCTGAGACCTGTCCCTTGGAGGAGAGGGCTACATTAGCTATCTCCCTCGAACAGCTTGAGCCCGTATCAGGGGAATCACACAGGATGGATAGGTAAGTTCCGGCCTCATCCCTCATAAATTTTGAGTAGAGGAGGACGTTTTTTTCGGAGAGGACCTCAAAGCCGTCCCGGAAATTTTTGCGGCGGATACCATAGGCTCTCTTTGCCAATCTTCTCGCATCAAACCATCTTCTCTGATCCTTGTAAAGAACTGTCGATCCACTCAGACACGCTGCCACCTCTGGGTGATCAGGACCGAAGGTTTTCTCAAGGATCCCCAGCGCCCGGTTGCAAAGCGTGTCAGCCTCGGCGTATTTGCTCTGATTGACATATAGAACTGCCAAGTTGGTTAGACCCCTAGCTACTCTCAGATGATCAGGGCCAAGGGCTTTCTCCCAGATCTTCAGCGCCCGTTTATAAAGCACCTCAGCCTCGGCGTATCTACCTTGATCGTTATATAGAGTCCCCAGGCTGAATAGGCTTCCAGCCACTAACGGGTGATCAGCCCCGTGGGTCTCCTCCCGAATCTTCAGCGCCCGCTTATAAAGCGGCTCAGCCTCGGCGTATCTGTCCTGATTGACATATAAATTCCCCAGGTTGTTTAGGCTTATAGCCACGCTCGGATGATCAGGGCCGTCGGACTTCTCCTTAATCGCAAGTGCCTGCTTGTAAAGCAACTCAGCAGCAGCATATCTACCCCAGCTGTGATATAGTCTCCCTAAGTCACTTAGGCTTCCACCCACGTACGGATGATCAGGGCCAAGGGCCTTCTCCCAAATCTTCAGCGCCCGCTTATAAAGCGGCTCAGCCTCGGCGTATCTACCCTCATTGACATATAGAGCCCCCAGGTTGTGTAGGCTTACAGCCACCTTCGGATGATCAGGGCCAAGGGCTTTCTCCCAGATCTTCAGCGCCCGTTTATGAATCGGTTCAATATCGGCATATCTGCCCTGATCGCTATATAGAAGCGCCAAGTTGTTCAGACCCACAGCCACCTTCGGATGATCAGGGCCAAGGGCCTTTTCCCAAATCTTCAGCCCCCGTTTGTAAAGCGGCTCAGCCTCGGCGTATCTGCCCTGCTTAGCCTGTAGAATCGCCAGACTGTTCAAACTCCCAGCCAGATATGGGTGGTTAGGGTCGAGAGTTTTCTCCCGAATATCTAGCGCTCCTTCATGAAGCGATTCAGCCTCGGCGTATCTACCCTGATCCTCATATAGATTCGCCAGGTTGTATAGGATTATAGCCACCTCCGGGTGATTAGTGCTGAAGGTTTTCTCCCGAATATCTAGTGCTCGTTTATAAAGCGGTTCAGCCTCGGCGTATCTACCTTGCGTTCTGAACAATATCCCCAGGCCGTTCAGGACTGTAGCCACCTTAGGGTGATCAGGACCCAGGGCTTTCTCACAGATCTCCAGCGCTCGTCTCCAAAACGACTCGGCATCGGCGTACCCGGCCTGATAGTAATGGAGTTTTCCCAAGCTGTGCAACACAGATGCCACAGTCGTATCTGACTTCCCAAATTGTACTTCGGCCTTTTGGAGGGCAGCTTCAGCTATCACAACCGCTGAGTCCAGATTCCCAGCTTCCGAAAGCGAGTCCGCCTGGCCCATCAAATCCTTCCAGGTCTGCCCAGAAGCAGAATAGCCGGATAAAAGGAGAATGAGAACGCCCAAGCCGAATATGACGACCAACAATCTCTTCATCATATTCCCTCCTTCTCAAGGAAACATTTACTGATCACAACTTATACCTGCTGATTAATATGGTGACACTTCACCACGGAATCTCACGGAATTACATAGCGCGGCAAAGCCGCAACCAAACAAGGGCCACAGATTACACGGATTTCACTGAATTTCTGGAACACGAATGACACGAATAAACGAATCTACACGAATAGATAAGAAAATCATAACGATTCACCACGGAATCTCACGGAATTACACTGAGATCCTTTGTCAATGAATTCTTTGTGAAGCAACTTGCTTGGTTCTAATCCCCCGCTCGTGTGCATGTTATCATCTACAAAATGATTTCTCTCGTCAGGGCAGGAGCCCTGACGGCACAGGAAATTTTATGGCTTCATACTTTCTTCCTGTGTATAGGGGAAATATAACTTGGTTGGGATGGGGAGTCAAGCTTCAAATTTCCTTCGAAGCATGGAAACAAGACCACTGATGTATGCTGAGGAGATCGGACAGACCTGAAGGTCTGTCCCTACAGAACTATATCAATTGAGCGGTCAGATCCCCTGATCTGATCAGAGGGAGGGTGGCAGAACAGGGTTCTACCACCTCGGTATCAACTATGCTTAGCTTTGGAATGATTAAAAGAAATAGGAGATGTTCCAAAGAGCCATCTTTCCCCTTGACAGGTGAGGGTAGCTTCATTAAATTAAGTAGGCAAATTAGTTATGTGGATAGTGAAAAATCTTTTTGAAGTGAGGTAGAGGAATGGCCAAGAAAGATAGAAGTTTTGCTGCCAAGATGGCCAGGAGCACAGCGGTAAAGGGGGAGATCTGTCCGGTGTGTGGAGGGGCAATTCAGCCCGTGATTTACATCAAATCTGAGAGGTCACCTCTAACAGGGGCGTGGAGGTTCAAACGGAGCACGGTGAAGGTTTGTAAATGTAACCATAAGGAGATATATGGATAGAAAATGAAGAATTAAGAATGGAGAATTAAGAATTAAAAATGAGGGAAACTGTTGGTCTTGGGTGGTTTGGGCGAGGGGGGTGGAGTTGAGCTAAGGGAGATTAGGTTTGAACTCAACCAAGGTTTGTGCCTTGGTTTTTTTTGTGAAAAAAATAACTTGCCAACCCCAAAATTTTCTTTAGATTGATAGGGAAATGGAAAGGAGCCTCTATGGTAGAGCAGGTTATTGAGGGGACGCTTCCTCGGATAGAGATTTTGGAGGAGGAGTGTAAGGGTTGTGGGCTGTGTATCCAAGATTGTCCCGTAAAAGTGATTGAGGTCTCTCCCTCCCTGAACAGTCACGGGTATCATCCGGCTCGTTACAAGGGGGAAGGGTGTATTGGGTGTGGTATCTGTTTTTATGTCTGTCCTGAACCAGGGGCGATAACGGTTTATATGAAGGGGTATAAACCGCCAAAGAAAGAGGAGGAATAGATGGCCAGGGAGTTGATCAAGGGGAACGAGGCAGTGGTAAAGGGGGCCATCTTAGCCGGGTGCCGGGCCTATTTCGGTTATCCAATTACCCCGGCCAGTGAGATCGCCCATGCTGCTGCTCGGTATCTCCCCTTGGTGGGGGGGACATTTATTCAGGGAGAAAGTGAGGTGGCCTCCATTCAGATGGTCTATGGAGCAGCCTCGGCAGGCCAAAGGGCGTTGACGGCATCCTCCGGCCCGGGAATCAGCTTGAAACAGGAGGGGGTCTCCTATATGGCTGGCTCTGAGCTTCCCTGTGTGATTGTTGATGTGATGAGGGGAGGGCCCGGTTTGGGGAATATTGCCCCTGAACAGGGTGATTATCATCAAGTGGTCAAAGGCGGTGGCCATGGGAACTACAAGACAATCGTCTTGGCCCCAAACTCCGCTCAGGAGATGTGTGATCTCACTATGTTGGCCTTCGATCTTGCTGACAAATATAGAAATCCGGCTGTTGTTTTGGCAGATGGCTTTGTGGGACAGATGATGGAGCCTGTGGAGTTTCCCAAGCCAAAACCGATCAAAGGGGAGAAACCTTGGGTTGTCAATGGGACTAAAGAGATGAGCAAGAACCTGATCACCTCCATCTATCTTTCCCCTGAGGAGTTAGAGGAGCATGTAATGAAGTTGGCCCGCAAATATGCGGAGGTGGAGGAAAAGGAGCAGCGGTTTGAGGCCTACCAATTAGAGGGGGCAGAGATTGTCACCATAGGCTATGGCATAGTCTCTCGGATACTCCATACTGTTGTGGATAGGGCAAGGAAGGAAGGGATGAAGATAGGGTTACTGCGGCCGATTACCCTTTGGCCTTTTCCCAGGAAGAAGATGAAGGAACTAGCCGAGAGCGTGAAGAGTTTCCTGGTGGTGGAGATGAGCACTGGCCAAATGGTTGACGATGTGAGGTTGGCCACCGAGGAAAGGAAGCCCGTGCACTTTTATGGAAGGAGTGGGGGAATGGTTCCCTCCGTGGATGAGATTTGGCAAAAGATTAAAGAGATCACAAATGTAACCGCAGATGAATCTGGATAGGCAAAGCCGCAACCGAATAATTCACCGCAGAGTCGCAAAGAACGCAAAGTTTAAAGATTATTAACCAATCGTTTTATTTCATTTCTCTTTTGCTTTTTATCTCCTCTGCGCTTTTTGCGGTAAAAAAACTTTGCCCAAAAAACAAGATCTTGCAAAATTGTAGCACAGAAAAACAGGGTTCAGTCTTCAGGGATTGGGAATAGCCAGCATAGGTTTCATTCTAAATTCTAAATTCTAAATTCTTAATTGCTTTTTTCCGTGGTGAACCATTAAAAGATGAGAGAAAACTGAGATGAGTGGGAGAATACTAAAGAAGGCGGATTCTTTTTACGATGTTTATGAAAGGAAACCAGGGGCAGACAAGCTTACAACGCATTACTGCCCTGGTTGTGGCCATGGCACCCTGCACAAGATCATTGCCGAGGCCATAGACGATTTTGGCATAAGGGATAGGACTATCATCATCAGCCCTGTCGGCTGTAGCGTCTTCGCTTATTATTACTTTGACTGTGGCAATGTGCAGGTGGCTCATGGGAGGGCACCGGCGGTGGCCACCGGTTTGAAGAGGGCCAATCCAGAGAGCATTGTGATCAGCTACCAAGGGGATGGGGATATCGCCGCCATCGGGGGGAACAACATCCTCCAGGCGGCCAACCGGGGGGAGAATATAACAGTCATCTTTGTGAACAATGCCATCTACGGAATGACAGGTGGGCAGATGGCCCCCACTACTCTGGTGGGGCAGAGGACTATGACCACCCCCAGAGGCCGCGATCCCCACAACGAGGGTTATCCCTTAAGGCTTTCTGAGCTACTTGCCACCCTGGAGTCACCGGTCTATATTGAGAGGGTAGCCCTCACCGATGCTAAGAATGTGATGAAGGCCAGGAAGGCAGTGCGCAAGGCCATTCAGTGTCAGATGGAGAACAAGGGTTTCTCTATGGTGGAGGCCCTCTCCCCCTGTCCCAGTGGCTGGAGGGTCACTCCTGTAGAGGCCAGGGATTGGATAAAGGAGAGGATGTTGCCCTATTTTAAGCTTGGCATCTACAAGGATATCATCCAGGAGAGGGAATCCTATGTCCCTTCCAAGGAGGAGTTCACTCCCAGTCAGATAGAGGAGATATTGGGAAGAGCTGAGGCAGGAGTGAAAGAGGAGGGGTGGGTGGAACGGCCCGAGCCCAAGTATCGCAACCCGAGGATCAAGATAGCCGGCTTTGGAGGGCAGGGGGTCTTGCTCTTGGGGGAGGCCTTGGCCGAAAGTGGCATGAAGGCTGGCTATCAAGTGACTTGGCTACCATCTTATGGCCCGGAGATGAGGGGAGGGACAGCTAATTGTCAGGTGATTATCAATGATGATCGCATAGGCTCCCCCCTGGTTTCCACCCCTGATGTGTTGATCGCGATGAACAGGCCTTCCTTGGAGAGGTTTGAGCCAGAGGTGCGGGAAGGGGGACTGATCATCTACAATAGCTCCCTCATAGACATCGAGCCACGAAGGGAAGATGTGGAGGTTATCGCTATCCCGGCCACGGAGATCGCCGATAAATTGGGAAATACCAGGGTGGCCAATATGGTAATCCTGGGAAGCTATGTGGCCAAGACAGGGATTCTCACCAAGGAGGCCATAACCTCTGCCTTCCCCGTTTTCATTAAGAGGAGTGACCTTATTCCTTTAAATGAGGAGGCTTTGCAGAAGGGGATGGACTGGGTGAAGGGTTAACTTTTTGGGGCGATGCCCGCAGGCATCGCCCCCTTTTTGTTATAGTAGCCCCAACCAAAACCTGACAGAATTGTTGCTATCTCGGTGATAGGCTTCCTATAGCACGAAAATTGGGACCTTTCCTTATTTGACATTTATCTTCTCTACTTTTTCTTTAGAAGAAAAAGTAGCAAAAAGAAGCGTGCTTTTCGCCAATCTTTTCCCAGGCCTCTTGCAAACTTAGTGGGTAGGGAAACTCCCTTCTCCTTCGCTCTCCGATCCCCATAAATGGGGAGCGAAGAATTGCCCACCCCTTGATAGGCTCTGGATACTCTTTTGCCAAATCCTGCGGCGAAAAGCACAATCCCCCCACCTGGAGAGAGTATCCCTGATAGGTCGGGATGCCAAACATAGATTATACGAGCAATGGATGGTTGCTCCGCATGTTAAAGTCCAGAAGCGGATCACTTTTTTTCCCAAAAGTGAAGGTGGGCCTTCAGCCTCCACACAAAGCCACGGGAGAAATGCGGAAACATCCAGCCCACCAGAAAAGTCAATTAAGAATTGAGAATTGAGAATGAAAGAAACTCCCCTAAGTGGCAGAATCGGGGTTCTGCCACCTCTTCTTTGCAATAATTTCCTCTCCCTTCGATGGCGAGGGGGAAAACCAAAAAATTACTCACCCTCTCCTTAGTCCTCCCCCATCAAGGGGGGAGGAAATCGTTTATGCGCGTCGCTCGCCGGGGATTATCCCCGCTAATCCATCTGTTTTCTTAAGAAGGTAGGAACCTCCAGATCGTCGAGGCTGAATGAGCCGAAGGACTCCTTTTTTAACTCTTTCCCTTCCTGCGGGGGTTTTCTCCTTAAGAAGGTGGGCCTCTCTAAGTAGTTGAGCTTGGAGCTATGGAAATCCACTACCTTAGGCTCTGGTTTGGCAGGGAAGTGGGCCTGGTTCAAACCGGTGGCGATGACCGTTACCCTGACCTCCTCGGTGACATCCTCCTCAATGACGGCCCCAAATATTATGTTGGCCTCGGGGCCAGCCGCTTCATGAATGACCGAGGTGGCCTCGCTCACCTCATTTAGAGAGAGATCCAGGCCTCCGGTTATGTTTATAAGCAACCCTTTGGCCCCGGAGATGGAGGCCTCATCCAGGAGAGGGCAGGAGATGGCCGCCTGGGCTGCCTCCCTTGATCTTCCCTCCCCGCTGCCCGAGCCTGTTCCCATCAGGGCGTCCCCCATCTCGGCCATAACCATCTTTACATCGGCAAAGTCAAGGTTAATCAGGCCAGGAACGGTGATCAAATCGGAGATCCCTTTGGTAGCCCGCAGGAGGACCTCATCGGCTAACTTGAAGGCATCCAAAAGGGAGGTCTCCTTGGATACCAAGGTGATCAACCTCTGATTAGGGATGACGATCAGGGTGTCTACCTTTTCCTTTAGCTCCTCAATCCCCCTCTCCGCCCTCTCCATTCTCTTCTTCCCCTCGAATTGGAACGGTTTGGTGACTACCCCTACCGTGAGGGAACCCAACTGTTTGGAGATTTCGGCGATAACCGGACTGGCCCCGGTTCCCGTTCCTCCCCCTATACCGGCGGTGATGAATACCATATCCGCCCCGGAGAGGGCTTCCTCCACCAGCTCCCGTTCCTCCTCGATGGCCTTCCTCCCTATCTCCGGATCTGAACCAGCCCCTAAGCCCTTGGTTAGCTTGGCCCCGAGTTGAATCCTATGCGGGGCCTTTGTCCTCTCCAAGACCTGGAGATCTGTGTTTGCAGTGATGAATTCTACCCCTTGCAGATCGGAGTCTATCATCCTGTTTACGGCATTTCCTCCCGCTCCTCCTACCCCAATCACCTTCATCTTGGCTCCGCCGCTGCTTACTTCTTCATCAAATTGGAAATTCATCTTTTCTTCTCCCCTCCTTTAAGATGTTTTGGCTTTCAATTTAAATATGTTATACTATCGGTGTTGATCCCTTCACCAAGGATGGGATCTGTCTTCATCTGGTTTCTCACTCCAGAGCTGGGAGCGAGGAATCGCCTTCCCCTGGTTGTCTCCGGATACTATTTTGTTAAACCTTGCTTAGGATCTTGAGCTCAGAAGAAGTCCTTAAACCAGCCCTTCATAACCTTCAGGATCTTTTCGAAGATACCGTTATTGGCCAGGGATAACTTTTTCTTTCCCTGAGGGGGTTGGAGGGCATATTTTATCAATCCCAGCCCGGTGGCATGGATGGGGCTGGAGACCAAATCGGTCAACCCTCCGGGAGTGATGGGGATCCCCACCTTTGCCGGCATATCAAAGACCTGTTCGGCCAGTTCGGCCATTCCCTCCATCATTGAGGCCCCTCCGGTGAGGACCACCCCGGCAGCAAGGAGGTCAGCGAAATCGCTTCTTTTCATCTCCCTCAAGGCCATCATGAAAATCTCCTCCACCCGAGGCTCTATTATCTGGGCCAGGATCCTCCTGGAGACCGGCCTTGGTTCCCTTCCCCCTACTCCGGGCACCTTTATCTGTTCATCTGGCTCCACCATTGAGGGAAGGGCACAGCCATAATTTACCTTTATCCTCTCCGCCTCTTTTAGGGGGCTCCTCAGCCCTATGGCTATATCCTTGGTGATGTTCTCTCCTCCCCAGCCAACTACTGCCGTGTGCCTGATGCTGCCGTCATAGAACATAGCTATGTCCGTCGTGCCGCCGCCAATGTCCAGGAGGACAACTCCCAACTTCTTTTCGTCCGGGGTGAGAACTGTATAGCTGGAGGCCAGGGGCTGCAGGACTAAATCATTGACCTTCAGATCTGCCCTTCTTATGCTGCGGCAGATGTTCTGTGCGGAGGTTACCGCCCCGGTTACTATGTGCACCTCCACTTCTAATCTTACTCCCATCATCCCCACCGGGTCCTTTATCCCCGGTTGATCATCAACCCAGAACTCCAGGGGAAGGACATGGAGGACCTCCCTGTCCATAGGGATGGCCACCGCCTTGGCGGCCTCTATTACCCTATCCACATCCCTTTTAGTTACCTCCTTGTGGGGCTCGGAGATGGCGATGACCCCCTTGCTGTTCAGGCTCCTGATGTGATCTCCGGCAATTCCAGCATACACCGCACTTGCCTTGAGCCCAGCCATAAGCTCGGCATCCTGCACCGCCCTTTTAATGGACTCTACAGTTTTCTCCAAATTGACCACCACCCCCTTCTTCAACCCCTCCGAAGGGGAGGTGCCCACCCCAATTACATTAAACTCCCCTTGCCCAAGATCCTTGGCTATAATTGCTTCTACCTTTGTTGTTCCAATGTCCAGGCCGACAACCGTTTCCTCTTCTTCCATCTATAGTTTTCTCCCTTTGCTGACCACCGCCTGATCTCTAAACTGGAGATCTATGAACCCTGGGTTATCCCCAGCCTCCTTTAAAAGGGGTAAAAGTTCCCGCAGATGGGAGACCTTTTCCCTGAAGTTTCCTTCCCCAAATGCAACCTGGCATCCGTTCTGCAGCCAGAGGGTAATCCCCTTCTCCCACTTTATCTGGGAGACCATATCCAAGAGGGTGGGATCCTCCCTCTTCATCTGGAGGACAAGCTCCTCAGCGTATCTTTTCCCTATTTCATCCCCCCCGCTGAAGATGGGAAGATCAAGCGGAGAAGGGGGATCAACTATGAAACCATTCCCTTGCACCAAAAGGTTTCCCTCCCTGTTTACCAAGAAGAGAGGTTGTTTCTCCTCTATTCTGATCTCTATCAGGTGAGGGAGCCTCTTTATCACCTTCGCCCCCTGCACGATGGGGTTGGCCTCCAACTCCTTTATAAGCTGGCAGCCATTAAACCTGAAGATGTTCACCCCTTTGGCTGGTTGGGCAAGCTGCAGGACCTCCTTCTGGTCTAAAAGTCTGTTCCCCTTCACCCTGATTCGCTCGATGCAAAAGTAGGGGGAACACCAGGCCCAATCCCTAAGCAGCCAACCAAGAAGAAGGATGAAACCAAGGCTGAGAATGCCTTTTATCATTAATCCCCCTCTGCTCATTCTTCCTCTCCCACGATCTCCACCTCCAACTCCAAGGTTACCCCGAAGGCCCGGCTCACCTTCTCCTTGATCTGGTCAATAAGCCTGAGAACCTGAGAGGCGGTGGCCCCTCCCAAGTTTACGATGAAATTGGCATGGATAGGGGAGACCATAGCTTCTCCCACCCTCATCCCCTTTCCTCCAGCCTTCTCGATGAGCTCCCCGGCCGGGGCTAAGGGTGGGTTCTTGAAGATGCAGCCAGCGCTTTTTTGGGAGAGGGGTTGGGTCCTGGCCTTGGTCTTTAGGTTCTTGGAGATTAACCTCTTGATCTCCTCCCTATTCCCTTTCTGTAATTTAAGCCAGACCTGGGTGATCAGGAACCCAGCAGGTAGGTGGGATGATCTGTAGCCAAAGCCGAGTCCACCCCCCTTCAATTCCCGCCACTTTTTGTTTAGGTTTATCCCTCTGATTTTAAGCACCAGGTCTCCTATTCTTCCACCAAAGGCCCCGGCATTAGTCTTGATCATTCCCCCGATGCTTCCCGGGATGCCCGCGGCAAATTCCATTCCACTGAGGCCTTGCTCGAGACAGTAGTCCAGGAGATCCTTTCCCCCTGTCCCGGCAACGACCTCTATCCCCTCTGGGGTAGGGTGGATACCCGTAAACCTGTCGGTTAACCTGATCACCACCCCGGGGAAACCCCCATCCTTCACTAAGAGGTTTGTCCCCTTTCCCAGCACCAGAACCTCTTTTCCCTCCTGGCGGACAAATTCAAGGATATTCTCCACATCCTCCTCATCGGCCGGTTCGATTAGGGTGTCTATCCACCCTCCCAGGCCGAAGGAAGTGTAGGAGGAGAGGGAGGCCCCGCTGATGATGCTTCCCCTTAATCGCTCGCTCAGTTCCCCTAATTCCATCGTTTACAGTGATAAATACTTGGACCGTCTATGCCTTGCTCCGTGCAGAGGGGGTAATACCTGACCCCTGCTCCCCGGAGGCTGATCTTACTTGAGCAACGTCAGAAGCTTCTCTCCCACAGTCCAGATGTCCCCGGCCCCCATAGTGACGACCATATCCCCCTGGCGGACAAGTTTGCTGAGGAAAAGGGGGAGGTCCTCCTTCCGCGGGACCCAGTGGACGGCGGGATGGCCATATTCCTCTGCGGCCTGGGCCACCAACTCCCCGGACACCCCGGGGATCGGTTCCTCCCGGGCCGGATAGATCTCGGTGACCACCAGCAGGTCCGAGGAACTTAGAGCCTTCCCAAAGTGGCGGCAGAAGTCCCTGGTGCGGGTGTAGAGATGGGGTTGGAAAACAGCCACTATCCTCCTCTCCCATCCCGCTCTGGCTGCCTGCAGGGTGGCTTCTATCTCCGTGGGATGGTGGGCGTAGTCGTCAACTACCATTACCCCCTGGTTCTCCCCCTTGATCTCAAACCTGCGGTGCACCCCCCGAAATCCCTGCAGGGAGGAAGCTATCTGCGGGAAGGGGATCTCCAGCTCCAGGCCCAGGGTAATGGCAGCCAAGGCGTTCTTTACATTGTGTTCCCCGGGGACCTGTAGCTTCACCTCCCCCAAGGTCTCTTCCCCCCTGAGGACCACAAAGCGGCTCTCCGTCCCCTGGAAGCGGAGGCCATCCCCGCGGATGTCCGCCCCCTTCGTCAGGCCATAGGTGATGAGTTCCCTCTCCACCTGGGGGATGATGGCCTGGAGGCTGGGTTCATCCAGGCAGAGGATCACCGAACCATAGAAGGGGACCTTGTTGGCAAATTCCACGAAGGCGGATTTCAGATCACCCAAACTGGTGTAACAGTCCATATGTTCCGCCTCTAAGGTGGTGATGATGGCAATTGTAGGGATGAGCCTGAGGAAGGAGCGGTCGAACTCGTCGGCCTCAGCCACCAGGTAATTCCCCTTGCCTAAGAGAGCGTTCGTGCCCAAGGCTATCACCCTTCCCCCTACCACGATGGTGGGATCGAAGCCCCCGCTGGTCATCACCTCACCGATCATCGAGGTGGTCGTTGTCTTGCCATGGGTGCCAGCGATGGCAATGCCAAACTTCATTCTCATCAGCTCCCCTAACATCTCCGCCCTTCTAATCAGGGGTATCCTTAGGGAGCGGGCTGCCGCCGCCTCGGGGTTTGACTCCTTGATGGCCGAGGAAATGACGACCACATCTGCCCCCTCTACATTCTGTCCCCGATGCTCATAGTCTATCTTTGCCCCTAAACGAGAGAGCCTCTGGGTAAGGGGGGAGGTCCTTAGGTCGGAACCCGTTACCTGGTATCCCATATCAAGCAGAATCTCGGCAATTCCGCTCATCCCAATCCCCCCGATTCCCACTAAGTGAAGCCTCTTAACCTTTCTGAATGGCCTATTTAACATGGGCCAACCTTATAATGGAGGTTGTGAGGGCCTCAGCGGCTTGGGGTTGGCCGAGCCGAGCTGAGGCGGTGGCCATCCTTTGTAACCTCTCCCCATCCCGCAGAAGGGGGATGGCCGCAGCTATGAGGGATTTGCCGTTTAGGTCAGCATCGGCTATGACCAAAGCTGCTCCCCTCTGCTGGAAGGCTTGCGCATTCAACCTCTGATGGCCCCCGGTGGCAAAAGGATAGGGGATGAGAATTGAAGGCTTTCCCAGGAGGGTGAGCTCGGCGATGGTGGAGCCACCTGCCCTGCTGATCACCAGGTCCGCAGCGGAATAGACCAGGCCCATATCCTCAAAGAATGAGGCCACCTTTACCCCTGGTTGGGCCATTTTGCTCGCCCATTGCTGATCCCCTTTGCCCGTCTGCCAGATAAGATTTATTCCTTCCTGGAGAAGGGTTTTTAGGCCGTCCCTCAGGGCCAGGTTCAGGGAGTGGGCCCCCTGACTTCCCCCCAAAAGGAGGATTACCTTTCCCTTTTCCACCAAACCCAGCATCTTGCGAGCCGTGGCCTTCTCCCATCTCCGCAACCTGCGCACCGGGTTCCCCGGCACAGTAACCAGCTTCCCCCTCAAATAGGCCTTGGATGCGGGGAAGCTCAGGCAGACCTCCACAGCAAGAGGAGCCAGCAACCTGTTGGCCAATCCAGGTAAGAGGTTCTGCTCCTGGAGGAGGATGGGGATCCCCTTGGCTTTGGCTGCCAGGACAACGGGGAGACTAACATATCCGCCAGTCCCCACCACCACCTGGGGGTGGAACCTCCGAAAGAGGAGGAAGGACTCCCACACTCCCTTCGCCACGATAAGGGGAAGGATAAAGTTGGCCAAGGAGAAACCTCTTTTAAAGCCCGCTGAGCTAATTTCCTCCACTGCAAACCCCTTTTCCCTTAAAATCTTGGCCTCCATTCCGCCCTTTCTTCCAGCGAAGAGGATCTTCACTCCCTTCTCCCGCAGCTTCTCTGCCAGGGCCAGGGCAGGGAAGAGGTGGCCACCTGTCCCCCCGGCGGCGATTATCGTCCTCACCACGCCTCCCTGAGTAACAGCTCACCACGGAATCTCACGGAATGACACACCTCTTTTCTCTACCGTTAGAACTCCTCTCCTGACGGCTTGAAAATAGAAATTGGAAAATTGCAATTCCCTCTGCCATCATCTGACGGCAGATCGATGTCCGAAGGCATCTCCTGCAACCCTCCCTGGTGAACTATTGCTCCCCCTTAAACCGGGGGAACCCTCCCCTTCCTTCCCTTTTGGAAAGTTGCAGGAGGATCCCACTCCCCAACAGGTAGAAGAGGAGGGAGGAACCGCCATAGCTGATAAAGGGAAGGGGAAGACCCGTGGTAGGCAAGCGACCACAGGCTACCCCCACATTGAGAAGGAACCCCAGGCCGATCATGGCCAACAGCCCCAGCCCCAGGAATGAACCGTACAGATCTGGGGCCTGGAGGGAAGAACGTATCCCCCGCAACAGGAAGAAGAGAAAGAGGAGGAAAATGGTCACAATCCCCAAGAAGCCCAACTCCTCCCCCAGAGAGGAGAGGATAAAATCTGTGTGGGGTTGGGGAAGGAAGAAAAGCTTCTCCCTTCCCTCTCCTATCCCCGTCCCCAAGAGTCCACCAGAGCCCAGGGAGATGAGGGATTGATGTAGCTGATAGCCCAACTTTTTTGTGTCCTCCAAGGGGTGGAGAAATGCCCAGATCCTGTCTGTTCTGTAATGGACCTTCTGGATGAAGAAGAAGAGGATGGGTAGGGAGGAGAGGCCAATGAACAGAAGATGGCGCATCCTCACCCCACCCAAGAACAGCATTATCCCGGCCAGGCAGAGGATGACAAAGGCTGTGCTGAAATCCGGTTCTAAGGCCACAAGGACAAATGTTATACTTACCACTAGGAGGGGGGGGAGCAGTCCCCGGTTGAACTTCTTTATTACCTCCCTCTTTCTCTCCAGGAAATCTGCCAGGTAGAGGATAATGGAGAACTTAGCCAACTCAGAGGGTTGAAAGGAGATAAACCCCAACCTCAGCCACCTCCCTTTTTTGAGAATTATCATTAAGGCCAAGAGGGTGAAGCTAACCAACAGAAACCAAGGGGTGGGCTTCCTGAGCCAACGGTAGTCCAGGCGCAAGGTGAACATCAGGGCGCAGAGGCCGATAAATAGCTTGAAGATGTGACGCCGGAGGAAGTAAGTGGAGTCATAACCAAACCTCTTCTGTTGAGTGAGGGGGGAACTGGAACTGTAGACGACGATGGTCCCGATGGCCAAGAGCAGGGCCAAGGAGATAACCAATCCCAGATCAACTTTCCCCTCCTTGAACATTTAGGTCTCCTTACATTATTAACAGTTCACCACGGAATCTCACGGAGAAAAGCAATTATGAATTGAGAATTAAGAATGAGGTTCATGCTGATCCCCGTTTTTCTGTACTATAATTTTGCAAGCCCTCATTTTTTTTAACAAAGTTTTTCAGGCTACCTTAAGTGGATAACTTCTACCGCACTTTAGTGCGGGTTCAGGGCCTTTAGACCCCTTGGGTTTGAGTCCAGTCAACGGGCTAAAGCCCTGTCAACCCTCGGCTAAAGCCGGGTAGAAGAACACTTGACGTTAAGTAGTTTTTTTCTGTCTATGAAATCCGTGTAATCCGTGGTTATCTGTGGTGAACTATTGGTTTAGTCTCACATCTTGAATTTGCAGCTTTCTTACCTCTTCCTTGAATACCCTTCCCCTCTCCTCGAAGTCCGTGAACATATCGTAACTAGCACAGGCAGGGGAGAGGAGAACGGTTTCCCCTGGTTTGGCCAGTTTGTAAGCAGCCTTTACCGCCTGGGAGAGTGTAGCCACTTTGGTGATCGGGGCCAGGCCTTGCCAGCTGGTGGCCAGCTTTTCCTGGGTTTCCCCTAAAAGAATTAGACCCCTCACCCTTTCCTTGATCAGCTCTCCCAAGCTGTGGAAGTCAGAGCCTTTGTCCCTTCCCCCGGCAATAAGGATAATGGAGGAAGGGAAGCTCAGGAGCGCATAGCGGGTGGCATCAACATTGGTCCCCTTGGAGTCGTTGATGAACCTCACCCCTCCAATGGTGTCCACCACCTCCAGCCTATGCTCCAGGCCTGGAAATGAGATTAGATGGGGAACGATCTTCTCCTTTTTTAGGCCCCAACCAAGGCAGGCGGCCACTGTGGCTAAGTAGTTGGAGAGGTTGTGCGGGCCGGGAAGGGGGAGCTCCCTGAGGCTAACAACCTTCTCCTGATGGCCGGAGAGCGAACTCACCACCCAGCCATCCTTCACCCCTACCTCTGAACCAATCCCCTCCTGCCGGGAGAAGGTAATCACTCTGGGTTTTAACCCCTTGCTGAGAGGGGAGACTAAGGGGTCATCCCGGTTGAGGATGGCCAGATCATCCTCCCCTTGCTGGGCGAATATCCTTTGCTTTGCTTGGGCATACTCCGCAAAACTTGCGTATCTGTCCAAATGATCTGGGGTGATGTTCAGGAGGATGGCCAACTGAGGGGAGAAATCCCTTACGGTATCCAATTGAAAGCTGGATATCTCCGCCACTATGATCCCCTTCTCCGAGACCCCCCTCACCACCCCGGAGAGTGGCTGCCCAATGTTCCCAGCGACCTCTGCCTCATGGCCGGAGGATCTGAGGATGTGGCCCAAAAGCGATGTGGTGGTTGACTTTCCGTTGGATCCGGTAACCGCCCAGAGGGGGGCTCTGGCGAACCACCAGGCCACCTCCACCTCAGATAGGATTTCAATGTCCCTCCTGCGCGCTTCCTGTAGTAGTGGCAGGGAGAGAGGGACACCAGGGGAGAGAACGATGAGCTCCGTCCCTTTCAGGGCCCTTTCAGTATGTCCTTCAGTCTCCAGTTCAATTCCTTGCAACCTCTCGACGCCTGGGGGGGAATTTATGTCTGAGCCAAACACCTGGGCTCCGGTCTCCTTTAGAAGCCTGGCCACAGCCTGGCCACTGCGAGAAAGCCCCACTATGGTGACCCTTTTCCCTTTAAGTCCCTTTATCCTCTGGCCCTGCAACTTGCTCCTTGTGCTGGCAGGTTCCCTGCCCTAAAGGTGAATATGGAAATTCGGATTCTCCCACTGTCCCTATTCCTTCCGGATGATCACATCTTTTCCTTTGAGGATCAATGGTTTGCCGATTGTTAGTGTGGGAGCAGAGAAGGTGTTGTCAGACCCAGCCTTGAATATCAGTGTCGCATTATCAGGAACCTCGGCGATTGCCTCTTCAATATCTTCATACGGATCATCCGGACTGCCATCGCCGGGATTGGAGTCGCCGACAAACTTCACCACATTTAACGGAGCTATACGGGTGACATGGTGCTGTTTTAGGTTAAAAAATTCTGGGACATTGTCACAGGAGTACCAGCCATCCCAAAATCCGCCCCACCCTAAGTTCATCTTGAACTGCCTGTCCGGATCGGTTGTCTTATTATAACCGAATACAACCCAGGCGTGTCCTCCCCCACCCAAGGTGTCCGCCCGATAACCAGAGAACTCCATAGGCCGCAGCCATTGAATTTCCTCGGTCATCGTATTTATGTTCCTTGTTCCATAGGTGGCATCGTAGTCGTACCTGAAGTGATCCTCGAGAGCATCGTCGACATCTGATGGATATGCCCCAGAACTCTTAATCCCATAATTCATTCCAACGGCAATACCGGCGTGATAGCACAGCTTGGCCACCTCGGCATCTCCATTATCAGGTGGATCTGAATGCGTATCCTCTATGATACTCCAGTTGTAGTTTGTGGCCCCAAAATTGGCATTACAGTTAGTTGAAGCTTGCGTGAGCCTGTTCCAGAGGGTTTCGAGGGCATTTAAATAATCCGCATCGTCACTTATATTTTGTGCCCCCCCATAGAGGGAATTATCCCAGTAGCCGTTCATCCGCAGTTTGTCCCCACCCGCCGCGGTCCATTCGAGCCGTCCCCCGCCGGCCCAATTTGGTGGAATTTTTGGGTCCTTTGCCAGCGGTTCCTCATCCCAGTTGTTTCTCCATCGGTAATAATAGACCGTGCCACCAGTGCTTTGTCCAGTGTTCGGCCATTTCCAGTAGTACATTATCTGGGACATAGCCGTGGCGACGCAGCCGACCACGCAGTGTTCATCGACTCCAGGGGTAAGTTCGGGGCATTGGTCATTGTATGGCGAGCCCTGGGACCATTGGGAGGTTAGATCGAGCTCCATCATTATAGGTTCAGCCTTGGCCTTGTTTTCCTCTATTCTTAGTGGAATGCGACCGGCAATAAGATCCTGCCAGGATGAGGCCCTCTCAGCCAAAGCTTTTTGATACTGGAGCAGCTTAGGGTCCCCTCCCATCAATCCCTCACGCAGATGTTTTAGCCTGGTCTCGATCTCCCAGAGGATATATTGATAGTCTGGATTCTGAGGGTCATATCTCCCGTAGGGACTGTAGAAGTAGACAGGGAGAACCAGATTATCAGGGCCACAAAGACAGAAACCACCACCGGAGAGATGAGCGATGTAAGCAATGGTTTCTCCTTTAACTTTATGGGGTTCCATCCTCTCGATGACGGCATCAGGTCTCGCATCAGCAGTGACATAACGCACCCAGGTTTGGACGGCAGCTCGGACTTCTTCTGGCGACAACTGTTTTGCCTGGAGTAACCCAGGTAATAAGATCAAGGAGGCAAGCAGCAGAGATACCAAAGGCCAGGCCCTCTTGCAGGCTTTGTCTTTAATCGGCTTCATCAGAAGGCCTCCTTTCTATTGCAGGCTGACCAGAACAAGAACCAGGCCTTGCCCTTGATCAAGTGAATTCATTGCCTTGCCAAGGATGGCACCTTGAGCCTGGGCATAGTCAGTGACCTTCATAGCGTGGCCCGGAGTTGCTGATGTGGTCAGCAAATCTCCAGGTTGAATGGAGCCATTTGAAACATCGGTCCAACAATAGACCCGCCCGGTCAGTGCTACTGGGTGTGCTCCATCAGCTTTGGAACCTCTCTGTCCCATTAGCATTCCAGGTTCAATGCCTCCCGCGCCACTAATCACACCCGCTACCTTGCGATCATAGGCTTTTTTGCTGACTATCAATTTCCCCGGGTGTTCAGGATCAATGCACACCACCATTCCAGGTTTGGCATCTACCTTATCTTGCTTGATATCGAACTGCTCGGATAAATCGCTTCCTCCAGTAAGTTGGAGCACGGAGCACACAATCTTCCCATCGTTTTCTACCTTGAAGACGGGATCCCAACCGCCGGTCCAGCTATCGCAGCGGAGTATGTCACCACCGCCATGTTGTCTTAAAAGTAGAGTTAGGTCACTTGAGGTGTTGTCCACACTCAGGCCAATGCCATCAGGATCGTCATTTTCTATCCTCGCAGTAGCACCGGATACGCCACTGCCTGAAGACTTCACATAGAGTCTGTGGCTTCCTGTACTTGAAGTTCCGATGCCGACCTTGCCCTGCACCAACATCCCATTGCTCGGAGCAGTGGATGAGCCTGAATATGTTGATCCGACTACCATTGCTCCTTCTACATCGAGCCTATTTTTAGGGTTTGTCGTCCCAAGGCCGATGTTGCCGGTATCTTTTACATAAAGCCTTGTTGACCCTTCATCAGTTTTTAATGCCAATCCACCGCTGTCCCTTGCTCGGATGTAATCATCTACCCGAAGGCCACCAACAACTTCCAATTTATCGTTCGGCGAGTTTGTCCCGATGCCGACTTTGCCATCAAAGTAACCAGCTATTGCCTCCTCCGAAAGGCTAGTGTCGGCCTCTGCAGAAATTCCAATATAACCCTTTCCAGATATTCCAACTGACCCTTCACCGTATACGCCACAGAGCAAGCCAGTTCCCCAGACTCCAGTGCCAAATCCTCCATGACCTTTGATTGTCCCGTTAACTTCCAACTTAGCCTCCGGGCTCGTCGTCCCGATGCCTACATTGCCGCTCTTGGAGAAGTAACAATCATTCCCAGAGCAAATCCAGCAACCGGAGCCTTCACCTCCACTTGAGCGAAAAGAATAGGGGACACTTGCTAATTTCTTCCTCGGTAAGAGCACTCCCCGTCCAATGGCCGTCCCCAACCAAAGTCCCTGGCCAGTAAAGATCGTATCGGGAAGGGAATTGACACTTCCCAAAAACAGGTTGAAAAAACCGCCTATTACTGGCACCTGGGAGTGGGTTTCACTCCAGAGGAGATTTCCACCGTTGGCTTGGTCGTAGATGGCGAAACCTATCTCCAGGGTATCGGTGACCGCTGAACTATCGCTGGAGTTTGCCAAGTAACCCTGGTAATTTATTTGTTGGGGAACACTTTTGGTGCCAAGAGGGGGGCTGACCGAATATCTATCACCTTCCGGTGACTGAACCCCGTTTTTCGGAGTCCTCAAACCTGTGCCTGTTGCGGCTATCCTCTCCTTGCTTCCACCTAATACTGAGACTGCTACAAAAGCAAGGAGACCAACTATTGCCAAAATGGCAATTATTCCCTTAACCTTCATTGTGTGTGACCTCCTTTGGATTGGAAAATCGTGCGAAATAAAGGTCTCCTCTCTCTATTTCAGCAACAATAGTTTCTTGCTCGAAGAATACTTGCCCACTTCGAGCCGATAAAGGTAGACTCCACTTGCCAACTCCCTTCCATAATCATCCCTTGCATCCCAGACCACTGAATAATACCCAGGAGCTTGTTCTTTATCCACCAGGGTTCTTACCAACTGTCCCAGCACATTGTAAACCTTTAAGGTGACAGCCATCCGCGGACCTTCTTCTGCCGACAATTGGTAGCGAACGATGGTGGTTGGGTTAAACGGATTTGGATAATTCTGGGATAAACCATACTCCTTGGGTAAAGGTATTTCTGGGTGCGAACCGCTGCTTACTCCACTTGACCGCCAAGGCGGCACCCCCGGATGCCAAAACCCAACAGCCTCGATGTAAGTAGCATTAGAGCTTATTCCTATGACTGTCTGTCCGAGAGTGGTTCCAAGTAGATATTTACTATTCTCGGCTTCTCCGCCAGATGAGGATAGAGCATCCGAAAAGATAATATAACCAGCCTCAGAGGTAACACCAAAAATGCAAAGAAGCAAAGCAGCAAAGAGTATAAAAGCGACCTTGAATGGTTGCATCAATTACCCCCTTTATTTGGTTTGTTTCCCAAATACGCCCTAAAAACTAATCATTTTTAACTGTGGCAACACCTCCTCCCTATATTAGGCAATGGGATCGGACCATCTACTCTGAAGATTCATTTATTACCTCATTTTCAGGGTGCTCAAGCTCAAAAGGGCTAAGATTATGCCAATTATCCAGAGCCTGACCACGACCTTTGGTTCCTTCCAACCCAAAAGCTCGAAATGATGATGGAGGGGGGCCATCTTGAATATTCTGCGGCCACGGGTCCTGAAGGAGGCAACCTGCAGGATCACCGAGGCGGCCTCCGCAACAAAGATGCCCCCCAAGATAAAAAGCAAGATCTCCTGTTTGGCCAGGACGGAGATGGTTCCTAAGGCTCCCCCTAAGGCCAGGGCTCCCGTGTCGCCCATAAAGACCTGAGCGGGGAAGGCATTAAACCAGAGAAAGCCTAAGGATGCACCCACCATTGCCCCGGAGTAGACGGCCAACTCCCCGCAACCGGGGAGGTAGAAGATCTTCAGGTAGCTGGAGAAGTCCACCCTTCCCGTAACATAGGTAACTATGGCCAGGGTAAGGGCACATATCCCCACCAGTCCAATGGCCAGGCCATCCAATCCATCCGTGAGGTTTATGGCATTTGATGCCCCCACCACAACGACAGTTACAAAGGGGATGTAGAAGAGGCCGAAGTTAATGACCACATCCTTAAAGAAGGGAAGGCTGGTAGAGGTGGCATAACCAGGGTGAGGGGGAAGGAGGAAGAGGAGAACCCCCAAACCCAGGCCCCATATCGTCTGTCCCGCCAGTTTGTACCTTCCCACCAAGCCCTTTTCCTTTCCTCTCTTTGCCTTTAGGTAGTCGTCAAAGAGCCCGATCCCCCCCATCCAGAGGGTAGTAAGGATCAAGAGTATGGTGTATTCGTTGTTGAGCCGGGCCCAAAGGATGGTGGAGAAGAGGAGCGAGGTCAGGATCATAATCCCGCCCATAGTGGGCGTTCCCTCCTTGACCAGATGGGAGCTTGGCCCATCTTCACTGATCTTCTCCATAATCTCCCTTCTCTTGAGCCAGCGGATGATGTCTGGGCCCAGGAGGAAGCTAATCAGCAGGGCGGTGAAGGCGGCCCCTGCCGTGCGAAATGTTATGTAACGAAACAGGTTAAAGCCGATGAAGTATTTGCTTAAAGGGACTAAGAGATGGTAGAGCATTGGCTTCCTCTGTTCTACAATTTGGCAAGAGCTTGTTTTTTAATACGGTTTTTCAGGTTACCTCTTTCCGTTTTGAATGAAGAAATTAGAAAATGGAAAATAGAAAAAGAACTACACTCTGAGCGACTCAGTGGTGACTATTCACCGTCAGTTTTTGCTTTTTCGCCTTCTCGGCTTTTGGCTTTTTACTCCTGCCGAACGGTGCGGAAGTCCTTTATCCCCTCCACCACCGTCTCCATCTTCATCTTTCGGGAGCCCTTTACCAGAACCGTGTCACCGTAAAGAATCATCTCCCGCAGATACCTTAACGCCTCCTCTTTGGTGGCCGCACCATAGGTCCATTTCTCGGGGTAACCCATCCTCTTTGCCCCCTCGATGATCTTTTGTGCCCTTTCCCCCACGGTAACTAGATAGTCTATGTCCAGTCCGGCCAGGTGTTTTCCCACATCAGTGTGATACTGGTCACTCTCCTCACCCAGCTCCAACATATCCCCTAAAACAGCGAATTTCCTCCCCTTCTCCCCCTCTAAGGCAGTCAGCGCGCTTTTCATCGATGCGGGGTTGGCATTGTAGGCATCGTTGATGATGGTCACCCCGTTTATTATATTTCTCTCCATTCTCAGGGGAGGAAGCTGAAACGATTCGAGAACCTCTTTCATCTCCTTCCAATCCAAACCTAAGGTCCGGCCAACCGATATGGCGGCTAATGCGTTGTAAACATTGTAAGTTCCCATAAGGTTTAACTTAAAGGTTTCCCCGCGCACCTCAAATTCTATCCCCCCTTCCACCTTCCTTACCCTCTGGCCCCAGAAGTCAGAGCTGCGTTCTAAACTAAAGGTGACCGTTCTCTCCGCGGGAAGGGAGCTCTGGAAACGCAGGTAGAGGTCGTCGGTGTTGAGGAAGCCAATTCCAGTGGGGGGGAGGCTTTCGAAGAGCTCCAGCTTGGCCTGGGCCACCTGGCTGAGGGTGCCCAGGTTTTTTAGATGGGTGGGTCCTATGTTGGTAATCAATCCTAAATTGGGGAGACAGATCTGAGAGAGGGCCTTTATCTCGCCCAAACCAGAGGTGCCCATCTCTATTACCGCCATCCTGTGTTGGGCCCTCAGGTGGAGAAGGGTTAGAGGTAAACCAATTAGGTTGTTGAAGCTCCTCTCTGACCTGAGGGTTGGGTAATAATGGGAGAAGAGATCGGCTACCATCTCCTTGGTGGTCGTCTTGCCGTTTGAACCGGTGATGGCCAGAATCGTTGGGGAGAACCTCTTCCTATAGTTTAGGGCCAATCTCCCCAGGGCGCTCAGTGTATCCTCCACCACTAAGAGTGGCCCGGAGACCTCGTTCCCCCCTCCTGGCCAGCGGGAGCGGGAGACAACCGCCGCCGCCCCTCCCTTTTTAAGGGCTTCCCGGACAAAGGAGTGGCTATCGAAATTTGGCCCGGGAAGGGCAAAGAAGAGCGCACCAGGAGAGATGGTGCGGGAGTCCGTGGAGACCTCTATATCCCTAATTTTGCTGCTCAGGTCTCCCACCACCTCTGCCCCCATCCATGCGGCGATGTTTAGGAGGGAGACTTTTTCCATAAGCGAGTAAGTTCCTCCTCTACCACTTGACGATCATCAAAGGGAATGATTTTATCCCCAATAAATTGCCTAGTTTCATGTCCTTTTCCGGCCACAATCACCCAGTCCCCCTTTTTGGCCAATCTCAGGGCCCTTCTTATGGCCTCCCTCCTCTCTTCGATGATCTCAAACTCACCTTGCACCCCCTGGGCAATCTCCCCGATAATCTGCTGGGGGTCCTCCCCGCGCGGATTGTCTGAGGTAAGGATAAGCCTATCGGCTAATCTTGATCCTACCTGGCCCATCAGAGGCCTCTTCCCCCGATCCCTGTCACCACCACAGCCAAAGGTAAGGATAAGCCTTCCTGCGGCTATCTCCCTTAAGGAGCCCAGGAGTGATTGTAGGGCATCCGGGGTGTGGGCATAGTCTATCAGGACTTTAAATCCATTTCCCTCCACCACTTCCGTTCTTCCCTTTACCCCTGAAAGTTCCTCCACCCCCTCCCTGATGGCCTCCGGTTCGCTTCCCCCAGCCAGGGTGGCTCCCACTGCGGCCAAGATATTGGAGAGGTTTGCCCTCCCCAATAGCCTGCTTCTTATGGGGAGCTCTCCCTGAGGGGTGGAGAGCAGCGCTTCCGTTCCCGTGGGCAAAAGCTTATAGCTTTTGGCCCAGATATCCGCCTTTCTCTTTAGAGAGTAAGTGAGAACCTGCGCCTTGGTCTGCTTTTTGATGAGATCAGATTTGGGATCATCGCGGTTTAGGAGGGCAATTGCCTCGGGCTTCAATCCCTGAAACAGGGTTAGCTTGGCCTGGAAATAGGAGTCCATATCCTTATGGAAATCAAGGTGGTCCCGCGAGAGATTGGTGAAAACCGCTAAGTCATAGTCCGTTTCCAAGATCCTCTTCAAGGAGAGGGCATGGGAGGAAACCTCCATTACCACCTTCTCTGTTCCCCCTTCCACCATCTGCCGCAGCATCCTCTGCAGATCAAGGGATTGCGGGGTGGTGAGCTCACCACGCTTGAACTCCCCATCTATCTGATAGCCAATGGTTCCCAGCAGTCCGCTGGGTTTGCCCTCCTGCTCCCAGATGGACCTGATCAGATAGGAGGTAGTCGTCTTCCCGTTGGTGCCGGTAATCCCCACCAGCCAAAGGTCTTGGGAAGGGTATCCATACCACTTACTGGCCAATAAGGCCAAGGCCTCCCGGGTGTTCGGCACTATGATTTGGGGGAAATCTCCCACTTTCCTCTCCACAACAGCCCCTAGTGCCCCTTTCTCCATAGCCTTCCCCACCCAGAGATGGCCATCGGATTTTGTCCCGCTCAGGGCCACAAATAGGTCCCCTGGTTTAAGGAGATGGGAATTATAGGAAAGGCCCCGGCACTCTTTTTGGAACTGGCCGAGGACTTCCCTCTGGGGCAGAGCCTCTATGAGCTTCTGGGTTCTCATTGGGACGAACAGAGTAGATGACATCTCAACCCTTGAGCCAGGAGTTTGCCTGGCCGGGGTTCCTGTGCAGTTATTATCCCCTCTCCCTTTACCTCTATCCGCAGATTGTGGCCAGAGAGCAGGGAGAGTGCCCTCCTTAAACTCATCCCTCGGAGATCAGGCATCAGCCTAGAGGGGGTGGGGGAGAGGGTCAGCTTAACCTTTGTCCCCTTGTGAACCAGACTACCCGGAGCCGGGGTTTGGGAGGTGATGGTTTGGCCTGTTCCCTCTTTCTTCCCTATAAGTACCCTCCTCCCAAGGATCTCCCTACCCTGAGAGATGCTTAAGTTCTGCAGGTTGGGGACTACCACATAGGAGTAGGTTTTGTCCTCCCCTTGGATGATGTGCCTCTCTGGTAGCCCTTCCCGGGAGAGTATCCTCTCCATTATCCGGCGGAAGACCGGCGCTGCTCCCTTGCTGCCTGGGCGATCCCGTTTGGGTTCATCCAAAACCACCAGGCCGGCCCATTTGGGCTTTGCCGCGGGAAGATAACCGACAAAGGAGGAAATTAAATTGCCCTGTGAATATCCTCCCTTATCCGGGTCAGGCTTCTGAGCGGTCCCTGTCTTCCCTGCCACTCTTATCCCCTCTATCTTAGCCCCTTTTCCGGTTCCCCTCTCCACCACGCCAACAAGGAGGTTGGTGATCAGATGGGCAGTAGAGGGGGAGATGGCCCGCCGAATGGGGGAGGGGGGATACTCCCTGATTGGCTTTCCCTCTTGGTTGAGGATAGCCTTAAGGAAGTGGGGTTGCATAAGGAGGCCGTCGTTGGCCACACAAGAATAAGCGTTGAGCAACTGCAGGGGGGTGACAGAGACCTCCTGCCCTATGGATATTGAGGCCAAGGAGAGGCCAGACCACTCCTCTGGAGGTTTCAAGGTTCCTTTAGGTTCTCCAGGGAAGTCAACTCCTGTGGGCGAGCCGAAGCCCAAAGAACGGGCATATCTGTAAAGATTGTCCCTACCCACCTTCTTGGCCACCTTTATCACCCCTACATTGCTTGATTTCTCGATTACCTTTCTGAAGGTCAGCCAGCCGAATTTTCCGTTATCCCTAATAGGAATGCCGAAAATCTTTATGGATCCGTTTTCGCACCAAATCGAATCCGTGGGTGATATTATCCTCTCCTCCAAGGCCGCTGCCATCATGATTAACTTAAAGGTGGATCCTGGCTCAAATTGATCGGTTATCGCCCTGTTTCGTCTCTGTGGAGGTTTGGATCTTCGAGGGAGGTTGGGGTCATATGAGGGGAGGTTGGCAATAGCCAATATATCGCCTGTGGCCGGAGAGATGATGATGGCCGATCCCCCTTTGGCCCCTGTCCTCTCCACTCCCCTCTCCAATTCCTCCTGACAGATGCGTTGGTAGTCCGCATCAATGGTTAAGCAAAGGTTTTCTCCTCCCTGGGAAGGGGTGGGCAGGCCAGGGGGGGAGAATCTGTTCCCTTTCGCATCGGTGAGCAAGACCAGCCCAGGGCCATCCCCTCTCAGGTATTGGTCATAATAGAGCTCCTCTCCCTCCATTCCCTCATCGTCGAGGTTGGAAAAGCCTACCACATGGCAGAGGGAGGGCCCTAAGGGATACCATCTTCCCTGATCAAGGTTGGTGGCCAGGAGGTGAAAGTTCCTGTCGAATATCTTTCCCCTTTCCCCTCCTTCCCTCAGCCTGATTACCTGCTGACAGAGGGCCTTACTTAGATATTTGTGATGATGCAGGATCTGGATGGAAAAGAGGGTAGAGAGGAGGAATAGCCATAATGCCCCCCCCATTGCTCCCAAGATGATCAACCTTTTTTTATGCTGTTTGCCGAGCATCTTCCTTCTTGGACATTGTGCCCCCTTAAAATGGTATGATTGAGGGGCCTTCCACAATCTTTGCTAACATAGTGCAGCAAAGCCGCAACCAAAGAATCATCGTGTCGTTATCGTAGCTCGTTACTCGTTCCCCCTGAACCCTACGCTTCTACCCCCGCTAAAGCGGGGGGTAACTTCTTCTGGGCTTTAGCCCGTTAACCGCGCTGAAGTAAGGTAGAAATGTTTTACTCATCACCCCCCGAAAAAACTTTGCACAAAACTCGTTACTCATGAAGTCCTCGATGTTTAGGCTTTTTCGTCATTTGAAATTAGGATTTCGTCATTAACTTAAGACCCGCGCTAAAGTGCGGTAGAAGTCTGTTCCTCAAGGTGGCCCGAGAATTTTTGTAAAAGAGCAAAAGCAGTGGAGGGACGGAATCTATCCCCTGCAAGCCATAGATGACCTTTAAGACTTATCTGCTTTTCTTGTTGGCCGTTCCCCTTTGCCCCTCCTTTGAGGGAGAGCTGATCAAGAAGGTGACATTTTTTGGGGGGGGATAGGAAAACCCCCACCCTTGAGCTATTTTCTCCAACCTTTGTGGATGGGATAGTTGAACCCATCTAATCAAGAGCTGTTTGTTCTTCTCCTCTATTTGTTTCCTGGTCTCTTTCAAAGAGTGAATCCTTTGGCTGAGCTGGGTGATGTAAAGCTTCTGCCAGAGATGGGCTAGGACCAGAAGAGTTATGATGAAAAGGGCGAAAATAAACCCCCTTCCTCCTTTGCTCCCCTTCATAATTTGTTCGGTGGGTTTTTCTCTATCCCCCTTAGCTTCGCTCCCCTGGCCCGGGGGTTAGCCTTGATCTCCTCGGGAGAGGGGCGGATTACCTTTCTGGTCAGTATCTTTCCCTGTGGTAATCCTTTGAAGGTTTCCTTTACCATTCTGTCTTCCAGAGAATGATAGGAGATGGCACAGATCCTTCCCTCTACTTTAAGGATCTTCCAAGCCTTTTTTAGGCCATTCCTTAACTGATTGAGCTCGTCATTGACCTCTATTCTTATTGCCTGGAAGCTGCGGGAGAGTCCTTTTATCCTGTGGGGGGGAGGGAAAATAGGCGCTATAATGCTGGCCAATTGCCTGGTTGAGGAAATCCTCTTTCTCCTTCTCTCTTGGTCTATCCTCCGAGCTATCCTTTTGGCCCTTGGTTCCTCCCCATATTCCCTGAGGAGGAGGGCAAGTTTTTCCTGGGAATATTCGTTGATCACTTCTTCGGCGGTTACCCCTGCTGTTTGGTCTATTCTCATATCCAGAGGGCCATCAATTAGGTAGCTAAATCCCCTATGAGGAGAGTTGATCTGGTGCCAGGAAAGGCCTAAGTCAAAGAGAAATCCCTGGAAGCTTACTTCCTTAACCATTTGGGGAAGCCTCTCCAGTTGCCCAAACCTAAGCTGCAGAAGGGTTAGCCTGGAGGAGTATCCTCGTAACGCCTGATGGGAGTAATTGAGGGCCTCTTGGTCGGCGTCAATTCCGATTAGCCTCCCTTTGGTTTGCTTCAAAATCCCTCGGGCATGGCCGCCACCACCTATGGTGCAATCTACATAGGTTCCTCTCTTATCGGTTAAGAGGAGATCCAGAACCTCATCCTGGAGAACAGGCTGGTGATAAGTGGCGGTTTCATCCACCTTGAGCAGGGTTTTTAGCAATATTTATGGCTTGAAAGAATGTATGGTCCATCTCCTTTTCCACCTGGTTCCTGTTGTCCGTCTTATTTCTTGCATCTTTTCTCACCTCAGGATCCCATATCTCAATCCTTGCTCCCACCCCTATCAAGAGGACATCTTTGTTAAGTTTACCCATCTCAATGAGTCCCTTGCTCAGGCTTGTTCTTCCCTGCCTATCATACTTTGATTCGATCATGAACTCGTTTAGGTAGCTTTTCAGTTCGCTATTTTCTAAATTCTCTGGTATGGCTTCAAAGCTTTCCTCAATTTTTATCCACTCGTCTAAGGGGTAGGCATACAGACATCCCCTGGTTCCGCGGGTAATAACAAATGTTTCCTCTGCCTCTGGGGAAATGTTCCTTCTGAATTTGGCCGGAATGATTATCCTTCCCTTCTCGTCAAGTTTGGATTCGCTTCTTCCTCTAAATCTGGACATAAAAAATTCCCCCTTTTTTTCCACAATACACCACTCTTCACCACAGGCTATATTACAACTACCATTCTCCCCTGTCAAGGGGAAAATCAGATTTTTTTCAGAAATTTCCCTTTATGCCCGATCCATTCATAAACTAATAGTAACCTGCTGAAATTTAGTATCTTATGGATAATCCTGTAGGGACAAACCAAACGCTCCTTGTGGATGTTATCATCCACAAGGAGCTGGGAGGCATCTCCCCTGGGCGGAGCCTCGGGCAAGCCTGATGCCAATCATTATCGAGGTCCGGAGACCTCTCCCACATTTAACCCCAAATTCAAAAAGGCCAGCTCCCCTCTCGAGGATACTGGCCTTTATTAGGTATTCCTTACACTTCCTCCCTTCCCTGGCAGGAGGGTAGTTGCAACCTCGTAGGTTGCGAAAACACGCAGACTGAAGTCTGCGGCTACCTCAAAAGTACCATCTTACGGATAGCGGTGAACTCCTTGGCCTCAAGGACTTTTGTATGGTCGGATTCATCCGGCCCGCTTTACGAGTTTGATAGGTCGAATCCATACATTAGTTTTATCTGAGAGGTTAGTCTTAGCCTAGACCATACCAGGTTTAAGGGGAGAGCCGGGTTGCAAAGAATCGTTGGGTGCGATCAAAGGTAAGCCAGTTTTTTTGTTTAAGGACCATCACATACAAGGATTGAGAAGGAACAACAGGGATTGAAAGGCAACTTAAGAGAGGGGTGGTTCTCCCTCCTTATGGCTTTCTGTGTGAGTTTAAGGTCCACTGGGCTGAAAAATCAGGGCCAAAGACCCGTTGGGGGAAAGGGATAAATCCTAATGATAACCCAACATTGGCTTTTTAGATAGATTAGGTAGAGAGGAAGGGGCACGATATCACTGGTCATATCAATGAGGTCAGGCTGAAAAGTAGAAAGTAAGGACACAGATTAAGGCAAGCCCAAAATGCTTGACACTTTCTGCCCCACCGTACCTTATTTCCGAGATGGCAGTTGGCCGTTGGCGTTCATGGCTCAGGTCTCCAACATCTCCGGAGGGTTGGTGAAGACCTTGGTGGATGAGGACTAACCGCCTGGGTTATATGCTGTTAGGTGGGATGGTAAGAGCTCGCACGGCAAAATGTGGGGAGCGGGTTCTATTTTTGTAGGTTACAAGTGATAGGTGACAGGTTAGAGGTAAAGAAGCGAAGGAAGTAGTGCTGTTGAGATAGAATTCGCTTTATTCCTAGGTCGTTTTATGCGGCCTTCAGTGGGTTTGTAAATTGGTGTCTCCATTTTCTGAGCGACTGAGCCGTATGTCGGGGACCAACCTTTGGTTCATTGGCTCAAGAGCAGAATTGAGCACCCCGGGCAGCGAAACTGGCCGTACGGGGTGCAATCATATTTGGAGGGATATTGAACTTGACATCTGGGCAAGAAAATGGTAGATTTGAAGATAAAGAAGGGCAAAATTTTTCATAAGAGCCAATATCCAGCTCACCAAGGGAGGTGTTTAAAATAAAAAAGTTTCGAAGCGTCCCAAAAAGTTGACATATCTTGGGGGGGGACCGTTCCGAGGTTGTGTGATTCTCATTTTTGATGCAAAGCATCAGTAGTAGTGCTTGTGGGAATGTGGATAACTGCTTTGCAGTTATCCAAGTGGTTGTGGGAAAGTACGATACTTTTCCACAACCACGGCATTTCCACAAGGTGAAGATCTTCAGGATCAGCGGCCATAGTCCCATTATCCAACTTTGCGACAAACTCTAGAGTGGTATGTCAACTTTCTGGGACGCTTCCAAAAGTTTAATAGCTTCGTGACCGTTTCCCTCTTTTTTTTTAGGGATCTTTTTCTTCACCAGCCTTGTCGTAGCCCAGATGATCGCCGATATCACCGAGGATGTGGAGACGGAGTTCGGCACCTATCATCCCCAGATAGTGGAGGTCACGCCTGTGGCCCACCACTATGTCATAGAACCGGGGTTTGCCAATGTAGTGAATTTTGCCGATTTCAGCTTTTCAGCGGTCGAGGAATCTCTTCTGCTGAAGAATGCCTTCGTGGCTAAACCCTCAAGCTATATGGAAGTCTATGACATCTACAATGAGTGCACTGAAATGGGAACCCCTATCTTTGTTACCACCGATGCCTTGCTTCATATCTACCACCGGTTTTACGACCGCCTCCTAAGGACTGCCGAGGAGCGCCAGTTTTACGGCGATTTGACAGAGCTTACCGAGGCACTTTACGAGAATTCGGACTCCCTCTATCAGGCCGCCGGGGATTCTGTGGTCAGAGATGCCTTGCGGCTGAACGTGGCCTACCTGGGGGTGGCCCGCGCCCTCATAGATAGCCAATATCAACCACCGGCCTACATACAGGACTTGGTCAGTGCCGAATCCGACCTGATTGAAACCCACGAGGGTTTCTCCTATTCACCCATCTTTTGCTACTCGGAAGACTATAGCCAATATCTGCCCAGAGGTCATTACACTCGATCGGATTCGCTCAGATCATACTTCCAGGCGATGATGTGGCTGGGGAGGATGACCTTCATTATCGAAAGTCCACCCTTTCCGATCCCCTGTGACGTGGACAGCCTCATTCATGAATCCACCAGGAAGGCCATCCTGTTGGTTTATTCCCTGCAGAACACAACCGTGGGGGGTGAACCTGCCCTGGATGTTTGGGAGAGAATCTACCTTCCGACTGTATTTTTTGTGGGGAGGACAGATGACCTAAACATCTACCAATACCTCCCGATTATGAAGCAAATATACGGTGAGGGCTTTGCCTCCCTCCCGGTAGATACCTTTGCCGACGACTCCTTGGTAAACCAGTTTCTGGACTCTGCCAGGGAGCTTCCTGACCCAAGGATCCCCACAAGGGCGGCAAAGGGGTTTAGGCTTATGGGACAGAGGTTCATTCCCGATTCCTATATCCTCTCTCAGTTGACCACAAAAGTGGACCGACCTATGCCTAAGGGGTTGGATGTGATGTCTGTCCTGGGATCGGAAAGGGCCTACGGGATTATGGATAGTATATACCATGAGCCCGATTGTTATCCGCTCTATGCCCCGGTAATGGATTCGCTCAAGGCCGAGTTCGCTGCCCTTCCGGACGCAACTTGGGCGCAGGATCTCTACTACAACTGGCTATATTCCCTTATGCCCCTGCTCTTTGCCAAAGGCGGTGGTTATCCCACCTTTATGCGGAATCAGGCCTGGACCGACAGGGAGCTCTATGCGGCCCTTGGTTCATGGACTGAACTGAGGCATGACACCATCCTCTACGGCAAGCAGAGCCTTTACGAGGGGGCGTACCGGAGGTATGAGTTTAACTGTTATGTTGAGCCGAACCCCTATCTCTTTGCCAGACTGGCCTCTCTGGTGAATCTGATGGGACAGGGATTAGATGAACTTGGTTTGCTATTTGATGACTTTGGAGAGAGGCTCTCAGACTTAGAGCTTCTTCTTCTTTGCCTGAAAGCAATGGCCGAAAAGGAGTTGGTCAATCAGACCCTGACCACCGAGGAGTATGAACTCTTGGCCAATATAGGGGTAATTCTGGAGAGCTTGGTCGATTTCGGTCAACCCTATCCAATGCGCATCACAGCAGGGCCACACTACTCGGATGATGATCAGATGCCTCTGGTGGCCGATGTGCACACCTATGGAGAAGGGGAACAATGCCTGGAAGAAGGCATTGGATATCCGTTCAACCTCTTTGTGATCGTGGAGATCAATGGAGAGCTCAAGGTCACCAGGGGAGCTGGATTCTCCTATTTCGAGTTCATCCAGCCTATCTCCGAGAGGTTGACCGATGAGGCCTGGAGGGAGATTCTCCAAACGGATTCTCCAGATCCACTGGTTTGGTCGGCAAGTTTTGTCGATTTAGACCAGGGTTTCACCGTCCCCTCCCCCATCCACTACCCCTTGTCTGACAACCATCTCATCCCTGACATCGATACCACTGGTATAGTGGAAGATAACGGCCAAGGATCAACGCTTCCCCTTAGCTTTGAGATATACCAGAACTACCCCAACCCATTTAATGCTAATACCGTTATTCGTTATTCGATTCCAGATAGGGATAGAGAAATGAGCCTGCACCACACCACCCTCAAGATCTACAACATAACAGGCCAGGAGGTGAGGACCCTGGTTGCTGGGAATCAACTACCGGGACTGCATACAGTTATCTGGGATGGTAAGGGTGCGCACGGCCAAGATGTGGGGAACGGGGTCTATTTTTGTAGGTTAGAGGTGATAGGTGATGGGTTGAAGGTTGAAAGAACAAGGAAGATGGTCTTGTTGCGGTAAGGACAACAGCGGATCTCTGATTATAGGCAAAAGAGGGGAGGCGAAAACAAGTTTCACCTCCCCTCTTTGTATCTTTGGAGAGTGGGCGATATCCCCATTCCCTCAGGATGACCTAAACGTTCAAGCTAAAGGGAAGCTTTCCTTATCAGATTTTCGATGAAGAGGCGACTTTTCTTTGCTTTGATTTCCCTTTCCCTTTTTACTGCTTCTTTCCGGCTACTATATTCCTCCAGATAAACTAAATGCCATGGACCTTGACCCTTTGTGAACTTAGAGCGGTTCTGGTTATGCCACCTCAAGCGGTCTTCAGGGTGGGAGATCTGCCCTACGTAGAATCTAGCGGTCTTTTCACTCTGGAGGATATAAAGATAAAAGCTTGTGCCCATTAGGGAAGTGGGCGATACTGGATTTGAACCAGTGACCTCTTGCATGTCAAGCAAGCACTCTAACCATCTGAGCTAATCGCCCTCTTGGAACAGCCTCCAGTGGTCAGTTTCCAGAGGTCAGGGAAAATCCGTGACAACCGACAAACATCTAACTGCTGATCCCTGACTGTCATGAGAGGGAAGAGCAATGGAGCTGAGGCCCAGACTCCGCCGCCCTCGGTCAATAGCCTCCTACATTCTTAATTTTACATTCGAGCTTCGCTCGTCTCTCAATATGCAAGGATTTTGCTAAAAACGGCAACGAGCTTCAACCATTGGAGGAGATTAAGATCTAGGTTGACAGTTTGGATGTTTGTAACTTGTTTAAAATCAACGATTTTGCTGGGCGATATGAAAAGCCGCGCCTTTGGCATAATAATTGCAAATTGTCTATCTTTGAAGACGGCCTCCGCACAAAGCTTACCACCCCCAGATTCCCTGCTGCATCAGGCGCTACTGTGGACTAGCCCCTATCGTTTGAGTCCAAACTACGCCTGGTCACCAGCAGGGAATTTTTTTGCCGAGGGCCGGGCTCGAACCGGCACGTCCAAAAATGGACAGCGGATTTTAAGTCCGCTGCGTCTACCAAATTCCGCCACCCCGGCCTATTATAATTTCAACGATTTAGTCCATCTCTTCTTCACTATCAGAATTGCTACTGCCCATTTTCTGCCCATAAATTAGGTCTCCATTGTCGCCCTTTTAAATCTCTTCTCAAACTTCCGCACTGCTTCTGCCTTGTGACTGTGACTGAGGTGAGCGTATCTTAGCGTCATCCTATAGGTCTGGTGTCTCATAAATTCCCTCACATTGGCAAGACCTACCTCGGACATAATCAGATGGCGGTTGAAGGTATGTCACAAGGAATGAAAAGTGCAGTGCTTAGTACCCCTTTTCTCAAGAGCCTTAGCAAGATTTTTGGGGACACCATACTAATTTATGTTTTTGGCTTTCTGCCCGGTTTTTTGTAGCTGCATAGTCTTCATCTAAGAAGAGGGTTTGCTGCCTTCTGTTGCCCCGTTGCGTAATATGGCGGGGTAAGCCCGGCGCAAGGCCCCTTGCTATTCTTGCCATATGGGTTAATTTAGTTGTGTGCCATGTTTATGTCAAGAAATAAGTATGGTGTCCCCGGAATTCCCCCGGAATTCTCCCCCATCATTATATTCGTGTTCAATTCAAATTGTCCATATCCGCTCCTTTCGATCACGCAACCAAAAGGAAATACCGCACGGGTATTAAAAGAATATCATCTTCTAAGCTTATGTCGTGCTCGCGAGTCAATATGACTCCGAGCGGACTCCCGGATTTCTTCATAAAGTGCTTTAGTCCTCTTTTCTGGAGATTCTTTTGGCGATACTTGACTTCGATTGGTAGATACTTGCTGGCAGCATGTGTAACAATGAAGTCAACCTCGACCTGCCGTTTCCGGTAATAAGCCACCTCAAGAGCTCCTGGCCAGCTAACGAGATGGTTCGCAACGATATTCTCGATATACAATCCCAAAAGACCATGATCAGTAGCAAAATCGTCCCATGTTTTCATGACCGCGTTGCGTAGGGCCAAATCTATGAGATAACATTTTACGTTTCCCTGCCGCGGGCGGATTGGATCACGTCTGAACTTCTGCACACGCATAATCAAATCGGTCATCTCAAGAAGGGGAAAGTTGTCAGAGACCATCTTGCGACTGACACCAGCCTCCGATGCAATCTTTTGGGCATTGATCTCTATACCCGGATGTGCCAGCAAGTACACAAAGAATCTCAGTACGTTCTCCGGCTTGCGATATTCTGTCGCCAGCGCCAAATCCTCGTAAAGGACCTTTCTTACCTGATTGTCCCACAGATACTCTTGCTTCAGAATTACATCTTCGAATTGCCACGTTTCTGGGAATCCGCCCTCACGGCAGAAGTTAAGCACAGCCTTGTCCAATCCCTGCTTAAAATCGCGTATATCTCGGTCGAACCTTTTCATCCGATTGCAAACAGCATTGCCGTTGCTATCCAGTAGCAGCGTGCGGATATCCATATAGTTCCTCAATACGTCCGAGAAAGTTGGCTCATTTAGAAATTGATACAGACAAAACTCACGAAACGAAAAGGGCAGCAAATGGTAATCTTTGATTCGTCCAAGAAGGCTCTCCTGCGTTTTTCGGAAAATCGGTGACGAAGCGCTTCCAGAAATGAGAAACCGGATCGGATATTTCAGGTCGTAGTACTTCTTGAGGAAAAGCTCCCACCGTGGAAGCTTCTGGATTTCGTCCAACAGAAAGAAGCGTTCTTGGGCCTTGAGCGGATCGCCGCTCACCGCCTCTACCATCCGGTCTAATATCCGCTCTTGGAGTTCCGGCGAGGAGACAACCGCAGGATCATCAAAGGAAAAATATGTGATCTGCTTTGGTGATACTCTTTCCTCGTCGATCAGGTGGCAAACCAACTGGTGAAGGAGAGTGGTTTTACCGACGCGACGCGGGCCGGTGATCGATATAATCTGGGGAACCAATTCAAGGTCCGACCGGAGCTGTTTTAGGATAGGACGCTCGAACGCAGGCAACTTACTGCGCCAAGTTCCTTCTGGCTCCGAATGCCAGGGATTGTATGGATTCAGTAGCCTTGCCAGGTCTAAATCATCTATGTTCATCACAAGTTCTTATCACGCAGGACAATACAATTAAATTCCAGATATGGTCATTATGAGTACCATATTTTGAGAAATGTCATAATTAACGATATTCATCCGACTTATCCCTGTTCAAACAATGTTCCTTCATCCTTCACAACTACCCCCCCCAAATGCCTATCCCCTCCCCCGCCTGCGGATGGTGGGCGGGTTTTGGACAAGGTGGTTATGGGGTCGGGTTAGTTCAAGGATGAAGGTATCTATGCATTTTGGTGTAGCCTAATGCTCCACATAACCGGCTGGCAATGGAGCGCAGCTGAATCCCCGTCCAGTGCAGCGCGTTGTTAAGCACCTGTTTTCACTGCCTCGTCAAGTCTTCGATGCAACAGAGACGCAACGGTCATCATGTCGAGAGCGTCGTGCTCGGTTATATTCCATGCAATCCGTGGTGCGTGTGCTGGTGGATTGCGGAAGGTACCGAAGAAGCCTTTCATTAAGTTCATGAGTCTCTTGTGTTCGCTTCGCTCGGAGTCTGTCGAGAGTGGGTTGAAAGCAAGAACTGGATATTGCTTCTTGCCGATTCCGAAGGCTTCATCAACAAGGTTACCTCCATCGGATGTAAACCCTGTCTTGTCTCTTATCTTTTGAGCAACGCTCTTAGCTGCCTCGAGCACGGCATGGAAGTAGTTGCCCTCAACAAGCTCAGCACGGCAGAACTTAAGAACATCAGGGTGAACGCCACGGTCGAAGAGCTTGCGACGGAGCTGATCCGCTGCAGCCTTAGCGTCTGATATCGTCCGTGCTTGTTTGCACCGCTCAAGTTTCCCTTCGTCATTCAGTTTGAACGCTTCGAAGGCGAGAACACGGTTTAGTTCAGCTTGCTTGCCTTCAAAGTATCCGGGCGACTGAACATGCAGAACAGGGTTCATGACACGCTGTATGAAACCACAGACGTTATTAGCACAACCGTCCGCACGTTGCCTTGTGACGAGTGCTTCGTACAACCGGATGCGCTTTGTCATTCCGGGATTCGGATCATCAATCCCACATTCCCGCAGATATCTGCCGATCTCACTTCCCGTCAATCCGGTGTTCGTGTCTCCCAAGACATTGCACACCTGTTCAAGATTAGCTTCGTTGAACAATGGTATCTTCATTTATCTCGCCTAACGGTGCTGGTGAGAGGCTGGCATGGAGCGCCAGCGTAATGCCAGTCCTACTCCACCAGCTGGTTATCTGCTAATTTTCATGGCCAATAATTCGCCACTTAATTCTCATCCTCGAATATTCTAGGATACAAGGAAAGCCACAATTCATTAGGGTTTGGCTCAATCAAACGAAGAACCTTTCGTTCTCTGAGTGCGTTTGATTCTTTTATCTTGGCTCGCCATACAACTGGTCTGTCAAGCAATGCAGAGAGAAAACTCTTTTCATTTGATTTTAATGTTCCTTGGAACCACTGAAAGGCTTGCGACCAGTCCTCAATTAATTCTCTTAGTTCGTCGTTGCTCAATCTAAAGAGATAAAGAAATTGGTCTATCAATCCAGATTCATCAAGAGAATCCCGAAATTCCTCCATTGTTTGATTGGGCGACTTTCCGCGAAGAACCGGCTCTGGAAATGGGTTACATGACCGTCTGACTGGTTCATAGGATTGAAAAAAGGCTTTCCAGATTTTTGACAATGTAACGGTCGATGTTGTAAAGATAACAGAGGCAATAATGCTTGCGGCTATCGCATCAAAATTCGAACTAAACCACTCGAAAGGCCACCAAGCTTTGACCCCTCCTCCGTCAACTAATGAACCATCAATTCTTCTGCCTTCCGCATACCAATTAATCAATGATGCCTTTGCTTTATATATTCTGTTATCATTGTCAGAACCGAGACATAGCAAAAGACAATAAACAAACAGAGCTGATTTTCCACCAAACTTTATATAATGCTCTTCAAATCTTGAGATTGCTGATTCAATTTTGTCTTCAATTGTAGCTCTAAATCTATGATCTTCCTCTAAAAGTGACATAATCTTAGAATAAGCATCTTCTTGAGAAAGATTACTAATGTGTGGAGCTATACTTAAGATTAATCGATTTGCAGCACCTCTTCTTGCACTATGATCAACTTCTACTGGAGGCGAAGAGCTATTCCAAAAATAATCAACAACTCCGTCCGCTAAAACCGAAATATCTAAATCCGCCTTTTTGCTCATATCTCTTAGCCTCGATGTTTATTTGAAACTACAGATAACTATCGCTTATGTTAGTCGCATAAGGACCTTATCGATGACGACATTTGTTGCATAACGGGGAGCGGGATAACCCCTCCCTCGGTTGGCTCTGCCATAGGCGGCCCGACTTATGATTAGCCTACCTAGAGACCGTATAAATCAGCAGAATATCCAATATCTTAAGTCAAACCCCCTCGGCAAATGCGTCCCCCCTCACTCGCCTGCGGAAGGTGGGCGAGGTGGTTATGGGTTCGGGTTAGTTTAAGAAAGAAATTGCTAATTCATTCTATGAGGCGTAACAACAGGATTACTTGCGGCTATGAAGCGGCAGCGGGATAGCCGTCCACTGCATCCATTTGTTGGGAGATCGATTCATCGGCATCGATGACACATAGAGGTGGTCAAGAGAAATACCGTCGGTGGAGTTCCTCACCGTCAAGTAGTTCCTTGAACTTCGCGAAATCGCTGTTGCACATATCCAAGACGATACACCAGTCCGCCCTCGGCGTCCACTTCGAGCTTCCCATTCTCTGCTCGACAAAGAATCTGATTGCCTCAGCCATGCTTTGCCCTGTTGTCTCGCTGTCGCTCCTACGCCACCGCTCCTCGAAACCGTGGCCAACCTCGTGAGCGATGGCTCTGGCCTGGTGAAGATCAGGGTTCATGTCAACATGACCTTGGGACTCGCTCTCTCCAGTCCACACAGTGAACTCCCCTTTTCCGAGCACAACCCGACTTATGCGCTTGTAGGGATGTCCCGCTTTTTCAAGGTCGTCGAGGACTTGATACGAGGTTTTGATCGCGCGGTGGAGTTCCTGAAGCCACTGGGCCGGGACCTCTTTCCCGCTCTCGTTGACGATGTCGGGCCTATTGATGGTCATCTTCTCCTCTCGCAACTCTCCCCTATATTAGTCGCATAAGAACCTTATAGCCATGTTCTCGATTTACCTCTTTTACGGTTTTGATATTTTTGCTCCACATTGAAAAGCCGCTAAAAAAGATTTTTATTTGGTTTGAAAAAGGTAATGTCGAAAGCGATTCTAAATTTAATAGCGAGCTGTAAGGATTATAGTCTACCAAAATCAATATGAATTGGAATAGGTTAAGATCATTAGAAACTTTTAAAGTCTTCATAGCCTCAAGGCGATTTGGGTCTTGCATGTAAATCCCTAATTGCAGTTTTTGTCGGAACATTGTTTCGAGTTCCTGAGATAGCCTTGCCATATTTTTCTGAATTTGCTCATAATACCTTAATAACTGCTTGTGTGCTTCTCTTATATCTGTATTAAGAGCAAACTTTACTTCCATTAAACACGGCATTATTGTTTGGTTCTTTCTTCTTAGATTTCTGTCCCAGTAGACACCCAATAAATCAAATCGTTCATTATCTATAGCATATTGTCTGTCCACAATAAAATATTCGCTATTATTTCTTTTCTCTTGGTTATTTGCTCGGATAATCAATTGCTCATATTCCACTTCTAAAGAAGATTTTTTATTTTTGAGAATGTTATCTTTGATAATAGGAACAGCCTTCAGAAATAGATCAGTATCAACCCTATTCTTAATGAAATTAGGAATATTAGTACCCAATAGGAATTTTTGATGGATATCTACTTTGTATTGAAAATTTGGAGCTTCGGAAAGTTTTAAAAGGGAATTCCCTTTGAAATATATGTTCAGATAATTATCTCGAATCTGTAAATCGAGATCCTTATCATTGATGACTTCCTGAGTTATGGGGGACAAAAATCCATTCTTGAGACTATCTACAGACCTCGTCAAATTAGCTCAAAATTGTGCCACTTTTTTGGACACTTTGCTGATTGGGAACACTGCCGACGGAAAATTTTAGGATTTTCCCATTGGGTAGACGCGGCTTGAGGTTGTTGAGTGAAT